>ENA-OPBE01000025-OPBE01000025.1-human-gut-metagenome-genome-assembly--contig:-NODE-25-length-128753-cov-4.959176_pt1 | contig 128753 bp, 121 predicted proteins | sample MGYA00241066_ERZ501448 | MGnify/ENA primary metagenome ERZ501448 (study PRJEB25962, sample SAMEA2042585) | human gut metagenome | biome: human gut; feature: human-associated habitat; material: faeces...
ACTTCCAGTGGATTTTACTCTTACAGTTGAACTTACTTTTACACTTCCTTTGTGGTAAGCGCAACATTTTTTTAATATTTTTCCCTTTTATCCCTATTATATGTAAATATATTTGACATTAATTGTTTATTTTCCTGTATTTTTCACATAATTTACCGCTAAAAATACAAGGCAGGAGGTAATTATATGAAACGATTAAAAAAATCTATTATTCTTTTAACCATTATTTCATTAGGTGCTTTCTTTTTTCACTTACAAATCAAGTTTCAATAGAAGCTTCTAGTGATGATAATAATTCTATTAACTATGTTCATCTAAAAAACACAAGCACTAATCTATCTATAATTTATTCAACTAGCTATCAAAATAAAATTTATAATCAAATCGCTAAACTCAAAAAGTATAAAAATTATACAATTGAACATCCTTTATTAATTACGAATCCTTATGGTACAAATACAACCTCTGTTTATATGTATTTTAAAACAAGCGATGAATTGCAAGCTACTTACACAATTCATTGTGAAGGATACAACGATTTTTCCCGTACACTTAACAATAATACTTTAAGTGGTTACACAACAAATCATGAATATCTTCTTGTTGGCGCTATTTCTGGGCAAATAAATACGATTACTGTAACTCTTACTAATAAACAAGGAAACCCTGTTGATACATTATCTTGGTCATATAACGCTCCTTCTTTACAAGGTGGAGACTAATATTTGACAGTAGATTGTGATGATTCAAACGCTTTATCCTTATCCAAGGGTCTTTATACCGTTTTAGGAAATGATGTAACTGAAGATAGTGAAGAACAAGCTTACATGAGACTTTATGATAACGACGGCATTCTCCGTAGTGAAATTCCAATTATTTCTTATCGTAGTCATCGTATTTTATTCGAAGATAATACAATGTACTTTAGTATTTCTAGTACAAAGATCGTTGGTATGGATCAAACAGGTTATATTTCTAAAATTTATGATACAGGTAATTATAAATTACATCATGATTACATCTTTGATGGCAATAACAATCTTCTTGTTCTTGCAAGTGAGAAAAACGCAAAGACAAGTGAAGATAAAATTATTATGATTGAAAAAGATTCTGGTAATATTACCGAACTTGCAGATCTTATCGATTTATTACCTAATTATTATTCAACAACTTCATTACCTGATGGTGCAGAAAATCTTGATTGGATGCATATCAATTCATTAGCTCTTGTTGATAAAACAAGTTTAATTATCAGTTCAAGAAAAACATCTACAATTATTAAATTAGATAATATTTATTCAAATCCATCTATTGATTATATGATTGGTTCTGATCACTTTTGGAAAGAAAGTGGCTATGATTCCTTACTCTTAAATAAAACAAGCGATTTTTCAATGCAAGCCGGTCAACATTGTGTTACTTATGTAGAAGATAATTCTCTACCTCAAGGACAATATTATCTCTATCTTTATAATAATAACCTTGCTGTAAGTACAACTCAATCTGATTATGATTGGAAAAATGATTCAAATTATTCAAATACTTATTATAGTTTAAAGAAAGGAACATCCTATTACTACAAATATTTAGTTGATGAAAATACACGTACCGTTGAACTTGTAAGTAGTATCCCTGTTGCTTATTCAGGATATGTAAGTAGTGTCCAAGAATTAGATGGAAATGTGATTATTGATAGTGGTATCGCAATGTTTTGGAGTGAATACAGTCAGGATGGAACTTTATTAAAAACATTTAAAACGACAGGTGGTAAATTCGTTTACCGTGTCTTTAAATACGATTATCTATATTATTGGTTTCAATAATATAGATTTTTTTACTATTTTTTTAGTTATAGTAGATTGCTATTTAGGTATTGTAATTTTATAATATTAACGATTACAGTATACTTGAAAGGGGGATTTATCATGAAAAAAATACTCTATTTAATGAGACATGGACAGACTTTGTTCAATTTGCAACATAAAATTCAAGGTTGGTGTGATGCGCCTCTTACACCTTTAGGAATTAAACAAGCACAAATGGCAAAAGAATATTTTGTGAATAATCAAATTACTCTTGATCATGCATATACTTCTACTTCTGAAAGAGCATCTGATACTTTAGAAATCATTACAGATATGCCTTATACGAGATTAAAAGGTTTAAAAGAATGGAATTTTGGTGCTTTTGAAGGAAAAGATGAATGTTTAAACCCTAAACTACCCTATGGGGATTTCTTTAAACAATTTGGTGGTGAAGGTGAACTTGAACTTAGAGAACGTATGAATAAAACATTAACCGAAATCATGAATAAGAATGATCATCAAGTTGTTTTAGCAGTTTCTCATGGGGCAGCTTGTGCCCAGTTCTATCGTGCATGGGAAGAACATGCAAAAGTAAAGAAAACCGAAAGATTTTATAATTGTTGTATTCAAAAATATGAATATGAGGATGGAATCTTTACACTTGTAGAAATTTTTAATCGAAATATTACAGAATAGGAGAAGAATATGGATTCGATAAAACGTAAATCATTTAATGCAAATGTTGATCTAATTCATGGACCAATCTTTAAATCACTGATCATCTTTGCATTACCACTATTTATATCAAATATCTTCCAACAACTTTATAATACTGTTGATACCATGATTGTTGGAAACTTTTTAGGAGACGCTTCTTTAGCAGCGATTGGATCATGTACTTCCATTTATGACTTGCTTGTAGGTTTTGCTTTAGGGATTGGAAATGGGCTTGCTATTGTTACTGCAAGAAGTTTTGGTTCTAAAGATGAAAAATTATTAAAGAAATCAGTTGCTAGTTCTTTAGTTATTGGAATTGTTGTTTCAATTGGACTAACACTTATTGGTTTAATTTTCTTACAACCACTTCTTCATTTATTAAATACGCCTGCAAACATTATTGATGAAGCTTATAGTTATATTTTCTTTATTGTTTTATTTATTATTGTAATGTTTGCCTATAACTTATGTGCAGGGTTAATGAGAGCGATTGGTAATAGTGTCATGCCTCTTGTTTTTTTAGTTGTTTCATCTGTTTTAAATATTATTTTAGATTTAGTATTTATTACTCAATTAAATATGGGAGTTCAAGGGGCTGCGGTGGCAACTGTTATTTCCCAAGGAACTTCCGTTATTTTATGTATTATTTATATGTTTAAAAAGACACCTTTATTACTTCCTAAAAAAGAACATTTTGAAGTTGATAAAGATCTTTATAAAGAATTATTAGGACAAGGGTTCTCAATGGGATTTATGAGTTGTATTGTTTCTGCTGGTTCTGTCATTTTACAATATGGTATTAATAATTTAGGTTATTTAATTATCGCTGGACATACTGCTGCAAGAAAACTTTACATGTTCTTTAATATGCCTTTTACAGCGATGGCTCTTGCTATTTCAACTTTTGTTTCTCAAAATAAAGGGGCTAATCAAAAAGATAGAATTAAAAAAGCACTTCGTTATGCTTATATCTATGACATTATTGGTGCAGCTATTGTAACTTGTATTATCTTATTATTTGGTTCTTCTTTAGTGAAATTAATATCAGGCTCAAATAAAGAAGTTGTTTTACATAATGGAACACTTTACCTTACAATTGTTGGTCCTTTCTATGCCGTACTTGGAATATTGATGCAAACACGTTATGCACTTCAAGGAATTGGTCAAAAACTTCTTCCTTTAATTTCAAGTGTGATTGAATTCTTTGGAAAGATTATCTTTGTTATCTTCTTAATCCCACGTTTTCAATATATGGCTGTTATCTTCTGTGAACCAGTTATCTGGTGTGTAATGACAGTTCAACTCGTCTATTCTTTCTATCATAATCCTTATATTAAAAATAATTAAAAAATTGGACGATGCGTACGCACCGTCCTTTTATTATATTAAATTTCTTCACCGTTAGATTCGCAAACTTTTTTATACCAATAGAATGAATCTTTTTTACTTCTAGAGAAATCTCCAGTTCCATCATCATGTCTATCTACATAAATAAATCCATAACGTTTAGCATATTGTCCTGTTCCAGCTGATACTAAATCAATTGGTCCCCATGTTGTATATCCAATTAATGGTACACCATCTTCAATAGATTCTTTCATTGCATGAATATGTCCTTTGAAGTAATCAATACGATAATCATCATGAATTGATCCATCTTCTTCTACTGTATCAAATGCTCCAAAACCATTTTCAACAATCATTAATGGAGTATGTGGATAACGGTCATGTAATAAGTTTAATGTATATCTTAAACCATCAGGATCAATTTGCCATCCCCAATCAGATGCTTTTAAGTAAGGGTTTTTAGCACCTTTAGACATATTACCTGCAGTAGTTTCAGCATTTTCATCTACTGTTACACAGTTTGACATGTAATATGAGAATGTATAGAAGTCAACTGTACCTTCTTTAATGATTTTTTTATCTCCTTCTGTAATATAAGAAGTATCAATATTATGTTCTTTAAAATATCTGAAGATAAATGATGGATATTCTCCACGTACTTGTACATCTCCACAGAAATTATTTTTAAAGTTATCTTCATCAAATGCAGCTAAGATATCTTTTGGATTTGGTGTAAGTGGATATAAAGTTGTATGTGCAATCATGTTACCTATCATGAAATCAGGATTGATTTTATGACCTTCAATAACTGTTCTTGCACTTGCTACAAATTCATTGTGTAATGCTTCAAACATAATTTGTTCATTTGATTTTAATTCATTCAATGGAATTCTATGATCTGCATTAACATCTTCTGGATCCATTAATCCTAGTCCATAAAGATTACCAATTCCACCTTCACCCATACATGCAATATTGATTTCGTTGAATGTTAACCAATATTTAACTTTGTCTTTATAACGTTTCATACAAGTTGTAGCGTATTTAACGAACATATCAATAACTCTACGATCTGAGAATCCATTATATTTTGTGACAATGTTCCAAGGAATTTCATAGTGACATAAAGTAACTAATGGTTCCATACCATGTTTATGACATTCATCAAATACTTTGTCATAAAAAGCTAAACCTGCTTCATTTGGTTCTTCATCATCCCCATTTGGGAAAATACGTCCCCAGTTAATTGATAATCTGAATACTTTCCATCCCATTTCAGCGAATAAAGCAATATCTTCTTTATAATGATGATAGAAATCTACTGCTTCATGACTAGGATAAAAAGCTTCTGGATCTGTTTTTGGTAAAAATGTTCTTGGTGTATTAACATCTCCACCTAATAACATATCTGGTACTGATAAACCTTTACCGTCTTCTAAATATGCACCTTCACATTGGTTAGCAGCTACTGCTCCACCCCATAAAAACCCTTTAGGAAATCCCATTTTCATTACCTCCTTGTTTCCATATGATTTTTCTATAAACATTATAAAGGAAAATCACTTAAATTTCTTTCATAAAATGAAAAAACTATTCTACAATTTCCCACCAATGTTCTTGATATGTTTCTATTTGACGATAATCAACAATTTCACCAATCTTTGGTGTTGCCAAATTTAAGTTTTCCTTTTGTGATCTTGTGGTAATTTAGAAAAACATTTTAGTCCAATAAAAGGAATCGGTGATGTATCATTTGAAAAAACAGGATCCATTAATACGTTCATTCCTTCTATTTCAAGCAATGAACTTAAATGTCCAAACCAAATCCATTTAAGTTCATCTTTCCTCGATTTTTCTATTTTCTTTAACTGATAAACAGGTATTTCACCCTTAGGAACCTTTTCTTCATTTTTATATTCACTCTTTTGTTCTGTCATCAACTTAATTTCAGGATTTCCATGAAAGATTCCTTTTTTATATAAAGAATTTCTTGCTTTATATTCTTTTTGGTCATCCTCTGTCACACGCCCGCCTAAACTCGGCCAAAATTTAATAAACAACAAAACAACAACACCAATACTTACAATCACAATACCTACGATTTTTAATATCTTCTTAATCATTTTTATTTCATTAAAAGTGTTACTTGAACATTTCCTTTTCCTAACACTTCTTTCAAATGTATTGTATCTTTAATATGACCTAACTTAGTAAAATCCCACGTGTTTTGATTGTAGTAAAGACATAATTTATTACCTAAATATAAAATGAGATCCCCTTCTTTCGTCGTAATGGTTTCATCATTACGTGGAAGAGTTATTCCTAAATCTCCTACTTTTTCAAAGTTTCCATAATCATCTAAAGAAAGTGTTCTTTTTTCTTTAGAAACATATTCTTTTAAAGCTTTAGCACTTGTATTATTTTCTAATTCTACTTCAAATGTATAACCATTAACTTCTAATAACATCGCTTCACTCTCCTTCTTTTTTATATTCTTTCGATAAATCGGTTTATTTATAAAAAGACATAAACCAACCATTACTAAAATAAACTTTTTCATTATTGAATTGCTTTTCTAATTTCATAAGCCTTCTTTAAAGCAGGATGATCTTTAATCGTATTTGATCCATCAACCCCACCAGCAAAAACACTTCCAACAAAATGAGATTTAGGATAACACGCAACCCATCCTTTTAACCCATTGATGGCACGATGGTCAACACCATCTTCATTTTCAGCAGCTGTTGAAAGTAAATAAACATCTCTAAATTGATAATCTGTTTCATAAAGTGAATTTGCACGATCAATCATAACTTTCATTTGTCCTGATATTTCATAATAATAAATAGGCGTTGCCCATACAATAACATCTGCTTGTTTAATTTGTTCAGTAATACTATTAGCATCATCTCTGATGACACATTCTCCTGATTTCAAACAAGCAAGACACCCTTTACAAAAGGCAATATTTTTGTCTTTTAAACTTATTTCTTCAACACTATTTCCGCTTTCTTTTGCTCCTTGAATAAAAGCATCTGCCAGTTTATCAGAATTACTGTTATATCTTAAACTCGTTTTAATAACACATATTTTTTAGCCATTTTCCTTTTCCTCCTACCATAGATTTGAATATTCATTCATTCTATGTTACATTTATCATAACACCTAAACTTGACTTTAGGTCAAGTATAAAGGAGGAAATCATATGTATTCTATTGGTGAAATTTCAAAAATGTTTCAATTACCTATTTCAACTCTTCGTTATTATGATAAGGAAGGATTATTCCCCCATTTAAAAAGAGTGAATGGTGTAAGACAGTTTAGTGAAATTGAAATTGAAACATTACGTGTTATTGATTGTTTAAAAAGATCCGGCTTAGAAATTAAAGATATAAAAGAATATATAGCTTTATGTTCTTTAGGAAATGCAACTTTAAAACAAAGAAAAGCAATCTTTGAAAAACAAAAAGAAGAAGTCTTACAAGAAATGGAAAAACTTCAAAAAGTTCTTTCTATGCTCAATTATAAATGTTGGTATTATGATCAAGCTATTGAAAAAAATGATGAAGCTTATGTTCAAGCACTTTCATTCAATCAACTTCCACCACAAATCCAACAATACTATAAACATAGTCATGAAGATTATTAGAAGTGAAAAAGAAAATACTCATTACTTTATCAATTATTTTGATTCTTTGTATAGTGGTTTTGGTTTTTATGTAAATGATTATTATCATGCACAAACTGATGCTTTAGAAATCTTAAAGCATCAAGAAGTAAAACAAGTAAATTCCAATCTTATTACTTTATCTCCTTAAAAGACAAGTGATGTGGGTATTATTTTCTACCCTGGAGCTAAAGTAGAAAATACAGCTTATCTTCCTTTACTTGAACAACTAGAAAGGAAAGGTTATAGCTGTTATTTAGTTAATAAGCCTTTTAAGATGGCTAAATGCAGCTAATAAAATTATGGATAAGTATCCAAATATAAAACATTGGCATATTTGTGGACATTCTATGGTTCTTTAAATACCAGCATGAAAAAGAATATTTTCTGGTAGCCATACTAACTTTGGCAACTATGGTCATCAAAAAGATGATGCTAAAGCCACTATTTCTCGAAAAAACCAACAAAGTCAAACAATTAAAGCAATAGATCAATTTATTAAAAAAAGACTGAATTAATCTTCAGTCTTTTTCATGTAGTCATTTAAATGAATACCATTTTTTAAAGCTTCAATGACATGATCTTTATCAATCACATTTTCTACCTTTTCATCTAAAATCATTCCAATAAAACGTGCATCATCATCAATTGTAAAAGGCCAATAGAAGTAGAAGTGATTTCCATCTTTAAATTCAAAACGATAATCAAGAACATACCAATCTCTTGCAATCGGTGTTCCATAACTTTCATAACGATGATTTAGAATCAATTCAACACTTTGAATATCTTCATACTTATAAGATTGCATATATTTTTCCGCTTTATTAAATAAAACACCGTAGTAATATTTTAAATTATTAAGATATCCATGAAATTGATAATAACGAATCCCATCACTTAAAAATTCTACCGATTGATTCATTGTTTGATCTAATGGCATTTTTAACCATATTTGTGAAAATTGAAATTCTGTCGCAACAAAGATATTTATAAAAAGAATCATTAATAAAACAAAGATAATGATTAAAGCTGTTGTCTTTTCAAGGTTTTCATCAAAAAAGGAAGCAGCACAAATCCACATAATAAATGATGGGGTGATTGCGGCAGGAATCTTATATAAGAATTTTCTTAATGCAAGTTTCTTTGTAAGTCTTCTTCCAAGAGATACAGTATCTGTTGTTTTTTGATAACCTAATTTATAATTCTTCGCTTCTCTTTGGATTTGTTGTAAAGCTGGTAACATTGGTAGATCTTTTCTTACATACATCTCGATATTTTCTTGGACTTCTTCTAAGCTTTTAATTTGTTTTTCTAAATGAATCTGATTGATTTCTAAACATTCTTTAAAATCAAGTTCATTGTTTAAGATTGCTTTTACATCATCAATCGAAATATTTAAGTTACGTAAGAACTTTACCATGATAAGTTTTTGTAAATCATCTTGGCTATAACTACGATAACCATTTTCATCCCTTTGTGGTGTAACGATCCCTTCTTTTTCATAATAGAAGATTGTATGCTTTGAAATCCCTAATTCTTTTTCTAATTCGTGTGTTTTCATAAATAACACCCCTTCCTTAACTTTATCTAACACTATAGAGTGGCTTTATAGTCAAGGCTTTTTATCAAATTTTGAATGAATTGTAAGAAATCCCGGTTGATATTTATTTTCTTGAACATAAATCCAATGATTTTTTAAATAACCATTAATAACTTCTAAAATCTTATCTGTAGGATAACTTTTACCTTCTTGTCTAAGTTCTAAACCACAACATGTACATCCACCAACACCATGAATTGAATATTCTATATTATTTTCTTTAAGCAATTGATTGATTTCGAGAATCATATTAAAGTGTACAACATTATTCATAGTATCACCTCTTTTATTTATTATAGCATATTCGCTCTTATGTAAAAAAAGAAACACAATGTGTTTCTTAATAAAAAAGGCCTCAGAAATCTGAGGTCTTATCTTTTATAAACACATTTTATAAATATTTAAACAATCTTCTTGACTTAATGGTCGATAAGCTCTTGGTAAAGAATCTTGACCATAACATGCTTTAACTTTTAATTTATCAAATTTTTCATCTGTAATATTCATTTCACTAAGTGTTGTAGGTAAATGAAGTTCATCTTTGATGAAGTTTTGTAAAGCTTCAATTCCTGCTTTCGCATTAGCCATGTCATCACCTTGATCTTGAATACCCATCACATTTAAACCAAAACGAGCAAAGTCTCTAGCAACAGTTTCATCTTTGTTTAATAAATAAGTCATCCATTTAGGAGTAATGATTGCAAGGGCTAAACCATGAGTCATATCATAAGTTGATGAGAATTGTTCAAGCGCATGAAGTTGAGCTTGTGTCTTATATCCTGATGTACAGAAACTATTTAAAGCCCATGAAGCAGCCCATAACATTGTTGCTCTCGCTGAATAGTTTTCTGGTTCTTTCACCGCGATTGGCAATTGTTGTCGAACTGTTCTTAATAATGTTTCTACAATATTGAATTGTAATGGATATTTATCGCTATTAACAAAATAATTCATATCGAATAAGTGAGCCATGATATCAAATCCACCACAAGCTGTTTGTTTAGGTGAAACACTAAATGTATTAGTAGGATCTAAGAAAGATGCTCTTGGTCTTAAGATATCTCCATTGATTCCACTTTTAACACCTTTTTCTACATTAGCGATGACACATGATTTATCCATTTCACTTCCTGTTGAAGCAATTGTAGGCATAGCAAGTACAGGTAAAGCATCATGCCAAGCTACTTTCTTTTCTACTAAATCCCAAATATTATCTGTATCTACAAGAGTTAAAGCAGCGATGGCTTTAGAAGCATCAATAGTAGATCCTCCCCCAATTCCTAAAACAGCTGTAATATTGTTTTCTTTACAGATTTTTGCTCCTTTATTGACAGTTGTATGTCTTGGATTTGGTTCTACACCTGCAAGTTCATAAACTTCTACATTATTATCTTTTAATTCTTTCATGACTTTATCATAAAGTCCAATTTTTTTAATCGATCCACCACCATAAACAACAAGGACGCTCTTTCCATATTTTAAAACTTCTTCATGTAAATGACCTAATTGATCTTTACCAAAATAAACTTTTGTTGTGTTTTGAAATTGAAAATCATTCATTTTATTTTCCTCCTAATCCTCTTTCTAATTGTTGTCTACATCCATCTACATGACTTCCATGAATACTTAATCCTTTATGAACGATACTGTTTGGACAAAGTTTTTTAAGATCACTTTCACTTCTACCCATACCGCTTCCTTCATGTGAACAAATAGGATAGATATGTTTATTTGTAAAGTCATAGCTTTCTAAAAATGTCATAACAATCGTTGGCATTGTCGACCACCAGTTTGGATAACCTAAATAAATTGTATCGTATTCATCAATACTTTCTAATGGATCTAATATTTGTGGACGGGCATTATTTTTAAGTTCATCACTTGCACGCAATGTACATTCATGATAATCAAATGGATATGCATCCACTTCTTTAATTTGATAAATATCTGCATCAATCATTGTTGATAATGCTTCAGCAATGACTTGTACATTTCCTTTTTCTAAATTAACAATATTTCCCGAGAAATAATTTTCTTTATTATGCGAAAAATAAACAATTAAAATTTTACTCATTGATTTTTATCTCCTTTGTCATGTGATATGCTTTTTCTATTACATCTGTTTTTTCAATCGCAAATGTACGATCAATTAATAACTTCATTGAACCATTAAATGTGTAAAAATACACAAGTAAAGCAAAGATAATTATGTTTGCTTCTATCATCTTTTTGTACACATTGTTTTGTTTTTTTGACATACATCACATCCTAAACAAGGTTTAATATTTTGATAGTTGACGTAGACCTTTTCTGTGGTATACCTATTTTCTTCTATGCCTTTTATAAAAGCATTTGCAAGTCGATCGGTATTGCCTTTTTTTCTTGGACTACTCATTAATATAAGAACTTGTGCCATCGTGCTCTCTCCTTTTTCCACCTATATAATAAAAAAAATTAGGACTTGAAACAATTTCAATTCCTAATCATCTTCATAAGTTTTACTTATTTAAAAGCTCTTTATACATTTTCACAAATTCTTCAATATAATAATTGGTATTTTCTTTAGACCAACATGCAAAATAATTTCTTTGGATTGGTTTTCCTTTATAATGTAAGGTAATTCTTTCAATACCTTCCATTGGTTTTGGTAAATGTCCGATTTGATCAATTGGTAAGTATCCTCTTTGACTCGCCACCATTAAACGTGCTTGTTCTAATGAATCAGCATACAAAAATCTTCTTGAAAGATTAAGTGATTTCTCATAAAATTCTCTTTCTGAATCTTCTTTATCTTTAGAAACAACAAGAATACAAGACATATTTTTTAAATCATCCGTTGTAAGAATTTCTTTTTTAGAAAGTGGATTCATTGATGATATTTCTACAAAACATTCGCTATGTTTTAATTCATAATTGTAATAATCTTCATTAAATGTTCTTCTTTGTTCGCTGATTTTAACATCAATATGATGTTGGACTAAAAGTTCGAATAATTCTTCATGAGTTCCACTTACTACTGAGATATTGACTTCTGGATAAATACGATTAAATTCAACAATAGCTTGATGAAATTCACTCGTACTAAAGTTTTTAGGATAACCAATTGTTAGATTCAATTCTTGGTCTTCTCCTCGACGAATTGTTTCTTCTTTAAAATCTTCGATTTCATCTAAAATCACTTTTCCATGACGATAAAAATATTCTCCTGCAGGAGTTAAAGAAAATTGTCTTTTATTTCTTTCAAATAAACGAATGCCTAATTCTTTTTCTAATGATTTAATTTGTTGAGAAATTGCTGATTGTGAAATAAAGCATTGTTCTGCTGCTTCGGTAAAGCTATGACAATCAACAATGGTAATAAAATATTTCATTTGTTTAAGTAACATGGTCTTCACCTCTTATATACTATTTTATCGTATTTTATTCATTCTTTATAACAAAATTTGTTATAATTTAGATAAAAGGGGAGAATGAAATGAAAAAGAAAATATTAAGTTTATTAATTATTAGTGTCATGGCACTGAATTTAACAGGATGTGCGATGTTTGAATCAAAAATCAGTGATATTAAAGGGAATCTTGTAGGAAATGGCTATACTATTGATACTTTCGATAACTATGGAAAAAGAGTCATGACAACGACTGGAGATAAAATAAATATTCAAGGAAATCCAGTAGAAACAACTTCTTATGATAGTGATGGAAGTATTATTACAGGTTATGAATTATCTTCTGTTATTACTATTACTATTGATGGGCAAGAAATTGAATCTTGTGGGGATACTTGTATCTTTACACAAAAAGGTTTAGAACCAAATGTTGATTTTACTCAAGAAGATATTGAAAGTAATGATAATGGAAAACTTTCAAATAATACATATATTGCGAATATTATCAATAAGTATAAAAATAAGTTTGGTAAATCAAGAGTGGTCGTGATTAAATCTCAATTAGGGCAACCAATTACGGCTTATTCAGGGGATAAGGTTTATTGGACTGTTCCTAAAAAATTACCAAAGATGACAAAATTAATGATTGATGGTAAAGCTCTTTATATTCATCGCGCAAATTATCAAATTATTGATACATCATTACTAAATTAAAAGACGGGGAGCCCGTCTTTTACATTGTGAATAAACTTAAAATATCTTCTTTGGACATTTGTGATAAACCACCACTATTGTTTTCAACAAACATGTCAGCTAATTCCTTTTTGCGTTTTTGTAATTCAATGATCTTTTCTTCAACACTATCTTTCATCACAAGATTAAAGACTTGAACATTATTCTTTTGTCCTATACGATAAGCACGGTCTGTCGCTTGATTTTGAGCAGAAACATTCCACCATGGATCGAAGTGAATAACGACTTCGGCTGAAGTTAAGTTCAAACCTGTTCCTCCTGCTTTAAGAGAGATCAAGAAAAGTGTTGTATCATCTTTTTGGAACCTTGAGACAAGTTCTCTTCTATCTTCTTTATTCGTACTTCCTGTAAGCATATAATACGTAATTCCTGCCTTTTGACACTCTTCGGCAATTAAATCTAAAACAGAAGTAAATGATGAAAAGAGTAATACTTTTTGTTTATTTTCTTGCATTGTTTTAATCAATTCCATACAAGCTTTTAATTTAGAAGAAGGCTGATCAATATTATCATAAACAAGACGTGGTTCTAAACAAAGTTGTCTGAGTCGTGTTAATAGCTTTAAGATTTGCATCTTATCAGAACCTTCTAAATCATAAAGTTCTTGTAATTCTTTATTGGCTTTAGCAAGATTAGCTACATAAATTTTTTCTTCTTCATCATTAAATGGTAAAATCATATTTTGTTCAATTTTATCTGGTAATTCTGTTAAGACTTCTTTTTTATTTCTTCTTAGAATAAATGGTGTGACTAGTTTTTTAAGTTGTTTTGTTTTTTCTTCGTCATTGTTTTTAACAATGTCATTTTCATATTGTTTTTGGAAATAATGATAATTAAATAAGTATTGTGGCATCAAGAAATCAAAGATTGACCATAATTCCGCTAAACTATTTTCAATTGGTGTTCCCGTTAAAGCTAATTTATGTCTTGTTTTTAAGGTTTTAACTGATTGGGCATTTTTAGTTTTTTGGTTTTTGATATATTGTGCTTCATCTAAGATAACATATTCAAATTCAATTCCTTGGTAAAGTTCAAAATCTCTACGCATATAATCATAAGAAGTTACATATAATCCTTGTTTGATTTCTTTAATCAATTCACTTCTTGTTTGCATATTCCCTGTAATACAAGTAACTGGTAATTTTTTAGAGAATTTATGAACCTCATCTTCCCAGTTATAAATAAGGGATGAAGGACAAACAACAAGACTCGGTCTTTTTGTTTCTAAAGAATCTAATAACGTAATAATTTGTAGTGTTTTTCCTAATCCCATATCATCTGCAAGAATACCATTAAAGCCATAATCTTTTAAGGTATGAAGCCACACATACCCTTCTTTTTGATAATCTCTTAAAATATTTTCATAGTCTTTAGAAAGTGGATATTCTTTTTGGTTTGCTGATTTAAAACGATTTAATGTTTCTACAAAAGTTTCTTCTCTATCTAATTCAACATATTCAAAATCCTTTTCTTCATCAATCGCCAACATTCTTTGTTTATTCATAGAGAATTCACCATCATCAATATCTTTGACATCAATATGATAATCATCCATAAATTGACTTAATTCTTTTAAATCAGGTGACTCTAAATAAAGAAGTTCTCCATTTTTTAAACGATAGAATTTCTTCTTACGGCGATATTGATTTAAAACCTCTTGTAATTCTTTCTTTGGTATTTCATGAGAAGAAATATCAAATTTTAAAAGATCATTTTCAATACTGACACCGACATGTAAATTATAAGAAATTTTCTTCCCTATTCTTTTTAAAGCATCTGATACATAAACATCCCCATATTGTTTTAAATAATCTAAACCTTCAAAAATAAATTCATAGGTTGTTTGACTATTGGTATCTAAATAAGCACGATGTTTTTCTGTATCAATAGATGTTGCATATTTTTCAATATATTTTTCTACTAAATCTTGTTGATAAGTTGTCATCAATTGCTTATTGAAGCCATACACTCTATTTTGATTTTCATCTACATAGACCGGTTGAAAATAAATTATTTGATTATCATTAATATCCCCATAGATTTTAATTTCATCATAAGTTGGTATCTCTTCTTGACTTTGATCGAAGACTTCAAAATATGAAAGAATTGGTAATAAAACATATTTGTAGAAATCATAATATTGTTCCTCTAAAACAATCAGTTGTCCTTCATTTTCGATAATGCTTTCTAAAAAACGGGCAATATTCCCCTCTTCATCAAGAATTATACGTTCCATATAAAACTTTCCATTATTCATTTCATAACGATAACCATGTTTATTTCCAATATACATTTGTTGATTGATACTTACTCTAATGACATAAAAATCTTCTTCTTTATTTATATATAAATGTAGATCAGGTTCTATTTCACCAAAAGAAAGATTATCCTTATTGATTTCATAAAGTTCATCGAGTAAACGTTTATCAATCGGAATATTTCTTTTAATAGGTTCATAGTAATAGTTATAGTCTTCTATATCTTGACTTCTAAAGAAAATAGCTTTTTTCATGAAATCAATTTGTTTTAAGGCATTTTCTGTAAAATTCTTTTCACTGTGTACAAACTCTAATGCTTTACCATATTTATAATTTTCTTGATGATTGATTCGATCAATAAAATCTGTAATGTTTTTGACAACATACTTCTTTTCATTTCCAACTTTATATTCTACATTTATTTCATCACCTTGAAGATAAATAAAAGGTGTTAAATCATATTTTTCATTATTAATAGATAATTGTAATTCTGTTTGATATTGATTTTTACTTAAATCAATGAGACGTGATGAAGTATGGGCTAGTTGTCTAAGTTGTGCTTTTCTTCTTTGTCTTTGATTTTCTTTTTCAATTTCTTTCATTTTTTCTACTTTTTCACTTTGATAATCAAAAGGAAAATCATTGATTTCTAATTCATTAAGTTTCATAATAACAGCCCCTAAATGACCACACATAGAATCTTGATCATTAAATGGACAAGCACATTTATAAGAAACAATTTTATTGTCTTTGATTTCTAATGAACATTTTTGCATGTGATTAAAAACTGAAACGATTGCATCGATATGATAAAGATCATCTTTTAAAGTAATATGCATACTTTCTACATTATCATAGTGATGATATCTTCTGGCAATCTCTAAGTTATTTTTACTTTTTACAACATTTAAATTAATATTAAATTTCAATTTCAACACCTTCTTCTAAACATTCATCTAACATTTCGTGTATTTTCTTTCTTCTTGGAAATTCTTTTTTTATCATATCAACAAATTCTATTTTTGACATTTTTTCTAAATCTCTAAAAAGTTCATAAATGTATCCTTTAAAATAATAATTTGAATTTCCTTTTCCTATATATTTTTTTATACATTCTACATAACCCATTAAATACATTTCTAAACTATATTCTTTAATGATTTCTTTTGTTTGTTCAAAAAGTGTCATATTAGGTCTTTGAAGTAAAACATAGATTAAATATTTAACATCTTGATTTTGTCTAAACATTAAAGCTAATTCATAATCATCATAGATAGGTTTAATTGCATCCATAAAATCTAGTAAATAATCTTCAAACTTAATTCCATAAAATTGTTTTAAATCTTCATAATAAACAGGAATATGCGATGAATTATAATAATCTAATTTAGAATAAATATAATTCAAGTAGGCATCTTCATGTTCAGGATCAAGCAATGAATCAAGTTTTGCCTTGGTTTCTTTTTTTCTAATATTTTGTTCATGTTTTTTATAGTAAAGACGAGCTAGATCTACTTGTTGATGGTCTACATAATACCGTATCATTTCTGTAATATAATCTTCATTATTATTATAAATTTGAATATCATCTAGATATTTTTTCATGTCTAAATGATGATCATTGATAATTTTAAAGTATGTATTTAATAAAGATACTTTTCTTTTCATTAAAAGCACTTCTCTAATAATATCTATTTGATCTTTGACATCTAATTGATAGATAATCATCATAATATAGCTAAATGCATTTTCATATCTTTGATATTTCATATTTTCTTTTAACCAGCGCGTTGTAAGTTCTTTATTATGTTCACTTGTAAGTAACTTACCATAACCTTGAAACATGATTTGAAGTATTTCATGACGATAATCGTTAGGATAATTAGAATTTAAAAATTCATCAATGACTTGTTGATAATTGGTAATATGAAAACTTCCTTGTTCATTTAATTGAATAATACGTTTTAAATATTTTTTAAATTCTTGATTGAATTCACGTTTTAACATAAAACTACTATGTGTTCTTCTACGAACATCTTTTAATAATGCATTGATATCAATATATTGTTGTTCATCTTTAGGAAGTCGATCTTCAATCGCAAAATAAAGTGCTGCTTCATGTTTACAATGTTTTCCTTCTATTGCATAAGGACAATCACACGACGCAGACATGACATCATAATGTTCATCTAAAGTAATTTTAGTATGATAAGCTTCATTTCCTAAAATAATCCCTGTATAGGTTTGGTTATCATATTGATTTACAGAAAAAACTCTATTTTGTTCAAAATAAGCTTTTCCTCTATTTAATATTGTTTCGGTAAAAAATGATTTCATAGGATTCCTCTTTTCGTATTTATTCCATTATACCAAGAAAGAAAAAAGCACAAAACTTAATTTGTGCCTAAAATATATTGATTAATAACTTCTGCAATAGCTCCTTGATTATTCGTTGCCTTTGTGATGATATCACATTCTTTTTTCATTTCTTCAACTGTATTTTGTACACCTACACCAAGACCTGCCACTTTAATCATGGATAAATCATTAAAGTTATCACCTATCGCAATTGTCTCTTTCATATCTACATGTAATAACTCTACAAGGTGCTTTAATCCTTGTCCTTTATTAACTCCTTGATGATTAAATTCAATATAACGATTAGATGAATAACTGACATCTAAATCACCAATTATTTCTTTTAAATCATTTTCAATGCCTTTTAAATATTGATAATCCGTATTCATATACAAGACTTTCACAATTTCTTGTCCCTTTAAAAAATCAATATTATCATCAAAGATTTCAGTGACTTCCATTCTTCCCGCCAAATAATCTTTTTCTTCTTGGACATATTTATAAGCATAAACCATATCTTTTGTATAAACATGAATACAAACGTCATAATCTAAACCTCTTTTATAAAGTTCACTCGCTTTTTCAAAAGAAATTCCTTCAAAATGAAGTAACTTACTTCCTTTATTTTCAGTAATGGCTCCGCCATTATAAGAAATAACATATTCATTTTCTAAATCATACAATCCTAAATCTTTTAGTGTTCCTCCAACAGTATTAAAGCCTCTTCCTGTTGCTGGAACAAATTTAACTCCTAATTCTTTTGCTTTTTCAATGGCTTCAACATTATCCTTAGAAATAGTACGATCATCACTCAACAATGTTTCATCCAAATCACATGCTATAATTTTATACATAGTATCCCTCTTTTCTTACTTTTATCTTATCAAAAAGGAATTAATATTTTCGTAACTTTCATGATATGAAAGAAATAGAATCAGACAAAATCTGATTCTATTTTAATGAGCTATTTATCATTGGCTTATCGTCATCGTTTTTCATAATAAAGAAAGTATACATATGATAAGGACATTCCTTTAATCCAAATAACATTGCATAGATATTTTCTTCTTCTGTTTCTATTTCCCTATAAGCATCTAAATATTTTTTATAACCTAATATGTTTTCTAAATTATGATAGATTTCTAAACTATATCTTCCATCTACAAATTTATTTTCTTGTTTGAGTTTGTTTTGCATATCTTTTAGATAAGCTTTTTTCCATTGAACAACCTTATCAAAATCTGCTTCCATCCATTTACTAATAACTTTATTTTCTACAATGTGATCAATTTCTAAACGATAAAGCATTTGAAACAATTGATCTTCAACATAATTATTTGTATAAGATTTATTAAAATGAATGTTGAGTTCTCCCTCTTTTTCTTCTAAAGTAATTTCTTTTTGTTTTTCCCATTTTTTTAAACATGCATAAATAAGAATAAATTCATCTTGAGGAAGTTCATTTATTAATGAAAGTAAATAGGTTGTATATTGTAAATCTTGTGGTTGTTTATTATTTGGTTTTATCTTTTTATAGTTAAGTACATGTTTTTTATGATCTTGATAAGGGATTGTTGGAAAATGTGTTTTAGGTCTTTTTTGATAAAAGTAATAAAGAACAATAAGAATCATTACAAAAACAAATAGTAATTCCATAAGATCAGCTCCTTTATCTTATTTTATCAAAAAAATGGAGGAAAATCCTCCTTTTTACTTAATTCTTACAAAATGATCTTTGATATCTTTAACCTTTACGCCTTGTATAACTTCTGCATTTTCATCACTATACTGTGATATAGTGCTATCCTCATCTATTTTATCTTTATAACTAATAACAAAATAGATATCTTTTTCACCATTATTGATCACTAAATAACATTCCTTTTCTTTATCAAACATATGAGTAATATCCACTACCTTATTTTGATAATAGAATAAATATTTATCCTCTTTTTCGTCATAAACAATTTCACTATCATCATTCATACTTTCTGCAAGTTCATCACCACTCATTGGTTCTATTCCTGTAAGTGATCCTTTAAATCCCATGTTTATACCCATATCAACTACATTACCGTCCTCATCTGTTGTATAGAAATGATAAGCATTTTTATCTTCTTCCTTATATTGAACCTTTCTTTTTTCTCCTCGAAACCATACTTCTAATTTACTTTGAATACCTCCTACATCAAAAGCATAAGCTACAGTAAAGGTAGAAAGTAATACAATGAATGAAGTCATAATAGTTACAAGTGGTTTAGAAATTCTTTTTTTGTTTAAATTAACTTCTTTTTGATAGTGAACATGTTTAAATGCTTGTTTATACGCTTCTTTATTCTTCATCGTTCCAGTTCTCCTTAAGTTGTTCTTTTAATAATTGTCTTGCTCTTGAAAGTCTTACTTTGACATTTCCTTCATTTAATTTTAATTGTTGAGCAATTTCTTTAATTGAATAATCTTCATAGTAATACAAATGAATAACAATACTATACTTTGATGGCAAAGCCATCACAGCTTGAAATAATTCTTCATCCTGTGGTGTATCAAAAGGAATAGTAGCCATATAGTCTTCTATCAAGACTTGTTTTCTTCGCCAAAACTTTCTTTGAATATCTTTTGCTTTATTAATAGCTACTTTATATAGCCAAGATTGAATATGTTCCTTTGATTCAAAATCTTTTTTATATGTATGATATTTAAGAAAAGTTTCTTGAACAACATCATCTGCATCATTAGGATTCTTTAAGATGGATAAGCCTATCGCAAAAATACGATCTTTGTATTTTTCAATTACTTTTTCTGTATCTAATTTCATAACATCCTCCTCAAGAGCTCTTTCACTTATAATACGTTTTATAATGAAAAAAGGTAACAAAAAAACACATTATTTTAATGTGCTTTCTAAAAAATATATTTATAATAAACCTCTTGGTGGTCTTTCGGCGGTCATCTCGGCATATTATAAAAATTATTTTATAATATGCCTTTGATTCTATCACCGTACACTTTATAGTCATAAAATCAAAAAACCCCTTGGTTATGTGAACCTAGAGGCTATTTATATATTTTTAATCTACATCATATGCTACTAAATCATCAAAAGTTTGTCTACGAATAACTTCTTTAGAATGACCTTGGTATGTAAAGACAACAGCAGGTTTTGGTAATTGGTTGTAGTTAGAAGACATTGAATAATGATAAGCTCCTGTAGAGAACATTGCAAGAATATCACCTGGTTGAGGATCTTGTAACATAATATCTTTAATCAAAATATCTCCTGATTCACAGTTTTTACCAGCAACTGTTACTAAATGATCTGCTTTTTCTCCTGCTTTATTAGCAATAACAGCATCGTATTTAGCGTTATATAATGATGAACGAATGTTATCTGTCATTCCACCATCAACACTAATATAATCTCTAATATCTCTAATATATTTATAAGAACCTACTGTATATAAAGTAATACCTGCATTACCTACACAATAACGTCCTGGTTCTACCAAGACCATTGGTCGTTTCATATTTCTTCTATCGAAACCTTTATAAATAATATCCATGATTGTGGAAACAACATCATCGAATTCTAGTGGATGATCACTTGCTGTATATTGGATACCAAAACCACCACCAGCATTTAATTTATTAATAACGATTCCAAAGATATCATAGATTTCATAAGCGATATCTACAAATTTATTCATTGCAAGTACATAAGCTTGAATTTCTTCAATTTGACTACCTACGTGACAATGAATTCCATCAAAGTTGATATGTGGTGCATCAATAACTTTTTTAATTGCTTTTAAATATGTATTATCATGACTTGAAAAACCAAATTTTGTATCTTTGGCTCCAACACGGATATAATCATGTCCGCCCGCATAAACACCTGGTGTGATTCTGACTAAACCATTGACCATGACATTTAATTTTGAAGCAATTTCTTCAACAAGTTCAATTTCATAGAAATTATCAATAACGAAGTTTTCTACACCATTTTCTAATGCGTATTGAATTTCTGAAGGTAATTTATTATTTCCATGGAAATAGATTTTTTTAGGATCAAATCCTGCTTTTAAAGCAACAGAGATTTCTCCTGCACTAACACAGTCAATTCCTACTCCATATTCCATAGCTAATTTATAGATTGCTTTACACGAAAATGATTTTGAAGCAAATAATGGTAATGTATTTTCATATTTATCAATCATTTTTGTTTTTAATGTATTAAATTGTTTTCTAATATGCCCTTCTGACATAACATAGAGTGGTGAGCCATATTGTTTTACCAAATCAGTTGCTTTCACATCATCTATGTATAAATCATTTCCCTTAATTTGTGCAAATTCAGTTTGTAAAACCATTTCTTTTCTCCCTAATAAAGTGTTTTTAATGTAAATAAACCAACTTCTTTATCTTGTAAAGCTTTAGCTGCAGCTAAAGCACCTTGAACAAAAACATCTTTTGATAAAGCTGTATGTTTAATTTCAATAATTTCATCTAATCCTGCAAACATAATTTCATGTTCACCAAAAATTGTTCCACCACGAAGGGCTTGAATACCAATTTCTTCTTTTTTTCTTTTTTCATGAAGTGAACTACGATCATAGACAGGTGTTGTTCCTTGAATTTCATCTTCCATTACTTCATATAAAAGTTTTGCTGTACCTGATGGTGCATCAATTTTTTGATTATGATGTTTTTCTAAGATTTCAATATCATATCCATTATCATAGAATTCTTTAGCAACTTGTCTTAAGATTTTTGTCACCATTTGAATTCCAAAGCTTGTATTATAAGATTGGAAAATAGCAATTTCTTTAGAAGCTTCTTCAATCTTATCTAATTGTTCCTTAGAAAAACCAGTTGTTGCGAAAACAACTTTTGTTTTATTCTTTTTAGCGTAAGCTAAAATATCATCAAGATTGTTTGGATGTGAAAAATCAATAATCACATCCGCACGATCTTGAACTTCTGTTAAATTACTATACATCGCTTCTGGTGCTTTTTCATCAAATTCATAAGAAACCACACCAATTAAATCAAATTCATCTTTTTCTCTTAATTGATGAGCAACTTTCTTACCCATCAAACCATATCCATATAATAATACTTTCATCCTAATACCCCAATTTTTCAAATTCATCCATTGCATCAAATAATGCTTTTTTATTTTCATCAGTTGTTGTAATTAACGGTAATCTTAAATGTTCTCCACAAACACCCATTTTAGCAAGAGCTGCTTTAGGCATGATTGGGTTTACATCAATAAATAATAAACGTGAAATAGGATCTAAAGCATAAGCTAATGGTTGTGCTTCTTTAATATTTCCTTTTAAAATTAATTGTGTTAATTTTTCTACCGCTTCTGGATATAAGTTAGAAGTAACAGAAATAACTCCTTTTCCTCCAGCTGCCATAAATGGAAGAATATTATCATCACATCCTGAATATAAATCAAAGTCTAAATCAGCTGTTTTAGCTAATACTTCCATAGCATAAGCAATATTATCTGTGGCATCTTTCATTGCTTGAATGTTTTTGTGTTTAGCAAGTTCAACAACAGTATCAACCGAAATATTTAATCCTGTTCTTCCTGGTACATTGTATAAAATCATTGGAATATCAACAGCATCAGCAATTGTTGTATAATGTTGAATTAAACCTCTTTGGCTTGTTTTATTGTAGTAAGGTGTTACGACAAGAATCGCATCTGCCCCTTTTTCTTTAGCATAACGTGCTTTCTTTAAAGCTGTTTGTGTATCATTTGAACCAGCTCCACAAATAACTTTAACACCTGTTCCTTTCGCAAGTTCTAGTGTTAGATCTAATAATTTAAATTCATCTTCAATTGTAATGGTTGCTGTTTCACCTGTTGTTCCATTTACAAGTAAAGCTTGTACACCACCATCAATCATTCTTTGAACTTGTTTTTTAAATCCTTCAAAATCAATGTCTCCGTTATCAAACATTGGTAATACAAGTGCAACTGCACTTCCTTCAAAAATTGTCATATTTATTTATCCTCCTTGATATGAAATCTTTCTTTTAATAATTGAATTGCTTGATCTAAATTCTCTTTATCAATAACTAAAGAAATTGTTCTTTTACTTGTCGTAATTTGATAAAAATGAATATTAGCTTGTCCTAAGACATCAAATACTTCAGCTGCTAAACCTGGTGTTGTTTCCACCAATTTTCCCCCAACTGCAACTTTAGCGTATTTTCTAATTTGATAAATTTGAATTTGTTTAAATTCATCTTTTAATTTCATGATTGCTTGATTTAGTTTTAATTGGAATTCTTGATCTAATGTAATTTCAATTTGTACAAAATCATCAACAGTAACTTGTGAAATCATGTCTACATTAATTTCTTCATCTTTTAATATAGAAAAGATTTTCGCAATCATTTTAGGATGTTTTGGTACATTTAATAACTTAAGTTGAATAATTTCTTTTTCACAACTTATAGCTTCAATAATATCGTTCATAATTTCCTCCCTATATTTTATTCATCCTCTTATAAAAAGTGACAAATAAAAAATTGCAATGAGTATCATTGCAACAAAAAATTCGTTATCAATGATAGCTCCCCATTACCTTTAGATAATGACAGTTGAATAGGTCTTCCCTAGACACCCAAGATTATACCTCATGCAATAGATACAATCTTTCGGCAAGTGCTCCTCCTTCATTACCTTGTTGCATCAAATAATAATAATCTCATAACATCTTGCGCCTCTATCTTTATTTGAATAGATTTTATCACATCTTTAAATAGTATACAATAATAAGCCTTATTATTTTTCATTTAACAGTAATTTTGATATGATGGTTTCAGGAGGTATATTTATGTTATTTATTTGTTATCCAAAATGTTCTACATGTAAAAAAGCTAAAAAATTCTTAACGGATCATCAAATTGAATTTGATGAAAGACATATCGTTGAAGAAAAACTAAATAAAGATGAATTAAAAGCACTTTATTTAAAAAGTGGTTTACCACTTAAAAGATTCTTTAATACATCAGGTAATCTTTATAAAGAAAAACATTTAAAAGATATTTTACCGACTTTAAGTGAAGAGGAACAATTAGAACTGCTTTCTACTAATGGAATGCTTGTTAAAAGACCTATACTTGAAACGAAAGACAAAGTTCTTGTTGGTTTTAAAGAAGAACAATATAAGGAACTTCTCTAATGCCTGCTGGATATACACATTATTGTTTTGGTAAAGATGTTTATAAACATCTTGATGATCAAAATATTAAAGATTTATTACTTAGAAATGAAAATTGTTTTTTAATTGGTCTTCATGGTCCAGATATTTTCTTTTATGAAAGATGGAATAAAATAGCAAGAAAGATGCATCAAGAAAAAGCCAATACTTTCTTTGAAAAGGCACAAGATATTATTCAAAGTGAAGCACAACTTGCTTATATTCTTGGTTTTATTTGTCATTATTTATTAGATAGTCAAATGCACCCTTATATTAAAAGGATGATTAAAAATACAAATATGGATCATTTTGAAATAGAATCTGATTACGATCGTCTTCTTTTAAAAAGAAATCATCAAGATCCATTACATAAAGAAATCTATGAACATATTCGCTTTAAAGAAAAAGAAATATGTACTATTCAATCCTTTTTCCCTGAACTATCTTATTTAGATATTAAAAAAGCTCTTAAAGGATTAAAAAGAATTGATCATTTATTAAAAGCCCCTAGCTTTTTAAAAAGGGGGCTTATTTATGGATGTTTCCATCTCACATTCAATTTTCATAAACTCCAAGGTTTAATTATTAACTATCATCATAATAAAGAAATGGAAAAATATAATGATATTCTTGATAAAATCTACCAACAAACCTTAAAAGAAGCTCTTATTTATCTTCCTTTATATATTCAAAACTATAAAAAACACGCTCCTTTACCAGAACGCTACTATCACAACTACAAATAGTGCATCAAATGATGCACTATTTTTTATAAATCAAAACCATCTTTGAAAGCTTTACCAACATTTTCTCCTAAAACACGATACGTATTATTGATCATATCAAAAGCAATAATTTCCATTTTATCTACATCTATCTTACCATTTTCATCTAAATAATCTTCATCAATAGAAACATTCACAACATTTCCAATTAAGTTTCCATCTTCAAAAGATTCAACAGTACATTCTAAAGTAAGTGGATATTCTTCAATAATTGGTGCATCTACATATTTTGAAGGTGTTACATGAACACCACTTTTTTCAATCTTATCTTCTTTATTTCCAGAAACAACACCAAAATAATCAGAAATCTTTTCTGTTTTCTTTGTCGCAAAAGATAAAGTAAAAGCTTTCTTTAATTCTAAATTATCTGTTGTTTTATGTTTAGAAAGTGATACATAAACTTGATTATAATCATAAACACCACCCCACGCAGCATTCATAACATTGGCCTTACCATCTTGATCATATGTTGCAAGCATTAAAACAGGTAAAGGCATAAATTGCATTTTATCTCCTAAATCTTTTCTCATATATATAATTCTCCTGTGTATTTCTATTATATCACTTCTTAAATTTGAAACAAATTTGAGACAAATTGAGTAAAAGACTTTGATATAATAAAAGTGTTATCGGACCCTCCTTGAAAGGAGGTAGTATTTCATGGTTTTAAACTTAGTTTGTTCTGTCATGGCAGGCGTAATGACTTATTACATATGCAAAGGGTTAGACAGATTTTTCAAACGATAACTAGCCTCGTGTTAGTGTTCACGCTAAAAAACAAGAAAAGGTTAGAGTTGCCGCTCTAACCTTTTCGTTTTGTGATATTCCATGTTTTTAAACTTCATCAACATTATAGCATTGCATCTTAAGACTATCAACGATAAAAAATATAAACTTTATCATTTTTAATATTCAATAAATAGTTCCTTTTAAATCTTATATTATACCATAATATCTATATTTTCTTAATTCTATTTTAATTATTTTATATCCTATATAATGTTCATATAGAAGAGTTTAAAAATGAGGTAAATAATATGGAAAATAGAAAATTGATTGATAGAGACGAGATATACTTTTTAGTATTTTTTTCTAACTTTTTTATAGGTATGTTATTATTAACAATCAAATACAATTTTGATTCAATTCAAGCATTTTTTGTATTTGCAAATATAGATCCTATTCCATTCTTTTTCCTTTTTATTGTATTTATTGCTTGTCTTTATTATTTTATTAAAATCATAGTCAAAAAACACATTTTAAAAAAAATATAAACTTTATTAAAAATTTTACAGGTTTTATTAAAAGAAATAGTTAATTCATATTTACATATTAAGGTTCTTATTAAAGAGAAAGAGTTAGAATTGCAGCTCTAACCTTTTCTTTTATGCTTTTAAATTTGTAACAATATTATCAATGACTTTCCCTTTCATTTTTAGTACAATGAAGTTATAAGAAAAAGGAGAAAAGTATGAGTAAAATTGTATTTTTAGATGTCGATGGAACATTAATTGATTATGAAGCAAAATTACCTGCTTCAGCCGCAAAAGCTGTTGGTCAAGCTAGAGCTAATGGCCATAAAGTTTATATTTGTACAGGATGTTCAAAAGCAGAAATCTTACAAAGAAATTTATGTGATTTAGATGGAATGATTGGTGGAAATGGTGCTTATGTTGAAGATAATAATCATGTTGTAATGCATCAAGGTTTGTCTAAAGAAGATGTAAAAAATATTGTTGATTGGTGTAATGAAAGACATATTGGTTTTTATTTAGAAGCTAATAGTGGTATGTATTGTAATGATTATATGTTAGAACAAGGACCTGAAACCATGGTAAAATACGCCAAAGGTAAAGGAGCAAGCTTAGAGAATGCCAAAAGTTCTGCTCAACATTTTATTGATGGTTTCATTCATTTACAAGGAGATGAGTTATACCGTGACGATGTTAATAAAATCAGTTTCATTTTAAGAACATATCAAGACCATTTAGATTCTAAAGTAGACTTCCCTCATTTAGTTGCGAATACTTGGGGAGGTAAAGGAGAAGTTGCATTATTTGGTGATTTAGGACCTACAGGTATTACTAAAAGACATGCTATTGAAGTCCTATTAGATTATTTACATGCTGATCCTAAAGAGACGATTTCTTTTGGTGATGCTAAAATTGACTTGTCGATGTTTGAATGTTGCGCTTATAATGTTGCGATGGGTAATGGTGGTTCTGAAATTAAAGAAGCCGCTGATTATATTACTGATGATGTAAATGAAGATGGTTTATACAATGCCTTTAAATATTTAAAATTAATTTAAAGTTGCTTAAATAAATAGTATTTGATAGAATAAATTCATAAAAGGGAGTAGCTTGCCAAGCACTTGGTTCACTTCTTCGTCAGTACAGTTATAAGATTTATAACTCGGAAAGTGATTGAATAGCGAGACTTTTACTGCAATGCAGTAGGAGTCCGCTTTTTTTTATACCTACTGCAAAATAAAAGGAAGGAGTAATCGTTATGATTCAACAAATTATTATTTTATTAGTAGGTTTTATTTTTCTAGTAAAAGGAGCTGATTGGTTTGTAGACGGGGCGGCAAGCATCGCTAAAAAAATGGGTATTCCCCAACTAATCATTGGTCTTACAATTGTTGCTATGGGAACAAGTATGCCTGAAGCTGCTGTAAGTATTACGGCTGCCATGCAACAAAATGCAGGGATTACTATTGGAAATGTGGTAGGTAGTAATATATTAAATATTTTTATTATTTTAGGTATTACAGCCTTGATCACCAATGTAAAAATACAAAAATCAACCATCCGTTATGAAATTCCCTTTATGATTTTTATAACAATCATCCTCATGATCTTTGGTATGACAGATATGAAAATTACTTTTATTGAAGGTGTTTTCCTTTGGATTCTTTTTATTGCTTATCTTGTTTATCTATTTATCATGGCAAGAAATAGTGAAACTCAAGAAGAAGAAAAAGATATTCCCGTTTGGAAATGTCTTCTCTTTATTCTCATTGGAGGAATCCTTGTTGTTAAAGGAAGTGACTTTGCGGTAAGTGGGGCCAGTGCCATTGCTCGTTATTTTGGTATGAGTGAACGCTTTATTGGTTTAACAATTGTTGCTTTTGGAACATCACTTCCTGAACTCGTCACTTCTGTAACAGCTGCAAAACGTGGTAATGCAGGAATTGCGATAGGCAATATTGTAGGAAGCAATATTTTTAATATTCTTTTTGTTATTGGAACAACATCTCTTATTTGTAGCGTTCCTTTTGAAAGTAAGTTTATGATTGATTCTATGATTGCAGTAATAGCTGGATTAGTTCTCTGGGTTGGTACAATGAAACATCAAGAATTAAGGAAACCTTGTGGAATCGTTATGCTTTTATGTTATGGACTTTATTTTATGTATTTGTGTTTGATGTAAATTCTATTTACAAAAAAATTAAATAATAAATTAGAAAATGTAAACGTCTCTCCGTTTACATTTTTTTATATTTCAAAACTTTTTAAAATCAATAAACTAATGGATGTGAGGTGAGGGTGATGATTCAAAGAGAAGAAAAAGTAAGAGAATTACATAACCAAGGTTTCAACTGTGCTCAAGCATTTTTATGTAGTTACCAAGTTCTTTTGCTAAGTGATCTTTATCTAACTCATGCCCTTGGGCAAGCCATTTTTTAACAATATCAATAGCTTCTCCTGATTCACCACATAGACCCATTACACTATAAATCAAAATATCCTTTTTATCTAATTCCTTATTTAAAGTTGACATAGCTAGTTTTTGATATTCATTTATTTTCATTAAAATCTATATTGTTATAACCTGTTCCAGTTTCACAAATTAATTTTACAGAATCTGGAAATTGACGTATCATCTCTCCACTTACTTCCATCTCTTTAGTAATTATTATATTAGCATTTTGAATCATTTCTAAAAGCTGTTGAGAGGTTGTATCATCGTATACTGTTAAATCAGATGATAGTATTGATAAATATAATTTTCCATCAAAATTCATTTTTTTTGGTATTTAATAAAACACATTTGTTGTTCATAAATAATCCTCCTAAATATTAAAAGAAAGCAATTCCTTTTTTTTACACCTATAATAAATTAATCCTATTAAATCTGCAAGTGCCCATCCAATAGGAACAGACCACCAAATACCAGTAACACCAATCGCTGGAATTGCTGATAAAACATAAGCTAACACAACACGTGTCCCTAAAGAAAATATTGTAAGAACGACACTCATACCAGGTTTCCCTAAAGCACGATACAAACCATACAACAAAAACAAACAACCAATTCCACAATAAAAGGCACCTTCAATTTTTAAATACTTGACACCTTCCATAATAATTTCTGTTTCTTTTGCATCTATAAAAATAGTCATTAAATCTTTAGCAAAAATACATACAATAGTTGAAATAATTATGCAAAATCCCATAGAAAGACAAACTGCTGATTTTAATCCTGATTGAATACGCATTTTTTCTTTTGCACCATAGTTTTGAGCAATAAAAGTAGAAAATGCATTTCCAAAATCTTGTACTGGCATATATGCAAAAGCATCAATTTTAACAGCAGCAGCAAATGCTGCCATAACTACAGTTCCAAAACTATTCACTAACCCTTGTACCATTAAAATACCTAAATTCATTACTGATTGTTGAATACATGTAAGAACTGAAAACGAGATCACTTTATGAACCCTCTTTAAATGAAAATATTGTAATTTCATAATTGCTCGGACTTGTATATTTTTTATAAGTGAGTAAATACTGATGCCAATACCTGAAAGATATTGGGAAATCACCGTAGCAATAGCTGCACCTTCAACTCCTAATTTTAATACAATTACAAAAAATAAATCTAATATAATATTAAGTATTGCCGAAATAGCTAAAAATATAAGTGGAATCATTGAATTACCAATAGCTCTTAAATAAGAAGCAAAATAGTTATATAAAAAAATAGCGGGTATTCCTATAAAAATAATAATAAGATAGCCTTTCATATCTCCCCACACTTCATGTGGAACATGTAAAAAAACAGAAAGCTGATTAAGAAAAATATAAGATATTACTGTTAGTATAAACGTGATGAGTGCAATAAAGAAAAATGATGCACATACATCTTCCCGTAATCCTTTTTCATCTTTTTGTCCATATCTAATTGAAAACAACGCTCCACTTCCCATACATAAACCAAGGATTATAGATGTCATAAATGTCATTAAGGTAAACGATGAGCCAACACTTGCTAGAGCATTTTTACCAAGAAATTGACCAACAATCAATGTATCAACAATGTTATAACATTGTTGAAGTAAATCACCTAAAATCATTGGAATTGAAAAAAGAAGCATAGACTTTAAAACTGAACCTTTTGTTAAATCTCTATTCATCTTCTTGTATCCCTTTCGTAATATTTATCTTACGTTTCGTAAGTATTATAATCAAATATTTATTTTCAGTCAATATCTCTAATTTTTAAAAGATTTACTTATAATACGGAGCATGATAGTATTAAATAAATGATTAACGGAGGAATGATTATGTATTTAAATGGACTTGATGAATTAGATCAAAAAATTGTTCAATTATTAATAAAAAATGCACGTCTTTCTTACTCGGATATTGGAAAAGAGGTAGGGATTTCTAGAGTTGCTGTAAAAGCTAGAATTCAAGCATTAGAAAAAAAGGGGGTTATTGAAGAATATACAACAATTATCAATCCTCAAAAAATCAATGGCGCTATATCTTGTTATTTTGAAATTGAAATATTGTCAAATTCGTTTACTGATGTTATAGAAATATTAAATCAAAATAATATTGTTACTCAAATTTATCGTGTTACAGGAAAAAACAAATTACATGTACATGCTGTTGCTGCTTCTAATAGTGAAATGGAACATTTCTTACATACTACTATTGATACATTACCAGGGGTTACGAGTTGTAGTTGTAATATTATTCTCTCACGTATTAAAGATATTAAAGGATTACGTTTATAATAAAATGGACATGGGGTCCACTTTTGTTTCATTTTCATCCTTATTTAAAATAACAAAGAATTATTAAAAAGAAGGGAAGAAAATTCTTAATATTTTTTAAAGAATATATTCGCCAGATTCACCTATTTTGTAAAGTTTTGCGATTTCAAACCGCAGAACTTTTTATTTTCTTATACTTTTGCGATTAAAAATACAAAAAAGCGATAGAAAAACTACCACTTTTAAATTATTCTTCAAAATATTCTTTTTCTATTTTTAGTTGTTTATTTTATTTTGTTACAGCCTCTTCTATTTTTCCTTCTTTAATTCTTAAAGATACATCACACATCTTTGCTAGAGTAGGTGAATGGGTTACCAAAATAACACATTTATGATGAATATGTGCTAAATCTAAGAAAGTATTCATGATCTCTATTGAATTCTTTTCATCAAGGTTACCTGTGGGTTCATCACAAAGGATCAAATCGACTTCTCTTGCAATAGCACGTGCAATCGCAACTCTTTGCTGTTGTCCTCCTGATAGTTGTCGAATATCTCTTTTACATTCATCTTTGGAAAGTCCAAGTTGTTCAAGAATAGATAAACAATATTCTTTTTTATCTTTTCTTTTGATCCCTGCAATTTCTAAAGCAGACATAACATTTTCTAAAGCGTTCATATAGTAAATGAGGTTATATGATTGAAAGACAATAGAGATATCTTCTCGACGATATTTATTTAAACCTATTTCTTGAATATCTTTTCCTTTGAATAAGACTTTTCCCTCATCTGGTTTATCTAAACCAGATGAAAGTGAAAGAGTTGTTGTTTTCCCACTTCCACTCGCACCAACAACAGCATATATTTTACCTTTTTCAAATGAATAAGAAGCATGTTCTAAAATTTTATTTTTTTCTTTACCATCTTGATAACTATAGCTTACATTTTCTAATTCTAATAACTTTTCCATCCTAACCTTCCTTTCTAGATAAGATTTGTCTAGGTGTAAGTCTTAATACATAGGCTGCAGGTACAGCAATAGAAACAATACAGATTGCCGCTGTAACACCGGCAAGTTGAACGACATTTTCACCTGTAATTGAAACATCTAATTCTTGATTTAATGGTCCTTGCATCATATTTCCTAGGAAATTTTCTTTTGTTTGTTTATTAGTTTTTTGTTGATGATCATTTGGTTGATCACCTTTTTGATCCGTTTGCATGACATTTGAAGAAGAACTACTTTCTAACATATTACCCATATAATGAGATGTTAATTGTCCTGTACCTAAAGAAATCACAAAAGCAACTACTGCAATTAAACCTATTTCAATAAGTTGTTGAGCAATAATTTTAACTTTACTTTGTCCAAGTGATAAAAGAACACCAATTTCATAATATCTATTTCTAATTGTTAGAGCTAAGATTAAACAAAGAATTGCACTACCAGCAATCACTACGATCCATACAAACATCTTTGCGAATGATTGCATACTTTCAAGAGAAGAAGCATTTTGTTGATAAAGACGATCATTGACATCTAATGAGAATGTATCAAAATCAATATCACTTTGCTTTTTTGCAAGTTCTACAAAAGCTTCTGCATTTTCTGGATCATCTAAATAATAAATTGCTGATGTAATGTTTTCACTACTTCCAGTAAGTGTTTGCCCAACTGATAAATCAGTATAAATCGTGTTTACTGGATTATTGAAATGGGCACCACCAATTTCATTTGTTGATTGAATTTCATAAATACCTACAATTGTAAGTTCTTGAATAATTGTTTCATCATTAACTATGGTTGTAATAGTAAAAGTATCACCAACACTTAAATCATTATCACTTGCAAGATTGGTTTCAATGACACAGTTATTTGTATTTGCATCATCACTTGTAAGCAAACGACCATCTGTTAAGGTATAATTACTGTTTGTAAATGAATCTAAATATTCCATTGTAGTATTAGCACTGATCGTAAAATCACCTTGATTTGAAGCTTGTTCTGATTGATCATTTGGCTTATTTGTATCTTGTTGATTATTACTATTATCCGATTCAGTTTCTACCGCTGAAATAGAATCACTATCAGCTGCTGTAGATATTTGATAATTATAACTTTCTACATACTTTAAATCTTTTAAACTATCTGCCATGGTTGTTGTTAATGATGTCTCATTACTTACGGCTTCACCTGGTTCTCTATTTTTCATCATGTTTCTAAAATCAACAGAAAGAGTTACATCGTTTCCTAAACTACTACGAATTTGATCCATTGATTTTTGTGTTGCTGATTGAATGGATAAACCAGCAATGACGAGATTGGTAATAACGACAATTATTACAAATAATAAAATCGTTTTTCCTATGTTTTTCTTTAAACTTAAAAGTGCGTTTTTTATCATACTTTCTACCTCCATCTTCAATATAAAGAAAAAGTATATCCATAAAACGGAATAATTATGTAAAAAAAGGGGTATACATTATATATTTTATTGCTTTTCTTATTATTTAAAGTTACCCTTATAAAGAAAGAGAAGGGATAAAATATGAAATTAGATAATTTGGCTATAGGAAAAAGTGCTGTAATTGTCTCTGTAGGAGGAACAGGAGCATTAAGACAACACTTTTTAGATATGGGACTTATCCAAGGTGTAGAAGTAACTATGGTAAAATATGCACCAATGGGGGATCCTATTGAAATTAAAATACATGATTATGAGCTTACTTTAAGGAAAGAAGATGCTCAAAAAATAGAAGTTAAAGAAATTACTAAAAAAGAAGAATTAAAAAATGAAAACATTATTTTTAAATATAAAAAACATCCAGGGTATGGTGAATCAAGTTACGATAAAATCAATAATCACCAAATCTATCATGAAAGTGATCTACTTACTTTTGCCTTAGTTGGTAATCAAAACTGTGGTAAAACAACTTTATTTAATCAACTAACTGGTTCTAATCAACATGTTGGTAATTTTCCAGGAGTCACTGTTGATCGTAAAGATGGTGTGATTAAAGGCTACAAAAATACCCTTATAACGGATCTACCAGGAATTTATTCGATGTCACCTTATAGTAGTGAAGAAATCGTGACTAGAAATTTCTTATTAAAAGAAAAACCAAAAGCAATCATTAATATTGTTGATGCAACAAATATTGAAAGAAATCTTTATTTAACAATGCAACTATTAGAACTCAATATGCCTATGGTTGTTGCTTTAAATATGATGGATGAAATGTCAGGAAATGGGGGAACAGTTCTTATTAATGAACTAGAAGATCATTTAGGAGTTCCTGTCGTTCCTATTTCAGCCGCTAAAGGAGAAGGTATTGATGAATTGGTCAGTCATGTTTTACATGTTGCTTATTATCAAGAAAAACCTCAATTTTTACAATATTTTGATAATCAAGCTCTTGATCGTTGTATTAATGCAATTGAACATCTTATTGAAGATCATACAAAAAAAGCAAGAGTTCCTTTACGTTTTGCAGCAAGTAAACTTGCAGAAAATGATTCTCTTTTATTAGAACAACTTGATTTAAGTCAAAATGAAAAGGAAATTTTAGAACACATTCGCAAACAGCTTGAAGAAGAAAGTAGTCTTGATTGTTCAGCAGCTATTGCTAGTGATCGTTTTCATTCAATCATTAATATTTGTAGACAAACTGTGAAAAAACCTCATGAAAGTAAAGAAAGATTAAGAAGTCAAAAAATTGATCAATTTTTAACTGGAAAATATACAGGTATTCCCGCCTTTATTGGAATTATGGGTATCGTTTTCTTTTTGACCTTTAATGTTATTGGTTCTTTTTTACAAGGCATCTTAGAAAATGGTGTATCTATTGTAACAAATTATGTTGATACTCTTCTAACCCAAGCACAAATCAATGTAGCTTTACATTCTTTGATTATAGATGGAATTTTTAATGGGGTAGGAACTGTTTTAAGTTTCTTACCAATTATTGTTACTTTATTTTTCTTCTTATCTATTTTAGAAGATAGTGGTTATATGGCTCGTGTTGCTTTTATTATGGATAAACTCCTTAGAAAAATTGGACTTTCTGGACGAAGTATTGTCCCTATGTTGATTGGATTTGGATGTACAGTACCTGGCGTTATGGCAAGTCGTACACTTTCTTCAAGAAGAGATCGACAAATGACAATTATTCTAACACCTTTTATGTCATGTTCAGCAAAACTTCCAATCTATGCTTTCTTTACCTCTGTCTTTTTCCCAGGTAAGGGCGCATTCGTTATGATTTTCTTATATATTTTTGGTATTTTGACTGGTATTATTTTTGCTTTGATTTTAAAAGGATCCCTTTTTAAAGGTGAACCTGTTCCTTTTGTCATGGAACTTCCAAACTATCGTATGCCTGGCGCTAAAAACGTCTGTCAATTATTATGGGAAAAAGCCAAAGATTTCTTACAACGTGCTTTTACTGTCATCTTTGTAGCCACAATCATTATTTGGTTCTTACAAACCTTTGATTTAAGATTTAATATCGTCGCAGAATCTAAAGAGAGTATTCTAGCCATTCTCGCTGGATATATCACTCCAATCTTTAACCCATTAGGATTTGGTGATTGGCGCATTTCAACAGCCCTTATTTCAGGTTTTATGGCAAAAGAAAGTGTTGTTTCGACATTATCTATTCTTTATGGTTCAACCCAATCATTGTTGATGTCACTTACAACACCAGCTGCTTTATCTTTACTTATTTTCTGTTTACTTTATACCCCTTGTATTGCAGCGATTGCTGCAATCAAAAGAGAACTTAATGGGAAATGGGCATTGATTGTTGTCTTTGGACAATGCCTTATTGCTTGGCTTGCCTCTTTTGTTGTGTATCATTTGATTTTATTGGTATTTTAGTATTGTAACATCAGTTTTTGCATTGTAACAATTAGATTGTTACAATGCAATTTTTATTATTACAACAAAAAAACAGATCCAAGGGAACGGAAAAGATCTGCTTTTTACTATTATCTATTATTATTTTTTAAAAAGGGAAATTGATAATTACGTTTTGAGTTTAAGTAAGTTCTTGTTCCTCCTTTCGTGTATTATCATAGATAAGTTTTATGAACTTTATTTAACTTTTTCATGTTTCTTTCTTGTTTGTTTTGTCAAAAATTATGGGATAAAAAAATGCAACGTTAAATAACATTGCATTTTTAAATTGCTTTAATATTTTGGTGTTAATTCTACATACATATCTTTGTATTGTTTTGCGCTTTGTTGCCAAGAAACATCTTTATTCATATCACGAACAACCATTTCATCCCAATATTTTCTATTTTCAAAATAAAGTGTTTTAGCACGATTGATTGCATCATAAAGAAGTCCACTTTCATAACGATCAAAGGTAAAGCCATTACCTGTATTATCAAATAGATTATAAGGTTGAACAGTATCTTTAAGTCCACCTGTTTCTCTTACAATTGGGATAGAACCATATCTCATACTAATAAGTTGTGTAAGTCCACAAGGTTCAAATCTTGATGGTACCAGTAAAGCATCGCATCCTGCATAAATATTGTGGGCGACATTTTCATTGTAGGCAATATATGCACAGAAGTTTCCTTTATATTTATTTTCATAATAACGGAAAGCATCTTCATACATCGCATCACCTGTACCTAAAACAACAACTTGTGTATGTTCATCCATAATACTTGGAATAACATCATTAACAAGATCAAGGCCTTTTTGATTTGTAAGACGCGAAATAAGTCCGATAACAATTTTATGATCATCAACTTCTAATCCTAAGGATTCTTGAAGTGCTTTTTTGTTCGCTTTTTTATTCTTGATAACAGATTGGCTATCATATTGAGCAGCTAAAAGTTTATCTGTTGCTGGATTCCAAATATCCGTGTCAATACCATTAACAATTCCTAAAATCTTACTACTATGATATCTTAAATGTTCTTCAAGACCTTCACCATACTCTTCTGTTTGAATTTCTCCAGCATACGTATTACTTACTGTTGTTAATTTATTACAATAAGTGATACCACCTTTTAACATATTCGCATCTAACCAATTTTGTGTCATACAATCTTTATTGAAGACATAATCAGGAAGATCTGACCAATATTGAATTGTTTTTCGATCATAGATACCTTGGAATCTTAAGTTATGAATTGTAAGAACAGCACCTGCACGTCCTACATTTGTATCTTTAAAGCTTGTTCTTAAATAAAGAGGAACTAAAGCTGCTTGCCAATCATGACAATGTACAATATCTGGTGTCCAATTTAAATAATTAAGTGCCGCAAGAGCTGCTTTACTAAAATAACAGAACTTAGGAATATCATCGATAAGATTCGTATATGGATTTCCCCACGAGAAGAATTCATCATTATCGATAAAATCATAAACAACACCATCTTCTTGATATTCCATAATACCTACATAATATTGTTTTCCATCTGCACATAGCTCCATATAAAATGATCCTTTATATTCCATCTTTTCTTGGAACTTTTGAGGAATACATTTATATCTAGGAATAATAACTTTAACATCCATATTTAATTTAGCTAAACTCTTTGGAAGAGCTGACATAACATCCCCTAATCCACCCGTTTTTACAAATGGATAACATTCTGAACCAATAAAGGCAACACTTCTACGAGGTCCTAAATCAATTGGTTGAGATTTTTCAACAGGAACTTCTTGAATAACTTCTGTTGGTTTAGCTTCAACAGGTGTTTCACTTTTTACAGATTTTGGTTTAGCAGTTGTTGTTTTTTTACTTGTAGCTGTTGTTGATTTAGCAGTTGTTGTCTTTTTAGTAGTCGCTTTCTTAGCAGGCATTGTTTTTACAGCTGGTGCTGATTCAGCAACAACTTTTTCACTTGTTTCTTTTGGTTGAACAGTTGTCTTTGGTGTTGATTCAACAATATCAACTTTTTTTGGTACTTCTACTGGTTTGACTTCAGTTACCTTTTCACTGGTAACTGATGCCGATTTAACAACCGTATTGGCCTTTACACCCGTTGTTCTTTTTTTATTGGCTATTGTTGTTCTTTTCTTACTTTTTTGAACTGTTTTTTTACTCATACTTTCTTCTCCCATCTTTAAAATAATATCATGTTTAAAACTCTAACTTCATCATTTTCTCTTATTAACATCTCCTATTATAGTCATTAGAATTTGCGATTTTTGTATCTTTTTAATATTTTATACATACAAAAATTCTTTCATTTCAATTTACTTTCATATTCAAAATGTCCTTTTAATTATTGTACCATAATCAATGAATGTTGTTTATATAAAAGGTATTTATTATGCACAAAAAAACAGATCCAAGGGAAGGGAAAAGATCTGCTTTTTACTATTATCTATTATTATCTTTTTTAAAAAGGGAAGTTTATAATTAAGTTTTGTTTAAGTAAGTTCTTGTTCCTCCTTTCGTGTATTATCATAAAGAAGAAATATGAACTTTATTTGACTTTTTGATGTTTCTTCTTTGGTTGTTTTGTCAAAAATTATGTGATACCATTATTTCAAACAATGCACCTTTTGGTGTTTTTTATTATAGAGGGAGGGTAATCTATGAATAAAACACAAGATTTTACGAAAGGAGTTATTTGGAAACAATTACTTTTTTTCTTTTTTCCAATATTAATTGGGAGCTTTTTTCAACAACTATATAATACCGTTGATACCATTATTGTTGGTCAAGCTTGTGGGACAAATGCTCTTGCTGCTGTTGGTTCAACAGGGAATTTGACAAACTTAGTTGTTAACTTCTATGTTGGTTTATCAACTGGAGCTTCTGTTGTTATTGCTCAATATTATGGAGCTCATAATAAAGATAAGATACATCAAGCAGTCCATACTTCATATATGCTTGCTATTGTTAGTGGAATTATCATGATGCTTTTTGGTTTATTCTTTTCTTATCAATGTTTAGATGCTATTGGTGTTCCTCATGATATTTTAAATGATGCCAGTCTTTATATGAGACTTTACTTTTTAGGGATGATTCCTGGAGCTATTTATAATATTGGTTCAGGAATTTTAAGAGCTGTAGGAGATAGTAAAAGACCACTTTATTATTTAATTATTTGTAGTATTGTTAATGTTGTTTTTGATTTTGTTTTAGTTGTTATTTTACATAAAGGTATTGCTGGGGCAGCGATTGCGACTTTTATTGCTCAAACAGTATGTGCTATTTTAGTCACAATTCAACTAATGTTTTCTAAAAATGTCTATCAACTTACATTATCAAAAATTAAATTTCATTTACCTGTATTAAAGAAAATTGTCCAAATTGGAGCTCCTGCTGGAATTCAATCAACAATGTATAGTATCGCCAATATCGTCTTACAAACACATATTAATGCCTTTGGAACTCAAACCATTGCTTCATGGTCAGTCTATGTAAAAATTGATGCTTTATTTTGGATGGCTATGGCAGCCATTGGTGCCGCAATTACAACTTTTGTAGGACAAAACTATGGTGCTCATCTTTATGATCGTATTCAAAAAGGAGCGAAAACAGCTTTAGCGATTGCCTTAACAATGGCAGTTTCTTTAAGTGTGATCTTATGTTTTGGGGGAAGTTATATTACAAAACTCTTTTCATCTGATCCAGCCATCATTAATCAATGTCAAAGTTTAATACTCTTTTTAATGCCTTTCTATTTTTCTTACTGTTGTGTAGAAATTTTTTCTGGAACAATGAGAGGTTGTGGGGAATCTTTTAAACCAATGCTTCTTGTCTGTATTGGTATTTGTGTTTTGCGTGTTGCTTGGGTAACCTTTATTTCTCCTCATTATCCAACATTAAAAGGTGTTGTTATTTCTTATCCAATCACTTGGTTTACAACTTCCTTTCTCTTTATTATTTATTATAAACATTTTAAAAAAGATCATTTTGGAGCATAGTTATGCGACGAACAGAACGAGAAATTACAGATTTAAATAAAAGAAATCATTGAAAATAATCAATGTTGCCGTTTAGATTTTATAGATCAAAGCAGTGTTTTGTTCATTTAAATTATTGTTATACTTATAATAATAAACATTCATATTGCAAAAGTAAGAAAGAAACTCGATTTAATATATTTCGTTGAAAGAAAAACATCATGTCAATATTCTATGAAATATCAAAATATTATGGGAAAAGGTCATATTGAATTGATAGAAGATAAGGAAAAAAGAAGTTAGAATTACAATTAATCATGAAAAATGTAGCGGGTAAAGAAGTCGTATTTAATGATCAAAAGGTAAGTAATGTTGCTATTATGAAATTAATTGTAGATACACTAACTTGTATTCTGCTCTAGGAAGGGTAATGGCATACCCCTATCTTGCACTACAACCTACCAGAAATGAACTGGCCTGCCAACAATGTTGGCAGGTAACAATAATCCCCTGTCTTTAGACATGAGGAGAACATTCATACAATGATTAAAAAACAAATCAATTAAAAACCGCACATTGTGCGGTTTCACATATTATAAATCTACTCCATAATCACTTACAACAACTTGTCCTGTAAGTGGTGCTGCATCATCACTTGCCAAGAAAAGTGCTACTTTTGCAACGTCTAAAGGACTACAAGGTTGAAGTGTTAAATCACTATGAGCTGACATAGCACCCATCATTTTCATATCCATTGTATCAGGTGTTAATCCTGCTGCCATATCTGTTGTAATACTTCCTGGACAGATAACATTACATCTAATTTTTTCTTTAGCAAAACGCATTGCTGCATGTTTTGTTACCCCAATAATTGCTGCTTTAGTAGATACATAAACAGCACCACCTGCACCATATTGTCCAGCAACACTTGAGATATTAACAATAGAAGCTCCACTTTTCATCACTTTTAAAGCTTCTGACATACAATACATTGTTCCTTTTTGATTAATATCAATAACTCTATTTAAATCATCATAATCAATTTGATCAATTGCATTTAATCCTTTATCTAAAACACCTGCATTATTAATTAAAATATCTAATTGACCAAAAGTTTCAACTGTTTTACTTACTAAGTTTTTAACATCACCCACTTTAGAAATATCAGTAGGAACACATAAAACAGTTCCTCCTGCTTCTTCAATTTCTTTTGCTGCTTCTTCTAAGACTTGTTGACGTCTTGCTGAAATAACAACTTTTGCTCCTTCACTTGCAAACAATTTAGCGATTTCTTTACCTACGCCAGCATTTCCTCCTGTAATAATTGCCACTTTATTATCCAATTTTCCCATAAAAAATCCTCCTAGATATATAGTAACACATGTAAGCGCTTAACTCTATCTTTTTCATATCCCAAAATTGTATGTGAGTATACCATATTTTTACAATTAAATCAGTTAATTGATCCACTGTATGTCCAGCAATAACGTTATTCCTTTTCAAATAAATTCCTAATACAATTAAAATAAAAATTTCACTCAATAAATCCACTGCAATCATCTTTTTTCTCCTATCATTTTGTATAAAAAAAGTATATACTTTTACTGATATTTATATAAGTACGCACTTTGAAGTGATATAGTTTCTTCAAAGAAACCATGGGAAAGGAAATATATGAGAAAAAAAGTCTTTGGTGTTTTACAAAGAATAGGACGTAGTTTTATGTTACCTATTGCTGTTCTTCCAATTGCAGGGATGTTTTTAGGAATTGGAAGTTCACTTACAAATGAAGCAACGATTGCTTCACTTGGTATGGAAAGTATTTTGGGAAATGGAACAATTTTAAATCAAATATTAACGTTATTAATGGCTGTTGGACAAACTATTTTTGATAATCTACCGTTAATTTTTGCCGCTTCTGTTGCTTCGGGAATGGCTAAGAAATCAAAAGAAGTCGCTGTTTTATCTTCGATTATTGCTTTTTTTGTGATGCATTCAACAATTCATAGTTTACTTACTTTTAATGGTGTTATTAATGGTAATAAAGTTTTAGTTGATGCCGTAGATGGAACACTGATAAATGTATGTGGACAAATGTCACTACAAATGGGAGTATTTGGTGGGATTATTGTTGGTTTAGGTGTGAGTTATTTACATAACCATTTCTATCAAATTCAATTACCTAATTTTTTGTCTTTCTTTGAAGGGGAAAGATTTGTCCCAATTATTTCAACGATAGTTTATATTTTTATTGGTTTTTTAATGTTTTATATTTGGCCTAGTATTCAATCAAGTATCTTTAAGCTTGGTCAATTGATTGCCAGTAGTGGTTATGGGGGTACTTTTGTTTATGGAATTGTTAAACGAGCTCTTGTTCCTTTTGGTTTACACCATGTTTTCTATACGCCTTTTTATCAAACAGCTATTGGGGGATCAATGGAAGTTAATGGGGTCTTAGTTCATGGTGCTCAAAACATTTTCTTTGCTCAATTAGCTGATCCAAACCTAAAACATTTCAGTGTTGAAGCAGCAAAATATTTCTCTGGTGAATTTATGATTATGATTTTCGGTTTACCAGGTGCTGCTTTAGCGATGTATCAATGTGCTAAAGATGAATCAAAAAAAGTTGTAAGAAGTCTCTTTTTATCAGCGGCTCTTACCAGTATATTGACTGGAATTACTGAACCGATTGAATTCGCCTTTATCTTTGTAGCACCTATGTTATTTGTAGTGGATGTCTTTTTAGCGGGTACGGCTTTTGTTTTAGCACAAGCTTTAAGAGTGACAATTGGCTTTACTTTTTCTTGTGGTTTGATTGATTTTGTTATTTTTGGGGTATTACAAGGCAATAGTAAAACTCATTGGATTTTTATTGTAATCTTTGGGCTTATTTATTTCTTCCTATATTATTTTTCATTCCGTTTTTTAATTAAGAAATTTGATTTAAAAACACCAGGAAGAGAAGATGATAATAAATTAACGATTTTTAATAAAAAGAAAATGGATTATTCTTTTGATCAATCCTTAATTGATCCTCAAGTTCAAATGATTCTTAAAGGATTAGGTGGTCGCCATAACTTTACAGAGCTAGATTGTTGTATTACGCGATTACGTGCAACCTTACAAGAACCTGAATTAGTAAGTGAAGCTTCTTTAAAACAAGCAGGGGCTGCAGCTGTATTATTACAGGGAAATGCAATTCAAATTATTTTTGGTCCTAAAGCTTCTTCTTTAAAAACAAAGATTGATGATTATCTTGAAAACGTCCCCGAAGCTTATGATGAAGAAAAAACAATTGTTTATCATACAACAGATTTAGAAATTGGGAATATTGTTGATGGCGAAGTTTTACCAATTGAAGATTGTAGTGATGATATCTTTGCCCATAAACTTCTAGGAGATGGTTTAATGATTCGCCCTCTTCATGGTGTAGTGGTTTCTCCTTGTGATGGAACGATTTCCATGCTTTATCCTACAAAACATGCTATTGGTATAGAATTGGATAATGGAATGGAATTATTGATTCATTTTGGTATTAATACCGTAAAATTAAATGGACAAGGGTTTGAACTTCTTGTTAAAATAAATCAAAAGGTCAAAAAAGGAGATCTTTTATGGAATGCAGATTTGCATTATATTAAAGAAAATGCGGTAGATGATTGTCTTTTAATGATCGTAACCAAAGGACAAGGGTCTCTTGAAAAGATTTATGGAAATAAAAAAATTGGCGAAACAGTTTTAAAAATAAGAGAGTAGGTGAACAAAATGTATCAAGTCTTAAAAATATTAAATAATAATACCATTCTTGCTAAAGAAGGTAATAATGAAATTATTATTTTGGCTAAAGGAATTGGTTTTGGTAAAAAAGTAAATGATCATTTTGAAATTCCACCTCAAGCTAAAAAATATATGATGCAAAAAAACTATCAAGCCAAAGATAAGTTAAAGAAAGTTATTGATTATATTAATCCGGTTTATTTAGAAATTGCGGCTGAAATCATCAAAGAAGCAACTAATAAATTTCAAAAAGTAAATCATGATATTCTTATTCCACTTGCTGATCATATTCATTTTACAATCAAACGTATGGATGAAAATATCATGCCTAGTAATCCATTTACTTATGATATACGACTTCTTTTCCCTGATGAATATGAAGTTGCTTTAAAATCAAAAGAAATAATTAAATCTTTTATTAATAAAGAAATCAACAATGATGAAGTAAGTTTCATTACTTTACATATTCACTCGGCAATTTCTTCTAATAAAGTAGGAGAATCCATGGAAGCTGCTCGTATTGTTCATGAAAGTATTATTAAATTACAAACGGATTTAAATATGAAAATTGATATTGAATCTATTTCTTATGCCCGTTTAATGAATCATATTAAATTCCTAATCATTCGTTTAAATACTAATGAACAATTACAAATGGATATTAGTGAATTTACAAAAAATAAATTTCCTTTTGCTTATGAACAAGCAATAAGAATGTGTGATAATTTATCAAAGGTACTTCATAAAGAATTACCAGAATCAGAAGTTGGTTATCTTGCTTTACATTTGGAAAGAATTTTATCAAGTGCATTTCAAAATTAGGAGGAAACTCCTTTTTTTATTTATTGATAAATTGTGATTGTTTTATATTATATTTTATTCTTTTCATTATTTTTTGTATGATAAAAAATAATGAAAGAACATAAAAATGTAAAAAATGATTGACGCTTACATTTTTTGGTGTTAGTATAGCAATGTAATTAAATTGAATATTCAATAGTGTGTAACTTTAAGTAGGCATTAACTATTTTAAAAAAGAGCAATAGCTTTATTGTATCTTCTTTTAAATAGTTGGCCTACTTTTTTGTTATTCAATGTTAATTAAAGAGAGGGAGGAAAAATATGGTAGGAATTATTCTTGCAAGTCATGGTGAATTCGCTAATGGAATTTTACAATCTGGTTCTATGATTTTCGGTGAACAAAAAGATGTAAAAGCTGTGACTTTACAACCAAGTGAAGGTCCTGATGATTTAAGAGCAAAAATGGAAGAAGCTATTTCCACTTTTGAAAATCAAGACGAAGTTCTTTTCTTAGTTGATTTATGGAGTGGTACTCCTTTCAACCAAGCAAACTTATTACTTAACGGTCATGAAGATCATTGGGCAATCGTTACTGGGTTAAATTTACCAATGCTTATTGAAGCATATGCAATGCGTATGTCTACTGACAGCGCACATGAAATCGCAACTCATATCTGTGAAGTTGCTAGAGACGGAGTTAACATTCGTCCAGAAGAATTAGAACCTAAAAAGGAAGAAGCAGTAAAAGCTGAAAACCCAGCACCTGCTGGAGCTATTCCTGAAGGAACTGTTCTTGGAGATGGACATATTAAATATGTCTTAGCTCGTGTTGATACACGTTTATTACACGGTCAAGTAGCTACTACTTGGACAAAATCAACTCAACCAACTCGTATCATTGTTGTATCTGATGCAGTATCTCAAGATGCATTACGTAAACAAATGATTGAACAAGCTGCACCACCAGGTGTTAAAGCAAACGTTGTACCAATCAAAAAGATGATCGAAGTCGCTAAAGATCCTCGTTTTGGTGCTACTAAAGCTTTATTGTTATTTGAAACTCCTCAAGATGCTTTAAGAGCTATTGAAGGTGGCGTTGATATTAAAGAATTAAATATTGGTTCTATGGCTCACTCAGTTGGTAAAGTAGTTGTTAATAAAGCCATTGCTATGAATCAAAAAGATGTTGAAACTTTAGAAAAATTAAAAGAAATGGGTGTTACTTTCGATGTTCGTAAAGTACCTGCTGATTCTAAAGAAAATATGGACAGTCTTCTTAAAAAAGCAAAGACTGAACTTCAAAATATGAAATAGGGGGAAAATTTAATGTCTGCAATTACTATTATGTTAATTATTTTAGTAGCATTATTAGCAGGTATGGAAGGGATTTTAGATGAATTCCAATTCCATCAACCACTAGTAGCGTGTACTTTAATTGGTTTAGTTTCAGGACATCTAAGTGAAGGTATTGTCTTAGGTGGTTCTTTACAAATGATTGCCTTAGGATGGGCAAACGTTGGTGCTGCTGTTGCTCCAGATGCTGCTTTAGCTTCTGTTGCTTCTGCAATTATCATGGTTTTAGGTTTAAATGGTGGTACTGTTAATACACAAACAGCTATCTCTACTTCAATTGCTGTTGCAATTCCTTTATCAGTAGCTGGTTTATTCTTAACTATGATTTGTCGTACAATCGCTATCCCATTAGTTCACTTAATGGATGGTGCTGCTGAAAAAGGAGATTTCCGTAAAATTGAAATCTATCAAATTTTAGGTATCTTATTACAAGGTATCAGAATCGCAGTTCCTGCTGCTGCACTATGTATCGTTCCTGCTGAAGCAGTAACTAGTGTTTTAAATCAAATGCCTGCTTGGTTATCAGGTGGTATGACTGTTGGTGGTGGAATGGTTGCCGCTGTAGGTTATGCAATGGTTATTAATATGATGTCAACTAAAGAAACTTGGCCATTCTTTGCTATCGGTTTCGTATTAGCTGCATTAAGCGAATTAACATTAATCGCTTTAGGTGCTTTAGGTGTTGCTATTGCTTTAATTTACTTAGGATTAAAAGAAAACGGTGGTTCTGGTAATGGTGGTTCTACTGGTTCTGGTGATCCATTAGGTGATATTTTAAATGACTATTAATCTTGAAGGAGGAAAGAAATATGGCAGAAAAAATTCAATTAACTAAAAAAGATCGTTTATCAGTTGCTTGGCGTCATCAGTTCCTTCAAGGATCATGGAACTATGAACGTATGCAAAATGGTGGTTGGTGTTATTCAATTATCCCAGCTATCAAAAAATTATACAAAGATCCACAAGATAGAGCAGATGCTTTAAAAAGACATCTAGAATTCTATAATACACATCCTTATGTTTCAGCTCCAGTTATGGGTGTTACATTAGCCTTAGAAGAAGAAAGAGCTAATGGTGCTGAAATCAATAATCAAGCTATTCAAGGGGTTAAAGTTGGTATGATGGGACCTCTTGCAGGGGTTGGAGACCCAGTATTCTGGTTCACTTTAAGACCAATCTTAGGTGCTTTAGGTGCTTCTCTTGCTTTAGGTGGAAGTATTGTTGGTCCTTTATTATTCTTCTTTGCTTGGAATATTATCCGTATGGCATTTATTTGGTATACTCAAGAATTTGGATATAAAGTTGGTACTTCTATCGCAAAAGATTTATCTGGTGGTTTATTAGGTAAAATTACTCAAGGTGCTTCTATTTTAGGTATGTTCATTATCGGTTCTTTAGTTCAACGTTGGGTAAGTATTTCATTTACTCCTGTTGTTTCTAGAGTTACTCAATCTGAAGGTGCTTATATTGATTGGAGTCAAATCAAAGGTGGGGCTGAAGGTATTAAATCAGCTTTATCTCAATATGCTTCCCTTGGAGCTACTGGATTAGATAAAATTAAAGTTACTACTTTACAACAAAACTTAGATCAATTAATTCCTGGTCTTGCAGCATTATTACTTACATTACTTTGCTGCTGGTTATTAAAGAAAAAAGTTTCACCAATCGTTATTATCGTTGCATTATTTATCATTGGTATCTTAGCTCGTTTAGCTGGAATTATGTAATTTAAGAAGTTCAATATTTATGGAGGGAATATATGGTACAATCATTAAATAAAAAAGTCGATTTAACAATTAATGCTACTTCTTATTTAGGAATGGCAAACTATGGTAAAGTGTTAGTCGGGGATGAAGCTTTTGAATATTACAATGATAAAAATGTCAATGATTATATTCAAATTCCTTGGTCTGAAGTAACAGAAATCATGGCAAGTGTCATGTTTAAAGGAAAATGGATTCCTCGTTTTGCAGTTGTTACGAAAAACAACGGAAACTTTATCTTTTCGACAAGAGATAATAAAAAGACATTAAGAGCTGTTAGAAATTATGTTGATCCAAATAATATGGTTCGTTCTCTTAGTTTCTTTCAAGTAATCTCTCGTGGTTTAAAATCATTATTCAAACGTAAATAAATATTGAGCAAAGGAGCTTCATTGCTCCTTTTTTTTGTTATAATGAAAGAGGTGATATTATGGATCTAAATAAAATACATTATTTCTTTAAAGCTGTTGAATATAAAAACTTTACGCAAGCAGCTAACGCTTGTCATATTGGACAAACAACCATGTCTAAATACATTGCTGTCTTAGAACAAGAACTCCGAACACAGCTATTTATAAGAGAACATAGAACATTAACTCTTACTAAACAAGGAAAACAGTTCTATGAAGGAATGAAAAACATTTATGCTTCCTATCAAACTTTATGTCAAAATATTCAACAAACGAATACTTTACATATAGGCATGAAAACAACAGATTTTACAGACTTTGAAATTCTTGAAAGCTTTGAAAAGAAATACCCACATCTTTCTATTTCTTATTCTTATCTTGAAGAAAATGAATTGATGGAAGGCCTAAAAGCGCATCAACTCGATGCGTTAATTTCTCCAAGCATGCTCTCTTTCTACAAAAACAATCCAATTGAAACAACAACCTTATCTAAAGAAAACGTTTCTCTTGTTTGTTCAAAAGAACTGATCCATAAATATCATACAATAGAAAAGGTCATTCAATCTGTTCCCTATATTACAAAAGCAACAGATCAAAACTATCATCAATTATGTAAAGATAAACTTTATAAAATTTATCATACAACTTTTAATAAAGTAGAATACGTTAAAGAATTTCCTAAACAACTTCTTTTACTTAATCTATCTAGAGGTTTTTCAATCCTTCCTACCAAAGAAGTAGAAAATAGAGATCAGTTCTATTTAGAGGATATTAGTAAATACTTTGCTGATCTTGAAAAAATAAATCTTGTTTATTTAAAACAAAATAAATCAGAGAACTTAAATCTATTATTGCAACATATTCATGAAAAAAAGTGCTAGATTAAGCATTTTTTTTCGTTTTATCTTTTAACATTTATCCTATATAATACAAAGCAAGGAGTTGATGTTATGCAAAAAGATTTAACAAAAGGCAGTGCCTTAAAAAATATTATTACTTTCTCATTACCTTTTTTACTTGCTAATTTCTTACAAACATTCTATGGCATGGCTGATTTATTTATTGTCGGTCAATACAATGGAGCCGCTTCTTTATCAGGGGTTTCTATTGGAAGTCAGGTCATGCATATGATTACTGTTATGCTTGTAGGAATTGCAATGGGCTCAACGGTCATGATTGGTCGTTATGTTGGTGAAAGAAAAGAAGAAGAAAAAAGGATGACTGTAGGAAATACAATCATTATCTTTATGATTTTATCTCTGATCGTTACTTTGATTTTATTATTCTTTATTAATCCGATTGTTTCTATTATGTCTACACCTGTAGAAGCGATTCAAGAAACAACGATTTATTTAAAAATATGTTTTATCGGAATTCCTTTTATTACTGCTTACAATATTATTAGTTCTATTTTTAGAGGATTAGGGGATTCTAAAAGTCCTATGTATTTTGTGGCAGTTGCTTGTTTTTTTAATATCGTGTTAGATTTTATTTTCATTGGTTATTTCAATATGCATGCCGTTGGAGCAGCATTTGGGACAGTGATTTCACAACTTATTAGTGTAATTGTTGCTTTATTTGCAATTATTAAAAGAAAATTGATTGTCATCCATAGACACCATTTTAAATTACATAAAAAGATTATTAAAGATATCTTTAAAATTGGTTTTCCTATTTCTATGCAAGATGGTTTGATTCAAATTTCATTTATCATTATTACGATTATTGCCAATAGCCGTGGCGTTGATATTGCCGCAGCAGTTGGTGTTGTAGAAAAAATCATTAGCTTTTTATTCTTAGTACCATCAAGTATGTTATCTGCCATCTCGGCAATCTGTGCACAATGTGTTGGAACAAAACAACATCAAAGAGCAAGACAAACTTTACGCTATGGATGCTTTATTGCTTTAGGATTTGGAATTTTCTTTGCGATTACTTGTCAATTTATTTCTAAAGGAATTCTTTCTTTATTTACAAGTGAAGCTGCAGTTATTATGTATGGTAGTCAATATTTAAAAGGATATGTTTTAGATTGTATGTTTGCTTCTATTCATTTCTGTTTTAGTGGTTTCTTTACAGCTTATGGTTATTCTATGATTTCATTTATTCATAATGTAATCTCTATTGTTTTAATAAGAGTACCTGGGGCTTATATTACTTCTAAGCTTTTCCCTGATACTTTGCTTCCTATGGGTCTTACACCAGCATTAGGTTCTATTTTATCAGCAATTATTTGTGTAAGTATTTTTATCATTATGAAGAAAAAAAATAAATTTGATTATTAAAACGTCATCCAAGTGATGACGTTTTTACTTAAACTTAATTGAAAGAATACATGTATAATCATTCTTTATCTTTTTGTTTGTTTCTAACCCTTTTATAGGAAGAGATGTGACATGATTTTTTCCATAAGATAATGCCACTAACATTTGTTTTTTACTATATTTAATAGATGTTTTTTCTTCAATTTTATCATAATCCCAAACATCATAGTTACTAATGTTTTCTAAAAATGAAATACCTTCAGCTACATAATACCCATCTTCAAAAGCATCTATAATCTTCAAAGTAGAAGCTTCATAATCAACTACTAAAGCAATATTTCCGGTATTTGTTCCTTTTGAAGGATTATTATAAAATGTACAGATTTCTTTATCAGATATCTTTTTACCTTTTTGATATTGGGTTAAATACATAGTTAATGAATCATAATTCTTTTTTGAATTATAATGAAATAACAAAATATTCCCTGGATGACTAGAAAGCATATTTGCCGTTTGCATTTCTGTGCTTTTTTCTAAATAAGGTTCTATATAGTTTTGTGGTTGTGTTAATTTTTGGTAGATAAATATGCTTGTAATAAATATGAAAACAACAAGCATAACTATTAATAATCTTATAATTTTCTTTAGATACTTTTGTTTGTTTTTATTATCTTTTGTAATCTGAATAATATTTTCTTCTGCTTTTTGTTCAATTGTTTCTTTAGGTATATCTTCGCCAGCCAGAAACTCATTAATACTTATTCCTAATATTTTACATAATTCAAGATAGACTATTACATCTGGTAAACAAATGCCTCTTTCCCATTTAGATACAGATTTATCAGACATATTTAATTTTTCTGCAAGTTGTTTTTGAGTCAAACCTAATGCTTTTCTTTTAGCTGCTATATATTTACCAATTTTAATAAGATCCATATAACCACTTCCTTTATCAAATCATATCATTTTAAATAGAAAACAACACCTCTTATAAGTAGAATTTATATCTTTTTATATTTTGAAAAAATAAACAAATAAAAAGTAATTTAGATATAATAAAATTAGGAAAATAAGATAAAAAGAGGAGAACATAATATGAAACAATTTCCAGAAGGTTTTTTATGGGGTGGAGCTACTGCCGCTAACCAATATGAAGGTGGTTGGAAAGAAGGCGGAAAAGGTGTAAGTTGTAGTGATGTACAATTATTCACTGATCCTAAATCTATGAAAGATTTATTAAATACACATGGTTTATGTGATATTTCTGATGAGATGATTGAAAAAGCTTTAAGTACAGATGATGAAGTTTATTATCCTAAACGCCATGGGATTGATTTTTATCATCATTATAAAGAAGATATTGCTTTACTTGCAGGTATGGGATTTAAAGTTTATAGAATGTCTATTGCTTGGTCTCGTATTTTCCCTAGAGGGGATGAATTAGAACCAAATGAAGAAGGTTTAAAATTCTATGATGATGTCTTTGATGAATGTTTAAAATATGGGATGCAACCATTAGTTACTATGTCCCATTATGAACCACCACTAGCATTCTGTATGGACTATAATGGTTGGTATGATCGTCGTTCCATTGAATTCTTTACACGTTATGTTGATGTTATTACTAAAAGATATAAAGATAAAGTAAAATTATGGTTAACATTTAATGAAATTGATTCAATCATTAGACATCCATTTATGACAGGGGGACTTATTGAATCAAGATTCAAACCAGAAGAATTTGAAGAAGTTGAATATCAAGCAATGCATCATCAATTTGTGGCAAGTGCTTTAGCGGTAAAAATTACACATGAAAATATTCCTGACGCTAAAGTAGGTTGTATGCTTACAAAATTAACTTACTATCCATATACTTGTAAACCAGAAGACCTTTTAGAACAACAACAAAGAATGAGACAAATCTATTGTTATAGCGATACACAAGTTCATGGTGAATATCCTAAATATTTATTACAAATGTATAAAAATAAAGGATTCAATATTAAAATGACTGATGAAGATCTAGAAATCATGAAAAAATATCCTGTTGATTTCATTTCATTCTCTTACTATTCATCTAGTTGTGTAGCTGCTGATACAAAAGGCTTAGAAATGAGTGCAGGTAATACAGAAACAGCTATTAAAAATCCATATATTCCAAGTTCTGATTGGGGATGGCAAATTGATCCAATCGGTTTAAGAATTTCATGTGTTGATTTATATGATCGTTATAGAAAACCATTATTTATTGTAGAAAATGGTTTAGGAGCGAAAGATACAGTGGAAGAAGATGGGTCTATTAATGATGATTATCGTATTGATTATTTAAGAGAACATATTAGACAAATGTATAAAGCTATTGAAGAAGACGGTGTTGAATTAATGGGTTATACAACTTGGGCACCAATTGATTTATTATCTAACTCTACAAATCAAATGTCTAAACGTTATGGATTTATTTATGTAGATGTTGATGATTATGGTAATGGAACTTATAAACGTTCTAAAAAGAAATCATATGATTGGTATAAAGAAGTGATCGCTACAAATGGATCTTCTATTTTAGATGATTAATTCAAAAGGAATCGCAAGATTCCTTTTTTTACTATACTTTGATATAACGTTGATTTTTACTTTTTGGTTTATCCGGTATTGTCATATAAATCAAATTTTGATCTATCGCAGGACGAAGATAGTTTCTTCTAAATCCTTCTTTTGCTTTTAAATTAAGTTTTTGCATAAGCTCATTACTAGAATAGGAAACATCATCTTCCATAACATCTAGTAATTTTTTTATATTAGGAGCTATTTGTCCAATATCTTCATTAACTTGTTTAGAAATATCATCTAAAATTTTATCTATTTGACTTAACATAAATTCAATAAATAAAGTTGATTCTCCTAATACATGACACTTAGCTATTACACTATAGTAATCATCTTGAAATTTTTCTATTTGACTTTCAAGTGGAATATATTCAAAGATCGGTTTCCATTTAGATAATAGTGTTGTATGCCATAATCTTGCAATTCTTCCATTTCCATCACAAAAGGGATGAATAAAAACAAATTCATAATGAAATATACAACTTAATATTAAAGGATGCGTATTATCTTTTTCATCTTGCATCCAATTAAATAAGTCATCCATAAGTGAAGGAACAAGATATGGGGGTGGCACAATAAAAATACAACGTCCTCGATCATCAAAAACCCCTTCATCACTATTACGAAATTCACCTGATATATCAACAACATATTTTGTCATAATACCATGAGACTTTTTTAATTCTTCAATATCATAAGGATCTATTTCTTTTATTCTTTCATAAGCATCAAAAGCATTCTTTACTTCTTGAATTTCTTTTTGTTTACCTAAAACAATTTTACCATTTATAACATCTCTTACTTGTCCTAAAGACAAAGAATTAGCTTCTATTTTTAAAGACGAATGAATTGATCTAATACGGTTATTTCTTCGTAAATGGGGCTTTGATTCTAAATTATGCGTAGCTGAAATGTTTCCTATTTTTTCAGAAATAGAAGATACATAGGCTAATATTTGATTTGTGATGGTATAAGGTGGTTGATAACTCATTTCTAACTTCTCCTTTTCATACGTACTATCATACGTATTATCTTGCGTATTTTCTTCCTATATTATACATTATGAAAATAAAAAAACAAATTTATCATACGTATTATCTTGCGTACTTTCTTACGTATTTGTCTATTTTCTTTTCTTGAAAATTATTGATTATTACTTTGTGATATAATTAACGAAAGGAGAAACGTTATGAAACAAAAGGTATTATTTTTTGATATTGATGGAACATTAATATGGTCTTATGGTGGTATTCAAGAAATTCCTCAAGGTGTACAAAAAGAACTAAAAAGATTAAAGGAACAAGGACATAAACTCTTTATTTGTAGTGGACGTCCTAAAGCCATGTTAGATCAAAAGTGGTGGGATGGTACTTTTGATGGTTATGTTTTAAATAATGGTGGTTATGTAGAAATTGATGGAAAATCTATTTATGAAAATAGAATGGATTATGAGTTATGTTTAAAGACAGCAAATATGTTAGAAGAACTTCATTGTGATTATATGATTGCGACAGCGAATCATTTATACATTGATCCTTCTTATAAAGAACTTTATAACTTCTTTGTTCAAAATGGACATTTTGAAGATCTATTTACAACAAAGTTTGATCGTAATGAGGTATTAAAAAGAGCAATTAAAATAGAAGCGAATGTCACAAATAACGATCGTGAAAAGATTGAAAACTATATTAAAAATGATTTTGGTTATGTCATTAATTTTGATGAACATGGCAGTGATAATGCTTTTGAATTCTATTCACCAACAATTTCAAAAGCAACAGGTATTCAAAAAGTTCTTGATTATTATCATTTAGATCAAGATGACACATACGCTTTTGGTGATGGAGAAAACGATTTAGAGATGATTGATTTTTGTCGTGTAGGGGTTGCCATGGGAAATGCCTGTGATGTTTTAAAAGAAAAAGCAAATATTGTTTGTAAATCTATTGTAGATGATGGATTAGAAGATGTTTTAAAAATATTATTTAGTGAGTAGGAGAAATTTATGATTCAATTTCATGAAGAAAGTAAAACTTTTCATTTATATAATGATCAAATCAGTTATATCTTTAAAATCTTAAAAAACAATCAATTAGGTCAACTCTATTATGGAAAAAGAATTCATGATCGAGATAACTTTGATCATCTTTTTGAAACAAGTCCTCGACCAATGTCATCTTGTAGCTATGAAGGTGATCTCACTTTTTCATTAGAACATATTAAACAAGAATATCCTGTTTATGGTTCTGGTGATTTACGTCATCCAGCAATCGATATCACCCAAGAAAATGGCAGTCATATTTTAAACTTTGAATATGTAAATCATCAAATAATTCAAGGTAAACCTCAATTAGATCATTTACCTGCAACTTATGTAGAAAAAGAAGATGAAGCACAAACATTGATCATTACCCTATATGATGATGTTATTGATACAAAATTACAGTTAAGTTATACCATTTATCATGATTTACCTGTTATTACAAGAAATGCTTTTATTATTAATGAAGGAAAACAAAAATTAAGACTTAATCAGATGATGTCTATGTCTTTAGACTTACCTGATCAAGATTATGAAATGATTGAACTTACAGGATCATGGGCAAGAGAACGTTCTATTAAAACAAGAAAACTTACTGAAGGTATTCAAAGTATTTATTCTTTAAGAGGCTGTTCTTCTCATCAATTTAATCCTTTTATTGCTTTAAAAAGAGAAAATTGTAAAGAAACAAGTGGTGAAGTTTTAGGTTTTAGTTTGGTTTATAGTGGTAACTTTTTGGCCCAAGTAGAAGTCGATAATTATCATGTCTCACGTGTATCTATGGGAATTCATCCTCATTGTTTTGAATATCTATTAGATCATTTAGATTCTTTTCAAAGTCCTGAAGTTGTAATGGTTTATAGTAATCAAGGACTGAATAAGATGTCACAAACATATCATCAACTTTATCAAAAAAGACTTGCTAGAGGAAAATATCGAGATCAAGTAAGACCTATTTTGGTGAATAATTGGGAAGGAACTTATTTTGATTTTAATGAAGATAAGATTGTTTCAATGGCTAATACAGCAAAAGAATTAGGAATTGAGTTATTTGTGTTAGATGATGGTTGGTTTGGTAATAGAAATAATGATCATCAAGGATTAGGAGATTGGTTCCCTAATTTAGATAAACTGCCTCATGGAATTCGTGGTCTATCAAAGAGAATTCATGATTTAGGTTTAAAATTTGGATTATGGTTTGAACCAGAGATGGTCAATGAAAATTCTAACTTATATAGAAATCATCCTGAATGGATATTAAAAACTCCTCATAGAAAGAGTTGTCATGGAAGAAATCAATATATTTTAGATTTTTCTAATCATGAAGTTGTTGAATATATTGCCCAGGCAATGATGAATGTGATTGATGATTCCTGTATTTCATATATTAAATGGGACATGAATCGTTGTATGTCAGAAGTCTATTCAAGCACTCATGATGTTTCATCACAAGGAAGAGTCATGCATGAATATATCCTAGGTGTTTATCATTTATACGATGTTCTAACAACTAAATACCCTGATATACTCTTTGAATCCTGTGCAAGTGGAGGAGCACGCTTTGATCCAGGAATGCTTTATTATGCCCCTCAATGTTGGACCAGTGATGATACAGATGCTATTGAAAGATTAAAGATTCAATATGGAACTTCTCTTGTTTACCCACTTTCTTCAATGGGTTCACATGTTTCAGCAATTCCTAATCATCAAACATTTAGAAATACACCACTTGAAACACGTGCTAATGTAGCTTATTTTGGTACTTTTGGTTATGAATTAGATGTTAATCAATTAACCTTTGAAGAAAAAGAAATTATTAAAAAACAAATTAGTTTTATGAAACAATATCGTTCTTTATTTCAATTTGGAACATTTTATCGTTTAAAAAGTCCATTTACATCAAACGAAACAGCTTGGATGGTTGTCTCTCATGATAAAACACAAGTAATTGTTGGTTACTATCGACCTTTACAAGAAGTTAATGTAGGTTATCGTCGTTTACCTTTATTAGGTTTAGATGAAGATAAGATGTATCATGTTAATGGTTTAGATTTATATGGTGATGAGTTGATGAATGTGGGACTTATTATAAGTGATGGTTCAAGTGGTGAGAATAAGGATGGTATTGGAGATTATTATTCTAAATTATATATTTTAAAGGAGAGAAAAGAAAATGAGTAATGAATGGTGGAAAAAAGAGATAGCTTATCAAATTTATCCTAAAAGTTTTAAGGACTCTAATGGAGATGGAATTGGTGATTTAAGAGGGATTATTGAAAAGCTTGATTATTTAAAGGATTTAGGAGTGACTTTGTTGTGGTTATGTCCTATTTATAAATCACCTATGGATGATAATGGATATGATATTTCTGATTATTATGATATTAATCCTGAATTTGGAACAATGGCTGATTTAGAAGAATTGATTGAAAAAGCTAAAAATAAAGGAATTAAGATTATTATGGATCTCGTTATCAATCATAGTTCAGATGAACATGCTTGGTTTCAAGAAGCACTAAAAGATCCAAATAGTCCTTATCATGACTATTATATCTTTAAATCCTCTAAAGATGGTAAAGAACCAAATAACTGGAGATCTGTTTTTGGAGGTTCAGTATGGCAAAAGGTTGAAGGAAGAGATGAATATTATTTCCATGCTTTTTCTAAAAAACAACCTGATTTAAATTGGGAAAATCCAACTTTAAGAAAAGAACTTTATAAAATGATTAATTGGTGGTTAGATAAAGGAATTGCAGGATTTAGAGTTGATGCAATTAACTTTATTAAAAAGGATCAAAGATATTTAGATGGTCCTGTTGATGGACAAGATGGTTTAAGTGCTTGTTTTGCTTATTCTAGAAATCAACCAGGTATTGAAGTATTCTTTGATGAATTAAAGAAAGAAACTTTTGAAAAACATAATTGTATGACAGTCGCTGAAGCTGTTGGAGTTCAATATAAGGATTTAGGTATTTTTATTGGTGAACAAGGATGTTTTTCAATGATGTTTGATTTTAATTATTGTAATTTTGATATTAGTGAAGATGAAGAATGGTTTAAAAGAAATGACTGGACTGTTAAACAATTTAAAGAATTGTTGTTTACAAGCCAAAGAGAAGTACAAAAACTTGGTTGGATTGCTAGTTTCTTGGAAAATCATGATCAACCTAGAGCAATCGATAAATTTGTGTTAGATAAGAAAAATCATAATTATTATTCTCAAACAATGCTTGCTGGTATGTTCTTTAATTTAAGAGGAACACCATTTATCTATCAAGGTGAAGAAATTGGTATGGAAAACTTTGAAAGAGAAAGCATTGATGAATTTGATGATATTGGAAGTCATGGACAATATCAAAGAGCTTTAGAAGAAGGCTTTACTAAAGAAGAAGCCATGCATTTCCTTAACCTTAGAAGTAGAGATAATACCAGAACACCAATGCAATGGGATAGTAGTGAATATGCTGGATTCAGTAATCATGAACCATGGTTAAAAATGACAGGAAGCCAAGATAAAATCAATGTTGAAAGTCAATTCAATGATCCAAATTCAATCTATAGCTTCTATAAAAAAATGATCTCTATTAGAAAACAAGAAGATATTCTTGTTTATGGAGATTTTGAAGAAGTAAATACTGTAGATGATGTTATTGGTTATAAACGTACTTATCAAGGACAAGAAATTATTTGTTTATGTAACTTTACAAACACTGAACAACCAATTCCTGAAACTCAAGGAAACATTTTGTTAGATAACTACAACAATTACAACCCAACAACCTTAAAACCTTATCAATTTATTATGATCAAAAAATAATAACAGCCCTTTAGTGATAAACTAGAGGGCTTTTTATTGCCGTTATCGGCAAAAACTATACATTTTAACAACGTATAAATTTATGTTTTTTGCCGATAACTTCTATTATTTACTTTATTTGTTTAAATACGATGTTTTTTAACATAATTTTTAACTTGTTCTTTTACTTGATAATATGTCTTTAAAGCATCTTCTCTATATTCTGGGCTATCTGGTGTATCACCAAAATAACTTATATACCATTGATCTACTACTTTCAAAAACCACTTTGTTTGAGGCAATTGCTCTTGAGCAATTACAAAAGTATCAAAATCTTCTTTAACACCTTTATAAATACCTTTTGATACAATTTCTACACCACGTGATTTAAAATACTTATCTATCTTTTGATAACATTCATTCAAATCAATATTATTCTTTTTTGCCTTTTCTTCACTTAAATAGATTTCCATCAACATATATCAAATACCTCACATCATCAATCAAAAACGTCTACTGGTTGAATATAACTTTTCATACTATATTCATCACTTACAATTGTTACATCAAATTCTTTAACACAATATTTTAGCCATGTATAATTTGAAGATAATTTTTTAATTATTTGTACTACTTCAGCCATTGAAATAGGATATAAAGAAACATAACCTGAATATTGTCTATGTTTAAATCCATTATTAATAAAATACTTTTTAAGATCACTCCATCCTTTTTTATAATTTTTTGAAGGGTAGTATTTTTTTAATAGAGAATCATTTAAATCAAAGTTGAGCGCTTTTTTGCTTTCTAAAGAATCCATTATTACGTTTTTCTACTTCATAATAACATCTTAAAGCATCTTCTCTATATTCAGGACTTTCAGGTCCATCTCCAAAATAACTTATATACCATTGATCTACTACTTTTAAAAACCAATTTGTATCAGGTAATGATCCTTGTGCAATAGCAAAAGTATCAAAATCTTTTCTTACGCCTTTATAAATACCTTTTGATACAATTTCTACTCCTCGTGATTTAAAATACTTATCTATCTTTTGATAACATTCATTTAAATCTATATTATTCTTTTTTGCTTTTTCCTCACTTAAATAAATTTCCATCAACATATATATCCACCTCTTATCTTTATCATACATTACTACAATCAATAGTATATCCCTTCACTAATATATACGCCATTCATTTCTATTTTTCTTTTATTATTTTTAATTTTTTATATAATCGTGATTTGATAAATCACGATTATATAATTTCTTTGGACTATTTAAATAATGTAACATAACAAATTTCATTTACTTATTTAAACAGCTTTTAATGTGCATATATAAAACCTAATGATTAAATTAATGTAATACGTTAAAATATACCTATAAAATATTTATAGAAAAGAGATTAATATGAAAAACTTATATCAAACAATGTCTGATTATTTTAAAAATAATCCTATAGATTGGAATTATTACTTAAATGAATTAGAACTTCCTAAAAATATAAATGATGCTAAAAATTTTATAAAAGATTTTTTTGCATATGGTGGAAAGGGTTATTTAATACATGACATAATACAAGAATGTGAACCACTTAGAATAAATCATACTTTATCAGTTTTCTGTATTGGTTTACTTATTAAAAGCAGTTCATATCATGACTTAGAAATAATTGATGATAATCAAAATGAAATTTTTGAATTTAACTATCTTTGGTTCTTAGTTTCTTTATTTCATGATATGGGTTATGTTCAAGAAAAGGATTGGACATATAAATTTGAATATAGAAAAAAATCCAAAGATTTTCAAAATCGCATGAGAATAAATAATCAGCCTATTAACAAATTCAATAAATACCATAACTATAATACATACTATGACTTGGGAATTATTTATTCTTCTCCTTGTTATTTTAGAATAAATCCTATAAAGCCATGTAGCATAACTAATTCTAGAAATAATCCTTGTTCTAATAATAGCATTATTTTCAATAATGGAACTATAATAACTAGAAGTATGTATTCTAAATCTACCATTTTTAATTATTTAGAATATTGCAAAATGAATGAAGATATCAATCATTATGATCATGGAATAGTCGGTGGGCTATGGTTATATGATAGCTTAGTAAAAAATTATTATTTATCTTATATTTCATTAAATGATGATAGCAAAAATATAGAAAATTTCTATATAAATAATCTTCATTTTTGTGTTAATCAATTTCCTATATTTGCATATCTAGCTGATTGTATTATTTCTCATAATATGTGGTTTGCAACTGATTACGGAACAATAGAATTATATGAAAAATGTGGTTTAGAACAATTGATTCCACCACACGCTCAATCGATATCATTCAATACTAATCCTTTGTTATTTATTTTGGCTCTAGCTGATACATTAGAACCTATAAAAACTTGTTGTGATCCCGATTATGGATTAAACATTGAACCAATAGAAGTTTTAAATAGTATAGAATGTGTATTTAATTATAAACACATATCCTTATTATTTAAAAATAATGAAATATTTAAAAAAATAAAAAAGAAATTGGATGGTTTAGAAAACTGGTTAGATATCAATGTAGAAATTTTCGAAAATGAAAACAAAATTGATATTATATTTTGATATATCTCTCATATAAAAAACATATCCTCATGATTTTTGATATCTAGAAGATATATTGGTTTTATTTTATATTTTTAAGGGTTATAAAATAACTCATGGAGCTCAATTTTTTGGGGATGTATTTCTGATAATTTAATTGTCATAAAAAAAACAGCTAGAATTCTAGCTGTTGTTTCGTTTTATAGTTCGTTTATCATTGATATTGTCTAGATACTATGAAAGGAACTATATAAATATATGATAGCATGAAATTTTTAAACATGAAAATAAAAACATAATTATCTCTAATATTTTAATTAATAGTAGCTAGAAAAAAATCATTTTGAAAAGGTTCTCAAAATTGAATTCTTTCCTGCCGGTCCCTCTATCAGAAATAATTTTTATCAATGAATTTTTTATATATAGATTTCAAACACCATCTCATTCTTCATCAAATATATCATTTAGTGTTTTCTCCATATCTACTATCAAATTAACCACTAATGCATTTCCCATCATAAATCTACGCTTTCTCAATGGCATTTCTACCTTTTCTCCTTTAACCAAGCAATACTTTGTATGATTTGTAGGAAATCCTTGTATTCTCTCTGCTTCTGTAGCAGTAAGTAACCTTACTCTTCCTGTCATCTTATCTTTCACAATATGAGTTGTTCTACTGAATCCGCCTTCTGATGTTAACATTGTACGCGCAGGTTTATCCTCTTGATCAATCATAGAAATAGCACCTTCTGAAAATACATATTTATGACCTGTTGAACTTGTACGCAACAATTTTTTTGCACCTTTTAGATACTGCCATGTCTGTCTATCTTCTTTTGGTAGACGCTGTTTCGTTTCATCACTATGTGTAATCATTGGATCTGTATAGTATAATTTTTCTTCTGGAATAAAATACTGTTCTTCGACCTTTTCAGTCTCCATAATATCACCGAGTGTTATCTGTTTCCCATGATAATTTGGAACAGTCTTTATTGTATATATTATCCCATCCTTCATTATTCCAGAATTTTCAAATAAGCATTGGAACGTATCAGATACCTCTCCTACTTCTGACGAAAGCCTCTTAACTTTCATCTTAGCGGATTTTGCTTTATTTACAGAAAAAGTCTCTGCAAAAAATCCATCATTTAAAATAACACTTTCCATACATTTTTCCTTGTTCTCTTCCTCGAGTGTATCTGTATATCCTATTGTATTTAAAATTTTTGTTGCATATCTTGTATTATTTTTATATGCAAAAATAAATGTTCTTCGACGTCTTTGTTGATATCCATATTCCGCAGCATTGATTACTCGCCATTCAACTGTATATCCTTCATCACGAAAACACGCAAGAATCACACCAAAATCTCTTCCTCTTTGTTTTGCTGGAGATTTCAACAATCTATCAACATTTTCTAGTAAAACAAATGGCGGTTTCTTTATTTCCAATATTTCTCGTATTGACCACCATAAAATACCTTTCTTACCTTCCAATCCTTTGGATGTAGCTAATGAAGACGCTACTGAATAGTCCTGGCATGGAAAACCTCCGACTAATAAGTTAAAATCAGGAATTGTTGTTTTGTCTACATCTTCAATATTATAATTAGTAGTATCTTCGCCATTTTTATCTAATCGAGTACCAAATCGATATACATAACAGTCATGTGCATACTGTGTTTTCTTCTCTGAAGGTTCCCATTGACTAAACCAAACTGTATCCCACTTTTCTTCTTTGCCATAATCTTCTACTGTTCTTATATTATTAAGTCCACATCTAAAACCACCTACTCCGGCAAACAATTCGCAAACTGTTTTCTTCACTTTTTTTACCTCTTCTTTTTATCATCAAACAATCTTTCTCGAATATAATAACCCATTTTTATATCCTTGTAAAGATCCTTTTCTATTTTTTATTATGGCAGTAACTCAATATTTAAAGGGGAGAATTTGTTCTCATGAACAAGCTATCAAATTTTAAATCTTTAAGTTACTTAAAAAACTATTGATTAAAATTCATAAAATATCCAGAAGTTAAAAATAATTGTATTTTTCGCATTAAATCAATTTTTTCTAATTCTTTTTATAATTTATACTTCCTATATTTTTTTCAATAATTGTATAATATAATTAACTAATAAGAATATTTACTGAGGTGATAAAAATGCTTTTCGATTATGATGACACTAATATAAACAGCGTCTTGAATTATGCAAAAAAAATAGAAGATTTAACATTTAGAGATATTCTTGTTGAATGTAAAAAATATCTTGCTGATGCTGAAAAGGGCAAAAAAATGAATCGCCCTTTAGAATTTATAAATAGTTTAAAAAACGATAAATTATTAACATCAGAAAATTCAAAAGGACAATTAGGAAATATTATTGAAAAATTTTATTTTGGATATGAACCAAATTCTAATCAAAATGCTGATTTAGATAAAATAGGTGTAGAAATCAAACAAACACCTATCGATATAAAAAAAGATGGAACTCTAACAGCAGGGGAACGTTTAGTTATTACCATGATTTCTTATACTGATCCTGTAGAGGAAGATTTTTATAAAAGTCATGTATATGAAAAAATAAAGAATATTCTTCTTGTACAATACATAAGAGATAAATCAAAAAATAGATTAGATAATCGAATCAAGTATGTAAATTTATTTACACCGCCTCCTGAAGATTTAGAAATCATTATCAATGACTATAAAGTTATAACTCAAAAAATCAAAGAGGGAAAAGCTCATGAATTAAGTGAAAGTGATACATATTATTTAGGAGCATGTACAAAAGGGAGTACAGCCCAAAGTAGTTGGCGCGAACAATATTATGGAAACCATATACCTGCTAAAAAGAGAGCGTTTTGTTTAAAAAATAGTTATATGACACATGTGTTACAAGACTATGTTTTAACTCATAAATTAGAAAATGAATCTATCATTAAAAATATAGATGAACTTAAACATTTATCCTTTGAACAAATAATTATTAATAAAATCAATCATTATAAAAACAAAACCGATGAAGAATTATGTTCTCTATTCGATAGAGAATATAACAATAACAAATCTCAATGGATTGATTTATCCTACCGTATGCTAGGTATCAAAGGAAATCATGCAGAAGAATTTGAAAAGGCTAATGTCAAAGTAAAAGCTATTCGATTAGAGGAAAACGGAAAGAATAGAGAAAGCATATCTTTCCCAACATTTAAATACAAAGAATTAGCAAATGAAAAATGGGAGACTTCTTTTATTCATGAGTATTTTTCAACAACTAAATTCTTATTTGTAATCTTTAAATCAAATGGAAAAACATATAATCTTTTAGGCGCACAAATGTGGAACATGCCTTATAATGACCTAGAAGAAACAGTAAAAAACGGATGGTTAGCTATTCAAGAAAAAATCATAACAGGTGTTACATTTACAAAAACAAGTAATTGTATTAAAAATGATTTACCTAAAAAATCTGATAACCCTATTATCCATATACGTCCACATGCTCAAAAAGCAGCTTTCAAATTAAACAATGGATATTCTCAAGGAAATATTAATAGAGATGCTAATGAATTACCAGACGGTCAATGGATGACTACACATAGTTTTTGGATCAATAACGATTACATACTTAAGCAACTAAAATATAAGTAAAGGAGTTAAATTATGAATGATTTAAAAAAGTTATCTAAAAAAAATAAATATTTAAAAGGAAGCGTTGAGCTACATGTTGTCAAAAATAAAATTCAATATTTTAATAGGGGTGAAGATATTTATATTCTTCACAAAAAAAGTATAAATCAGATTATAGATTCTCTTAACTCAACATTGATACTAGGAATCAACGAAAGAGAAAAAGTCAGTGCACCTATTGGTATTAATGCTAAATCCTTAAATACTTCCATTAGAAAAAGTATGTCAATTATCAAAGATATAAATTTTGAAACATCAGTTATTAATGGTAGTTTTATTCCTTTAAGTCAAAAATCAGATTTTGATTTTTCTATTTATGACAAGGAAACTAATTATTATAATTTTTGGAATTATTGTTACGGTTTAGAAGCCAGAAAAAAAGGTCCTGAAATTTTTGAAAAATATTTCAGTGACTCAGAAAGAAAAAAAGAATGGGAAAGATATATGTCTAAATATGAAAATGACAAATACACAAAAGACCTAATCGTTCCCTCAACTTCTTTTAATATTATAGGAGAAATCCAATTTGGAAACTGGGCAATGCTTTACAAAGATATGTTTAGGTTAGTTGCCGCTATGAATAAAGGTGCAAAAATCGATTTATATGTTTATATTTGCTCGACTGGTTTATTAAAAACATTATTAAGTGACCAAATAGTTTATTTAGATAAAGCTATTAAAGAATTCAAAGAAAATGTAAACAATCATAATATTACCGTTCCTGTTATGATTATACCTATAGATATAGACGAAAATAGTTTTACAGAAAACAACTACAAAAATGCCTTTGATGCAGTTCATACAATGATCAATGAATATAATGATGATTTTGAAGAATTAATAAAATTACAAGAAGAAAAAGAAGCTTATGAAAATTCAATCGATATGGAAATTATAAAACCTGTAAAAAAACATGAATGATATTTCTAATAAAATCGATATCTTAAAAAAAGAGATGCATAAAAAAATAACTATCATCAATGAATACTTGTATAATCCCTTCGAATAAAAAAATCTATTTATGAAACATCAACAATTAAAAACATCTCCAGAAATTTCTAAAAGAATGTCTCATGTCAAAACTAAAAGAAATTCTGCTGAAGTTATGATAGCTAAGTCTTTATGGCATAGAGGATATAGATACAGATTGAATTATAAGGCATTGCCTGGATCTCCAGATATTGCTTTAACTAAATATAGAATAGCAATTTTTATAGATGGTGAATTTTGGCATGGTAAAGATTTTGAACAAAGAAAAAATAAATTAAAAAATAATAAAGATTATTGGATTGAAAAAATACAAGAAAATATTGATAGGGATTTAAGAAATGATAAATTATTAAGACAAATGGATTGGTATCCAATACATTTTTGGAGTAACGATGTAATAAAGTATTGTAATCAATGTATAGATGAAATAATCTATACAATTGAAGATAGAAATGTTTAAAAAGCAAGTACAGTCGCACTTGCTTTTTATATTTATAATTGATAATTTCTTTGTGTGCTATTATCAATACTATTTAACCAACCATCGATATTATCACTAGTTATCGAATTTCTCCTTAATATATAAGCTATATCAGAAGCAGTTATAATCAAAATTGGGTGACCATCTTCAACAACTTCCTTATAAGCTTGACTATCTACGTAACTTGTTGTTATCAATATTCCAAATTGTCTATATCTTATTCGAGAAATTAAACGTGACATATTTTTTACACCAACTCCATGATTTAGTGAATAACATTTAGCTTCTAATGCGCAGTCTATTTTTAAAGGGAAATTGGCCTTATTTCCTGTGCTTATACTATAGTATCCTATAGCATCTCTGCCTCCATCTCTCCATGGTCTTGTCAAAGAGAAACTTTCAAAATTTCTATCCATCATTGAAACTATATGCGTTGCACATAGCTCAAATTCTGTCGGTCTATCATTGTAATGTTTTAATATTTTTTCTATACAAAGCTTACCTTCTTCATCACATTGCAATTGTTCGTATCTACTTGGAATCTTAAAAATTTTCGGTGCTTTTAAAGCGTCTATTCCATTTCTTCCGTTTTTTTGAAATTTTTTCCATGCTTCTGGAGCTTTCTCTATACTATTTTCATAATCTTCACATAATGCTACCAGCCAGTCATAACTGATAGATTCATCTTTTGTATCCAAAATAGTAAAGTATGATTCATAATTTTGAAATCTGTTATCTCCTATAGTTCTCCAAAATGCAATTAAATCTTTATCAGGTGAAATATTAGGATTTCCAGGTGCTGCTAATCCTAAAAATTGGACATCTCTTCCTTCTGTTGCTTTTTTAAATATAAAGAAAGGCGGAATATCTTTTAAATTTTTATTAAAATTAAGATTAGAAAATACTTGTTCCAACAATTTATTTCCACCCTGTTTAGTATTTGTTAAAAGTCTTCCTGGTTTTCTATTATCCCCATAATATCTAAATATACCGGTTTCTTCATCTAAATAATCTGGCCATTCCAATTCTGACATTGATGTATATAAAACACAGTATGCAAACTTTGTAGGATCATCTTTTCTTTTTACTTTTCTAAAACCGCTCATATTACCTAATTTTGGAAAAATTTTAGATAATGGATCATCACCAGTATTACCATTTTTACCACCTTTATATATTGTATCCACTATAAGGTCCATCTTACCTAAATCTTCAAATTTTACTTCCATCGTTATCACCTTCTATTTGAATATTCTATCAGATAAACATCCATTATGCACAAAAATAATCGTTATCATGAATAAATGTTATTGTTTCTCATCCTTCTTTGTTATATCTAAAAATTTATGAACTCTCTTATCAAGTAAATTCATTTTATCCTTATTAATCATAAATTTTTCATCTCTTTTAGACTTATCTTTATTTCTCACAAGTAATCCTTTAAATGGCTTTAAAACATCTTCAAAATAAATAATCTTATATATACAATTTAATAGTAACAAACAATCAATTTTTTGATTTGAATATTTTTTTCCATGTTGAGATAAATGTCTAGATACCTTTTTATGATTAGATGGTTGCTCATTACTATTAAAGTCATATTGCTTATAAATGTAATTTATACAATTTGATAACAAGCATAATTCGAATATGAACGGTACCTCATTTATTTGATATCGGCAATAATAATCAACAACTGGATTAAGAATTGTATTTCTAGTGTTGTTTCCTTTATTTTGTGTATAACCGGCTAATAAATCCTCAATAATAGAATAAAATACCATATTAGCAATTGCAAAATCTTTATTATTAAATGAATTAATCGCTTGTTTGAATATTACTTTATGTTTTTTTGGAAGATTATTTGAAATATCCGTTATCATTTGATTTGTTTTCTCTTTAGTAAAATATTTAATCATAATTTTGTCAAAAGATGTTTCATCTTTATTATTAGTTAAAATTTCTTTTAATTGAACTGCATCCATTTTGTATGGCCAAACCCAGTAGTAGTTTTCTAAATCATTTTTATATGATTCATAACTAAAAAAGCTATTTGGATTATTTAATGCTTCAGAAAACTTTAATAGAGCATCTGTTAAACCTTTAAAATTTATATTAACGACTTTTTCTGAAAGAGCTTTTAAAAAAGGTTGTAAAGAAATCATCATTTTTTCTGTGTTTTGCCTAATAGTTTCTATAAGCTCAGTATATCTCTCTAAAGATGAAACAATTAATCTTCCTACGTCAATTATATTAAATTCATTATCATTTTCTTTATCTTCCACTTCTATTCCTCCAAAAAATAATATTTAAATTTTTCTTTACAAATTTATAATAATCACTATATTTTTTCAATAATTATGATTAATTACACAGCATATAATTTCAATAACGATGCGTAATTATTATAAAATTTTTAATTAAATGTCCTTACATTTTCTAATAGAGACATCTAACATATGCGCTACTTATCTTTTTAATTACTTAGTACATAATTATGTACTAAAAAACCTGCATCTCGTGCAGGTTTTTCAATATTATATATTATTTAAATAGTTTAGAGAAATAGTTTTTAACAACGTGATTTTTAATTTTTGATAATGTTGTGTTGCTTGAATCGAATCTGTCTTTTTTAGCCCAACCTGGTTGAGAATCTGCTTGATTAGTTGTTAAATATGAATAGTAGTTTACACACATGTTTTTGTTCCTCCTTAATATTTTATATCCCTTTTGTTACTTATATTATATGTAAGAAAATTTAAAAATTATATGTGTTGAGGTTATGAGAATATTGCATACATTTGTGCATTATGCACAATTGTGAATATAGTTTAAAACTATATCTAAGTAGTTATTATTTGTATTATTCAAACTATGTTTTGATTGATAAAATAAAAACATAGTTTGAAAGGAATGAATAATATGAGTCAATTAAATAGATATGAATTTGTAGGAAGTTTTTTACGTCCTGAAAGATTAAAAGAAGCTAGAAAAAATTATGAATTAAATAATATAACTAAAGAAGAACTTACAAAAGTAGAAGATGAATGTATTGTAGAACTTGTAAATAAACTTAAAGAATTAGGTTATCATACCATCACAGATGGGGAATTTAGACGTTCTACGTGGCATTTAGATTTTATGTGGGGATTTAATGGGGTTGAGCATAAAAAGACTATAGATGGAAATCAAACGTTTGATGGTGAAGCTGCTATGATTGATGATACTTTTATGACAGGTAAGATTTCTTGTAAAGATCATCCTTTTGTTGAACATTTTAAATTTGTTAAAGCATTAGAAGATGAAAATACTGTAGCTAAACAAACAATTCCTTCACCAGGTCAATTCTACGCTTTCTTTACAGGAGCTGATTTATTAGATAAAACATTAGGTTTCTATGAAAGTGAAGAAGATTTTAGGGATGATGTTGTTAAAGCATACAATGAATTTGTTCAAGAAATTTATCATGCTGGATGCCGTCAATTACAATTTGATGATTGTGTATGGGGTGGTATGGTTAATCCTGAACTTGCTGTAAGTTTAACAGGAAGAAAGGGAGAAGAATTAGAAAAATATAAACAACTATTATTAGATTTAAATAATAAAGTTGTTGCAAATGCACCTGAAGATCTAATAATTAATACTCATGTATGTAGAGGAAATTATCATTCTACTTACTTTAGTTCAGGAGCTTATGATGGTGTAGCTGATTTACTATTTGGTGAAGAAAATGTAGATGCTTATTTCTTAGAATATGATGATCATCGTTCTGGCGGTTTTGCTCCATTAAAGAAAGTATCAGGAGATAAGAAAGTTGTTTTAGGTCTTATTACAACAAAGAAACCTGATTTAGAAGATAAAGAACTTGTTAAAAGAAGAATCTATGAAGCAACTAAATATATTCCTTTAGAACGTTTATATTTAAGTCCTCAATGTGGTTTTGCTTCATGTGAGATTGGTAATAAATTAACAGAAGAACAACAATGGGCTAAACTTAAACTTGTTAAAGAAATTGCTGAAGAAGTATGGGGAGATTAAAAAAAAGGAGAATAGCATGATAATCCATGTTTTCTCCTTTTTTACACTATTTTACAATATGCATATGAGGGTAAGGTATTTCAATACCTTCCTTTTTAAATTCAGTGACTAAATCTTTACGAATATCTGCCAGCATTTGGAAACCTTGTACATTATCTTCACTTGTAATTGTTGCTCTTAATTGAATACTGCTATCTTTTAAATCAGAAACAATCACAGGGACTAATGGATCCTTTTTATCTTTTCTTCCATCAATGAATAAAGGATGTTTTACAACAAGATCTTGAATCACTTTGATTGCTTGATCTATATCACTTTCATAAGAAATATCGATATAAAGATAATTTGCTTTAACATGTTCAATTTGTGAAATATTTTCTATAATTGCTTTATTCATAATATCATTAGGAACAATCATTTGCGTTTTTTCTAATGTTTCAATAACACTATGTCTAAGTGAAATATCAATAACAGTTCCTCTAACATTATGCCCTGTAACAACAATAAAATCACCAATCTTATAAGGCTTATAAGCCATAATCATGGCACCATTAATAAGATTACCTGCAGCTTCTTGACTGGCAAGTCCAATAACTACGGCAAAGATTCCTCCAGATGCAAGTAAGGCAGTCGCAAATGATTTTAAAAACTTCACTTCACTACATACAATTGCTAAAAAGATTGTAATGAGAATAATCTTTTTAATTCTTTTTTGTAAAACATAATTATCAGGCCATTTCTTTTTAATAAACTTATTTAATAATTTATTGATTGCAATTAAAACAATCCCAGCAATAATAATTGAAATAATGCCATTAATAACCCCATTTACAAACAAATTATCAATTTGTTCAAATACTTTTTCCATTCAAATTACCTCTTTTTATAATACTTTGAAAGAACATACAACAAAACTGATTGCATTGCTCCTACAATAGAAACCATTAAACATCCATAACAAATCCAATATAACATACTATTTCCTGTATTAATTGCATTTAATATAAAGAAAACAATAAACGCAATTAATGCTACATTCCTTGTATACTTAAAAAAACGATAAAATCTTTGTGCTAATATTTCATTTGTATTCATCTTATTTACCGATGCAAAAGCGTTTAAATAATTCATCTAATAAATCTTCTTTTGCTTGTTCTCCTAATATTTCTTTTAAACAAGACCAACTATCATAAAGATCTTCTACAATAAGATCTGATGGTATAGACATCTTCATCGCATCAATTGCTATTTGTAAAGAAGAAGCTGCTTTTTCTAATAATTGTGTTTGTCTAGCATTAGTAAGATAATATTCTTCTTGATTACTTATAAGTCCTAAATTAAATTTCTTTTTAATTTCTTTAGTAAGCGCTAAAATATCTTGTTCTTTAGCCGATATTTCAATTCCTTCTAAATCAACTTTCTTACCTAAATCTGCTTTATTAATAATAATAATACGATTTGTATCTTCTGTAAGTTCAAGTAACTTTTGATCTTCTTGATCAAGTTCTTTACTTCCATCAATAACTAATAAAACAAGATCTGCTTTTTTAATCATTTCTTTTGATTTTTCAACCCCAAGACTTTCTACAATATTATCTGTTTCTCTAATTCCTGCTGTATCGATCATATTTAATAAAATACCATCTACTGTTACTGATCCTTCAACGACATCTCTTGTTGTTCCAGCAATATTTGTGACAATTGCTTTTTCTTCTTTTAACATCGCATTTAATAAACTAGATTTACCAACATTGGGTTTACCAATGATAGCTGTTTGAATTCCCTCTTTTAATAATTTAATATTTTTAGAATCTTCAATGATTTTATTCATCTTTTCAATCAAAGAAGTAGACATTGGTAAAAGCTTATCTGCTGTTAATTCTTCTACATCTTCATATTCGGGATAATCAATATTGACTTCAATTTGCGTAATGATTTGAATTAAATCTTCTTTTAAATCTTTAATAAAATGACTAATACTTCCTTGAATTCCTTTTAAAGCAAGAGAAGAAGCATAACTATTTTTAGCCGTAATAATATCACTAATAGCTTCTGCTTGTGATAAATCAATACGCCCATTCAAAAAAGCACGTTTACTGAATTCACCACGTTCTGCCAGTCTTGCTCCATGATGTAAACAAAGATCAACTACTTTATTTGTAATATAAACACCACCATGGCAATTGATTTCAACCATTTCTTCTCCAGTAAAAGTTCTTTTCCCACGGTAGATATTTACTAATACTTCATCTATTTTTTCACCATTATCTTTTATATAACCGTATGTAATGGTATGACTCTCTTTATTTATAATCTTTCCTGTAAAAAACTGTTGAACAAATGCAATAACATCTTTTCCTGATAAACGGATAATTGAAATTGCTGCTTCTAGTCTTGATGTTGCTACTGCAACAATAATATCATCATTCATTTTCATACCACCCTTCTTCTTGATACTATCTTAATTTGTTGATTTTATCAATAAATAACTCCCTCATTATAACAAATATTTTTTATTTTTGATATATGATTTTTTTCGATTGATTTCTATATTTTAATCATATATTATTATGTACAAATAGGGGTGAAAAAATGAAAAAGCTGAATAAAAAAGTTCCTATAATCGGAGGTGCTGTTATAGGAGTGATATTGGTTATTTATATCATTTTATGTTTTCTAGCATCTGGCAATGGTTTTATCAAAAATATGACTATCAATGGCATTAAAGTGAATAATATGTCTAAAGATGAAGTCGTTAGTCTTCTTGAAAAACAATATAAAAAAGATCAAGAATATCTTTTATTTAATTTAAAAGCTGATGGTAAGAAATATCAAATTGATATGACAAATAATGTCACAATCGATATTGATAAAGAAGTATCTGCTATTCAAAAGAAATATAATAACTTCTTTACGAAAGGTTATCATTATTTGTTAAATCATAATGAAAATATTTCTATTAATATAAAAGATAAAAAAACACTTAATCAAGCTATCAAAGATTCTAAAATATTAGAAGATTCTACTTTAGTTCCTACATCTTATAAAGTAGAAAAAACAAAAGTCATTTTTACTAAAGGTAAAAGTGGAAAAGCTGTTCAACAAAAAGATGTTTATGATGCTATTGAAACAGCATTAAATAATTATGATTTTAAAAAGACATTCACAATTGAACCTTCATCTGTAACTGAAAATGAAAGTGTTATGAAAACAATTTATAAATCTTTATCTAAAGAAGGAAAGAATGCGACTTTAGATAAAGATAATGATTATAAAATTGTAGCTGAACAATATGGCGCTAAATATAATCTAGATGATTCTATTAAAGCTTTTAATAAAGCAAAAGAAGGAGAAGAATTTACAATAGCTTGTAAAGCAATTGTTCCTTCTATTACAAAAGAAGATTTAGAAAAGAATTTATTTAAAGATGTTTTAGGAGAATATACAACAAATGTAAGTGGTTCTTCGGTAAGAAAAAATAATGTACGTTTAGCGGGAGAAAAATGTAATGTTATTTTACTTCCAGGGGAAGAATTCTCTTATAACCAAACTGTTGGAAAAAGAACAAAAGAAAATGGTTTTGGTGAAGCAGGTGCTTATTTAAATGGAGAAACAGTCCAAGAAGTAGGAGGAGGGGTTTGTCAAACTTCTTCAACTTTATATAACGCTGTTGTTCTTGCTAATTTAAAAGTAACAAAAAGATCAAATCACACATATATTTCAAGTTATGTTCCAATTGGTAGAGATGCTACTGTATCATGGGGTGGTCCTGATTTTAAATTTAAAAATAATCGTGATTATCCAATTAAAATTGAAGCAAGTTATGCAAAAAGTAAATTAACTTGTAAAATTATCGGAACTGATGTCGATGGAAGTTACGTAAAATTTACCAGTGAAAAAACTGGAGATGTTGGTTTTAATACCAAATATGAAAATGATGATACTATTCCAGAAGGTCAACAAGTAACAAGAACAGCTGGTTCAAACGGGGGAAGAGCTGTCTCTTATCGTCTTGTTTATGATAAAAATGGAAATCTGATTTCTAAAACTAAAGAAGCAAATAGTTATTATAAAGGTCATGATGCTTTAATTGCTGTTGGTACAATGAAGGTAGAAACACCAGAAGAAACAACACCTGAAACAACAGAACCTTCTACACCGGAGGAAACAACCCCTGAAACGACTCCAAATACTGAACCAACTCAACCTGAAACAACGATTGAACCCTCAGAAACGACAGCACAATAAAAAAACGAGCAATGCTCGTTTTTTTTATACATTTTCAATGATTTCTAAAATTTGTTCGATATTCTTTTTTCCAAAAACGACTTTTTGATCATTAATAACCATGCATGGTACTGACATGATTTGATATTGATCTTTAAGTTGTTTAAAGTGTTGAATATCATAGACCTCCGTTGTTATTTGTTTATTTAACGAAGCTATTCTTTGAGCTGAAGTAACGAGTTCTGGACACATCGTACAAGATAAAGAAACTATAATTTTTATATTAATCTCTTTATTTATTTTATCTATTCTTTCTAAATAAGTTTGTTCTATCTTTTGTCCTGGTCCTGCAACATTATAAATTCCTAGAATGAAAGAGGTGAATTCATGTCCACCAGGTACACCATGGAAAGTTAAGCCACTCCATGTACCATCTTCTAAACAAATATTGACAGAAGGAATCTCTTGATTTGTTTTTTCTATAGCTATTTTTATTTTATCGGTTTGTAATGCTAATGCTTCCATATATCCTTTTAATTCATTGGATAACGTACTTTCATTGAGTAATAATTTAAGAATAATTGGATTTTCCATACGTGAAAAAACAGCTTGTAATTGTGAAAGCATGTGTTCATCAAGTAATGAATCGTTATTAACAGTTACCTGTTCTTCCTTTTTTACTTGAGGAATTTTTGGTATTATTCCCGTTTTTTGATGCATTTTTTCAACATATTTTTCTAATGATGTGGCTGCTTTTGCACCATCACTTACCGCTGTAACGACTTGACGCAATTCTTTAATACAAACATCACCAGCTCCATAGATACCTTCTTTATTTGTTTTTTGATTTTGATCAGTAACGATATAACCAGATTCATTGAGTTCTACAATATCTTTTACAAGAGATGTATTCGGTTGATAACCCGCAAAGACAAAAACACCAAAAGTATCATTTTCATTTGCATGATATTCAATCACTTCATTTGTTTTTTTATTATGATACTTTAAAGATTCTAAATACGTATGACCACTGACTTCAAGTACTTCAACATTTGTATAAACAGTTATCTTTTCATGATTTTTTGCTAACGAAGCAATAGAAGAAGCACAACTAAAGTCATCTTCTCTTATTAAAATAGTGACATGTTTTGCATATCTGGTAAGAAAAACACTTTCTTCTGCAGCAGCATAGCCACCACCTACAACAAATATTTCTTTTCCTTCAAAAAATGAACCATCACACGTTGCACAGTAGGCAATACCATGCCCTTTAAATTCTTCTTCACCAATAAAACCTGCTTTTCTTGGGTGAGCACCTGTCGCTATAACAATACCAAAACACTTAAATGTTCCTCTTGTCGTTTTTACTTGTTTAAAATCCCCATCATCTTCAATCTTTTGAACCTCAGCTAACACAAAATCAGCTCCAAAATCTTGAGCTTGTTGTCTCATCGATTCTGTCAATTCTTTTCCACTTGTTTTTAAAATACCAGGATAATTAACAACATCAGATGTAATAGTAATTTGTCCACCAAATGTTTCTTTTTCAATAACAAGAACACGATTATTTGCTCTTGCTAAATAAAGAGCTGCAGTTAAACCTGCAGGCCCTCCACCTATAACAATGGCATCATAAATTGTTTGTTCCATAAACTATAATTGTCCTACAAGATCTAAACTTGGTTTTAATGTTTCTTTACCTGGTTCCCATTTTGCTGGACATACTTCATCTCCGTGAGTATAAACAAATTGGCAAGCTTGCACTTTTCTCAATAATTCGTCTGCATTACGACCAACATTACCAGCATTGACTTCATAAGCCACAATTTTACCTTCAGGATTAACAACAAATGTACCTCTTTCAGATAAACCGTCTTCTTCAATTAATACTTCAAAATCTTTTGATAAGGCATGAGTAGGATCTGCTAACATAGGGTATTCAATTTTAGAAATACGTTTTGAACTATCATGCCATGCTTTATGAACAAAATGAGTATCAGTAGATACTGAATAGATTTCACAATCTACTTTTTTAAATTCTTCATATTTGTTTGATAAATCTTCTAATTCAGTAGGGCAAACAAACGTAAAATCTGCTGGATAAAAGAAAAATACACTCCATTTTCCTAAAATATCTTCTTTTTTAACTGTTTTAAATTCATCATTTTGAAATGCTTTAACTTCAAAATCATTTACTTCTTTATTAATTAATGACATATAATCTCCTCCTTGGTTAGCTCTTGCTAACTTATGTGTTTATCATAACACTAAAAATTAGAATTATCAATATAAATAGTAATAATTATTGTTATTATTTATTAATACATATATATTATGTCCATTTATTGCAAAAATAAAAGAGACTGTAACGAAATAATTTTTTAAGAAGTTAATTTCGTTTCGTTTGGCTTCTTTTTCTTTGTTTTTCGTATAAAAAAACATCTTCAGCTATTTTAGCGAGATGTAACCTGATTTTTATATACTTTTTATTTATTTGTAAGTACATACTTTTTAGTTAAGAAGACCTTTTGATTATGTTGATTTTTCTTTCTTCAATCTATATTTATGATATTTTCTCAAATTATAACCCAAATATACAACGAGAAATTCCATTTTTGTATTTTTCAATCCTCTTCTTGTGAAGTCTGTTCGTACGCTCAAAGGAATCACTACATCACTTCCTTTATCCTTATCATCACTGACAACAACTTGTGGTTCATTACACTTGGCGGTAAATACCTGTGGTTGGTTTATCTAGTGCCATGCCCGGCACACTACAAAAAAAGACAATGTACATCAGTATAATACTGGCAACATTGTCTTTTTTGCTGGACTATATCAATATTTTATTTCGTTACAGCCTCTAAAGAAGTCCCATTCCTTTTAAAATATAAAGCCACATTGTTATAGAAAATCCACTAAAGATGGTTGTTAACATGACTACTGTACTAGTAAGTATTCCTATATGTCCCATATTTTTAGCCATAACAAAGCATGAAACAGTCGTTGCTGAACCAAGCATAACAAGGATAGCTATGAGCTGTTCTCCTTGGAACCCTAAATAGATAGCTAAGGGTAGAAACATTGCACAGAAGCCGAATAACTTAATGAATGCAGCACATAATGCTGGTTTTAAATCACCCAGGGCTTCTTTATAATTAAAAGTTGCTCCCATCGCCATTAAACCTAATGGAGTAGCTACATTTCCAATCGAAGTCACGGTCTTATCTAACATCGTTGGCATTGGTAAATGAAGTAAAGACCATAGAATACCAACTACAATTCCAATAAGTATTGGGTTTGTCAAAATACCTTTGATTGTCTTAAGCCAAACTTCTTTACTTAATCCTTTTCTTTCAGGTGAAAAGAAAGAAAGGACGACAACGGCCATAATATTATATAAAGGGACACTCCCAATAATCATTAAAGGCGCCATGGTTGCTTTTCCATAGACGTTTTGAATCAAGGCAATACCGAGTAAAGCTGCCGAACTACGATAACTTGCTTGAATAAATTCCCCTTGATTTTGTTTATTCTTTAATAAAAAAGAAAGTAAAGTAACAATTAAAATACTTAAAATTGTAATGAAAAAACAAAATAGAACAAACTTCGTATCCCAAATTGTCTTAAAATCTAAAGTTGCCAGATCTTTAAATAATAAGACAGGTAGGGGAATTAAAAAAACAAACTTATTCATTCTAGAAGCAAAAACGTCATCAATAATACCTATCTTCTTAAAAAACATTCCTAATACGATCATCGCAAAAACAGGCACGGTCGCATTTAAACTAAAAATTAAATTTTCCATTATTTCCTCCCTAAAGAAAAAACCGCATTTGCGGCTTAATCTACATATGAGATTGTCATATATCTATTTTTTCCTTCACCTTTAGATTCAGTCTTTAAATGATCCATCTTCGCAATTTCTTGATGCATCACTTTTCTTTCATCTGCAGGCATAGGATCCAATTTTAAATCAGCTTTTGTTCTTAAAACTGTTTTACCAAATTTTCTTGCCATACTTGCAACTTTTTTATAACGTTCTTCTTTATAACCATTGATATCAACACTTACTTCTAAACGTTTTTTAAATGTTGTACTTACAGCATTTTTGATAATTAAGTTAATTGCTCTTAAAATAACACCAGCTTTACCAATTAAAATAGAGTTATTGCTTGTATTAATATTGCAATAAATTCTACCATCTTGAACATAAGAAACAGTTTCTACTTCAAATTGCATATCTGTTAAGATTTTTCTTATAAGATTTTCAATATATTCTTGAACCATTTCTACTGTCCAACAAGCAATTTCAGCTTTTTTACTAAATAAACCTTTAGTTTCTAAAGTAACTTCATAATTTAATTGATCAATTGTTACACCTAAATCAAGGCATGCTTTACTTACAGCATCATCTACTGTTTTTCCAGTATAAGTTTTCATATAAATACCTCTATTTATTTTTTATTTTGTCTTTTTGTTAAATAATTTGTATTTGCTTGATCAACTTCTTTTTGTGCTTTTTCAACATGGTAAATATAAATATACCATGTTCTAACAATTGTAATAATGTTTGTTGTCATCCAATAAAGTGACATTGCTGCAGGCATAATTGCTGCAAAGTAAATGATAAATAATGTCATGAAATTATTCATCATGTTCATTGATTGCATTTGTGATGTTTCTCTATATTTTGGATTTCTTTTTGACATGATTGTGTTGATTTTCATCGCAAAATATTGAGTTAAAGCAACAATGGCAAGTAATACAATATAGGCAATCTCGAATTTAAATACGTGATCGATTGGTTTAGCACCTAAGTTAATACCAAACATATTTGTTTGATATAAGATTTCAATACGTTGAACCGCTTGCCACATTGCAAACATAATTGGTAATGTTAAGAATGTTGTAAATGAAGCCAACATACTGACATCATTTTTCTTATATAAAGCTTGAATTTCTGCAGACATTCTCATTTGAGAAGTTTGATCTTTTCTACCTTTATATTTATTTTGAATTCTTTCCATTTCTGGTTGAATCAATTGCATCTTTTGTTGAGATACTGTCGATTTAATCATAATTGGTAAAATGATAATATTAATTAAAATAGTAATTAATACAACACCTAAAGCAATATTATTTAATAAAACATCTCCTAAATAAATAATACTTTTAGAAATAGGAATAACTAATAAGAAATCAAAAATTCCTGACTTCATAGACCATGGTGTGTTTAAATTAATTGCTCTTTTAGCAATCAGTTTACCACTTGAATCAAGATTTGCTGTACATCCAGTTAGGGCTACAACAAATAAAACTAAACAAATAATTTTAAAATATTTTTTAGTTTTGTTATCTAAGATCATTTGCTGATCTCCTTTCTCTTTACTTTTTTGTACAAATACTCTAATTCTTTTTTATTTTCTATATATGTATTATCTAAGAATCTTTTTCTTACAATTACTATATAGTCAAATTCTTCATCAAAATGAAAACATTCTTGAATCATCATGCGTAACTGTCTTTTGATTTTATTTCTAGTAACAGCATTTCCTAATTTCTTGCTTACAGAAATACCAACGCGTCCGTGGCCCATTTGATTTTCATCTTTATAAATAATAAAACAAGAATTCGCAAAACTCTTTTTTCTAGCAATGATCTTGCTAAAATCTTCATTTCTTTTTACTCTAAATTCTTTTTTCATAAAATTTTAGAAAAAAATCCACCGTAAAGTGGATTTTAAATTAAGCAGTTAATACTTTTCTTCCTCTTTTACGGCGACGTGCGATTACTTTTCTTCCACCAACAGTTGCCATTCTAGCTCTAAAACCATGAGTTTTTGCTCTTTTTCTTTTATTTGGTTGATATGTTCTTTTCATATTTTACACCTCCAAAATTCATTTTCTTTTTATACAAATAACATATGCCCTCATATTTTATATGAATTATTGTGACAAGTCAATTCTAAATTCTATATTTCTAACCGATTATTCTACTTTTTTTATCGTTACATTGCTTCCTTACTTTATTTTCATCCTTGAAAAGTTGTTCACAATTATTGGTGCACTCTCTTTATCTAAAGAAATTCACTTTCTAAATGTGAACTTTGTATAATTTAACTTCATTTTCATAATCACATACTTATTTTTAGTGTGAATAACCAAAAAGACACACTTTTTTTAAATATTCACATTGTGAATTTATCTTTTCTTAACAAATTTTCTTAAATTCACATATCAAAATTGTACTAAATTTAAAACTTTACAAAAAAAACCTTAAAAAAGCTTGATTTCTATTATAAATTCACAATTCTTTCTTAGAGACACAACAATGTGCACATTCAATTGTGACTTTATATAAAAATGTTTACTTTACTGGTATTAAGAAAAGTGCATTTTTTGCCTAAAATACGCGTTTTTTATAAAATTCACAATGTGAATTTACAATTTCTTAACACTTCGACAATCTTCTTGGTTATTCACGCTTTAATTCACAGGGTGAATGAAGTTATTCATACATGTGAATGAGTGAAAATTATGATGATATCAAGCACTTTTTCTTTGTGAACTTCCCTGTGCACATTGTTTTTTATTCCATACATCATGCACAAAGTTCACAAAGAATAAAATTCATATGAATTTTTTATTTTGTGAATAATGTGAATAAGTACTTTAAATTGTTGTTATAGGTCACTTTTTTTGTGAACAAACTTGTGCACGAACTGTGGACAGGTTTTTTTTGCTTTCAAAGTTGTTCTTTCTTATATATAATTGAGGCGAAAAGGAGTTGAAAAAAGTGCAAGATTTAAACAAAATTTGGACATCTTGTGTAGACACTTTAGAAAAACAGAACATAGTTGAAGATAAGATTATGTTAGATTCACTATTTAGACCAGCAACTCTAGAAGCAATTGAAGATAATAAAGTCACAATAACAACAGATTTACAATGGAATATTGATCCTATTTTAGAAAAGCAATCAGAAATTGAATCGATTCTTTCTAATTCTTTCTCTAAACCGATCACAATTAATGTTCTTTCAAAAGAAGAATATAATAAAAAGAAGTTAAAACAAAAGAAAGTTCCTAAAATTGATAGTCATCTTCATCCAGATATGACTTTTTCTAACTTTATTGTGGGTAATTCAAACCGTATGGCACAAAATGCGGCTTTACTTGTTTCCACAAATCCTGGAAAGAACTTCAATCCATTATTTTTATATAGTCATCCAGGACTAGGAAAAACTCATTTATTGAACGCTATTGGAAATCGTGCGAAAGAAACAAATCCTGATTTAGTTGTTCGTTATATTACTTCTAAAGATTTTGTTGATGAAATCATTAATTCAATTAAAACAAATACAACTGATGATATTTATAGTTATTATCGTAATATTGATATTTTATTAATTGATGATATTCAATTTTTATTTGGTAAAGAAAAAAGTAGTGAAATGTTCTTTCATATCTTTAATGAAATTATTAATAGTAATCATCAAATCGTTATTACGAGCGATAAAATGCCTGACGAATTACAAGGTATTGAAGAACGTTTAATCAGTCGTTTTAAATCTGGTTTATCCTTTGGAATTGATCCACCAGAATTTGAAACTGCAAAAGCAATCTTAGAAAAGAAAATTGAAAATCTAGGTAATACAGATTTAGTTATTACAGATGATGTTTTAGACTTCATGGTTATGAATTATTGTAATGATATTCGTTCTTTAGAAGGTCAATTAAAACGTTTATTCTTCTGTAGTATCATGGAACAAACAAATTACATAGATATGAATTTTGCTTCTGAAGTCTTCAAAGATCAAAAAACTATAAAAAAAGCACAAGAACCACTTACAAAAGAATTTATCTTAAAAACAACAGCCGAGTTCTACTATCTTACAATTAGTCAAATTATTTCTAAAAATAGAACCCGTAACTTAGTAACTCCTCGTGAAATATGTATGTATTTAATGAGAGAATTACTTGATGTCACATTTAGTGAAATCGGTGTGACTTTCTCTAACCGAGATCACTCAACCGTTATGAAAGCTTGTAAAAGAGTAGAAACTAAAATCAAGAAAGATCCAGATTATAAACTTGCTGTTGATAAGATCAAACAAAAGTTAGGCACACTCTAGTGCACAATATCAACATGAAATGCACATTACTATTCATATAAAAAACATTGATAAATACAAGATAATTTGTATTTGTTCACATTGTTCACATGCTAATAGTAGTAATAACTTATTTTTTAATTATATAAATATAGGAGGTCAGTATGCATTTTAAAATTAAAAGATTAAAATTATTAAACGCTTTATCTAAAGCAACCAGAGCCGTTTCTGTTCGTAGTCCTTTACCTGTACTTACAGGAATTAAATTTGATTTAAAATCTGATCAATTAATTCTTACAGGTAGTGATAGTGATATTACAATTCAAACAATTATTGATCAAGATGATGATTTAGAAATTATTAAAGAAGGAGCTGTTGTTTTAAATAGCCGTTATATTTTTGATATCGTTAGAAAAATCAATAGTGATGATATTGAAATTGAAATTATTGATGGATTACTTACACGTATTAAAGGAAGTCAAATTGAATATAGCTTAAATGGAACAGATGCGGTGGAATATCCTAGAATTGATTTAAGCAAAACAGGAACACATTTTATTATGAGTTCACTTGTTTTAAAAAATATTATTGGTGAAACAAAATTTGCAGCGAGTGATAAAGAAACAAGACCTATCTTAACTGGTATTAACTTTAAAGCTCATGATTATGTTTTAGAATGTGTTGCTACAGATAGTTATCGTTTAGCTAAGAAAATTATTTCTATTGATGAAGATGTTACTTTTAATATCACTATTCCTAAATTAAGTTTAGATGAAATTAGTAAGATTATTGAAGTTGATGAATCTATTGAACTTTATGTTTCTGATCGTAAAGTATTATTTGTTTTAGGTAAAAATATTATTCAAACACGTTTGATTGATGGCTCTTATCCTGATACAACACGTTTAATTCCTTTAGAATTTGATTATGAATTAGATATTAATCGTTCTGATTTATTAAATGCGATTGATCGTGTTTCTTTATTATTAAATGAACAAAATAATATTGTTAAATTAGATATGTCTAATGAACAAGTTATTTTATCTTCTTATCAACAAGAAATTGGATCTGTAGAAGAAAACTTATCTACATCTTTCTATAAAGGTGAACCACTTACGATTTCATTTAGTAGTAAATATGCAAATGATGCGATTAAATCATTTAGTGGAGAAAAAGTTAAGATCTCATTTACTGGAGAAATGAAACCATTCATTATCAAAGATTTTGATTCTGATGAATTATTACAACTTGTTTTACCAGTAAGAACATATTAAGAAGCGAAAGCTTCTTTTTTTTAGTTTTTTTAGGGTATCTTTGTTTCTAGTGGTACTAATTTTTATTTTAAGAGCTTTTTTATAGAAAATGATTTTTTGTATTAGAAAATAAAAATAACGAATATAACGCAAAATTTTGAATTTTTGTCATTTTTATGATATACTTATTGAGTACAATTATATAGAAAAGAAGGGTTATTATGAAAGAAATACCAATAAGAGATGAATATATTAAGCTAGACCAATTTTTAAAATTTGTTAATGTGGTATCAAGTGGCATTGAAGCAAAAATAGTCATTAAAGATGGTCAAGTAAAAGTAAATGGTGAAGTTGAATTAAGAAGAGGAAAGAAACTTCATAATCAAGATGAAGTGGAAGTAAATGGAGAACATTATATTATAAATGCTTATCAATAATTTAGAACTTTCTCATTTTAGAAATTATGATCATTTTTTTATTGAATTTGATAAAGGTATTAACATTTTAATTGGTGGTAATGCACAAGGAAAAACAAATATTATAGAAGCTATTTATCTTTTATCTGTTTGTAGATCTTTTAGAACTCATATCAATGATCAAATGATTCAATTTGATTATAATTTTGCAAAGGTAAAGGGAAATATTTATTCTAATCAAAGAAATCATCAAGCAGAGCTTGTTTTATCTAAAGAAAATAAAAAAGCAAAGATTGATGGAAAAGATGTTTTAAAGATATCTGAATATGTCGGTTATTTAAATGTGGTGGTATTTGTACCAGATGATCTTTCTTTAGTAAAAGGATCACCGAGTACCAGAAGAAAATTTATTGATTTAGAATTATCTAAAATATCACCTATTTATGCTTTTTATCTTGCTAAGTATAATCGTTTATTAAAAGAGAGAAATCAGTATCTTAAATTATTAAGTAAGAAAAACGGAAAATATGATGATTATCTAGAAACAATAGATGAACAAATGGTAGATGTTCAATTAAAGGTTATAGAAAAAAGAGAAAATTTTATTGAACGTCTTTCTAAAAATGTAAAAGATGTTTATAAATCTATTGCTGATAATGAGGAATATGTTGATTTGCATTATCTTTGTTTTATTAAAAAGAAAGATAAAGAGGAATTATTAAAGTTATATAAAAAAGAATTTTCAAGGGATTTAAAGTATTTAAGTACGACTCATGGAATTCATAAAGAAGATATGAAAATAATGATTGATCGAAAAAGTGCACATCAATATGCTTCTCAAGGACAACAAAGAACAATTGTTTTAAGTATCAAGATTGCTTTACTTGAATTGATAAAAGAAGAAATAGGGGAATACCCAATTCTTTTATTAGATGATGTTTTATCAGAACTTGATGATCAAAGAAAAACGAAATTGTTAGATATTTTGAATAATCGTATTCAAACTTTTATTACAACAACTTCTATTGATGGAATAGAACATCATGTCATCAAAGAAGCAAAGAAGATTAATATAAATCGCAAGGAGAAACAATAATGGCAGAAGAAAATAAAGTACAACATAGCTATGATGAATCTGACATTCAGGTCTTAGAAGGACTTGAAGCCGTAAGAAAAAGACCAGGTATGTATATAGGAACAACATCATCTCGTGGGTTACATCACCTTGTATGGGAAATCGTAGATAACTCGATTGATGAAGCTTTAGCGGGATATGCAAGTCATATTAAAGTTATTTTAAAAGATGATGATGTCGTTGAAGTTATCGATGATGGACGTGGGATGCCAACAGGAAAACACGCCAAAACTGGTAAATCAACAGTAGAAACAATTTTTACGGTATTACATGCTGGTGGGAAATTTGGTGGCGGTGGCTACAAAGTTTCCGGTGGTCTACATGGTGTTGGGGCTTCTGTTGTCAATGCCTTATCTTCATGGTTAGAAGTTAATGTTTATCGTGAAGGAAAAGAATATTATCAAAGATTTGAAAATGGGGGAACACCTGTTGCACCATTAAAAGAAGTAGGTCCAACAGATAAACAAGGAACAAAAGTTACTTTTAAAGCAGATGCTGAAATTTTTAAAGAAACAACAACTTATGATTATGAAGTGTTGAGACAAAGAATTAGAGAACTTGCTTTCTTAAATAAAGGGTTAAGAATTAGTTTAACAGATTTAAGAGATGGTCAAAATCGTGAACATGATTATATGTATGAAGGTGGTATTAAGGAATACGTTGCTTATATCAACAAAAATAAAACACCGATCCACGATGAAATCATTTATGTAGAAGATATGCAAAATGATATTAAGATTGAAGTATCTATGCAATATAATGATGGTTACCAAGAAAACATCTATTCTTTCTGTAATAACATCAATACTCATGAAGGTGGGACTCATGAAGAAGGGTTCCGTTTAGCCCTTACACGTGTCATCAATAATTACGCAAGAAAGGGAAACTTCTTAAAAGAAAAAGATGATGCTTTATCAGGAGAAGACTGTCGTGAAGGGTTAACAGCCATTATTTCAGTTAAACACCCTGATCCACAATATGAAGGACAAACAAAAACAAAATTAGGAAATGCGGAAGTAAGAAAAATTGCTTCAAGTATTATTTCTAAATCATTAGATCAATTCTTGTTAGAAAATCCAGATACTGCCAAAATTATTGTAGAAAAAGCAATTGTTGCTTCTCATGCACGTTTAGCTGCGAAAAAAGCACGTGAAATGACAAGAAGAAAAACAGGAATGGAAATTACATCATTGCCTGGAAAATTAGCGGACTGTTCATCAAGAGATGCGAGCGAATGTGAAATCTTCATTGTCGAAGGGGATTCTGCCGGAGGTAGTGCAAAGATGGGACGTGATCGTCGTATTCAAGCCATTTTACCACTTCGTGGTAAAATCTTAAACGTTGAAAAAGCACGTTTAGATCGTGTTTTATCAAGTGATACGATCCGTAGTATGATTACTGCTTTTGGTACAGGTATTGGTGAAGATTTTGATATTAATAAATTACGTTATCATAAAATTGTTATCATGACCGATGCCGATGTCGATGGTGGTCATATCCGTATCTTAATGTTAACGTTCTTATATCGCTATTTAAAACCTTTAATTGAAGGTGGTTTTGTTTACGCTGCTCAACCTCCACTTTATTTATTAAAACATGGAAAAGAAGAACATTACTTATATAGTGACGAAGAACTTGATGATTTAAGAACAAAACTTGGTGAAGGTGCGAAGTATTCAATTCAACGTTATAAAGGTTTAGGAGAAATGAATGCGGATCAATTATGGGAAACAACAATGGATCCTGAACATCGTATTTTAAATCGTATTGAGTTAGATGAAGCAATGGAAGCAGATATGATTTTTGATGTTTTAATGGGTGAAAAAGTTGAACCTCGTAGAGAATTTATTCAAGAAAATGCGAAATATGTAACTGATTTAGATATTTAGAAGGAGTAGAAAATGGATAATCAAGAAAAAGGAATAAGAAAAATTCAATTAACATCAGAAATGAAAACTTCTTTCATGAATTATGCCATGTCAGTTATTGTAGCACGTGCATTACCTGATGTAAGAGATGGAATGAAACCAGTTCAAAGACGTATCGTTTATGGTATGAATGAACTTGGATGTTATAGTGATAAAGCGTATAAGAAATCAGCACGTATCGTTGGGGAAGTTATGGGGAAATATCATCCTCATGGAGATTCTTCTATTTATGAAGCGTTAGTCAGAATGGCACAAGATTTCTCATATCGTTATATGCTTGTGGATGGGCATGGAAACTTTGGTTCAATTGACGGTGACGGAGCTGCCGCTATGCGTTATACCGAAGCAAGAATGTCTAAAATTTCAATGGAATTAATGAGAGATATCAATAAAGATACCATTGATTTTATTCCAAACTATGATGGTGAAGAAAGAGAACCATCGGTATTACCTTGTCGTATTCCTAACTTATTAGTTAATGGGACAACAGGGATTGCGGTTGGTATGGCAACCAATATGCCACCTCATAATATTGGTGAAGTGATTGATGCCGTTATTGCGGTAAGTAAAAATCCTGATATTTCTGTTATGGAATTGATGGAAAATTATATTCAAGGACCTGATTTTCCTACAGGAGGATATATTTTAGGAAAGAGTGCGATTAAAAAAGCCTATGAAACAGGTAATGGTTTAATCGTTATGCGTGCAAAAACAGAAATTGAAGAACATAAGGGAAAACAAAGAATTGTTGCTTATGAAATTCCTTATCAAGTTAATAAAGCAAGATTAGTAGAAAAGATTGCGCATTTAGCACGTGATAAAGTCGTTGAAGGTATTAGTGATGTTCGTGATGAATCAAACCGTGAAGGTATTCGTATTGTTATTGAATTAAAGAGAGATGTTCAAGCTGAAGTTGTTTTAAATCAGTTATATAAATTAACTTCTTTACAAACAACATTTGGTGTTAATAATATTGCTTTAGTTAATAATGAACCTAAGACTTTAACTTTAAAAGAATTAATTCAATATTATTTATCTCATCAAGAAGAAGTTATTCGTCGTAGAACACAATTTGAATTAAATAAAGCAGAAGCAAGAGCGCATATTTTAGAAGGTTTAAAGAAAGCTTTAGATCATATTGATGAAATCATCCAATTAATTCGTACAAGTAGAACAACTGAAATCATTCAACAAAGACTGATGGATGAATTTGGTATGTCTGATAAACAAGCCAAAGCTGTAAGAGAAATGCAATTACAACGTCTTGCTGGTTTGGAAAGAGAAAAGATTGAAGAAGAATTAAATAATTTATTAATTCTTATTGCGGATTTAAAAGATATTCTTGCAAATGAAGAACGTATCTTAGAAATCATTAGAAATGAATTATTAGAAATGAAAGAAAAATATGGAGATAAACGTCGTACTGAAATCATCCAAGGTACATTTGATATTGAAGATGAAGATTTAATTCCAGTAGAAGATGTTATCATTTCACTTACTAATAATGGTTATGTAAAACGTATGCCAGTAGATACTTATAAATCTCAAAATAGAGGTGGACGTGGTGTCAAAGGTATGGCAACAACACAAGATGATGTCATTAGTTCACTTATTCATATGTCAACACATGATGATTTATTGATCTTTACAAATAAAGGAAAAGTTTATCGTTTGAAAGGATATAATATTCCTGAATTTGGTAGAACAGCTAAAGGTTTACCAATTGTAAATATATTAAATCTTGATAAAGATGAAAGTGTTAAATCATTAATTAATATTAATAAGAAAATGATTGAAGAAGATAAACATTGGTATTTATTCTTTGCAACTGAACAAGGTTTAGTAAAACGTGTCGATATTTCAGAATTTGAAAATATTAGACAAACTGGTAAGATTGCAATCAAGTTAAAAGAAGATGATGCTTTAGTGGGTGTTAAATTAACTAAAGGGGATGATGAAATCTTAATTGCAGCAAGTAATGGTAAACTTGTAAGATTCTCTGAAGGTCATGTAAGACCAATGGGAAGAACTGCAAGTGGTGTTAGAGGTATTAATGTTGATGGTTCTAAAGTTATTGGTATGACAACAAACCGTGAAGGACAATTAATTATGGTTGTTACGGAAAAAGGTTATGGTAAGATGTCACCAATTGATGAATATCGCGTTTCTAACCGTGGTGGTAAAGGTGTTAAGACAATTAATGTTACTGAACGTAATGGACAAATTGTGGCGATTAGAGCGGTAGAAGGTAATGAGGATTTATTAATTATTACAGATGATGGTATTGTGATTCGTTTACCTATGGAACAAGTTAAAACCGCAGGACGTGCAACTCAAGGTGTAAGACTTATTAAAGTTCATGATAGCAAGGTTTCTTCTGTAGAAGTTGTTGCTAAAAATGAAGAAGACGATGAAGAAGGTGAAGAAGAGTCAGAGTAATCTGACTCTTTTACCCATGAATAATGAAGAGTTAAAAAGATTATTTGAGCGTTTAGATCATTCAAAATTTAGAAGTTCTTTTCATCTTACTAAAAAATATAAAGAGTATTGTAATGAAAAAGGATTGGATGTCATTGAACAACATGCACGAGATTTTATTTCTAAAAGAATTGCGCCAGCCGTTATTTTAAATGATGGAAAGCAGACACCGATGAAAAATCATCCAGTATTTATTGCACAACATGCTACAGCTACATGTTGTCGAGGATGTTTATATAAATGGTATCATATAAAACCACATACCCAGTTAGATGACAGTCAACAAGAGATGATCGTTCAAGTGATTATATCTTGGATTAAAAGAGAATTGCAAAGGAAATAGGCTTGATGTATAATCAAGGCAGTAGAAATATATATAAGGGGAAAGAAAATGATTGATATTAATTTAATTAGAGAAAATCCTACTTTAGTCAAAGAAAATATGAAGAAGAAATTCCAAGAAGCCAAAGTGGGATTAGTAGATGAAGCTTATAAATTAGATAAAGATTATCGTGAAGTATTAACAAGAGCAAGTGAAATTAGAAGTTTAAGAAACAAATATTCTAAAGAAATTGGTGCTTTAATGAGAGAAGGTAAAAGAGATTTAGCTGAAGAAATTAAAGCAAAAGTAACTTCTATGGCAGATGAATTAAAAGATTTAGAAGTAAAAGAAGAGGATTATGGAAAAGAATTAAAAGAAATCATGATGAAAATTCCAAATATCATTCATGATTCTGTACCTATTGGAAAAGATGATTCTGAAAACGTAGAAATTCAAAAATATGGTGACCCAGTTGTACCTGATTATGAAATTCCATATCATGCAGATATTATTGCTCGTTTTGATGGGTTAGATAAAGAGGCATCAGGTAGAACAAGTGGAAATGGTTTCTATTATTTAATGGGTGATATCGCTCGTTTATCATCAGCAATGCTTTCATATGCGAGAGATTTCATGATTGATAAAGGATTTACTTATTGTATTCCACCATTCATGATTCGTAGTGATGTTGTAACAGGAGTTATGTCATTCGATGAAATGGATGCGATGATGTATAAAATTGAAGGTGAAGATTTATATTTAATTGGAACTTCTGAACATAGTATGATTGGTAAATTTAAAGATCAAATCGTTAAAGAAGAAGATTTACCAATTACCATGACATCTTATTCACCATGCTTTAGAAAGGAAGTAGGAGCTCATGGTATTGAAGAACGTGGTATTTATCGTGTTCATCAATTTGAAAAACAAGAAATGGTTGTTTTATGTAAACCTGAAGAAGCTATGGAATGGTATGACAAAATGTGGTCATATACAGTTGAATTATTTAGAAGCTTAGATATCCCAGTAAGAACTCTTGAATGTTGTTCAGGTGATTTAGCTGATTTAAAAGTTAAATCATGTGATGTTGAAGCTTGGTCACCAAGACAACAAAAATATTTCGAAGTTGGTTCTTGTTCAACTTTAGGAGATGCTCAAGCAAGACGTTTAGGTATTCGTGCTAAAGGTGAAAATGGAAACTATTATGTTTCTACTTTAAATAATACAGTTTTAGCTTCAACAAGAGCGGTTATTGCTTTTATTGAAAATAACTATAATGAAGATGGATCTATTAATATTCCTGAAGCATTACGTCCTTATATGGGTGGAAAAGATATTATTATTCCTAAAAAATAGTCACTCCGGTGACTCTTTTTTATAGAAAGGTTAGAGTTTAATGGAATTATTTATAAGTGAAGCAGAAATTGAAGATGCTTCAATGATTATTGATTATTTAAATCAAGTAGGGGGAGAAAGTAATAACTTAACCTATGGTTTAAATGAATGTTATTTAAATGAATTTGAAGAAATGGAAGTTATTCAAGATTTTATCGATCAAGAAAACAGTTTACTATTATGTGGATTTATTGATGATGAACTTGTTTCTTTATTATCAATTCAAGGCGAACAAAAAGAGAGATTAAAACATATAGGACATTTTGCGATTACTGTTAAAAAGGAATATTGGAATATGGGGATTGCTTCGATGATGATGGAAGAAGCTTTAGAAATGATTAAAGAAACTTCTTTAAAAATTCTTGATTTAGAAGTAAAAGAAGATAATTTATCGGCTATTAATCTTTATAAGAAGTTTAATTTTAAAGAAATCGGTAGATATCCTCAAATGTTTTATGTCAATCAAAAATATTATGATGCACTTTTAATGAATTTATATATTGATTAAAAATATAAAATACGTTATAATCATATTTGCCATTACAATAGGCGGCTTCGAACCATGTCAGGACCGGAAGGTAGCAGCATTAAGAAGTACCGTCTATGTGTGATGGTCTTTATTTTTAGAGGAAAAAAAGATGAATGATGAAGAATACATGGAAATAGCTTATCAAGAAGCTTTAAAAGCATTAGAATATGACGATGTTCCTATTGGATGTATTATTGTTAAAGATGATGAAATTATTGCGAAAGCTTATAATCAAAGAGAGCACTTAAATCAAACATATGGACATGCAGAAATGTTAGCAATAGAAAAAGCTAGTCAAAAAATTGGAAGATGGCGTTTAGACGAGTGTACGCTTTATACAACTTTAGAACCTTGTTTAATGTGTTCAGGAGCTATTATTCAAAGCCATATTCAAAGAGTTGTCTATGGTGCAAGTGATACAAGATGGATGTCTTTAGATAAATTAATTCATTTACCTAGTCCAATGCTTAATTATATACCTGTTATTCAATCAGATATCTTAAAAGATAAATGTTCAAAATTAATAAAAGATTATTTTAAAAAGAAACGTAGCAAGATATGATTACTCATATCTTTTTTTCGTGTATAATGTAAGAGATAGGAGTTGATATTATGTCTTATAAAGCCTTGTATCGTACATATCGTCCCCAAACATTTGAAGATGTTGCCGGACAAAGTCATGTTACAATAACCTTACAAAATGCAATTAAAGAAAATAGAATTGCCCATGCCTATTTATTTGCAGGACCTCGTGGAACAGGAAAAACAACGATTGCCAAAATCTTTGCAAAAGCGATTAACTGTACGGGGGAAAATCCACCATGCAATGAATGTTCTAACTGTAAAGAAATTACTTTAGGAGATCATCCTGATGTTATTGAAATCGATGCAGCAAGTAATAATGGGGTTAATGAAGTTAGAGAATTAATAGATAAAGTTAAATATGCCCCAATTAATGCAAAATATAAAGTTTATATTATTGATGAAGTTCATATGATGACACCAGAAGCATTTAATGCTTTATTAAAAACATTAGAAGAACCACCAGCACATATTGTTTTTATTCTTGCAACAACAGAACCTCATAAAATACTTCCTACGATTATTTCTCGTTGTCAACGCTTTGATTTCCAAAGAGTGGATGAAAATGATATTATTACACGTTTGAAATATGTTTTAGAAGAGGAAAAAGTTGACTATGAAGAAGAAGCTCTAGCAATTATTTCAAAACTTGCAGACGGGGGAATGCGAGATGCTTTAAGTATTTTAGAGCAATGTCTTGCTTATGATCGTCATTTAACAGTAGAAAATATTAATAAAGTTTATGGATTGTTATCAAATGATGAAAAAATACGGTTAATTAAATTATTACTTACTAAAGATATGAAAGGTGTTTTAAAAACATTAGATCATATGTTAAGTACAAGTATTGATTTAAAGAAACTCACACAAGATTTAATAGATGTTTTAAAAGATGTTGTTATATATAAAAATACAGAAGATTTATCTTTATTATTTGTTTTACATAAATCAGATATCCAACAAATCATTCCATATATTTTAGTAGAAGAAGCTTTTGAAATGATTGATATCTTCATGGATGCAAGTAGTCATTATGGTCAATCGGTTGATTCTTCAACATACTTTGAACTTGCTTTATTAAAAATATGTAATCAAGTAAAAGAAGAAAATAAAAAAGAAGTCGTTGTAGAAACAGTTAAACCACAAGTTCAAGAAAAAATCGTTGAATCGGTACAAGAAGTTATTAAAGAAGAACCTGTTTTATCATTTCAACCACCAATTATTGAAGAAGTTAAAGAGGAAAAAACTGTTGAAGAAGAAAAAAAACAACCTGTTGAAACAATAAAAGAAGAACCGATTGAAACAGTACAAGAAGAACCAATTCAAGAACCAACAGAAGAAGTTCATGAAGAACCAGTACAACAACATATAGCGACTAATATTGAAGTAGATTTCAATGATATTTTAAATATTCTTGTTCAAGCCAAAAGAACAGTGCTTACTGATATTCAAGATAAATGGCCAGTTATTAAAAGATACTGTTATAATTTAAATACGGCTAAATATGCCAATATGTTATTTGAAGCAAAACCTGTTGCGGCAGGGGAAAAGGCATTTATTGTAACGTTGAAATATCAACCAGAAGTAAATAATATCAACTTAACAGAAAATTATTATCCATTAAAAAACTTCTTAAAAGAAGTATTAGGTTCAGAATATGATTTTATTGCTGTATTAGAATCAAAATGGCCTGAAATGAGAAATCAATTTATTCAATTGAATAGAGAAAAGAAGTTACCGAAACCACAACCAATTCAATTACATCATATTGCAGAATACAAAGAACCGGTTGTAGAATTAACAGATGCCCAACAATATGCGATTGATATGTTTGGTGATATTGTTGAGTTTGAAGAATAGGAGAGCTGTATGAATTATCCAAAATCATTTTTAGATTTAGTTGAATGCTTTAAAAGACTACCAGGTATTGGTGGTAAGTCAGCAGAAAGATTAGCATATTATGTATTATCAATGGATAAAGAATATGTTCAAGAATTTGCACATACTTTAATGAATTTTCAAGATAATATTCATTATTGTAAAAAGTGTGGACATATTTGTGAAGGTGATTATTGTGAAATATGTCAAGATGAAACCAGAGATCAATCGGTAATTTGTGTTGTTGAATCACCAAAAGATGTTTTTGCGATGGAAAAGGTAAGAGAATATCATGGGTTGTATCATGTTTTACATGGAACAATTTCAATGATTGACGGAACGACAGTTGATGATTTAAATATTTCTTCTTTATTTGAAAGATTAGATGGTGTCAAAGAAGTTATTCTTGCAACTAATCCTACTAGAGAAGGAGAAACAACTGCTTTATTTCTTGCCAAGCTTTTAGCAAAAAGAAATATTGAAACATCACGTATTGCTAATGGATTACCTATTGGAAGTAATATAGATTATGCTGATGAATTAACCTTATTAAAATCATTAGAAGGAAGAAAGAAAATTTAGACCTTATTTATAAGGTCTTTTTCTAAAAAATAAGATATAATAGGAAAGAAAGAGGGGAAGTAAATTGAAAGGTAAATTTATTACATTAGAAGGACCAGAAGGCAGTGGAAAAACTACTGTTTCAAATAGAATTGTTAAAATGTTAGAAGAAAAAGGATATCAAGTGTTACTTACAAGGGAACCTGGTGGCGTTGAAATTGCTGAACAAATCAGAAATGTCATTTTAGATAAAAAGAATACAAGTATGGATGCTAAAACTGAAGCTTTACTCTATGCTGCAGCAAGAAGGCAACATCTTGTTGAAAAAGTTATTCCAGCTTTAAAAAAAGGAATGATTGTGATTTGTGATCGTTTTGTTGATAGTTCACTTGCTTATCAAGGTGTTGCTCGTCATCTAGGAATTAAAGAAGTTTATGAAATGAATTTATTCGCAATCAATGATGTTATGCCTGATAAAACATTATTCTTTGATATTGATTATCAAAAAGGTTTAGAAAGAATTAAAGTTAATCAAAGAGAAACGAATCGATTAGATTTAGAAAAAAATGATTTTCATAAAAATGTTTATGAAGGATATATGGAAATTTGTGAACAGTACAAAGATAGAATCGTTAAAATCAATGCAGATCAAAATGTCGATCACGTTGTAAGTGATGCGATGAAGGAAATAGAAAAAATATTATGATCAAAGAATACTTAAAAAAAAATCAACCGTTATTTTTACGCATCATTGAAAATGAATTTCAATCCAATAAAATCCCACATGCTTTTTTATTAGTAGGGCAACACGTTGAACAGCCATTAAACTATCTGACAATGTCACTTATTTGTGATGAAACAACTGCCTGTGAAAAATGTATTGATTGTCAAAAAATTATGAATCATCAATATGCAGATATTATTGAATACAATGGACAAGAGGAAAGTATCAAGAAAAAACACATTGAACACATTCAAGAAACATTTAAGAAGTCTTCATTGGAAGGTAAAGCAAAAATATATATTATAAGAAATATTGAGAATTCTTCAAAAGAAGCAATCAATTCATTGCTTAAAATCTTAGAAGAACCAGAAGAAGGAATATATGCAATATTTACTTCAAAAAATATTAATAAGATTTTACCTACAATCATTTCAAGATGCCAAGTTTTAGAATTAAAACCAGATAATAAAGAAACAATAAAGAATTCTCTTATTGAAAAGGGTTATGAAAAAGAAAAGGCATCGTTGCTATCTCAATTTATAAAAACTGATGAAGAATTAAAAGAAATGGATTTAGATAAGTTTGATAATATAACATTACAAGCAGTTAATTTTATAGAGGATTTATTTTTATATAAAGAAAATCTTATTATAAACACACAAATTCATATGTTAAAGGATTATAAAGATAAACAAGATATACGTTTGTTTATTAATTTAATTATTCTTGGGCTCAAAGATATGTTTCACGTGAAACATAATGAAACGCCTGTCTATTGTGAGCATGTGGATTTTTTTAACTCATTACACTATAATAATGATGATATCATAAAGAAAATTGAAATATTACTAGAAACATTGTATTTACTTGATACAAATGTTAATATTCCATTATTGATGGATAGTATGATGTATAGAATAACAGGAAGGGATTAATATGGAAGAATTAAAACTAGCGAGTGTTAAATTTAAGAGTGCTGGGAAAGTATATTATTTCTCTACAAATCATCACTTAGAAAAAGGAGATTTTGTTGTAGTAGAAACAGCAAGAGGATTAGAACTTGGTGAAATTTCACAAGAGTTAAAAAGTATAGAAGAATTTAATTTAGATACAGAATTAAAAAAAATTTTAAGAAAAGCATCTAAAAAAGATTTAGAAAATTATCAAAAAAATCTTTATGATGCTAAACAAGCATTGGTAACATGTAAAGAAATCGTTTCGCGCTATGATGTAAATATGCAACTTACAAATTGTGAATACACTCTAGATAAAGCAAAAATTATTTTCATGTATACTTCTGATGATCGTGTTGATTTTAGAGAGTTGTTAAAAGAACTCGCTGTTGTATTTAAATGCAGAATAGAATTAAGGCAAATCGGACCAAGAGATAAAGCAAAAGTTATTGGTGGAATAGGGACATGTGGACTTCCATTATGTTGTTCTACTTTATTAGGAGAATTTAATGGTGTTTCAATTAACATGGCTAAAAATCAAATGCTTGCCATTAATATTGATAAAATTTCAGGTGCTTGTGGAAGATTACTTTGTTGCTTAAAATACGAAGATGAAGTTTATTCAATTGAAAAAGAAAGATTTCCTAAAATAGGATCACATGTTATCTATCAAGGGGCAGATGCAAAAGTTACAGGATTAAATGTCATTAATGATTTAGTAAAAATTGAGAATAAAAATGGAATTGTATTTGTAAGATTAGATGAAATAAAATTCGATAAATCTAATCATGCAGGTAAGAAAAATGGAAAACAAAGAAGTCGTTAATTATTTATTAGCACATAATGATTTAAAGATTATCCAAAGAAAAGATATGTTTAACTTTTCTTTGGATACTGTTTTATTATCTCAATTTTGTACAATTAATAAAGATGTAAGAAACATAGTAGATTTTGGTACAAATAATGCTGCAATTCCTTTACTTCTTTCTAAACGAACACCTAAAAAAATTACAGGTATTGAAATTCAAGAAGAGGCAGTTGAACTTGCAAAAAGAAACATTCAAATGAATGATTTAGAGGAACAAATAGAAATAATTCATGGTGATATTAAAGAAGTTGTTAAAAATCTCACAAAAGCACAATTGATTGTTTGTAATCCTCCATTCTTTAAAGTAGGAGAGGATAGTAATCTTAATGAAAATGAATATTTAACAATTGCTCGTCATGAAGTAAAAATAGATTTAGAAGGAATTATTTCTTCTGCAGCATATCTATTAGACAATAAAGGACGATTTGCAATCGTTCATCGCCCTGATCGTATGATTGATATTTTAAATTTAATGCAAAAATATGATATTGAACCAAAACGTATACGCTTTGTATATCCTAAAATGAATAGAGAGTCACATGTTTTATTAGTAGAAGGTATGTATAAAGGAAAAAAAGGTATTAAAATTGAATCACCTCTATATGCTCATAATGATGATGGAAGTTATAGTAATGAAGTAAGAAAGATGTTTGGAGAGAAAATAGATGAATAGACAAAAGAGTTTTGAAAATAATCAGCCAACTTTATATTTAGTAGCAACACCAATTGGAAATTTAGATGAAATGACATATCGTTCTATTAATATATTGAATGAAGCAAACTATATTGCTGCCGAAGATACACGTAATACAGTTAAATTACTTAATCATTTTAATATTTCAACAAAACTAATTTCACATCATGAACATAATATAAAACAATCTATCCCTAAATTAATAAGTTTATTAGAAGAAGGAAATGATATTGCTTTAGTAAGCGATGCTGGTTATCCAGCAATCTCTGATCCTGGATATGAACTTGTAAAAGAAGCAATTTCAAAAGATATTAATGTTGTACCTATTTCTGGATGTAATGCATGTTTAGATGCATTAGTCGTTTCTGGGATAGCTCCACAGCCATTCTTATTTTATGGTTTTTTAGATCACTTAGATAAGAAAAAGAAAAAGGAACTACAAGATTTAAAAAAATATAAAGAAACAGTCGTTTTTTATGAATCACCACATCGAATTAAAAAAACGCTTTCTTTGATGTTAGATATCTTAGGTGATAGAAACATTGCTTTATGTAGAGAAATCACAAAAAAGCATGAAGAAATTATTAGAGGACAAATTTCTGAAGTTCTTTCTATTGTAGATGAACTTAAAGGGGAAATGGTTGTTGTTGTAGAGGGTTCTAATGAAATACAAGAAGAGATTGTATTTACAACAACAATCAAAGAAGATGTAGATATGTATATTGAAAAAGGAATGTCTACAAAAGATGCTATTAAGGAAGTAGCAAAACAAAGAGGGTTAAATAAAAATAGTGTTTATCAAGAATACCATTCAAAATAATGGTATTTTTTGTTTCACGTGAAACATATTAATAAATATTAAAATATGATATAGTAAGGATAGTGGAGGGCATAAATATGAATAGAAGAAGAAATTATTATGAAAGAGAATCAAAAGTACCTATATTTATTGCAGGTGCGGTTGTGATTGTAATTATAATAGGTTTATTTGTGTTATTGTTTAATGGTGAAAGAAAATATAAGGAATATAATTCTTATGATGAGAACACTAAACAATACGGTACCGTAGAACATTATGAAAAAGAAAATGATCACTTTTATGTATCATTTTATTATCCAAAGTTAAAAGAAAAGAACTTAAATAAAATTATAAAAGAATCAAATAATAGTTATTTAAAATCACAAAGAAAGAAAAAAGACCAAAAAGATATACTATATTTAGATTACTCTTGTAAGAAAATCTATAAACAATATATTGTGGTCAAATTAGATTATAAAAGGGTAAGCGAAAATAAAAAGAAAACAGATCAATTAAAATACATAATGACATATGATTGTAAAACAAATCAATTGCTTACCTTAAAAGATTGTTTGCATGGCAAATATGGTGATTTATTAAATTCTATGGGAATAGGTGAATTTAACAAAGATTCTACATCGATAGAAGTTGGTAAAAAATCATTTACTTATTACAGTGATCAAAAATTGAAAAATAAAATTGTTGTTAATTATGAACAAAATAAAGACTATATTAAATTAGCAAATAAAAATATTCCATCAAATGCACCATTAGATGTAAAAGCACCAAAATTAATGAAAGTGGATCCTAAAAAGAAAATGGTTGCAATTACATTAGATGACGGACCACATAAAACCTTAACAGAAAGAGCAATGGCTGCTTTTGAAAAGTATAATGGAAGAGCAACATTCTTTGAATTAGGAAGAAATATGGAAATTTATCCAAATATTGTAAAAGAAGTTTATGAAAGAGGACATGAACTTGCAAGTCATACATACAGTCATGCACAACTTACAAAATTGGATCCTGTAACACTTGATGCTGAAATTAGTAGAACGCAAGAAGCATGTTTTAAAGCTTCAGGAACTGAACCAACATTGATAAGACCTCCTTATGGAGCTAAAAATGATAATGTAAAAAATGCTTTTCATTCTTATGGCTTGAACATGATATTATGGGATGGAGATACTGAAGACTGGAGATATAGTAAGAAACCAGATGGTGCACAAACAGTATGTAATAATATTATTGCTGATGCAAAAGCAAAAAGTGGTGATGGTAATATTATTTTAATTCATGATATTCACGAAAACTCGATAGCTGGTTTGGAAATGGCTCTGGATCAATTAAGTAAAGAAGGTTATCAATTTGTGACTGTATCTGATTTAATAAAATATAAAGGTCATAGTGAATATAGATAGTATAGTTTCGGCTATACTATTTTTGTTTCACGTGAAACATTTTCTTTTTCTTGAAACACATTGACAATAGATTAAGGGTTTGATAAAGTTATTAAGGATACAAAAATACGAAGATTGGAAGATGTTAAAGGAAGATATTTAGAGAGCTGATGGATGGTGAAAATCAGTATATTGAACTTTAAGGGATGGTCCAGGAGTAGTTATTTCGAATAGTTAGAAATAATCGTTAACTGCGTTAAAGTTTTGAGTGACACAGCAATGTGTAAAAAAGGTGGTACCGCGATTATTCGTCCTTTTATAGGGCGTTTTTTTATTTTGTAAAGGAGATTAAAAGATGAAAAACGAAAAAGATTATTATCTTACAACTGCAATTACTTATACATCAGGTAAACCTCATATTGGTAATACTTATGAAATTATTTTAGCTGATGCAATTGCAAGATTTAAAAGACAAGAAGGCTATAATGTACGTTTCCAAACAGGAACAGATGAACATGGTCAAAAAATTGAAATTAAAGCAAAAGAAGCTGGAATTGAACCAAAACAATACGTTGATCAAGTTGCTGGCGTTGTAAAAAATATTTGGGATATGATGGATACATCCTATGACCGATTCATGAGAACGACAGATGAATACCATGAAAAACAAGTACAAAAAATCTTTAAAAAATTATATGACAAAGGTGATATTTACTTAGGTCATTATGAAGGTAAATATTGTACAGCATGTGAATCATTCTTTACTGAATCACAATTAGTAGATGGTAAATGTCCTGATTGTGGGGGAGATGTTCATGATGCTAAAGAAGAAGCATACTTCTTTAAATTATCTAAATATCAAGATCGTTTAATTAAACATATCGAAGATCATCCTGAATTTATTCAACCAGTTTCAAGAAAAAATGAAATGATGAATAACTTCTTAAAACCAGGATTACAAGATTTATGTGTATCTAGAACATCATTTAAATGGTCTATCCCAGTTGATTTTGATCCTAAACATGTTGTTTATGTATGGATTGATGCTTTAACAAACTATATTACAGGTTTAGGATATGATGCGGATGGAAATCATGGTGAGTTATATAAAAAATTCTGGCCTGCTGATTTACATTTAATTGGAAAAGATATTGTTAGATTCCATACTATCTATTGGCCAATTATGTTAATGGCTTTAGATATTCCATTACCAAAACAAGTATTTGGACATCCTTGGTTATTACAAGGTGAAAGCAAAATGTCTAAATCAAAAGGAAATGTTATTTACGCAGATGATTTAGTAGATATCTTTGGTGTAGATGCAGTAAGATATTTCGTATTACATGAAATTCCTTATGATAATGATGGAAGTATCACATGGGATTTATTAGTAGAAAGAATTAATAGTGATCTTGCCAATGTTTTAGGAAACTTAGTTAATAGAACAATTGCAATGTCTAATAAATACTTTGGTGGTATTGTAGAAAACAAAAATATATGTGAAGATGTAGATCAAGAATTAAAAGATTTAGCTCTTACAATGCCAGGTAAAGCTATCGCTAAAATGGATGAATTGAAAGCATCAAATGCTTTAGATGAAATCTTTAACTTATTAAGAAGAACAAATAAATATATTGATGAAACAATGCCATGGGTATTAGCTAAAGATGAAACTAAAAAAGATCGTTTAGCTACAGTATTATATAACTTAATTGAATCAATTCGTTTCTCTGCTGTTATGTTATATCCATATATGCCTTCAACAGCTACAAAAATATTAGATCAAATCAATACAGATCAACGTGATTTTGAAAGTTTAAAAGAATTTGGTAAATATGCAAGTGGTACAAAAGTTGTTGAAAAACCAGAAATGTTATTTGCTAGATTAGATCCAAAAGAAATTGCTAAAAAAGTAGAAGTTATTGAAGCAAAACAAAAAGCATCAATTAAGGCAGTTAAAGAAAAACAAGAAACAGAAGCTAAACAAGAAATTACAATTGATGATTTCTCTAAAATTGAATTAAAAGTTGGAAAAGTTATTAAATGTGAAAAACATCCAAATGCTGATAAGTTATTAGTAAGTCAAATTGATGTAGGTGAAGAAACACCAAGACAAATTGTTAGTGGTATTGCTGATGTCTATAAACCAGAAGAATTTGTTGGTAAAAAAGTAATTGTTGTAACAAACTTAAAACCAGCTAAATTAAGAGGTGTAGAGTCTCAAGGTATGGTTCTTGCTGGTGGAGATAAAAAAGTATTAGGTGTTGTAGATGCAGGAGAATTACCAGTAGGTACAACAATCAGATAATCTAAAATCGCATGATTTCATGCGATTTTTTCTATTTCATCTATATTTTTTTTAACATCTATAATATAATAACCAAGTACAAAGTAAAATTGAATAATATTTATAGGTTTTGAATATTTTATATTTAAATTAAAAAGGAATCAGGTGTAAAACCTGAACGGTCCCGCCGCCGTAATGTGGAGGATAAGCATAAAGTCACTGGGAAACAGGGAAGACGCTTAAACAAAGAAACAGAGTCGGAATACTTGCCTATATCTAAGGATACACTTTACGGAGTATAAAGTAGTTCTTCTAGATGAACTAGGGCAACTATGCCTAGTTTTTATTTAGAAGTTATTTAATTTGAAAGCTAACTATATAAAATTCAAGCGATTTTATGAAAAAGTTTGAAAATATTTAAAAATTTGAATTTTCAGTTAGAAATGTAAGAGAACATTGAAAAGTGAATAGTGATTTGTAATTTTGGACATGCTGAAAAAGACCTCAAAAGGCCATTTTTTAAAATTTTCAAGTGTTATCTTAACAGTTGAGGATCGAACTGTTGATTCGTTTTTAAAAGATGATAGATGATTCTAAGCAGCTTTCTTACACAGTGTCCTTGAGCACAACGATGACCTTTGCCCTGAAAAATCTTTAACTGATAATACTTATAGAACACTTGATTGTGTTTTATTACAGGAAGTATTATCTGATATAAGGTCTTCCTTAAATATTTGGATCCTTTCTTGGTAATAGATGTATGTTGTGCATTGAACTGACTTGATTCATAGTGTAAAGGAGCAACTCCTGCAAATTTAATAATTTGAGAAGGCTTAGAATAGTTGCTTATATCTCCTAATTCCGCTAAAATAGAAGTACCAGAGAAGTGAGATATTCCTGGTATGGATAGGATAGGAGAGTTATTTTGGATGGAGAACTCTTCTATTTTTTTATCTATTTCAGTTAACTGTTCTTCAATAAGTTCTACTTGAGCGGTTAAATGTTTTATTTGAATAACTTCTGCTGATGAAGAAATACCAATAGAAGATCTGGCACATTCTTTAAGTCTTTCAGGAGTTAAAGAAATACGATTGCCTCTACCTTCGATTTCAAAGCATTTACGGATGGTTCTGATATCCGTATTGGCGATATTTTCAGCACTGCCAAACGTTTTAAGAATATTCATATAAACAGTACCATATTTAGAATTGAACAGTTTATTGAATTCAGGAAACACGATATCGATACATTTTTGAAGACGATTCTTATAGACATTTTCCTCTTCTTTCAAATTATGATGATGTCTTGTCAGCTGTTTTTGTTCATAAAGATCAAAGCTGTTGACTTTAGTGATACGATATTGTTTTTTACGCTCAGGAGTATCAAGAACATCACAGATATTGATTGTATCGAGCTTATCATTTTTAGTAATACCACCTTGCATCTTACGATTGAAATCAGTTGTTTTAGGATTAATTAAAGCAACAGTATATTGTAAGTCTAGAAGGTATTTCAACAAAGCAAAATGATAATGTCCCGTATCTTCCATACCAATAAGTACAGAATCTTTTGGATAAGAATTGATTTTTTGTATTAGGAAATCAAAACCTTCTTTGTCATTAGAAAAAGAAACAGGCTGAGAGATAATCTCACCAGTTTGTTGATCCATGATACAAAAGAAATGTTTGTTTTTTCCAATGTCGATGCCAATTAATTTCATATGTAAAAAATCCTTTCAAAGTAAATTATGTGAAATGGTGTCCACAACACTTAAACCACAAAACCTGGTTCAAAATAGGAATTCAAAGACTCATCTAACTAATCACTGTTTAGGAATAAGGTGTGGTAAGATCCTTTCAAAAGTAGTCGAGCCACAAGGAGAAAAATACAAATCCACATTCACATATTTCAATATTACAAAATAGCGAGACCGTAATCAATCACGGATAAATAAGATTGATAGAAAGGAATGTATATTGTAGATGACTACTTAGATGGGTCAATTACAATATACCAGGGGAAAGAATATGAAAATGAAAAAAATTATTTGTAGTCTTATGATTTCAGTATTATGTTTCATGACTGCAATATCTGGTGTATCAGCAGCAAATACATATGATACAGCTAAATTATTAGATGCAACAGATAAAGCAAAAACTTACTATAAGGAAAAAGGTTTATCAAGCAAAAATTATTTTGATGATATCATTGCTTATGAAGCTCTTGGCGGAGAAGCAGAAAATGATCTAGATATTTCTCAATTTGAAAGTAAAATCACTGTTGGATATTTGGGATCAATGGCAAAAGGTGTTATCGTTGCAAAATTATTACAAAAAGATCCAACACAATTGACAATTAATGGTACAACAGTTAACTTAGTTGAACAAGTTGAATCAATGGTAGATGCTAATGGATGTTTTGGTGAACAAACAGGAATTAATTATGAAATTTGGGGATTACTTGCTTTAGAAGCAGTTTCATCATCAAAGACAGAATTAGTCGCAAATCACATTGCTTCTGAAATTAATGTAGATGGTGGATTTTGGAATTTTGGTTATGATGCAAATTGGAATATTGACTATAACGTAAAGGTATCATCATGTGATGTTACAGGATGGGGAATTGAAGCATTAAGTATTGCAGGAAAAGAAAAATATGCTTCAACAATTCAAAAAGCAATTCAATATTTAAATAATAATCAAGATGATGAAAGTGGATATCTTTCTTATGGTTCTGCTAACCCTGATACACAAGCTTGTGTAGTAGAAGGATTATCTGTATACAATAGAGAATCGTTATTAAATGGGAATTACAATAAAAATAATAAAAATCCTATAGATGTATTACTTGCATTCCAAAATAGCGATAAAGGATCATTTTGGTATAATGAACCTGGAGAAGATAATGATTCTTCAGCTTATGCAACTCAAGATGCTGCAAGAGCTTTAGGTACAATTGTTAATGGGAGTGTTATTTATAAAGCAAAAGGTTCTGGAAATCCAGATTATAAAATTGTAAAAGAAGAACCAAAAACTGAACCAACTACTTCAGTTGAAACTAAAAAAGATACAACTCCAACACAAACAACTACTCCTGCACAAACTGATAAAAAAGCAACTGCGGTAAAAACAGGAGATAACACAAATGTTGTTGTTTATGTTTCTTTATCGATGATGTCTGCAGGATTATTCTTAGTATTAAAGAAAGAATATGAAAGAGCTCATTAATAAGTTTAAAAAATTAGATCAAGCAAAAAGAATTGTAATATTATTTATTACAATTTCTTTTGTTTTTATAGCAGGATTTTCTTTCTATAATGGAATTTTTGGAAATTATCAAAATGGAAATACTGCACAAGTTACTCAAATAAAAGAAACGAAAGAAAAAAATACTAAGAAGAATAAAGAAGAAAAACAAGAAAATAAAGAAGATACAAATACTCAACAAGAGGAATCTACTCAACAAGAAGAAAGTACAAAGAAAGAGGAAAATAATACTCAAGAAGATAAAATAAAAAAAGATGAATCATCAAAACAAGAAAAAAAGAGTGAAATAGCGAAGAGTACCAATCAAAGTATTTCAACTTCATCTTCTACAACAGAATCAAAAGAAAGTATACAGGAATCATCAAACTCAAATCAATCATCAAATACACCAAGCAACAACCCATCAAGTAATACAAATACCTCACAAAGTCAAGATAACAATAAAATAACAGTTAATGTTAAAGTTAATGGGATGGGTAATACAATGATGAGTGGTACGCTTAATGTGGAAAAAGGTGCAACAGGTTATAGTGTGCTTAAACAATTAGCGGATCAAAATAGTATTGAGTTAGCAGGATCAAAAATTTATGTGAGTGGTATTGGAAATCTGCATGAAAAACAACATGGGCCAATGTCTGGATGGATGTATAGTGTTAATGGCGTAGCACCTAATAAGGCTGCATGTTATTATACCTTGAATGATGGAGATTCAGTTGTTTGGTATTATGTTAATTACGATTAAAGGATTAAAGTAATGAAATCAAACAAAGTTAAAGAAATAAGTTTAATAGGAATACTGGCTGCAGTTAATATCGCTTCACGTATTTATTTACAAGCTTTACCAAATATTAAACCTGTAACATCAATTATTATTATTTCTGTTATGTTATTTGGTTTAGCTTTTGGTGTGAAGTTAAGTGTTGTAACGACTGTTGTTTCTAATTTGTTTTTAGGAATGGGAACGTGGACGTTTTTTCAAATACTTGCTTGGGTTGTTATTTGTTTAATTACTCAATTTTTAATGGATTTCTTAAAGAAAATAGGCAAAGAACCTAAGTTATTTCCAATGGCTATCTTTTCCTTTTTTATGGGATATGTCTTTGGTATTGTTGTTTCTCTAGAACAATTAATGTTAGGTGGACCATCTTTATATATTGTTTATTATATGGCTGGATTGTTATTTGATACATTCCATGCTGTAGGTAATTTTTGTTTTTATTTGATATGTGCACCTATTCTTATTAAGGTATTTAAAAAAGAATCTGAAAGAATGAAATTAAAACAAGATTAAGTTCTTGTTTTTTCTTTTTTATTCAATAAAATAGAGTATAATGAAATAAGAAATTTATCATGAAAGGAAGATTTTATGATTGTAAATGAAGAAGCAGTAAAGAAAATATTAGAAGAAGTAAAGCCTGCAAAATTAGTAGCCGCTACAAAATATGTAGATGTAAAAGAAATTGAAAAACTAGAAAAATTAGGAGTTACATGTTTTGGAGAAAATAGAGTACAAGCTTTTTTAGAAAAGTATGAAAATTATCATGGTAATGGTGAGTTTCAATTTATTGGAACACTTCAACCAAATAAAGTAAAATATATTATTGATAAAGTAACTTTAATTCATGCAGTAGATCGTTATTCTTTATTAAAAGAAATTGAAAAACAAGCCGCTAAAAGAGATTTAGAAATGCCTGTTTTAATTCAAGTAAATATCGCTAAAGAAGAAAGTAAACATGGTTTTGAAGTGGAAGAAATTGATGAAGTGTTTAGTAATCTTAAAGATTATCCTCATGTGAAAGTAAGAGGACTTATGATGATGGCACCACATATTGAAAGTAGTGAAACTGAAAAGTATTTTAAGATGACACAAGAACTCTTACAAAGACTTCAAAAAGAATACCCAATGTATCAATTAGATCAGTTATCCATGGGAATGTCTAATGATTATCATGAGGCTTTAAATCATGGCTCTACAATGATTCGTATAGGAAGTGCATTATTTAAATAGATATAAAAATATCTATTTTTTTGTTTTAGTAATTAATTTCAAATAGTTTGACATAGTGTGACAAAAGCGTATAATGTTAGCAGCCGAACAAAAAAGGAGACATTTATGGAACATCGAATAGGAATGGAAATACGTGTTTTGTCTAAATATATGGGACGTTATTTAGATGATATTCATGGTATTGATTGTATGTTATCAGGACCGCAGGGGCTAATTCTTATTTATTTATGTGAAAATGATGAAGAAGTTTATCAAAAAGACATAGAAAAATATTTTAATATTAGAAGATCAACTGCAACAGGTCTTTTAAATTCTTTAGAAAAGAACGGATATATCACAAAAGAACCTGTTGAAAATGATAAGCGTATGAAAAAAATCAAAGCAACTGAACATGCGTATAGTACAGTAGAAAAGATTGATAATCATGTTATTCAATTAGAAAAAATTATGTTAGATGGAATTGATGAAAAAGAAGTGAAACAATTTAGAAATACGATTTCTAAAATGACACTTAATTTAGTAAAGGAGTCAAAAAATGGATAAATTATATTACATGGGAATTGATGTTGGATCAACAACAGTAAAATTATATGTGGAAGATCAAGAACATCAATGTATCTATTCAAAATATCAAAGACACTATTCTGATGTTAAACCAGCAATAGAAAGTCTAATTAAAGAAGTTCAAGAACACTATGGAAACTTACCAGTTAAAGTAGTTATGACAGGATCAGGTGGGCTTTCTTTATCAAAACACTTAAATGTAGAATTCGTTCAAGAAGTGATTGCTTGTACAAAGACAGTAGAAACATATATTCCTGAATGCGATGTTGCAATCGAATTAGGTGGAGAAGATGCAAAAATCACTTATTTTGAATCAACTCTTGAACAAAGAATGAACGGAACTTGTGCAGGTGGTACAGGAGCATTTATTGACCAAATGGCTTCCTTATTACAAACAGATGCTGCTGGATTAAATGAACTTGCTAAAAACTATGAAACAATTTATCCAATTGCTTCTCGTTGTGGTGTTTTCGCAAAAACAGATATCCAACCATTAATCAATGAAGGGGCAGCTAGAGAAGATATCGCTATTTCTATTTTCCAAGCAGTTGTTAATCAAACAATTAGTGGTCTTGCTTGTGGTAAACCTATTCGTGGTAAAGTTGCTTTTCTAGGTGGACCTCTTTATTTCTTAGATCAATTACGTGCACGTTTTATTGATTCATTAAACTTAAAAGATGAAGATGTTATCTTTCCTCAAAACTCACAATTATTCGTAGCTATGGGAGCATGTTTACTTGCTAGAGAAGATAAAGTGAATAAAACAACAATTGATGAACTTGTATATATTTTAGATTCATTAAAAGATGGTATTTCTGATGAAACAGATACTTTGAAACCATTATTTGAAACAGAAGAAGATCGTATTGAATTTAGAAATAGACACTACCGTACAAAAGTAAAGAAAAGAGATTTAAATACATATCAAGGAAAAGCTTTCTTAGGTGTAGATGTTGGTTCGACAACATCTAAAGCTGTATTAGTTGATGAAGATGGTTCTGTATTATATACATTCTATTCATCTAATGAAGGTAATCCAATTGAAGTTGTTCGTAAGATTTTAAAAGAAATCTATGAAATCTTACCTAAAGGAGTTGAACTTGTTCATGCTGGGTCAACTGGATATGGTGAAGCTTTAATTAAATCTGCATTTAAAATGGATGTCAGTGAAGTAGAAACAATTTCTCACTTTACAGCCGCTAAATATTTTAAAGATGATGTTTCATTTATCTTAGACATCGGTGGACAAGATATGAAAGCTATCAAGATCGAAGATGGTATTATTCAAGATATTTTATTAAATGAAGCTTGTTCATCAGGATGTGGCTCATTTATTGAAACATTTGCAAAATCATTAGGGTATAATGTTGCTGATTTCGCTAATCTTGCTTTACAATCAACAGCACCAATTGATTTAGGTTCACGTTGTACAGTATTTATGAACTCTAAGGTAAAACAAGCACAAAAAGAAGGGGCAAAGATTGAAGATATTTCTGCAGGTTTAGCTTATTCTGTTATTAAAAATGCTTTATATAAAGTTATTAAATTACGTTCACCTGAAAGTATAGGTAAATCTGTATTAGTACAAGGTGGAACATTCTATAATGAATCTGTTTTAAGAGCATTCGAACAAGAAACAGGAATCAAAGCTATTCGTCCAGATATTGCTGGATTAATGGGTGCTTTTGGTATTGCTTTAATTGCAAGAGAAAGATATCAAGGACAAGGAACAACATTACTTAATAAGGAACAAATAGATGCTTTTAGTTATGAAAGTACAATTCGTTATTGTCAAAAATGTACGAATCATTGTATGTTAACCGTTTCTTCATTTAATGATGGTAGTGAACATATTAGTGGAAACAGATGTGAAAGAGGAGCTAACTTACCTCCTAAATCAAAACAATTACCAAACTTATATGATTATAAATATCGTAGAGTTTTCAATTATCGTTCACTAACTGCAAAAGAAGCAAAACGTGGAACAGTAGGTATTCCTCGTGTCTTGAATATGTATGAAAATTATCCTTTCTGGCATACATTATTTACTGATTTAAAATTTAGAGTAGTCTTATCACCACGTTCAAGTAAAAAAATCTATGAAAAAGGAATTGAATCGATTCCATCAGAAAGTGTATGTTATCCAGCTAAATTATCACATGGACATATTGAAAGTTTAATTGAAAAAGGAATTAAATATATTTTCTATCCTTCAGTTGCTTATGAAAGAAAAGAAAATATTACTCAAGGAAATCATTACAATTGTCCAGTAGTAACTTCTTATCCGGAAGTTATTAGAAATAACGTAGATAACTTAGAAACAAATGAAATCATTTTTAGAAATCCATTCATGGATTTAAGTAATCGAAAAACAATGTTTACAAACCTAAAAGATGAATTTAAATCATTTGGAATTAGTGATAAAGAATTAAAAGCAGCAATTGAACATGCTTATGAAGAATTACAACAATGTCGATTAGATATCCAAGGAGAAGGAGAAAAAGTTCTTTCTTACTTAAAAGAAAATAATATGACAGGGGTTGTTTTATCAGGTAGGCCATATCATGTCGATCCAGAAATCAACCATGGATTAGCAGATTTAATTACTGGTGAAGGCATGGCTGTTTTAACAGAAGACAGTGTTTGTCACTTAGATAAAGAATTAGAAGAATTACGTGTTGTGGATCAATGGACATATCACTCAAGAATGTACCATGCAGCATCCTTTGTTTCATCTCAACCAAACTTACAATTAATTCAATTAACATCATTTGGTTGTGGATTAGATGCTGTTACGGCAGACCAAGTTGCAGAAATTTTAAATGCGAGAAACAAGATTTATACACTTATTAAAATTGATGAAGGAAGTAACTTAGGTGCTATTCGTATCCGTATCCGTTCTTTAAAAGCAACAATTGATAAACAAGAAAATAAAGAAATTGATTTATCTAAAAAATATAAACCAGTGAAAGTACCATTCACTAAAGAAATGAAAGATGATCGTTGGACAATTCTATGTCCACAAATGTCACCAATCCATTTCCAATTTGTTGAAAAGGCAATGCAAGAAAGTGGTTATAACTTAAAAGTTTTACCATCAGTAGATAAAGGAGCTACAGAAGCAGGATTAAAATATGTTAATAATGATGCATGTTACCCAAGTATCCTTGTCGCTGGACAAATGATGGAAGCTTTAACAAGTGGTGAATATGATGTTAATAAAACAGCCTTGATCATCTCACAAACAGGTGGAGGTTGTCGTGCCACAAACTATATTGGATTTATCCGTAAAGCCTTAAAAGATGCCGGTTTAGAACAAGTACCAGTAATTAGTGCCAATTTACAAGGTATTGAATCAAACCCAGGATTTAAAATTACTTACCCACTTGCAAAGAAAGTTATTATTGGTGCAATGTATGGAGATTTATTCATGAGAGTTCTTTATCGTGTAAGACCATATGAAAAAGAAAAAGGAAGTGCCAATAGACTTTACCAATCATGGGTAAAAAAATGTATGAAGAATATTGAAACAGGTAGCATGAAAGAATTTAAGAAAAATGTTTATCAAATCGTAAAAGATTTTGATGAATTACCTTTATTGGATATCAAGAAACCAAGAGTTGGTTTAGTAGGAGAAATCCTTGTTAAATTCCATCCAACTGCTAATAATCAAATTGTTGATATTATTGAAAGAGAAGGTGGAGAAGCGGTTATGCCAGATTTAATTGATTTCTTCCAATATTGTTTCTATTCAACAACATTTGAAAGAAAACATTTCAATGCGACTGCTAAAGCAACGAAGTTATGTGAATTTGCTATTAAAGCCGTTGATTTCTTAAGAAAAGATATGATCAAAGCTTTAGAAAAATCAAAACGTTTTGATCCACCAGCTTCCATTGAACATCTTGCTGATAAAGCGAAAGAAGTTGTTTCAATCGGTAACCAAACAGGTGAAGGTTGGTTCTTAACAGGGGAAATGATTGAACTTATTGAAAGTGGAGCACCAAATATTGTATGTATGCAACCATTTGGATGTTTACCAAATCATGTTACAGGTAAAGGGGCTATTAAAGCTTTAAGAAAGAAATATCCTCAAAGTAATATCGTAGCGGTAGATTATGATCCAGGTGCGAGTGAAGTTAACCAATTAAATCGTATTAAATTAATGCTTTCAACAGCTTTTAAAAACCTAGATAAAGAATAAAATAAGCAGTGGTTCCACGTGAAACCACTGCTTATATTTTGATTAAATTACAAGTTGACAACATCGTATTTGTTTTATTAATAGAATAATGATTTTTAATAGCACATATAATAAGACTATCTCTACCTTCTTTATAAGAAAGAGTTTCACACTCAGCAAGAGATAACATAAAGTTTGTTTTCTTTAAATCAATATTTAAAGCGAGACCAAATTGAATAATATCATCTCTTTGAGGTGTTGTACTTCCATTTAGAATTTTACTCAAGTCATTTTCATCAATTGTTGTTTTGTTATAAAGTTGAATTGTTGGAATACGATAATATCCTAATAAAGCATAAAAATAAGTTAAAAAATCTAAATCAGGAAACTCATGTTTAACTTCATCAAAATTAGCGCATGTATCAACTAGCATAAATAATCGATCTGCATTCATTTGACATCACCTACTATATAATAATTTTACCTTCTTTTGAATCATTGAACAAGTTTAAAAATATTTATTTCTTTAATAATATTTTATACTGAATCGTATACATTATTTGTAGAAAAAAGGAGTTTTCTTATGATTTGCATAATCAATTAAAATAGGGTATGATATAGATAAAAGAGGGGATGTTTATTATGTGCTTAGGATTATTAATGATGCTTTTAGCGGGTAGTGTTGTCTATGTTGGTAAAAGTTATTTTGAATATAAATTGAGAGAAGATTAATCTAGCATTGCTAGATTTTTTTTTAAAATGAAAAAGGCCATTACTTGTCTTTCTTTATTTCTACTCTGTGGCTGTTTACCCGCAACACCTAAAACGATAGAAAATAATTTTAAAAACGATACATGCTACAACTATCATTATCAACATCTAACAAAAAAACAACAACAACTTTATCAAAAGATTTATAATATTGCTTATGATCAAGAAAAAGATATACAAATAGGACAAACTGATATGGATAAAGTAACACCAATTGTAGAAAAGGTGTTGAAAGATCATCCAGAACTTTTTTATATTGAGGAATGGTCTCTTACGGAAAATGGTAATTTTAGCTTTAAATATTCTTTTAGTAACAAAAAAATAAAATATTATCAAAAACAATTAAATACCATTACTCAACAAATCAAAGATAATACCAAAGAACTCGATGATTATGAAAAAATAAAATATATTTATGAATATCTTATCCAACAATGTGAGTATCTTGAAGAGGCAGATTATAATCAAGAAATTATCAGTTCTCTTATTTATCATAAAACAGTATGTAGTGGTTATGCGAAGGCATTACAATATTTACTACATGAAGTAGGAATTGAAGCTACTTATCTTACAGGAATGTCAGATGTTTCTAGTGGTAACAATGATTATCATGCATGGAATATGGTAAAATATGACAATGATTATTACTATGTTGATGCGACATGGGGTGATTTAGTAAATAATGAATTTGAGACAATCAATTATGATTATCTAATGTTTTCAAGTGAAGAAATGAATAAAAATTATCAAATACAAGATTCTTATGAAGATACAACAAATGGCAATAATACGTATTATAAAAAAGAGGGGTATTATTTTGATTATTATCGTATTGATGACTTAAAACAAAAAATTAATCTTTCACAAAATGAATGTCATTTTCAATTTTCAAGTGAAATTTATGAATATGCAAAAAATAGACTTGTAAGTCAAGGAGATGTGTATAAAATAATTGATGTAAGTAATGATAGAGAAATAAAATATATAGATGATGAAAGGTTTCATACAATTTATTTGAGATGGTAATAATATGAAAAGAATTAAAGAAATTGTAATTGTAGAAGGAAAAACAGATACACAACTATTAAAAGAGCTTTATGATGTGGATACAATTGAAACACATGGTTTAGCTTTAAATGATAAAACGCTAGAACTTATTAAAGAAGCAAGCCTTACAAGAGGCGTTATTGTATTAACGGATCCGGATTATCCTGGTCTTAAAATAAGAAATCAAGTGGATCAAGTAGTGGATAACTGTAAGCATGCTTTTGTTAATAAAAAGGATGCAATCGGTAAAAAGAAGTTAGGAATCGCGGAAGCTAATAAAGAAGCCGTTAAAAAAGCTATTGAAAATGTTGTGACATTTTCAAAACATACAGAAAGTATTACCTGGCAAGAGTTTATCTCATTAGATATTATTGGAGATAAAAAAAGAAGAATGAAAGTTTATGATTTCTTTCATTTAGGCTATGGTAATGCGAAAACCTTATTTAAAAGATTAAATATGGTAGGTATTACAAAGAAAATGATAGAGGAGAAATTAGAAAGTGAAGGATATAGCGACTAAAAGTACCACAAACTATATATTAGAAAAATATGATCTTTATCCTAAAAAGAAATATGGACAAAACTTTTTAATTGATCCTCGTATTGTTGAAAAGATTGTTTGTTCATCAAGTGTGGATAAAGAATGTGCCGTTATTGAAGTAGGACCAGGAATTGGGGCTTTAACTCAAGTCCTTGCACGTTATGCAGGTTATGTTAGAAGTTATGAAATTGATACACGTTTTAAAGGTGTTTATGAAGAATTTTTAAATGAAGATCATATTGATGTTGTTTTTGATGATTTCTTGAAAATTGATTTAACAACTTTAGAATCTTTAAAAGAAAAATATAAAAAAGTTATTTTAGTGGCTAATTTACCTTATTATATTACAACTCAAATCATTGAAAAAGTTTTAACCGAATGTAAAATCATTGATGAAATTGTTGTGATGGTTCAAAAGGAAGTCGCTTTAAAATATACCAGTGATTATAAAAGTCCACTTACTTTTATGATTCAAGATATGGGTAAAATAGAGTATATGTTTACTGTAAGTCAAAATGTCTTTATTCCTGCACCTCATGTTGATAGTGCTATTTTAAAGATTACAATTGATCGACCAGCAGATTTAAATTTATATAAAGTATTAAATAGTGCGTTTAAACAAAGAAGAAAAACAATTTATAATAATTTAAAGAATGATTATCAAGATGTTTTAGATGTTTTAAATGAAAATCAAATCGATCAAAAACTAAGATGTGAACAGCTTACTTTAGAAGATTATAAAGCACTCACAAAATCATTTTATCAACATACGATATAGTGGTGATAAAATGAAAATCGGTGATATTGTTTGTCGAAAAAAATATCATCAAGATATTTCTTTTGAAATTATTGATATTAAAGATAATATTTATTATTTAAGAGGAATAGAATATCGTTTAATAGCGGATAGTGAAAAAGAAGATTTAGAACTTGTCCACGAAATAAGAAAAGTAGAAGATGTTGCTTTACCCCAAGAAAAATGTTTAAAAGGAACAGTTCTTCATTTAGATGGGGATCCTGCTTATTTAAAAATGTGTATGAAAAAGTATCAAGAGTATGGTATCCATGCTTATGGATATTATTTTAAAGAAGAAGAATTTGCGAGTCATATACAAGAACTGTTAAAAAAGCATCATCCACATTTACTTGTTATTACGGGGCACGATGCTTTGAAAAAAAATGGACAAAAAAGAAATAGTCAAGATTACTTGCATAGTTTAGATTTTGTCGAGGCTATCAAACAAGCACGTCTTGTTCAACCAGATAAAGATGCTTTGGTCATCTTTGCAGGAGCGTGTCAATCTTACTATGAACTCTTAGTTGCAAGTGGCGCAAATTTTGCTTCAAGTCCATCAAGAAAAAATATTCATGCCCTTGATCCGGTCATTATTACAAGTCAAATTGCAAGTACAAATATAAAAGAATACGTTGATTTAGAAAAAGTTATAGAAAAAACCTCTTATAAACAATTGGGTGTTGGTGGTATTGATACCAGAGGGGTTGCAAGAAATTTATATCCGAGGTGATTCAAATGAAAATAAGAGCATATGCAAAAGTAAATTTAGCGTTAGATGTTGTTAGAAAAAGAGAAGATGGGTATCATGATTTAGAGATGATCATGGCACCAATTACTTTACATGATCTTATCTATATTAATGTGATTGATGAAGGAATTGAAATTGAATCCAATAGTAAGATCGTTCCAACAGATCAAAGAAATATCATGTATAAAGTTGCAAAGTTGATGCAAGAAAGATATGGTCTTAAAAAAGGAGTTAAGATCTTTGTTTATAAACATATTCCAACGCAAGCAGGACTTGCAGGGGGAAGTGCTGATGGAGCTGCAGTCATCAAAGCGATGAATAAACTTTTTCATTTGAATTTATCTTATGAAGAAATGGCAGCTTTAGGGAAAGAAGTAGGTGCTGATATTCCTTTTTGCATTTATGAAAAAACAGCTTTTGTGGAAGGTGTTGGGGAAAAACTTCATTTTATTGAGGAACCTTTTGAAGCCTATTTACTGTTAGTTAAACCTAAAAAAGGTGTTTCTACTAAAAAGGCATTTACAACTTTAGATTTATCTAAAGTTATTCATCAAGATTGTCGAGCAATGAAAAAGGGAATTGAAGAAAAAGATTATCAAACAGTTATTGATAATCTGCAAAATACTTTAGAACTACCATCTATTAAAATGGTGCCACAAATTAAAGAAATCAAAAAAGAAATGAAGAAGTTAGGATTTGATGGTGCTTTAATGTCAGGAAGTGGTTCTTGTGTTTTTGGAATTACAAGAGATCAAGAAATCTTAAATAAAGGATATGAATTCTTTAGAAAACGTTATTTTTTTGTTAGAAAATCAAAATTATTAAATAAAGAGGAAAATCTGTGATATGATTTTCTTTTTTGTTGAAAAGATGAAGGAATTTGTAATAAATTGTCTTATTCATCTTTAATTATGAGCTATATTTTGTTAGAATGTCGTCGTAGAGGGGTGTGACAATGAAAACTTACGCAGTAGTAATGGCTGCCGGAAAAGGTACAAGAATGAAATCCGACAAGCCTAAAGTTGTACATGAAGTACTATATAAACCAATGGTTTGTCATATTGTTGATGAATTAAAAGGTTTAGGTGTAGATGGTATTTATGTTATTGTAGGACATAAAGCTGAAGAAGTTATGAAACTTGTTGATGGTGTTGAGTTTGTAATGCAAAAAGAACAATTAGGAACTGGACATGCTTTAATGCAAGCAAAAGATGTTTTAGGTGATAAAGAAGGAACTACCATTGTTTTAAATGGTGATGCACCATTAATCACTAAAGAAACATTACAAGGTCTTATTCAATATCATAATGAACATCAAATGAAAGGAACAGTCATGACATGTGATTGTGACCTTGATAAGAAATTTGGTCGTATCATTCGTGAAAATGATCAAGTAAAAGGAATTGTTGAATATAAAGACTGCACAGATGAACAAAGAAATATTCCTGAAATGAACGTTGGAGAATATTGCTTTGATAATGCTGCTTTATTTAAAGCATTAGAATCTGTCACAAATAACAATGCGCAAAATGAATACTACATTACAGATGTAATTGAAATTATGAATCATCAAAACTTAAATGTTGGTGGCTATAAAATTGATGACTTATCAGAAGTCGGTGGAATTAATGATAAGTTTGAATTGCAAGAAGCAACAAAACAATTACAATACCGTATTAATAAAAAACATTTATTAGATGGTGTAAATATTGTAGATATGATGAATACTTATATTGGTAGAGATGTTATTATTGGTCATGATACAACAATTGAACCAGGATGTATTATTAAAGGTAAAACAGTGATTGGTAATGGATGTCATATTGGACCTTATTGTGAATTTGATAATGTAGAAATCAAAGATAATGTAGAAATTAAATTTTCTGTTATTGCTGATTCTATCATTGAAAATGGTGTTGATATTGGACCATATGCAAGACTTAGAAATCATTGTCATATCTTAGAAAATGTCCACATGGGTAACTTTGTGGAAATGAAAAAAGCAACTTTTGGTAAAGGAAGTAAAGCTGCGCACTTAAGCTATATTGGAGATGCGACAGTTGGTGAAAACGTAAATATTGGCTGTGGTACTATTACAAGCAACTATGATGGCAAAAATAAATTCCAAACAGTAATTGAAGACAACGTTTTCGTTGGCTGCAATTCTAATTTAGTTGCACCTGTAACTGTTGGTAAAAATGCATTTATTGCAGCTGGATCAACAATTACAGATGAAGTTCATGAAGATGCTTTTGCAATTGCAAGAAGTAGACAAGTGAACAAAGAAGGTTATAGTAAAGTATTAGAAGAAAAAAGAAATAAAATAGGAAAATAGGGGTAAAAGAAAAAATGAAAAACAAAATTACAGTATTTGCTTTATCATCATCAGTAGAATTAGCACAAGATATTTGTGATCATTTAGGATGTGAAATGGGAAAATCAAAAGTTCACCATTTTGCTGACGGAGAAATCTTAGTTGAAATTGATGAATCAGTACGTGGAAAAGATGTCTTCATTGTTCAATCAACATCTAATCCTGTTACTGAAAACTTAATGGAAATCTTAGTTTTAGCCGATGCTTTAAAAAGAGCATCTGCTGGAGAAATTACAGCAATCATGCCATATTTTGGATATGCTAGACAAGATAGAAAAGCAAAACCAAGACAACCAATTACATCAAAACTTGTTGCTGATTTATTAACAACAGCTGGTGTTAATCGTGTTGTAACAATTGATTTACATGCTGCACAAATTCAAGGATTCTTCAATATTCCTGTAGATGATATGCAAGCATTACCATTAATCTGTAATTATTTCAAAAATAAAAACTTAGATGATATTTGTGTTGTTTCTCCAGACCATGGTGGAGCAACTCGTGCTCGTAAAATGGCAGTTGCTTTAGATTGTCCAGTAGCAATCATCGATAAAAGAAGACCAAAACCTAACGTTGCTGAAATCATGGGTGTTTTAGGTGATGTTGAAGGTAAAAACTGTATCATGATTGATGATATGATTGATACAGGTGGAACAATTGTTGCAGGTATCGATATGTTAATTGAAAAAGGTGCAAAAAATGTTTTCGTTGCTTGTACACACCCAGTATTCTCTGGACCTGCAGTAGAAAGATTGAAAAACTGTGCAGCTAAAGAAGTCGTTGTTACAGATACAATTATTTTACCTAAAGAAAAACATTTCGATAAATTAAAAGTTGTTTCAGTAGCATCATTACTTGCTAAAACAATTGAAAGTATTGAAAATAATTTACCAGTAAGTGATGTTTTCCAAGAATTTGATTTCGAAAAATAATATAAATTTAAAAAGTCTTCCATTGTGAAGGCTTTTTTGTTTCTTTTGTGAAACACGTAAAAAGCTAATAAATTCAACAAATAGAGAATAAAAAAGAATATTTTGTTACATAAGTGAAACAAAAATACAAATTGAAAAAATAAATATAAATGTTAAACTCTCTTTAGTTAGTTGAGGCTAACCTAAACTAAAAGGGAGGACAAAATGAAAAAATTATTAAAGATAACACTTGCTTTAATGATGGCTTTAGGATTACAACTGACATCATTAAATGCAGTCAACGCATTAAATAGTGATTTATCAAAAGTAGGAACTTATCAAATTCCTATAAAAAGTTTAACAAGTAGTGCACCAATGCCAGTAGTAAAAAAAGCTTTTGCAAATGCTTTTGGTGATACATTAGAAGTAACGGTAGATAAAGATGGAAAAATGCAAGCAGTTGCTACGTTACAAAATATGATTATTAACATGGGATCAGAATATTATGCAAATGTTTTAACTATTTCTAATGGAACAACACTTTCAACAAAAGTAGAAAAATCTACCCAAGGAATGAATGGACCAACAGTAGAAACAGAAGTTCCTGAAAAGATTTCTTTTGAGTTAACGCAATTAGATGAAAATAATTCAACAGTTTTACCAATTACAGTTGATTTTATGAATGCTTTGATGGGGAATGGTAAAGATTATCCTACAAATGTATCTTTAACATTAGATTTAGAAAATGCGAAAGTACTACAAAAAGAATATACATTAGAAGATGGTACTTATGATGTTCCTGTTGATGTATTAAAAGAAAATAGTGATGATCAATCAATGGCTACAAAAGCTATAGACTCAGCACAACTGACTGTTAAAAATAATGAAGTTGTTGTTACTTTAAAATTAAAAGAAATGACAATATATGGACAAACAGCTTCAGTTGATAAAATGGAATATCAACTTAAAGATGGTACTTATAAAGAAGTAAATGTTATTGAAGAAGAAAATGGTCATCCAACAAAAGTTCAATTTAAATTAGATGAAAACAAAGAACTGATAAATGTTAAATTTTATTATGGTGGAAGTTCAAGAGCTTCTACTGCAAGATTACAATTAAAATTAGATGGTCTTACAAAAGTAGATCCAACACCAGAAACACCTAAAAATGATAATGATGATATAAAAGAAGAAAATAAAAAAGAGGAAGAAGTAACAACTCGTTTTAGTAAAGATGGTACATATGAAGTGAATGTAGCTTTATGGAATGCAACAAGTGATAAAGAATCAATGGCTGCAGATGCTTTAAATAATAAAGCAAAAATTATTGTTAAAGATGGAAAAGCAACAATGTATATTTCTACTAAAGAAATGATATTTGGAACAATTAAAGCAAGCTTGCAAAAATTCTATATTGGTAATAGCTCTAGTGATTATAAAAATCATAGTGCTACAATTATTGAAAAAGATGCACAAGGAAATCCAACATTATGGTCCTTTGTATTACCTCATGAAAATGAATATATCGATGTCATGATGAATCCACATGTTGCGATGATGGGTAATATGGATTTAGGGGCAAGAATTAAAGTAGATTATACGACTTTAACATATGTTTCAACCCAAACAGAATTAGAAACAAATACAGGAAATAATCAAAAAGAAAACAATTCAGTTGAAAATACAAATTCTAAGGATCAAACAACAACTAATAATCAAACCAATGAAAATAAAGTTGTTAAAACTGGTGATCAAACAGCTATTAATATAATGGCAATGTTATTGATTATTTCTTCAGTTATAACAGGAGTTATTTTAAGAAAAAAACATGAGGCATAAAAATGCCTCATATTTTTATGGAGGAATTATGAAAAAAATATTACAAATAAATATTTTATTAATGATGTTATTTATGTTTATGACACCTATTCATGCTTTAAGTGATGGGGCTTATTTAGTAAGTCGTTCTACAAGCTATACCAATCCTTTAACAGGGAAAACAGAAGATGGTGGAGAAAATATTGCTTTAGGTGAAAGTATGGTAAGCAATATTGTTGAAAGCCAATTATTGGTTGAACAAACGAATGGAAAATACTATATCACAGTGGGTTTGGGTTTAGCTTCTAATGTAAGTAATATCCGTTTTAAAGTAATGAATTCAAGTGGTTCTATGAGTTCTGTTTCAGCTACAAAAACAGGAAGTAGTAGCGCAAATGGAGATTCAGTTAATCATTATCGCCTACAAGTAAGCTCACTTGATCTTTATATAAGCCCAATCATATATGTTAATCCAATGGGTAGGGATGTACAATTCTTCATTAAACCAAATATTTCCTCGGCAATAGTGGGAACAGGAATTTATAGCAGTCAAATGATTTCTCAAGAATCAACCTCCACTTCTAGTCAAAACGAAAAAGAAAATAACGCAACATTGAATTCTTCAAGCCAAAAGGAAACAAAAGAAACAAGCACATCCATTGAAACAAATCCAACAGAAGAAACAACAGTAGGGACGATTACGAAAAAATCTTTAATGTCTAATGCAACAGGATTAAGTAATCATCTAATTAATTCTAAAGGGAAAGTAGATAAAAACTTAAAACTCAATAAAAAAAATTTAAAGAAGCACACAGAAGAGAAAAAGACTACAAAAAATTATTATCCATTGTTTATAAGTATTGGTATTGTGATTATTTTAGGAGGAATCATTTATGTTAAAAAAATTAAAAAGTAGTTTATTACTTGCTTGTTTACTATCACTTATAACAGGATGTGTAAACCAAAACCAGCAAACTCAAAATACAAAAGAAATTTCTGTTGTTGCAACCTCTATTGCGGTTACAGAAATACTTGATCAATTAGGTGTTTCGAAAAATCAAGTTATTGGTATCCCTCAAAGTGATAGTTATACTGTTCCTAAAAAATATCAAAAAGCAATAAAAGTGGGTAATGCTATGTCACCTGATATGGAAAAGATTTCTAATTTAAATCCTGACCTTATTTTAAGTCCTAATTCATTAGAAAGTGATCTTGCAAGTAAATATGAAAAATTAAAAATAAGTTCAACTTTTTTAAATCTTAAGAACTTATCAGGAATGTATAAAAGTATTGAAGAATTAGGAAAATTATTTAATAAAGAAAAACAAGCAAAAAAACTTATAGATGAATATGTAAATTACATGACATCTTTTAGAGAAAAATATAAAAATAATGTTAGTCCACGTGTTTTGATTTTAATGGGACTTCCAGGAGGAAGTTATGTTGTTGCTACAGAATCGAGTTATGTTGGTGATTTGGTTAAATTAGCTGGTGGAACAAATATTTACGGAGATGGTGATGGAAAAGATTTTGTGAACGTAAGTGTAGAAGATATGTTAAAACAAAATCCAGATCTTATTTTAAGAACTTCTCATGCAATGCCTGAACAAGTAAAAGAATACTTCCAACAAGAATTTTCTAATAATGAAACATGGCAACAATTTGATGCCGTTAAAAATAATAAAGTATATGATTTAAATAATGAATATTTTGGCATGAGTGCTAATTTTAATTATCAAAAAGGATTTGAAGATCTAGAAGGAATTTTATATGAAAACAATTAAAAAACATGCGCATCTCTTTATAGTAAGTTTAATTATTTTATTAGGAATTGTTTTCTTTATTGCTATCAATACTGGAACAATCAAAGTATCTTTTATTCAATTATTAAAAGGTTTATTTATTGAATACAACAAAGATGTCGCAAGTGTTTATCAAATACGTTTTCCGCGAGTTATTGTGATAATGTTAGTAGGATGTGCGCTCGCTTTATCAGGGTTATTATTTCAAGTTGTTTTAAAAAATCCTTTAGCGGATCCAGGAATTATAGGTATTAGTGCCGGAGCTCAATTAGTGAGTATACTAGTAGGTATATTTTTACCTGAGTTTTATACGGTAAAACCTCTATTAACATGTTTAGGAGGATTTCTTACATTTATTTTAATCTATAGTTTATCTTGGAAATCAGGTTTAAAGACGACAAGAATTATTCTTGTCGGTGTTGCAATTCATTATACCTTAACAGCAATCATTTCATTTATTGAAAGTATTTCTTCATCTATTTCATCATCGGTAGGTTCTGTTATTTTATATACCTGGAATGATGTTCAATTATTGATAGTTTATATTTTACCTATTTTAATTATTTTATGCTTTCTTACAAAAGCATGTGATTTATTAGGATTAGAAGATCGTACATTGTTATCTTTAGGAATAAATGTTAATTTTTATCGCTTTATTCTTTCTTTATTAGCTGTTCTTTTATGTAGTATTTCTGTATCAATTTCAGGCATTTTAAGTTTTGTTGGTTTATTGATTCCACATCTTTCACGTTTATTTGTAGGAAATAAACATTGTTATTTAATACCGACAAGTGGCTTATTAGGAGCTCTTATTCTTTTAATAGCTGATACCCTAGGGCGAGTCATTATTGCTCCTTATGAAATAACACCTGCTATTTTAATGGCTGTTATTGGTGGTCCATTATTTATTATCTTATTAAAAAGGAGTTCTATGCATGAAAGTTAAAAATCTATCATTTAGTTATCATCAAAACCCTTTTATAGAAAATTTAAATATAGAATTTAAAGAAAACCAAATAACGACAATTATTGGATCGAATGGTAGTGGTAAATCGACTTTGCTTATGTTATTAAGTCGTATCTATAAACCACAAACAGGCTTTATAGAAATTAATCAACAAAATATACAAAATTATAAAATAAAAGAATTTGCACAAAAGGTTGCTGTTGTTCACCAAAAAAATCAAATTAATGGTGATCAAGACGTAAAAACAATTGTAGGCTATGGAAGATTACCTTACCTCCATTATTCACAAAAATTATCCCAAGAAGATTATGAAATCATAGATTGGGCTTTAGAAGTAACCAACCTAAAAGAATACAAAAACAGAACATTAAAAAGCTTATCAGGTGGACAACAACAACGTGTTTGGATTGCTATGGCTTTAGCCCAAAAAACACCTTATCTTTTATTAGATGAACCGACAACGTATTTAGATATAAGATATCAATTAGAACTCTTAAGATTACTTAAAGAAATAAATCAAAAATATAAAATAACGATTATTATGGTTTTACATGATATTAATCAAGCAATTCAATATTCAGATAATATTATAGCTATAAAAAAAGGAAGAATAATTGTAGAAGGAAAATCAAATGAAGTGATTACAAGTGAAGTTATTAGAGAAATCTATGGGATTGATTTAAAGATGACACAATTATCTAAACAACCCTATGTATTTACTGTATAGGGGCAATGCCCCTTTTTCCTTGACAGGTAAATAGGATTAGAATATCCTTATAGCATATTAATTCTATATAAAATAAAGAAACTGTTACAAAATAAAATTTGGGGGAAAATAAAAATATGGAAAGAATAACAAGTTTTAGCGTTGATCATCGTAAACTTACAAAAGGAGTTTATGTCTCAAGAATAGATGGAGACTTGATTACATACGATATTCGAATGACACAACCAAATGTTGAACCTGCATTAAAACCAGAAGCAGCACATACCATTGAACATATTGGGGCAACATTACTTAGAAATGGAAAATATAAAGATCAAGTGATTTATTTTGGACCAATGGGCTGTATGACAGGCTTTTATTTAATCGTAAGAGATTTAGATTTAGAAATAATTAAAGGAATTGTAAAAGATGTTTACACACAAATTGCTTCATGGAATCAAGAAATTCCAGGAGCGAAGGAAGAAGAATGTGGGAACTATACTTTTATGGATTTAGAAGAAGCTAAAAAAGCAGCAGATTATTTTGTAAACAGTAAATGGGAACATAAATATCATTTACTTTAAGAAGAAATTGTTCATATACAATTTCCTTTTTTTTGCTATAATGGGGTAAATGAGGTAAAGATATGAAGAAAACAAAAGAAATAATTATTGATGCGTTCTGGCAATTATTAGAAGAAAAAACCTTTAATAAAATAACAGTTCAAAACATTGTTGAACGCTGTGCATTAAATAGAAATACTTTTTATTATCATTTTCAAGATATCCCAAATCTTGCTGAATATACAGTAAAATTATGGGCAGATGAAATCATTCAAAACAATTATGAATTTGGTTCACCAATGACGTGTCTTTCTCCTTTGGTAGAAGAATTTATAAAACATAAAAAAGCTTTCCAACATCTTTATTCGTCAACTCAAAAAGATGAATTTATTACATATACGAATCATGTTGCTTTACATATTGTTAAAATGTTTATGAAGCAATCTTCTCATTATGTAACAAGAAGCAATGAAGAAAAAGAAACATTGACACATTTTTATAAATGTTTAATGATTGGTATTTTAATTGATTGGTTAGAATGCCAAGGAGATTATGATTTAAAATTATTTGTAGAAAAAATCTATCATCTTATAGATAGTTCATCACAGACTTTATTATAAGTCTGTTTTTTAGTTATTTTCTCTTTTTTGTCCATTTTATAATAGATAAAAGAGGACTATATTATAAGTAGGAAGTGATAAATATGAAAACATTAAATAAAGTAAAAATGAGTATTTGGATCAATGCCTTAAGTGCTATTGCGATTGGTATTTTATTTTTAATCAATCCTCAAGAATCTTTTGAAGTCGTTACTATCATTGCTGGAATTATTATTACCGCAACAGGAATTATTGATTTTATTTATTATTTAAATGGTTGGCTTGATATTTATTTTATGAAGAATACGTTATTAAGTGGTTTTTTGAAATGTACCTTAGGAATCTTTGTTTTAACCCATATACCACTTATGACAATATTTTTCTCATATATCTTTAGTTTATATATTATTATTAGTGCACTCTATTGTTTAGAAACCTATACGTTTATGAAATCGATGATTACATCATCTATTACCTTTGATTATTTCATTGTAACTATTTTAATTTTCACAGGACTTGTGATGTTCTTCTTAGCACCAAGTACAGTGATTTCATCATCTTTTGTCATTGGTATTTTGTTCCTTGTTAATGGTATAGGAAATTTATTGATTGCCTTAAGACTTACAAAATTTACAAAACAATATCGTAATTATCTTCAATAAGCAGAGAAATCTGCTTTTTTAATAACATGAAATTAATATATACAAATGTAAATGGATAGCTGTTCCCAAATCTCACTTATAAATCCGGTGAGCAAATGGAGCAACTTGGTAAGTATGGATTCTTACGCAGAGATGAAAACTAAGGGTTGAGAAGTCTGTGTTTTGGAAAAACTATGTGGTAAAATATATATACGAGAAATCTGTAAATTGGGATTTGTAGGAAGATTTCCTGAACTTTCCTTATTTTACAGGCTTTTCAGCACATTATATAGTGAAATGATATGTATTTTCCCTTATTTTTGCCCTTATATGGAATCCGCAAGGGAAATAATAGGAATTTTTGTTGCATTGCATATTAATAATTGGTTCAGTGAACCAATTTTGATTTAAGCATTGCTCGCTACTTTATCAAGAAGTCTTGCGGAATCCCGTTTTGCTTTTCTTGTTG
>ENA-OPBE01000029-OPBE01000029.1-human-gut-metagenome-genome-assembly--contig:-NODE-29-length-120700-cov-3.629409_pt1 | contig 120700 bp, 100 predicted proteins | sample MGYA00241066_ERZ501448 | MGnify/ENA primary metagenome ERZ501448 (study PRJEB25962, sample SAMEA2042585) | human gut metagenome | biome: human gut; feature: human-associated habitat; material: faeces...
TGACGAAGTCGAGCCGCCTGTCTGTCACGGGGCGGAAGATTATATGCTCGAAACCCGGGCGGTCGGGGTCGGAGTTTATTCCCGCCGCCGTGCCGTACATCCAGTCCGCGACCGCGCCGTAGGCATAGTGATTGAACGAGTTCATGTCGGTGCTCCACATCGTGCCGTCGGGCTTTATGCCGTCCCAGTGCTCCCAGACCGTCGTCGCGCCCTTGGAGATGGGATAGAGCCACGAGGGATATTCGCGACGAAGCAGAAGGTCATATGCCGTCCCGGCGTAGCCGTTGTCGCTGAGCGCATGGAGAAGATACGGCGTGCCGACGAAGCCGGTTTCAAGATGCCCGGCGTGCTTCACAAGCTCGTTTAATTGAGCGGCGGTCGCCGCCCTGTCGTCGGTGATATCAAAATACAGCGCGAGCACACAGCCGGTCTGCGTGGCGTTTTTTACCCTGCCGTTTTCCATATATTCGCGCCTGAACGCTGCCGCCGCTTCTGCGGGGATATTCTCATATTCCGAAACATCTCTGCCGAGCGCGTGTGCCGCCTTTATAAATAACTCGGTCGAATATTTATAGTATGCCGTGGCGATGAGATCCTCGGGCGTTGAGCCTTTGTAGCTGCCCTCCGTGGAGTCGAGTCCGAGCCAGTCGCCGAAGTGAAATCCGCCGGAGCGTTTTCCGTTTTCGCTGCGCTCACGCATCCAGTCTATCCACGCTTTCATCGAATCGAACTGGTCTTCGAGTATTTTTTTGTCACCGTAGGTTCTGTATATCTCCCACGGGCAGATGACCGCCGCGTCGCTCCACGCGCTCGAGCCGCCCATGTCGTCGGATATATTCGGTATAACATGCGGCACACAGCCGTCACGTCCCTGGTCGGCGGCGAGATCGTGAAGCCACTTTTTAAAGAAGCGCTTAACATCGAAATTGAGGCTCGCCGTGCGGACAAACACCTGCGCGTCGCCCGTCCAGCCGAGGCGTTCGTTTCTCTGCGGGCAGTCGGTCGGGACATCGAGGAAATTGCTCTTCTGACCCCAGATTATATTTTTGAAAAGCTTGTTCACCGTCTCGTCCGAGCACTCGAAATAACCCGTCCTGCGGATATCCGAATGGACGACGATCGCCGTGAAGTTCTCTTTTTTCACCTCATCCGGCCAGTTTTCAAGGCGGATATATCTAAAGCCGAAGAAGGTGAGAGCGCTTTTATATGTGTGCTCCTCGCCGTCGCAGACAAATTTTATCCGCGCGTCCGCCGAGCGGTAGTTGGCGTTGTAGAAGTTGCCGTCGCAGTCGAGAGTCTCTCCGTGGGAGATTGTCGTCTGCGCGCCGGGAGTGCCTTTTATACTGAACTCGACATAGCCCGTCATGTTCTGTCCGAAGTCAATGACCGTCTCGCCCGCCGGGGTTTTTATTATCTGCAAGGCAGGCATCCGCTCATGCTCGACTATTTTTTCGCCCTCCTGCGGGATAAGCATATCTTTTTCGAGATCGACGCAGATGCAGTGCCTCGCGCTCCCCGCTTTGAAAGTCGCGTCATAGATATCGCCGTCATATATATTTGTATATCTCAGCTTGCTCTCGCGCGCAGTCCACGAGCTGTCGGTGACGATGCTCTCCGTCCTGCCGTCGGCGTAGACAAGAGTCTGCTCGGCGATGAGCGCCGTGTCGCGGTAGCCCAAAAAGTCGCTGCCGTCACGTTTATTTGCGATGGCGCGCCAGCCCTGACCGACCGTCACCTCGAGCGAATTCTCGGTCTTCAGCAGATTTGTCACATCGTAGCTCTGCACCTGAAGCCTGTTTAAATAAGAAGTCCAGCCCGGAGCGAGGATAAAGTCGCCTACCCGCTCGCCGTTTAATTTTGCCTCATATACGCCGAGCGCAGTTATTTTCAATATTGCTTTTTCCGCTTTGGCGGCGCACCGAAAGTTTTTCAGATACACCGTGCCGCCACGCAAATTCTTTTCGCACCCTTTTATCCATTCGCTTCTCTCAAGCATATTTTATCAAATTCCTTTCGCCCTGCGGCTCATACTTTTTTAAATCTCTGCATACATTTTATATGTGCTTATACCCGAAAGTCAAGTGATTTTGAGTCGTATGTTACAAAATTGTTATAATTTGAAGCGTTGTTTTTCTTGACTTTTTGGTTATTTTAGAGTAAACTGAAAATACTGTGAAACAATTTATTCACAAAATCAAAAAAATGTTAAAAGGAGCACAACCAAATGAAGAGAATTCTTGCACTCATCATGGTTCTCGCTATGGTCTTCGCTTTTGCAGCTTGCAAGAGCAAGGATGACGGCGCGACCACAACCGATCCCTCCTCCGCAGGCGGAGAGGTCATCGACAACGGCGAAGGCTCTACTCCCGTAGACGCTTCCGCAGCCGACAGCACCGAGGCCGGCAGCAACGACGCTTTCGAAGTTTCCACCGACGCTTCCGGCAAGCCCGTCGAGGCTCCCTCGCAGGCAGCAGGCAGCCAGGGCGGCTCTCAGGGCGGCGCTCAGACCGGCAACACCGAAAAGGGTCTCAACTCCACCGACGCTAAGGCAGTCGTAGCTTTCTACAACAAGGCTGTTAAGGCTTCCGTAAAGAATCCCCCCAAGGGCAAGCAGACCATGAAGCTCGAGAAGCTTGAGGGCACCGGCGGACTTGGTAAGATCCTTGGTTCTTTTGAGGGCATCGCGAAGAAGGCTCTTGAGAAGAACTCGACCGATACAAACTACATCCCCGCAGGCGACCACGGCGATGTTCTTCCGACCGACGTCAAGAACGCTAAGGCGACCAACGACGGTAAGTACACCACTGTTTCTTTCGACGTCAAGCCTCAGACTGACGGCCCGAAGGAGAGCTCTTCGAAGGGTTCTGTCGGCCGTTCGATCGGTACTCTCGGCAACGTCCAGAACGCTCTTGATCAGCTTCCCGGCGTTAGCGTAACTTCCGGTATCGAGAACATAAAGCTCACTTACGATCACGCTTATGTCACCGTTAAGATTGACAACAACACCGGCAAGATCGTCAGCGGCACATGGCACTACAAGGTCAATGTCAACGTTAACAACCTTGGCGTCAAGGTTATCGGTATCCCCGCAAGCGTTGATACCCTTCACGGCATTGTTGACTACACCGTTAAAATCGGCTAAAAACTGCTGTAACAGCACCAAACAAAAAAAGGCTCTCACCCAAACGGGCGGGAGCCTTTTTTTATAATAAAAAGCCGCGTTCAAATCAAAAACAGAACGCGGCTTCTTTATTATTCGGTTTTCATCAAATCTCTTATTGTTATGCCGTCAAAGTATTCGTTCGTTATCTCCTCGAACCTGCGCCACATTCCGATTGTGCGGCAGCTGTCCGCGCGCTCGCACGGTTCTTCGCATGAGAGACACGCGACGGGAGCGAGGCTGCCCTCGGTCAGGCGCAGAATATCGCCGACAACACACTGCTCCGGCGGTCTGCCGAGCCTGTATCCGCCGCCCTTGCCGTGAACGCCCTCAACATATCCGTCCCTGACGAGCAGAGCCATTATCTGTTCCATATATTTTTTCGAGATGCCCTGGCGCGCCGCGACATCCTTCATCGGGACAAGACCGCCGCTGTGCTCCGCAAGGTCAACAAGCACCCTCAGAGCGTAGCGTCCACGCGTTGATATCATCATAAATATTCCTCCGTTTCGCACTCAGCAGATCTCTCCGCCGCCGATAACCGTATCTCCGTCATAGACAACAACAGCCTGACCCTTTGTTACGGCTCTCTGCGGCTCGTCAAAAATTATATGCACCGTGTTTTTGCCCGTAACTCTCACCGTTGCGGGATGCTCCGCCTGCCTGTATCTGACCCGCGCGCTCGCGCGAAACTCCGCGGGCGGGTCGTCAAAGGCAATAAAATTGAAATTCTTCGCGTCGAGTTCGCAGCTCATCAGGTCTTCATTGCTGCCGAGCACGACTCGGTTTTCATCGGGCAGCAGGGCGGTCACATATTTCGGCTCGCCCAGCGCTATTCCGAGTCCCTTGCGCTGACCGACGGTGTAGCCGATGAGTCCCCTGTGCTCGCCGAGCACATTTCCGCTTTTGTCAACGAACTCGCCGCGCGGATAGTCCCTGCCCGTAAACGAGCGGATAAATGAGGCATAATCGCCGTCCGGCACGAAGCAGATATCCTGGCTGTCCGGCTTGTCGGCGTTATAAAAGCCGAGCTTGCGCGCAAGCTCGCGCGTATGCGTTTTCGTCATGCCGCCCAATGGAAACAGTGTATGCCGCAGCTCGTCCTGCGTCATTGAATAGAGCACATAGCTCTGATCTTTTGTCGGATCAACCGCCTTTTTCAGCAGGAATCTGCCGTTTCCTTCTTCAATTCGCGCATAGTGACCCGTGACAACATATTCGCAGCCGAGCTCTTTTGCGCGGCGATAGAGGCGATCGAATTTCAGATATCTGTTGCAGTCTATGCAGGGGTTCGGGGTCGCACCGCGCTCATAGGCTTCAACAAAGCGGCGCATGACCTGCTCTTTGAAATCCGCAGTGAAATTAAAGACATAATACGGCATCCCGAGCCTGTAGGCGACGCCGCGCGCATACTCCGTATCTTCGAGCGAGCAGCAGCTCTTTTCACGGCTGATCCCTGCGTCCTCGTTATTAAAAAGCTTCATCGTCACGCCGATGCAGTCAAGCCCGCTTTCAATCGCGAGATAGGCGGCGACGGACGAATCCACTCCGCCGCTCATCGCGATGAGCGCCTTGCGGCGCGGGTTATCGGGGTTAAAGCTCATATTCTTCCTCTCAAAAAAGCCCGAAAGCCCCGGCAAAAGAGCCGGAGCCTATGGGAAAATTATTTATCAGTCCTGAAAAAGCGGAGTCGACAGATAGCGGTCGCCTGTGTCGGGCAGGAGCACAACTATCGTCTTGCCCTCGTTCTCCGGGCGCTTTGCAAGCTCTATTGCTGCATAAGCGGCGGCGCCTGAGGATATGCCGACCAGCACGCCCTCGCTCTTGCCGATAAGCTTGCCGGTCTCGAACGCAGCCTCATTGCTGACGGGGATTATCTCGTCATAGACCTTTGTGTCGAGCACATCGGGCACGAAGCCTGCGCCGATGCCCTGTATCTTATGCGCGCCCGCAACACCTGTCGAGAGCACTGCCGAAGTTGCAGGCTCAACCGCAACGATTTTTACGCCGGGCTTCTTATCCTTGAGATACTCGCCGACGCCCGTGACAGTGCCGCCGGTGCCGACGCCTGCGACGAAGATATCGACCTCGCCGTCGGTGTCTTCAAAAATCTCGGGACCCGTGGTCTCATAATGAGCCTTGGGGTTCGAGGGATTGACGAACTGGCCGGGCACGAAGCTGTTCGGTATCTCTTTTGCGAGCTCGTCAGCCTTGGCTATCGCGCCCTTCATGCCCTTTGCTCCCTCGGTGAGCACAAGCTCGGCGCCGTATGCCTTCATCAGCTGGCGACGCTCAACGGACATCGTCTCGGGCATAACGATAATTATGCGATATCCGCGAGCGGCGGCGACGGAGGCGAGACCGATACCGGTGTTGCCGGAGGTTGGCTCGATAATGACTGAATCGAGGGTGAGCTTACCCGCCGCCTCTGCGTCGTCGAGCATCTTTCTGGCGATTCTGTCTTTGACAGAGCCTGCGGGATTGAAATACTCAAGCTTTGCGAGCACTTTCGCCTTGAGTCCGTATTTCTTTTCAATGTGGGTCAGTTCGAGAAGAGGGGTCTTTCCTATAAGCTGGTCTGCTGAGGTATAAATCTTTGACATAATAAATTGCTCCTTTGAAGTTAGTTAGTTAAGATTCTGAGTTCCGCGGCGAAATAAAAAAAGCCGGGGAACTCCGATGAGTGTCCCCGGTCAAAAAGCCATTTATCGGATCAGTTCAACGACCCGCATTTGGAGGACATATCGGAAAAAGACATGACGAAACACGCGCACTGACAACAGGCGCAGTTACAGCGGTTCATTCGGTTCATGGCGATCTTTTTCATAACATTCTCTTCTTTCATACGCCTACCTCGGCGGTATGTTGAATACAATATAGCACATATTGCCTACCCTGTCAATAGGCAAATCAAAAATTTTTCAAAATCTCAGAGCCACTTCTTTCGGCGGAAGAATAGTATCAGCGCAACGAGCACAACGATACTCACGACAATTATCACAAGATATCCATATTCCCAGTTGAGCTCCGGCATGCCCGAAAAGTTCATGCCGTACCAACCCGTGAGCAAAGTAAGCGGCAGAAAGATAACAGTCACAACCGTGAAAAGCTTCATCAGATCGTTCTGCTGGATAGACAGCTGCGCCTGATATTCCTCCTGAAGATGCTCGATAACATCGCGCAGATTCTGCACCGTCTGGAGATAGCGGTCGGTGCGGTTCTTGAGAATAGCGAAGCGTTTCGCCGCGGCGTTCGAAAATACGGAATTGTCGTTCGCAGAAGCTTCGTCAAAAATCAAAGTCAGCTGCTCATAGTAGCGCTTTATTCTCAGCAGCTCGCGCCGCCAGGCGGACAGCTTTTCAAAAACATCCTTGCCGGACTCACTCTTGAAAAGATAGACATTTTCGTATTCGTCTATTTCATTCTCGAGCCTCGAGAGGCAATCCATATCGCCGTTTAAAAGCCGGACAAAGAATCTGTAGAGCAGCTGCTCGGATCTGAGTTCCGGATTCTCCGCCGCGAGCCCGTCCATTATCTTCTTTGCCGTGTCGCCCGCCGCGCCCTCTGTGAAAATTATCAGATTCTCGCGGCTGACATAGGCGAGCATTTTATAGTCCTCGGTGCGCTCGCTGTGGACATCGTACCAGTCAAAGGCGAGAAAATTGAATTTTTCGAAGCTCTCAAAGCTTTCTATCTCGCCCTCGCGGACATATTCAAAAACCGACGGCTCCATATACTGCGCCGCCTTTGCCATATGTTCAAACGGAAGAACAAGCTGCATAATAAAACCTCTTTCTGCATTCATATTCCTATAATTATACCACATTTGCAATCCCAAATCAAAAAATTTGCTTTGGCTCGTGTCAATACACTGAAAAAACTTTCAATTAATTTTTGTTGAAAAATTTGCTTTGCAATGATACAATAAAGCTGTAACAGAACTACTCTGGAGGGCATTGATATGGCAGGAAAAGAACTTACACTCGACGAGATGAAAGCAATTGAGCTCGGAATACTCAAAAAGTTCGACAGCATATGCAAGGAAAACGGTCTTGAATATTCACTCGCATACGGAACGATGCTTGGTGCGATAAGGCACAAGGGTTTTATCCCGTGGGATGATGACATCGATGTTTTCATGAAGAGAGAAGACTACGAAAAGTTATTGGCTCTCAAATATGATGACGGCGACTTTGAAGTAAAAAGTTACAGATACTCCAAAAACTATTATTTTCTCTATTCAAAGATAGTCGATAAGAGAACATCAATCTGCGAAAACTGGCGCGCAGAAAAAGATATGGGGCTGTTTGTTGATATTTTTCCGCTTGACTATTGCAATTTCGATGGCGAAGGAGACAAGCTGAAGGCACAGATGGAATCTGAAAGCAAGCGCATCGACAGAAAAGTTGAAATAGCCGGTATTCTCGGGCACAAGATGTCGCACCACATGTCACCCAGCCCGAGATATATCGTTAAGTTTTTGTTTAAGCTGTTTACGTTCCCATTCAGGCGACTGATTCTCAAAAGAATTGATCTCATGCATTCAAAAAACAAAAGCGGTAACTATTTGGTTGAAAATTTTGAATGCCACACCTTCTATAATCCGGATTTATTTTCAAAGCTCACGGTATGCAGCTTTGAAAACACTGAATTCCCGATATATTCGGAATACGACAAAATTCTCACCCAATTCTACGGAGATTATATGACACCTCCGCCTGCCGATCAGCAAAAATCCGTTCACTGGTATAAAGCCTATTCAAAATAACAAATACGGGGTGAGATATAATATGCTAACTAAAGAACAATTTGAAATATTATCAATAGCCGCACAAGCCGATGCGCCTCTTTCCGGCGCAGGCACCGATACTATTCGGCAGCTGCAATCGGACGGATTTATAAGCAACGGCAAAATAACGGAATCCGGGCTTGCTGCGCTGGAACCTTATAGGGTTAAACGAGCCATATTCATCGCTGCGGGCATGGGTTCGCGCATGATGCCGATAACGCTGAGCTGTCCCAAACCGCTCGTGCGTGTCAACGGAACACGCATAATTGACACACTTATTGACGCCTGTATTGATGTCGGAATCGAAGACATCATTATAGTTCGCGGATATCTCGGCGAATGCTTTGAGCAGTTAAAAATAAAATATCCCTTTATAAAATTTGTGGACAACCCATATTACAAATCATATAACAATATTTCTTCTGCGTATCTTGTCCGCAATCTTCTCGGCGGATCATATATATTCGAATCAGACATATATCTCATAAATAAAAAGCTGATAACAAAATATCAATACCGCAGCAATTATCTCGGCGTTCCGTGCGAAGAAACACCCGACTGGTGTTTTGACGCTGACGAAAACATGAAAATCACTGATTTGCACAAGGGCGGAAAAAACTGCTTCCATATGTACGGAATTTCGTATTATGACGAAGAAACCGGAAAGCTCTTCTGCAAATGTGTCGAGGAAATATTCAACAACACGCTCGGCGGAAAAGACCACTTCTGGGATGATGTTCTGTGTCATTTCTACGCCAAAGAATCAAACATATATGTTCGCAAGTGCTCATTCAGCGATACTATTGAAATTGACTCATTTGACGAGCTGTGTGAAGTTGACGAAAGCTATAAAACAAAAAATTGAAGTTCTTAGAAAGTCACGGCATCAAAGCCGTGGCTTTTCTTTATGTGTATTGATTATTTTTTGGAGTATGTCTTTATCCGCCGGGCAGAAGGCATAGTTTTTTATCTCCTGCGGCGTTATCCATTCGAGTCCGCAATATTCGAGCAGCTGAGGCGTGCCCTCGGCTATTTTCGCATTGAACACGACGAGGTGGACATATATATCGGGATACTGATGGTAGACATCGCAGAATTCGTCGCCGACCTCCACCGTTATACCGAGCTCCTCGCGGCATTCGCGAATGAGTGCCTGCTGATGTGTCTCGCCCGGTTCGAGCTTTCCGCCGACAAACTCCCATAAAAGGGCGTTGCCCTTATTCGCGGGGCGGCGGCATATCATGAATCTGTCGCCCTGCCAAATGAGCGCGGCGGCAACCTGAGTCGTTTTCATATTTTTCTCCTTTTTATTTATCTGCCGGTCTGCGTATGAAAAACGCAGTTGATATCATCATCACCGCATACATCGCGAGTGCCGCATGCGGGAACAGCCACGAGCCGAATCGACCCGCGAGCTGACCGAAAATGAACGGGGTCAAAAACATGCTGATTGAAGAGAAGCCCATGAGTGTACCTATCATCGACTGCGAGACGCTCTTGCCGAACACTTTCGGTATAAGATGAGTCATGCTTGGGAACAGCGGCCCGTTGCCGAGACCTATCATGAAAAGTCCCGCATATGTCGCCGCCATTGGCAGCTTGAACATAATGAGCAGTATCGCCGCGAGGGTCACGCACTGGCCTATGACCATGATTTTTTTACCCGAGAGCTTTATGCTCAGCAGCCCGGATAAGAATCGGAGATTCCGAGCCCGATATAGGCTATGAATATCACTGTCAGAAGCACAGTTGCCATAAGCACTCTCCGTTTCCCGGGAAATTGATATGAATAAATTATATCACACAAACACCTATTGTAAAAGAGCGTTTTCTTTGTGTTTATTGTCATTGACACCGGAAAATTAAATCGGTATAATTTAATCATAACACACAAGGAGCTGTAAATATTATGGAAAAGAAGTACGCAATTCTTGTCGTTGATATGCTCAACGACTTCGTCACCGGCGCACTCAAGTGCGACAGAGGTCTTGCAATAGTCCCCAAGACCGCAGAACTGCTCAACGGCGCAAGAGAGAAGAACATACCGGTCATCTTCTGCAACGACGCTCATCTCAAGGGCATCGACCACGAGCTCAAACTCTGGGGCGACCACGCGATAGCGGGCACCGAGGGCGCGAAAGTCATTCCCGAGCTCGGACTCTGCGAGAGCGACTATGTCGTTCCCAAGAGACGCTACAGCGGTTTCTTCCACACCGACCTTGACCTCCTGCTCCAGGAGCTCGGAGTTAACACCGTTGTTGTGACCGGACTGCACACCCACATGTGCGTGCGCCACACCTCCGCCGACGCTTATCAGCTCGGCTACGACATTGTTGTTATCAAAGACGCGACGAATTCCTTCACCGCCGAGGACTATGAGTACGGTCTGAAGTATCTCAAGGACACCTATGGTGCAGAGATCACCGACACCGACACTTTCCTCGCATCGGTCTGATCTGTTAAATAAAATATTGACCCTCCGCCGGGATTGCCTGACGGAGGGTTTTGTTGTTGAAAATATTTATCTGAGTATTCTGCCGACTGCGTCTATCTCGTCCGAAGTGAGGCCCGCGGAGAGGAAATAGTCCTCGACCGAGCCGTAACGGCGCGAAAGATATTCAAACACGGCGGTTATATTCTCCGACGGGGAGCCGAGATGCGCCATATCGCTCTCATGGACAAGCCCCGTTTTTCTCTCCATCTCGCGGCGGTAAAACGGTTCGAGATAGGTCGAGGAGATGCGGTAATCCGCAACGATATCCTCAAAATATACGCCTGTTAAATGCAGTATCAGTGCGGCGGTTATGCCGGTTCTGTCCTTGCCGAGGAAGCAGTGGAACATCGACGGCGCGTCAACGCGCGACAGCTCGGAAAAGAGGCGTGCATAGTTGCCCTTGCACTCGTTGAGGCTCGTGACATACACCTCCGGCATTGACATCTCCATATGCGGCGACGCGGGGTTTATTTCAAGCAATGAGAAATGATAATAATTCACGCCCGGATAATCGGCGAACTCCGACGGCATGGATATCGCCTCGGAATCGCCGCGCAGGTCGAAAACATTCTTTATCCCGTATTCGCGGAAAAATTCCATATCGCTCGGCGTTGACGCGCGCGGTCTGCCGCAGCGAAGCAGTCTGCCGTATTTCGTGAAGCCGCCGCCCTTTATCGGATATCCGCCGAGGTCGCGGCAGTTCTGTATGTTTTCAAGAGGCATATGTCTGAAGCTTTCCATAGTCCGCCCTCCTCATAGATTCTATATCTATTTTAATGCATTCTCAAATATTTTTCAACCGTGAAAACGCAGAAACGGACTGAAAAGCCTCAATTATTTTTCCCATTATATATTATTGTGGAAATAATACAGGGTCGTCGTCTGCGAATCGAAGAAGTAGACGTTGTAATAATCGTATTTTGAATAGGCTCCGTCGCCTATCTGCTTGCCTTCGCGGTCGTAAATATAGAGATAGTCGCTCTCATCGATATCGTCGCGCGAAAAACGGTAATTGTTCACAAGGTCGGCACCCTCGTCGCCGTCGCGCAGAGAGTCTATAACCTGCTCAAACTCATCTATATATCCGAGAAGTTCCGTCTTGCTCTCGGCGGTCACGGGCTTGAAATATTCGCTCTCCCCGGGGCTCGCGCCGGGAAAGGTGTATATCCCGAAGTCCGTCGAATCCCCGAAGCCCGCGCAGCTGCAGCGCTGCACCGACATCGCCTTGCCGAGCGAGGCTATGACGGGATCTCCGCTCTTGAAAACGCAGGCGGAAAGCGAAAACGCGAGCAGAAGCGCCGCCGATATCAGAGAAATCCTTTTAAGCTTTTTCATTCTTTTTCACTCTCCCCCGGTACATATTCGAGCAGATCGCCCGGCTGGCAGTCGAGAATCTCGCAGAGGGCATCGAGAGTCGAGAAGCGAAAAGCCTTTGCCTTATGATTCTTGAAATTCGAAACATTCGCCATCGTCATGCCCAATCTGTCGGCAAGCTCGGTGAGCGACATTTTTCTTTTTGCCATCATAACATCCAGATTTATAACTATCATGCCGTCACCCCGTTAAAATATCCCGTCGTTTTCTTCTTTAATGACCGCCGCGCGCTTGAACACGCCGCCCATCGCAAACGCGAGGACTCCCGCGACGACGCAGACGAACGCGAACACGAAAACAGGCAGATAGTAGAGTCCCATGAGCTCATAGATGCCGAGCATCGAGCAGAGCACCGCCTGGTCGACGGCGAACACGAGCAGTTCAACAAAGGCGCAGATGCCGATATTGCGGAACTTCTTCGCCGTACCGAGCGAGAACGCCTTGTCTGTGAAAATCCGCGAGCAGATGAGCTTCAGCCCAATGAGCGCCGCCAGATACGGCACGGCGCAGACATAGACCGAAGCGGTGGTGAGAATCCATGTGTAGGGCGGCAGAGCCGAAAATTCGCCTGCTTTTATAACTGCAGCAATAATAAACGGCGAGCCGAGAAGCGCGAGCACGGTCAGCGCGATGCCGATAATGACAAGCCCGTTGAGGACGATTTTTTCTGTTTTTATTTTCTTGTCGTCTTTCATTTCACATACCTCTTCTCCTTGGTTTGCGAGGCTATTGTAACACGACAATTCAAGATTTTCAATAAATATTTATCGTTATTCTTTAAATTTTTGCTGTTTTTCTGCGTATCGGCTGCAAAAAACTCCCAAGGCCGTTTAGCCTCGGGAGCTTTCGGTAAATTGAAATTACAGGAATCTTACAAGTATTCCCGCGAGCAGGACGGAGACTATCGTCACGCACACGAAGCCCGCGACGAGCATCTTGGGCATGATCTCGGCGGTGATGTTGTCTCTCTCGTCACCCTCTTCGGTGTTTATGTTGATAGCCTCGGTGGTTATCAGCATATTGATCGGGAATCCGGAAAAGGCGTTGAGGACTATCGCATAGCACATGAAGAACGACTGCTTGAAAATCTTGCTTGCAAGCAAAGCCATGAGTCCCATGGCTACGGTCGCAAAGACGACGAGCGCTGCCGATATGCCGACAACGGACGCGATGCCGTCTGTGCCGGAGCTTGCGAGAGTCTTGAACAGACCCATCATCAGCGCAGTCATAACGAAGCCGTAGGAGCTCGCCTCATGGAGGGCATCGGTCTCAACGAGCTTAAGCTCGTGCGCGGCGAAGCCGAGCAGCAGGCAGACAACATACATCGGGACATAGCCCTTTGTCACATAATCTATCCAGTAAGCGGCGAGAGTGATAAGTGCGAGCTTTAAAAGGATAATGGTAGTGCTTGTGGCTCTCTTCTTCTCGTCCTTCTTGTCTTCAGAAGCGGCTGTTGACGCTTTGAACTCGCCGTTTCTGTAGAGCTTCGTGAGTCTCTTTGTCTCCTTCTTCAGACAGAACGAGGTCAGCGGGTAGCCGACAAGTCCCTGGAGGGAGAGGCAGACTATCGCGACAAGGGCTGCGGAGGTCTTACCCGCTTCCGTAGCGGCGCTCGACATCATCGCGGTAGCTATTGCGCCGCCGGCGAGCGGAGGAGCCGCGGCAATCGCGTTATCGAAATCGAAGAGCGCGGTGCCGAGAGTCAGGCAGATTACCGCTATAGAAGCGACGCCCATGAGCGAGATTATGACCGTCTTCCACTGCGCCGCCATCTCTTTTCGGCTTATAAGCGTGCCGAGATGGGTGACGAGCAGACCGCAGGCGACTTTGAACAGCGCATCTGACACGCCGGCATCGTCTATAATGGTCTTCGGGAAAATCCCGGTCGAAAAGCCGACGAGCATAAGTATCATGATGACAAGCACTGACGGAACCCAGCCCTTTGTCACCTTTGCCAGTATCTCCTAAATGGCGAAAACCAGCAGCAGCGCGGTAAACGCGCCGAAAGTTGAAACGATTATCGGACTCATTTTACATCTATCCACTCATTAAAACGGTATTAAAGGAACTTATCGAGCTCGCGCTCAACGTTCTCATATTTCTTGACCTTGGGCTCGCTGATAAGGTGTCCCCTCGCCATGACCATCTTCACGTTGCGAAGAGTCTTGAGATCGTCGATCGGGTTCGCGTCGGTGACAATAAGATCGGCGCACTTGCCGGGCTCGACGGTGCCGGTGATATTATCAATATGCGCTATCTCCGCGTTTCTCTTCGTTGCGGTGTAGAGTGCGAATTTATTCGACACGCCGCAGTACTTGTGGAAATAGACAAGCTCTCTCCACATATCGTAGTGAGTGATGAACGGGCAGCCGGTGTCGGTTCCGAGTCCGACGGGGATGCCGTTTGCAAGGCACTTCTTGGAGCAGTCGATTATGCCCTCAAAGACGACCTCGCCGTTGAACTGCGAAAGCTCGGTTGCGTGGCTGACGGAGCGATCAAACAGCGCATAGGGAAGCGCAGGAGAAAGGGTCGTTATGAGCGCCGCGTGCTTCTCTTTGAAGAGCGAAATTATCTCGTCATCCGCCTTTGCGCCGTGCTCGATGGTGTCGACGCCGTTTTCAAGCGCAACGCGTACGCCTTCGGGACTCTCAACATGGGCGGCGACCATAAGTCCGCGCTTGTGCGCCTCGTCGCAAGCCGCCTTGACATACTCGGGGGGCATCTTCAGCACGCCGGGCTCACCCTTGACCTTTGCGTCAAGCACGCCGCCGGTTATCATGAGCTTTATCAGATCCGGCTTATCCTCGGCAATCTTCGTGACGAAGTCTCTCGCCTGCTCTGCGCTCTCGGCGACATAGGCAAGCGAACCCGCCATGTGTCCGTCCGGGACGGAGACAGCCATGTTAGCCGCGAGTATTCTCGGACCGACGGTTTTTCCGGCGTTTATATCGTCGCGGATGCTCGAATCGGCGTTTTCAACTCCGCCGACGGTTCTAATGGTTGTAACGCCGCTGTTGAGCTGCATCTGAGCCGCGCTGCGGCAGACAGCCTTGATTATCTTGCGGAAAAGATTGTTGCTCGTCATAATCTTGACAAGCTTCTTCGGGTCGGATTCTTTCTTCTTCGGCTTTCCGCTCGAGGGAAGATGGATATGCATATTGATAAGGCCGGGCATTATGTACTTTCCGCCGAGGTCTATCTTCTCATATCCGGAGATATCCGCGCCCGCGTCGACTATGGCGGTTATCTTCTCGCCGTCGACAAGAATTATCTTGCCGGACTGGGGCTCCATGTTCTGAGTGCCGTCGAGAATAACGCCGTTTACGAATGCGTATTTCATTTCCGTTTCCTCCTTGAAATTACCTGCATTTTCTCCCCCTGTCGGCGATTCGCCGAGGCGGATATTCATGCGGGAGTTATGCTTAGATTATAAAGCCTGCGCTTTGATTTTGCAAGCTTTTTCCGTTTAAATCGCTGATAGTTTTCAATTTTTGTCACCAGTGAACGGAGAATGGGATATTTTAGCAAAATATTATGTTATCGTCATATAAAAACCGCCGCATCCGAAGACACGGCGGAATTTTGTTATGTTTTCTCTTACTGGATGAATCCGGCGACGGTGAGCATATACTCGCCGATCTGAGCGCCGAACTCGGGTGCGCCTTCCATGATAAGCTTGCCCTTCTTCGCGGAGTCAAGCATATCGTCAAGACCGAGCAGGATGCCAAGCGCGCTGTCGAGAGAATCGAAGCGGAGGGTGAAGAAAGGCATAGCTCTCTTGTAAACGCCTCTGCCGGCTCTCGATTTGCCCGCCTTTATGCGCAGATAAGCCGAAAGCTCATCGTGGCCGTTGACAGCCCACGCATAGACACGGTCAGGGCTCTTGAGCGCCCAATCGTGAACATCGGGATGGCCGAGCTTGTTGAGCTGGCTGATGCCGCTCGAAAGCAGGTAGAAGTAGCACTTGACGAGCAGAGCCTTGGTGTCCTCGTCCTCCGGGATGCCCTTTGCGGTAAGCAGCGAGGACATCTTCAGAAGCACTGCCATGAACGAGGCGAACAGGCCGGGATGCTTCGCAATACCCTTCATCTTGGGCAGGGTCGCGAGGCTCATCTTGCCCTTGAAGAATGCGTTCATCGCCTCGATGCTCTTGAACTCAAGCTCGATGTGGGGAGCGGTGTCCACCTTGTCGTTGTGAACGAGCCACTCGCCGCAGTTGACTACGAAATGGGTAGCCACCTTGCCGTCCGGGCTGTCGGGATCGAGAGCACTGACCTGCATAACGCCGTGCGCGTGCTCAAACTTCTTTGCAAGCGAGGGAACGTCGTTTGCAATCACCTTGATGAGCGGAAGGACAGCGTTGAGAAAAAGTTTATTAGTAAAAATCTCATCTCTTGATGCCATATAATCATTCCTTTCCTTATCGGGATACGGGCGAAGCTATTACACCTCGTCGTCCCAATCGTCATCAAGCTCGAAGTCCTTGCCCATGACCTCACGGACAGCGTCAACGATACCGTTGGAGTCGATACCGAGCATGGACATGATGTCCTCATGCAGTCCGATGGGAGCAAACTTATCCTGGATACCGAGCTGCTTGAATGCGCAGCCCTTACCGGACTCAACAACAACCTCTGCAACCGCGCTGCCGAGACCGCCGATGACATTGTGATCCTCAACGGTGATTATGCGGCGGGTCTCCATAACAGCCTTGAGGATAGCCTCGCGGTCGATGGGCTTGATGGTGTGCATATCGAGAACTCTGACCTTAAGACCGTCCGAATTCTCAAGGAAGTTAGCCGCCTGAAGAGCCTGGAATGCGCAGGAGCCGCAAGCGATAACGGTGATGTCGGTACCCTCTTTAAGAGTGACTGCCTTGCCGAGCTCGAAGCCGTAATCGGTGTCCTTATAGAGGACGCGGTCGAAGCCTCTGTTGATTCTGATATAGAACGGGCCGGGGGTCTCATATGCCGCACGAACTGCGTTGACAGTCTCCATACCGTCTGCGGGGCAGATAACGGTGAGGTTGGGCATAGCACGGGTAACTGCGAGATCGCAGATAGCGTGATGGGTCGAGCCTGCCTGGCCGAACGAAGTACCCGAATGGGTAGCGATTATTTTAGCGTTGACATTCTGATAGCAGATGTCGGTGTGGAGCTGGTCGGCGCTTCTCAGAGAAGCGAAGACCGAGAAGGTCGAAAGGAACGGCACGAGGCCTGCTCTTGCCATACCTGCGGCGACGCCGAACATGTTCTGCTCTGCGATACCGACGTTGAAGAATCTGTCCGGATAAGCCTCACCGAACATACCGATCTTTGTTGATTTGCCGAGGTCAGCGGTCAGCGCGACAACTTCGGGATGCTCTGCGCCGAGCTCAACAAGGGTCTTGCCGTAATATTCCGCGGTGGAAAGAGCGGTTGATTCAACGGCTGTATAGGTCATTCCGCCTGCCATATTATTCGCCCTCCTTTTCAGCTCTTGCCTTGCGTGCCTCATAGTAGGCGTCAAGGCTGTCTATAGCTTTCTTATACTTCTCTTCGTCAATAGCGCCGTAGTGCCACTGATAGTTATCCTCCATGAAGTTGATGCCGGCGCCCTTTATTGTGTCGGCAATTATCATGACGGGAGAATCGGTCTTGTTCTCAAGAGCGAAGTCGATAGCGTCGCACAGCTCCTTGAAGTTGTGTCCGTCGACTTCCTTGACGATGAAGCCGAAGGAACGCCACTTGTCGGCGAAGGGCTCGAGCTTCATGACATCCTCTGTTCTGCCGTCGATCATGCACTTGTTGCGGTCGACGAAGGAGATCATATTGGTGACTTTGAAGGTGGAAGCGGACATAGCGGCTTCCCAGTTTGAACCCTCGTCGCACTCGCCGTCACCGAGGATGCAGTATGTTTTGTAATCCTTGCCGAGAACTCTTGCGGCAAGAGCGGTGCCGACAGCTATCGGAAGTCCGTGGCCGAGAGAACCGGTGGAGGCGTCAACGCCGACGACCTTGTTCGAATCGAGGTGGATGCCCATCTTCGAGTTCGTGTGGTTGAAGGTCTTGAGCTGCTCGGGATCGTTCCAGCCGAAATCGACGAGCACGGGAGCGTAAGCTATACCCGCGTGACCCTTACTGAGGATAAAACGGTCTCTGTCCTCCCACTTGGGGTTCTTGACGTCGAGTCTCATGTACTTGTGATAGAGAACGGTAAGCATATCCATGACGCTCATGCCGCCGCCGATATGACCGCTGCCCGCCCAGTAAGTGGTGTCGAGGCAAAGTCTGCGCAGCTCGTGAGCCTTCTTTTCGAGCGCTAACCATTCCTGCTTTGATAATGGCATTTACATTTCCTCCTTACAGAAAACATTTTTATCGTCTGAGTGAATGAACGGGTGCCCCCGCAAATCACAAAGCTTCCGTTTTTGTCCGGTAATATCCGCCGGATGAAATATATGTCCCGCGCACGGCAAAAATTACTCAAAAGGGCAAAATATCCAAACCCATGAGCGCGCGCGAAACTATTTTTATATATGATAACATAAAAAACCCCGTCTTGTAAAGACAGGACGGGATTTTTTTTCATAATTTTATCAGGCAAGCTCGGGGTGATTCTTGCGCAGGGTGTTGAACGCATCCTCCGCAACATCAACGGTGTGAGCTATATCCTCGTCGGTCAGGGACGCGTTGAGGAAATGGTTGTGGTGGCTCGTGATGAATATGCCGCGCTTGACCATCTCTGCGACCCACTCCTGATGGAGCATGAGGGAATCGTCATCCGCAAGGCGCAGATAGAACAGGGACGGCTCGCCGGAGACGACAAGATGGAAGCCGTTGTTTGCGGCGGCAGCCTTGAGACCCTCGCCGACCTTGAGACCCTTCTCGCGGAAGATGGCGGGAGTGTTGAGCTTCTTCATCTTGTTGATGCAGGCGATACCCGCTGCGAACGGGATTGCGCTGAGCCAGTAGCTGCCGGTATAGGACAGGCTGCTGATAGAGCTCTTGAGGAACTCTTTACCGCAGAGGGCGGAGACATTCCAGCCGTTTGCAAGAGCCTTGCAGAAGCAGATGAGGTCTGCCTCGAAGCCGTAGAAGTGGTCACTGCCGGCGAGGTCAAGACGGAAGCCTGCGCGGACATCGTCGACGATGAGGACAATGCCGTTCTTTGTGCAGAGCTCACGAACCTTCTGCCAGTAACCGTCTGCGGGAAGCTGGTTGTCGAAGAAGTTGCCGTGGAGATAGGGAGTTGAGATAAACGCAGCTATCTCGCCCTCGTTCTCGGCGATAACTCTCTCGAGAGCCGGGATATCGTTCCAGTCGATATAGATATTGTTCGCAACGTCCTCTTCGATAACGCCGGGATAGTCGACCTTCTGGGTCCAGGGCGAAATACCGTGATAGAAGCCGTTGATGAAGATTATCTTCTTGCGATGGGTGTGGGCTCTTGCGGTCATGATAGCGGCAGTGGTGACATCGTTGCCGTTCTTTGCGAAGAAAGCCCAGTCTGCGCAGTTGACGGTGTCAACAAGCAGCTCTGCGAACTCAACCGCCTTGTAGGACGGAGATGTGGTGCAGTTGCACTTCTTTGCCTGCTCGAGAGCGGCGGCGTCAACGTCGGGGTCATTGTAACCGAGGACATTGGGGCCGTAAGCGCACATATAGTCGATGAATTTGTTGCCGTCAACATCCCAGAAATAGGAGCCCTGCGCTCTGTCGCCGAAAAGCGGGAACGCGCTGACGGGGATGAAGCAGCCTTCTGCCGGGCCGAGGTGGCCGTAAACGCCGGAAGGAATAACCTTTTCGGCTCTTTCGAACATCTCTCTGCTCTTTGTGTAATCGTTAATCTTGAAGCTCATTAAAGTTCCCCTCCCTTATGCCAAGTACAGAGCAACTCTGTCGAGCAGTCTGTTCATATTGTCGATCATCGAGATCATGCCCTTCATGGTGATAGCGCCCATGCCGATGCAGGCAACAGCGTTTATCTTTCCGTCGAAGAGGTCTCTTGCAAGATCCATTGAAGCGAACTCCATCTCGGCGCGCGGATTCTCGCAGCGCTTCTTGATGGTGACGAGGCGGCCGTTCTTCGCGCGGATAGTGACCGCGGGGCCGTCCTTTATGCCGAAGCCTATCTCGCCGTCAACGATATGGGATGCCGAGAACTGACCTATCTTGTCGTTATTGGCTATCTGGGAGATAGCGACGGCAATGGTATAGAGCATGAGCGTGGTGCTCTGCTCGAAGAAGGTTCTGTCCTGAAGATCCTCGGGCGAGGGACGCATATATTTCGCAAGCAGGTCGGTCAGAGGGGTAAAAGTCTTGAGGAGGAACTTGATGTGCTGGAATCCCTTCGAGGGGATGGGAGTTACGGTTCCGTCGATAAGACCGTTGAATTTTTCGCAGGAAGAGAAAGGCAGCTTGACGTCGCACTTGTTGACGCCCTGCTCCATCCTGCATCTGCCGTTTTTGAAGGTTATTGTGGCGCTCGGGCCGTCCTTCACTTCAAAGCCGATGGAGATGGGTTTGGTGTTGGTGAGCATTGCGCTCGCCTCCGGAACTATCTCGCAGAGATTCTCCAAAGTTCCCAAGACAGCATAAAGGTTAATGTACGCCATTGTTTTCTGATCAGTCAACCTTCATTCCTCCTTTTTAATATTGATAAAAATATTCAGAGCCGGTGTCCCGCACCGGTTATCCTCTTGCACTGTATTCTACCACATTCTATGCCGCAAAGTCAATTGCATACCGGAGATACGGCAAAAAATTCACAAAATCGGCCGATTTTTTCGGGCTTTTATACTTATTTTTTCGGCGTTTTTCGATAAATCCGTAAATTTTTCTCCGTGCTACTGCCGACCCTCCGAATACTTCTTTTTCGGAAAGTAATAATAAAACAATATTTCAGCTCTTATAAACGCAAACCCGCCGGCCGGCAGATAACTGCCGGCTGACGGTAGATTTCAGATTCTTCTGTCGTTGCGCGATTCGTGCTTTATCAGGCTTATCACTATGACATACATCAGCGCCACGAACGCGATGAATATCACGGTCGAGAGGGTGTTGCCTATCATGGCGCAGGAGTCATAGAACCCGTGCAGGAACACGGCAGAGAGATAAGAGGCGAGGAGATTCATCACCTTTTTGCCCTTGCAGCCGAGGTCGGAGAAGAGCTTGGCGCGCCCGTAGAACAGACCCATAAAGACCGCGAATCCCATATGACCGGGAACGGCGAGCACCGCGCGCGGGAGCGCAACGGACAGACCGAAGTTCATGACATATTTTATATTTTCGAACGCGGCGAAGCCCAGCGAGACGGAGACGGCGTAAACTATCCCGTCAAAGCTGTAGTTGAAATTCGGATTCTTCCATGTCTTGAGCTTCATCAGCAGGAACTTTGTTCCTTCTTCGACGACCGCAACGACTGCGAACGCAAGAATGATTTTATAATATTTGTCATCCTGGCTTATCTGATCGTTGAGTATCTTCTCGCCGATTATTTCGAGCACTATCGACATCAGCGCCGCAACGATACCCATGAGAATCAGCGACAACAGCAGCCCGGGCGGCTCCTTGTCGACCGTGTCGTGCTTATAGATATAGCGCAGCAGGAATATCGCGGGCAGAACTGCCGCGAGGATATATATGGCGAATATCGCCGCTGTCGGTAAGACAAAAAACATTTAATCAGCTCCTGTGTTTCAGAGTGTGGCGAACCGCGCGGTCAGAGCGTCGCTGCGCGTGCGCCAAAAGCTGTTTGCAACTATTTTTATTTTGTACTCCGTGCCGGCTTTCAGTCCGCCTATGTGCTCGGTAAGAGCCGCGGGCATATCGGAGAGATAGTAGCGCGAAGTAATATTAACGTGCTTTTTTACAAGTCCGTCGCCGCTCAGAATATATATGTCGTAGCTGTCCGGGCGGTCTTTCCCGCTCGCCTGAGTGAAGGTTATATCGCAGCCGTCCGCCGTTATGTTTTCGACGAATATCCCGGCATTTTCAAAATACGGCTTCTCCGACGTGACATAGCGTGCGTCGGTATATTTGAACGAATCTATGTTCCACGGCTCGTCTATCTCCCATGTGTACGGGAAGAAGCGACTGCCGAGCACATCATAGGGATATACCCTCACCCTGCCCTGCGCGTCCGCCTCGACTATAAGGAACTGAGCGGCGCTGCTGTCCTCGGGCGGAATAGTCCCGTGGGTCTTGTCGAACTCGTCGAGCTCGAAATAGCTCAGCGTACCGGTGCCGAATGCGCTGAAGTGGCGCTGATGCGCCGAGCGCGGATCGTTTATCGGCGCGTGGGAGTGGCCGGAGAAATCGACTATCTGCGGGTAGTTTATAAGAATATCTGTTATCTCGTCCTCGCCCCAGTTGATGCTGCCGTAGACGGTGTCTGTGATATGCGGGTGCTGGAAGAAGAATATCGGCTTTTTACCGTCCCGCTCCGCCGCTTTTTCAAGCTCCGCGGAGATGAACCCGCGCTTTTTATCGTCGAAGTGGCAGCCCCTCGTCGTTGTGACGGCGATGAAATCAAAGCCGTTTATCACCGCGTGGGTGTCGGGAGTAAGACCGAATATCTCATCGAAGCGGTGCAGGGCATTCTCCTCGCCGTCGGACATATATTCGTGGCTCGCCATGGTCATTATCAGCCTGACATCGGCGGGCAGACCTGCGTCGAGAATCTTCTTGACCTTGCACATCTGAATCTCCGACCCGCGCGAAGCAAAGTCGCCGACGATGACGAGCGCGTCAAAGCCGCTGTATCTCTCATCGGACGAGCACAGATTTTTGAGGTCGTCAAGCGCTTTTGCAAACCGCTGTTCCTCGATGCAGTCCTCGTCGTCGATATGTATGTCGCTCATGACTGCGAAGCGCAGCGCGGGAACAAAGTTTTTATCAAAAGGCATTATTTTTCTCTCTTTCATCAAAGTATCTTGTCGAACGCTTCAAGCCAGTAGCAGGCTATCAGAGCCGCGCCGTCGGGTGATGGGTGGACTCCGTCGGGCGCCCACTGCTCGGGGCAGGTGTCGATAGCGGCGGCGTTGAGCAGACCGTCAAGCGGGATAAACGCATCGGCGTAATCTTTTGCCACCCTGCGCACCGCCTGAATCCTCGGGTCGAGATCCTCGCGCCAGCTCGCGCGCTCTTCGGAAACATGGAGCACAAAGGGTTCCATTATAATTATTTTGATATCCGGGTTTTCGCGTCTTGCGTCTTCGAGCAATGAACGGTAGATACTCTCGAACTCGCCGAATTCTGAAGGCAGGTTGCTGTCATATTTGCGCCATGTGTCGTTTATTCCGATGAGCACGGAGAGCACATCGGGGTGGAGATCTAGGCAATCGGTCTGCCAGCGTTCGCGCAGGTCGCTGACCCTGTTTCCGCTGATGCCGAGATCGAAAAAGTCGATATCAAACTTCGGATTATCCGCGCGGAAATTCGACGCAACGAACAGCGGATAGCCGTTGCCCATGTTGCGGATATTCGAGCGGTCCCTGTCCATATCGGTTATGCTGTCGCCCTGAAAGAGCACTCTGAGTTTTTCCATTATATATTCCTCCGCCGGCGCAGAGCCGGAAATGATTCTTTAGATAATTATATATTTATTTCTCTTCTCTTGCAACAGTTTGGGACAAATTTCGGCGATGTGTGTATATACAAAATTTCATGCCCGTTTTTGTGATATAATACAAATCGAGGTGTTTATATGGAAACTAAAATCTATAATCAACTCCCGGACGAAGCGAAAGAGATAAGACTCGAGGTGTTCGTAAAAGAGCAGGGCTTCGAGGAGGAGTTCGACGATATCGACGAAACGGCTGCGCATATCGTGCTGTTTGACGGCAGTCACCCCGTCGGAGTCTGCCGCATTTTCACAGACCCCGGGAGCGGCAGGGTCATGATAGGCAGAGTCGCAGTCAGAAAGGCTTTTCGCGGCAGAGGGCTCGGCGCGGACATAATAAAAGCCGCCGAAGAGTACACCGCAGAAAGCGGGATCAATAAAATATGGATACATTCGCAGGAGCAGGCAGCCGGATTCTACTCAGCGCTCGGCTACAAGGACACCGGGATCCACGATGTTGAAGAGGGCTGTCCGCATATATTAATGGAAAAGGTATTATAAATTATCCACAAAGAGCATATGCTAACTCGCTTGACTTTTGTGCGAATCTGATGTAGAATAACTATACCAAAATTTCGGAGGAATATGCGATGAACAAAAAACTGATGAGGATAATCAGCGCGGTCATGGCAATCTGCCTGCTCGCCTGCATGATAGTCCCCGCCGCCTCCGCCATGCCTCAGGAGAGCGCAGACGGATCGATAAAGCGCATCAGCGTTGTTATCAACGGCGACGCCAAAACAAGACGCGGCATCTGCTGGTACACGACCGAGAAATGCGGCAGCGATGTTGAAGTAATGCCCCTTGCAAAATACAACGGCAGCTTCGACGGCGCGCTCAAATTTTCCGGCACCTGCACGAAGTGGAAAGAGAACTACTGCCACAAGGTGCTCGCCGAAAATCTTGAGCCCGACACAAAGTATGTCTACAGAGTCGGCGACGCTTCGACCGGCATCTGGAGCAACAACGGCACATTTGAGACAGCCTGCGACGGCGAAGAGCCGTTTTCGTTCATAGCCCTTGCCGATGTTCAGGCGGGCAACGAAATAAACTTCACGAAGAGCGGCGCCGTTCAGCGCACCGCGATGCAGGTCTGCCCCGACGCGAAGTTCCTCATGAACGCGGGCGACTTCGTCAACGACTGCAACGATCAGGAATGGGACTGGTTCTATGAGAAGAGCTGCGACACACTCATGAACATCACCATGGCGCCGACCGCCGGCAACCACGAGGGCAACCTTCGTTGGGGCTGGTTCGACAATATGTTCAACCTCGACAAGAGCGCAGGCTGGAATCATATCACCGGCGTCTACTATTCGTTCGACTACTCGAACGCACATATCGCCGTGCTCAACACAAACGATATGTATCCCATCAGCGAGGAGCAGATAAACTGGCTTCAGAACGACATGAACTCTTCTGACGCGCAGTGGAAGATAATCCTCATGCACCGCGCCTGCTACTCCGCGGGCAAGAACATAAACAAGCCCGACACCGTCATCATGCGCAAGCGCCTGCTGCCCATAATAGACAGCCTTGATATCGACGTTGTCATCAACGGCCACGACCACATGTATCTTCGTACATATCAGGTCAAGGACGACAAGATCCAGCCGACCGAGTACATCACCGAGAACTACAAGGGCGAGGAGATAACCTACGCGCTCAATCCCGAGGGCACGGTACACATCCTGCCCAACACCGCCGGCACTAAGCGCTACAGCGTTCACGAGGACGCCATGGAGCCTATCCTCAAGAATTCCGCCGTTGCCGCGCAGCCCTACAAGTCGATGTTCAGCACCTTTACCATCGACGGCGACAGGCTCATCTACCGCGCATACACCGTTGATGTTGACGACGAGACCTGCGAGGCAACCGGCTACGAGAAGTTCGACGAATACGCGATAAAGAAGACCACCAAGGGCGAAGTCAAGGAGCATGAAGAGCTGCCCACCGACTTCCTTTCAAACTTCACGAAGAATGTCGTGAATGTCCCGGTCGCAATAGTCTATATGCTCGTCAAATATATTCTCATCCTGCCCCATATCATAAAGAACAGATAAATTAAATTCCGCCCGTGAAATTCCGCCCGTGCTGATTTTCGGCACGGGCGGTTTTCATGCAGTGAACAAAATTTATAAAAACAGCCGCCGCAAAGTTTATTCTCTGCGGCGGTTAGTTTATTTTATCATCTTATCGTTTTATAATGACTCGGATCGCGCGGCTTCTGCTCCGGCACTTCATCCGGCACGCCTATCGCAACGCCTATCATATACTGAAGATCAACAGGAATGTCGATCTCCCCGCGCCAATAAGCACCCTTGTCGGCGTCATCAAACAGCGCGCCCGCGCTGCCGACTATACATGTACCGAGACCGAGTCCCTTTGCGGCGATGCATATGTTCTCGACCATAATTCCGGCATCCATCTGACTGCCGGGCTTTGCGAATATTGCGGCGAACACCGGCGCATTGTGATAGAACGGGTTCTTGTCGCTTCGCGTGTGAACGGGCGTGTCCCAGCCAACGATATTCTTAAAATCTATCTGCATCCGGCGCAGCATAGCGTCATTGCATATGAATCTGACATGGCAGGGCTGGCAGTTGCGCCCGCTCGGAGCCATCATCGCCGCCGCAGTCAGCGTATCGAGCTGAGCGTCGGTGAGCATTAGGGGTTTATATTCTCTTATCGTCTGGCGTGTGAGTACGGCATCGATGACCTCATTTCTGATTATATCAGCCATCTTTGAGAACCTCCTTGACAGCCTTGTTTATGACCCTGTCGTTGCGCTTGACCGAAAGCTCGAAGGCGTAGCCCTCGACTATTGTCTTGAACTCGTCCCCGCGCAGGCTCTTGAGGCAGTCGTCGCGGTAGCGGTCATAGTATTGCTTCGCCTCGTCCTCCGAGGGATTCTCTCTGAGAATGAGGAAAATATAGTTGTCCATGATAAGCACGGTGTTCGAGCCGACGGAGAGCTGCTGAACCTTTTCAAAGAAGCCGTCGGGATAGGAATCAGTGCCTTTTTTTATAAACTGGAGCTGATCCGAAACTGTTGAATCCGGATGCTTCTTGGAATAAAGCTCGACTATCTCGTTCATCGTCTGACCGTTGCCCAGACGCGTCGAAAGCTCAATGAACTCCTTGTTCATTGCCGCTTTCTGATCCGCAGTCATAACTACCGTGTCGCCGTTCGCGTCGGTAGTCGTGAGATAGCCGGTTATGGCGCGGAAGGAGATATAATTCTCGTTATAATATTTCTTTATATCGTCCTCGCTGACCGCCTTTTCGCCGCCCTCGTCATAGATATAATAGAAAAGTCTGTTGCGCGAGGTGTCGGCGGTCTCTATCTTCATGAGCGTCTGCTTCGACACGCCGAGCTTCTCATAGTAGCCCGAGAAAACATGCCAAAGGTCTTCAAGATTATTCGAAGCCGAGCGCTTTTCGGAGGCAGAGAGAGTCAGCCCGTATTCGGAGAGCTTCGTGTTGACCGCAACATATTCGCAGCACAGCTCAATCGCGGCGTCGATCATCTGCTCGTTTGTTGCATCGGCGGCGAGCTCATATTTTTCGGGGAACGCGTGAACCTGGTCGAAATAATATAAAAACGTCTCATAGTCTATCTGCGCGCCCGAGATATTCAGCGCGTTCTTTTTTGATGCCGAACAGCCCGCAGTGCAGAATACGGCGGCAAGGCAGAGCAGAACGGCGACAAAGCTTTTGAACTTCTTCATTTTCGTTTATCCTTTCATCAGAGATCGAGCCATGCGGAGGAATCCGCGTCGGAGGGCATACGCCAGTCGCCGCGAGGCGAGAGACTGACAGAGCCGACCTTCGGACCGTCCGGTATGCAGGAGCGTTTGAACTGCTGGGAGAAGAATCTCTTCATAAATAACCTGAGCCATTTTTCAATCTGCTCGCGGCTGTATACTCCGTCAAACGCGCGGCACGCCATGAACATGAGCTTGTCGGGTGAAGCGCCGAAGCGCTGGAAGTGATAGAGGAAGAAATCGTGAACCTCATAGGGGCCGAGTGTATCCTCGGTCTTTTGCGCTATTTTGCCGTTTTTGTCGGGCGGGAGCAGTTCGGGGCTGACCGGAGTCGCGAGTATCTCGCGGAGCACCTTGCCGAGCTTGCCTCCCCTCTCGTCCGCAACGAAATCGACGAGATATCGCACGAGCGTCTTGGGCACGGAGCAGTTGACTCCGTACATGCTCATGTGGTCGGCGTTATATGTGCACCAGCCGAGCGCAAGCTCGGACAAATCGCCCGTGCCGACGAGCAGCGCGCCCTCTTTGTTCGCGGTGTCCATGAGTATCTGCGTGCGCTCGCGCGCCTGAACATTTTCATAAGTCACATCTAGTATGCTCATATCGTGACCTATGTCCCGCATATGCTGAGTACACGCGGGGACAATATCTATATCCCTGAGCTGAGCTCCGATGCACTCGGTGAGCGTGACGGCGCTCGACTTCGTGCGCTTCGTCGTGCCGAAGCCCGGCATCGTGATGCAGATTATATTTTCTTTCGGCAGGGCGAGAAGATCAAACGCCTTGTCCGCAACGAGCAGAGCAAGAGCCGAATCAAGTCCGCCCGAGATGCCGATGACCGCTTTCTTGAGCCCGATATGCTCGATTCTCTTCGCGAGTCCCGCCGCCTGGATATTGAATATCTCGGCGCAGCGCGCGCGTCTGACCTTTTCATCCGAGGGCACGAACGGGTGCGCATCAAAAGTCCTGTCAATATCGCTCTCTTTGAGCTCCGGCAGGGTTATATCAACGCGCCTTATATCGCGGTCGGCATAGCGAGCCGCGTTGTCATAAAATTCGCTGTTGCGGCGCAGAGCTTCGAGCTTTTTGATATCGATGCAGGCGTAAACCGCCGCGCCGTTTCGCTCAAAACGCTCGTTTCTCGCGAGTATGCCGCCGTTTTCGGCTATCGTACATGCGCCGGAGAACACAAGGTCAGTCGTGCTCTCGCCGATACCGGCGGAGGAATAGACATAGCCGCAGTAGCACCGCGCGCTCGTCTGCTCAATTAGGCTCAATCTGAAATCGTTCTTTGTGACCATCTCGTCGGAGGCGGAGATATTTACTATTATATCCGCGCCGCTGAGCGCAAGGACGGTTCCGGGCGACACAGGCACCCACATATCCTCGCACAGCTCAATTCCGACTGCGGCGTCGTTGTCCGCGCAGAAGAGCATATTGCCGAACGGCACCTCCTGCCCGCAGAGGGTGACGGTATCGCACGGCGTATCAAGCCCCGAGACGAAGTGGCGCTTTTCATAGAACTCGTTGTAATTCGGCAGATAGCTCTTCGGGACAACGCCCACGAGTTTGCCGTTCTGGAATGCGGCGGCGCAATTGAAGAGCCTGCCGCGCACGCGCACCGGGAGTCCGACTATCACGAGCGAGCCGATATCGGCACATTCAAGAATGAGTCTGCCGAGCGCGGCCTCCGCGCTTTCGATGAGCCTGTCCTGCGAAAAAAGATCGGAGCAGGTATAGCCGGTTATGCATAGTTCCGGCAGGGCGATTATCTGCGCGCCGGACGAAGCCGCCCCTTTTATCAGCGGCAGCATATTATCAACATTTTTATCAGCCGCGCCGACCGTCACCCTCGGGCAGACCGCCGCGGTCTTGACAAATCCGAAATCCTTCAAGATATCACGTTCCCTTTCGCGAATCTTATTATACAGATTATAGTATATACTAATCCGCGCTTTAAATCAATCCTTTTCATTTTTCGGAGGTGATCCCACGGACTCGTTTTGTTCTCTCGTTTCTTCGATAAATTCGGTGATCTGGGGAGTCCCGCTGCTCGTCGCTTTCACGGGCACGGGGCTTCTGCTGAGCGTGCGGTCGGGATTTTTCCAGATAACGCACGTCGGCACATGGATGAAAACGACGCTCGGCAGTATATTCAGCAAAAAGAGCCGGGAATCCGGCAAAGGCTCGATATCGCAGACGCAGGCGCTCTCCGCCGCACTCGCCGCATGCATGGGCACGGGCAACATAGTCGGCGTGGCGGCGGCGATAGCCTCAGGTGGCGCTGGCGCGGTTTTCTGGATGGTGATAAGCGCGATAATCGGCATGATGAGCGCTTGCTGCGAAAATATACTCGGCATAAAATACAGATACCGCGACGAAAACGGCGAATGGATGGGCGGCGCGTTCGTCTATATGGAGCGCGGACTGGGATTCAGGCAAATGGCAAAAATTTTCTGCGTTCTGTTGGTCATAGCCTCGCTTGGCATCGGCAACATGACCCAGGCGAACGCGGCCGCACTTTCGCTCTCCGGCTCGTTTGGGCTCAGTCCCGCGATAACGGGATTGATTCTCGCCGCCGGCGTGTTCGCGATAACCTGCGGCGGGCTCAAGAGGATCGCCTCGGCGGCGGAGAAGATAATTCCCGCCATGACTGCGATATTCATTCTCGCGAGCTTCGCGGTCATAATAAAGAACTTCCGCGCCGTGCCGTCGGCGTTTTCGCGCATAATATCCGAGGCTTTTTCGCTGCGTGCGGCGGCAGGAGGAGCGGCGGGCTACGGGATAAAAAAAGCCCTGCGCTACGGGGTGGCGCGCGGAGTTTTTTCAAACGAAGCGGGGCTCGGCAGCAACGCGATAATCCACGCGGCGGCCGAGACGGATTCACCCGCCGAGCAGGGCTGCTGGGGCATACTTGAGGTTTTTCTCGACACGGTCGTCATGTGCACCGTGACTGCAATAACTCTCTTGGTCTCCGGCGCGCCGACGGACGGCGACGGCTCACTCGCCTGCGCCGCGGCATTCGGCAGTGTATTCGGAAAAGCCGGGAGCATTTTCGTCTGCGTGAGTATCTGCATTTTTGCCTTTGCAACGCTCATCGGCTGGTCATATTACGGGCGGCGCGGGCTTGAATATCTGCTGGGCGCCAAGAGCGCGAAAATATACAACATAATTTACGCCGCGGCGGTATTCGTCGGATGCGTCGCCGACCTCGAGCTCGTATGGGAGCTCTCAGACCTCGCGAACGCGCTCATGGCGGTGCCGAACCTCATCTCGCTCTGCCTGCTCAGCGGCGAAGCGACAAAAGAGCTGAAAAAGACATATCATAATTGATATATAGGTGTTGATTTATTGATATAACCATGTATAATATAAGAAGTATAAATATGCTGTATTGTGGGGATTTGTGCGGGAGAGGCACAAAATCAGTCGGTTCTGTACCGCAATCCCTCAGTCTCGGCTTACGCCGAGCCAGCTCCCTTTACACAAGGGAGCCAAAATAAAATTCCACAGTGTTATAAAATTTATTTTCAAAAGTTGGCTATGATAAGCCTTTCCCACCGCTTGCGCGGCAACGGTGCGTCGAATACAAACTGCGAGTCAATAAACTTGTGCTAAATCGCGGGCGACATCCGCCCATACCATATACATTTTACTTATTACTTCAAACGAAGCCAGCAAAAATATTCGGAGTCGAATTATGCCGGGATTTTTATGTGATCTGCATATCCACTCGTGTCTGTCGCCCTGCGGCGACGAGGAGATGACTCCCTATAACCTTGTCAACATGGCAAAGGTCATGGGGCTGGATATCCTTGCGCTGACCGACCACAACTCCTCGCTCAACTGCCCCGCCGCGGCGCGTGCGGCTGAGGAAGCCGGAATCGCTTTCGTGCCCGGCATGGAGCTGACAACTTCAGAGGAAGTCCACGTCGTGTGCCTGTTTCCTGATGTCGATTCCGCACTCGCGTTTTCGGGCTACGTTGCCGAGCGCCTGCCGAAGATTAAAAATCGGCTCGATATTTTCGGCGAACAGCTGATAATGGACGACAGGGACGGTATTCTCGGGCGCGAGGAGAATCTGCTGAGCACGGCGAGTTTTATTTCAATCGGCGAGGTTTTTCCGCTCGTCTCCGGCTTCGGCGGGGTCTGCTATCCCGCTCATGTTGACCGCCCGTCGTTCAGCGTGGTCGCAAACCTCGGCTCGTTCGACGAAAGCTGGGGATTCGCAAACGCCGAGATGTCCGCTTTCGCTCAGGCGGACAGGCTCATTGAAGAGCATCCGCTGCTCCGAAAAATGAGGCTTCTGCGCGCATCCGACGCGCACTGCCTCGAAAATGTCGGCTCGGCGAGCACCGAGCTCGAACTCCCCTGCGCATCGCCGCAGGCGGTCATTGATCTGTTGAAAGGTAATTACTACCTGCAGGGTATGTAATTGGTATATAGTTTATCGATATTTTTTTCCTTAAACTGTAGCAATTTTCAGACCCGCATGATATAATTACTCTTAATGTGAAAAGGAACCCCCTTTTTGCCTATCTGTTATTTTTCTCAAACCTAAGGAGGGAAAGGCTACAAATGCTCAAAAAAATCAGTAAGATACCTTTTTCCGGCACCCCGGAACAGGAAGAGAAGCTCAATGCCGTTATCGCAGAATGCAACGGCGACAAGAGCCTGCTGATGCATGTCATGCAGGAGGCTCAGCTCATCTACGGTTATCTTCCGTTCGAGGTACAGGCTATGATAGCCGAGGGAATGGACGTTCCGCTCGAGAAGGTATACGGCGTATCGACTTTCTACGCCCAGTTCGCTCTGAGCCCCAAGGGCAGATACAACATCTCCGTATGTCTCGGAACCGCCTGCTATGTCAAAGGCTCGCAGGCTATCCTCGACAAGATAAGCGAGAGACTCGGCATCGGCCCCGGCGAGTGCAGTGACGACGCGTGCTTCTCCATCGAAGCCTGCCGCTGCATCGGCGCGTGCGGACTCGCCCCCGTCATGACGATCAACGACGATGTCTACGGCAGACTCACCCCCGATCAGATAGACGGCATTCTCGACAAATACCTGGACGCTTAACGCCATGCGCGAGCTGTCACTCAACATTCTCGATATAGCCCAGAACTCCATATCAGCCGGGGCGTCGCTGATAACAATAGATGTCAGCGAAAGCAGAGAAGAGCATCTTCTCACGCTCACGGTTTCCGACAACGGCTGCGGCATGGACGAAGAACAGCTTCAAAATGTCTGCGATCCGTTTTTCACCACGCGCACAACGCGCAAGGTCGGCATGGGCATACCGCTGTTCCGCCTCGCGGCAGAGCAGACCGGCGGCAGTTTTGAGATAACCTCAAAAAAAGGCGTCGGCACCTCCACAAAAGCCGTATTTCATTCGGACAGCATAGACTTCACTCCCCTCGGGGACATGACCTCGACGGTAACGGTGCTCATATCAATGAACACCGACAGGGATTTTATCTACCGCCGCTCGGCCGACGAAAAAGAATTCGTGCTCGACACGCGGGAAATTAAAAATATCCTCGACGGCGTGCCGCTCGACAATCCGGATGTTGTGCAGTGGATGAAAGAATATATCGACGAGAACACAGCGCTACTTTAAAAAACCATATGACGGCGCCCGGCGCCGGGAAAGGAATAACCATGAAATCACTTGCTGAACTTAACGCAATAAGAGATAAGGCAAAGGCCAATATGAATATCCGCGAAGACAACGAATACACAACCCGCGTGCTCGTCGGCATGGCTACCTGCGGCATCGCGGCAGGCGCAAAGCCCGTGCTCACCGCACTCGTTGACGAGATTGCACGCCGCAATCTCAGCCATGTCACCGTCTCGCAGACCGGCTGCATCGGCATGTGCCAGTATGAGCCGATAGTCGAGGTTCTCGAACCCGGCAAAGAAAAGGTCACCTATGTCAAGGTAACGCCCGAAATGGTCGCGCGCATCGTCAGCGATCATCTCGTCAACGGCAATCCCGTCGGCGAATTCACGGTCGGCGCTATCGCCAAATAACAAGGAGGAAAATCAATGTATCGTTCACACGTTCTTGTCTGCGGCGGTACCGGCTGTACTTCTTCTCACAGTGCAGAAATAATTGCCGAGTTTGAAAAGGAGATCGCCGAAAAAGGTCTCGCAGACGAAATCAAGGTCATCAGGACAGGCTGCTTCGGTCTGTGCGCCCTGGGTCCGATAGTCGTTGTTTATCCCGAAGGCGCGTTCTACAGCCAGATAAAGGTTGAGGACGTTCCGGAGATAGTTGACGAGCACCTCATCAAGGGCAGAATAGTCAAGCATCTGCTCTACGATGATACCGTCGCCGGCGACACCGTCAAAAGCCTCAACGAGACTCAGTTCTATAAAAAGCAGAAGAGAGTCGCGCTGCGCAACTGCGGCGTTATCGACCCCGAAAATATCAATGAATACATAGCCATGGACGGCTACCAGGCTCTTGCGAAGTGCCTGACCGAATACACCCCGGACGAGGTCATCCAGATAGTCAAGGATTCCGGTCTGCGCGGCAGAGGCGGCGGCGGATTCCCGACAGGTCTGAAATGGAGCTTCACCCGCAAGAATCAGGCGGATCAGAAATATGTCGTCTGCAACGCCGACGAGGGCGACCCGGGCGCATTCATGGATCGCTCCGTGCTCGAGGGCGACCCGCACTGCATCGTTGAAGCCATGGCGATATGCGGCTACGCCACCGGCGCGACCGAGGGCTATATCTATGTCCGCGCGGAGTATCCGATAGCGGTCAAGAGACTTCAGATAGCAATAGACGAAGCGCGCGAGCTCGGACTGCTCGGCAAGAACATCTTCGACAGCGGCTTCGACTTCGACCTTCATATAAGACTCGGTGCAGGCGCATTCGTCTGCGGCGAGGAGACCGCGCTCATGACCTCCATCGAGGGCAACCGCGGCGAGCCCCGTCCGAGACCTCCGTTCCCGGCGGAAAAGGGTCTTTTCGGAAAGCCCACTACCGAGAACAACGTCGAAACATTTGCAAACATCCCGCAGATAATCCTGCACGGCGCGGAGAGCTTTGCCTCCATGGGCACCGAGCGCTCCAAGGGCACCAAGGTCTTTGCACTCGGCGGCAACATCAAGCACACCGGCCTCGTTGAGATCCCCATGGGCACGACCCTGCGCGAAATTGTCGAGGACATCGGCGGCGGCATCCCCAACGGCAGAAAGTTCAAGGCGGCACAGACCGGCGGACCCTCCGGCGGATGCATCCCCGCGAGCCTCATGGACACCGAGATAGACTACGACAACCTCACCGCCATCGGCTGCATGATGGGTTCGGGCGGACTTATCGTCATGGACGACAGCAACTGCATGGTCGATATAGCCAAGTTCTTCCTCGACTTTACCGTTGATGAGTCCTGCGGAAAGTGCTCCCCCTGCCGTATCGGCACGAGAAGAATGCAGGAGATACTCGAAAAGATCATCGCCGGCAAGGCTACTCTCGAGGATCTGGACAAGCTCGAAGAGCTCGCCCATTACATCAAAGAAAACTCCCTCTGCGGACTCGGTCAGACGGCTCCCAACCCCGTCCTTGCGACCCTCAAGTTCTTCCGCGATGAGTATATAGCGCATATAGTCGACAAGAAGTGTCCCGCAGGCGTATGTAAGGCGCTGCTGAGCTTCAAGATCGACAAGGATCTGTGCATCGGCTGCGGTCTCTGCGCCAGAAACTGCCCCGTCTCGGCTATCGGCAAGACCGACTATGTCGCAGAGGGTCACAAGCTGCCGTCGTACACTATCGACACGGCGAAGTGCATCAAGTGCGGCGTCTGCATGGAGAACTGCAAGCGTGCCAAGGCAATCAGCAAAGGTTAAGGAAGGAGGGTCAACACAGCATGGAAATGGTAAACATAAAGATAAACAACATGCCCCTGAGCGTACCCAAGGGCATATCCATACTTGAGGCGGCGCGTATGGCCGGCATTGAGATCCCGACCCTCTGCTACCTCAAGAAGATAAACGAAATCGGCGCATGCCGCATCTGCATGGTCGAGGTCAAGGGCGCTCGTTCGCTCGTGACCGCCTGCGTGTACCCCGTTAACGAGGGTATGGAGATATTCACAAACACCGAGCGCGTCCGCAAGAGCCGCAAGATGACCCTTGAGCTCATTCTTTCGACGCATGACAGAAAGTGTCTCTCGTGCGTCCGCAGCGGAACCTGCGAGCTCCAGCAGCTCTGCAAGGAGTTCGGCGTTGACGACGAGGGGCGCTTCGACGGCGCGAATCCCGTTCACGAATACGACGATTCCGCTATTCATATGATAAGAGACAACGGCAAGTGCATTCTCTGCCGCCGTTGCGTCGCAGCATGTCAGGCTCAGCACATCTCCGTTATCGGCGCAAACGCCCGCGGATTTGACACCCACATCGGCTCGGCGTTCGAGAGACCGCTCGATTCCGTGGCGTGTGTCTCCTGCGGCCAGTGCATTGTCAACTGCCCGACCGGCGCTATATATGAGAAGGACGACACCGCAAAGGTTCTCGAGGCTATCAACGATCCCGAGAAGTTCGTCGTTGTTCACACCGCGCCCTCTATCCGCGTAACTCTCGGAGAGTGCTTCGGAATGCACATCGGCACCAATGTTCAGGGCAAGATGGTCGCGGCGCTCAGACGCCTCGGCTTCGACAAGGTCTTTGACACCGATTTCGGCGCAGACCTCACGATTGTCGAAGAGGCAAACGAGTTCCTCGGCAGAGTCCAGAACGGCGGCGTGCTCCCGATGATAACCTCCTGCTCGCCCGGATGGATAAAATACTGCGAGCATTACTATCCCGATATGCTCGATCACCTCTCGACCTGCAAATCGCCCCAGCAGATGTCGGGCGCGATAATCAAGACCTGGTATGCCGAGAAGATGGGCATCGACCCGAAGGATATCGTCGTTGTCGGCATCATGCCCTGCACGGCGAAGAAGTTCGAGACCAAGCGCGACGATCAGGCGGCGTCCGGCTATCCGGATGTTGACTACTCGCTGACCACGAGAGAGCTCGGCAGAATGATCGAGAGCGCGGGAATATACTTCAAGCACCTGCCCGACGAAGAGTTCGACAATCCTCTGGGCGACTCCACCGGCGCGGCTGTTATCTTCGGCGCAACCGGCGGCGTTATGGAAGCGGCGCTGAGAACCGCCGTTGAGAAGCTCTCCGGCGAGGAGCTCAAGAGCCTCGACTTCACCGAGGTTCGCGGCACCGACGGAATAAAGGAAGCTTCCTACACCGTCAACGGCATGGAAGTCAAGGTCTGCGTAGTCAGCGGACTTGCAAACGCCAACACGATTATGGAGAAGGTCAAGAACGGCACTGCCGACTATCACTTCATCGAGATCATGGGCTGCCCCGGCGGCTGCGTCAACGGCGGTCAGCCGATCCAGCACGCTGTCGTGCGCAACTTCGTCGACCTCAAGGCGCGCAGAGCCGCCGCTCTCTACGAGGCGGACAAAGATATGCCCCTGCGCAAGTCGCATGAGAGCGAGGCTGTCAAGCGTCTCTACGCCGAGTTCCTCGGCGAGCCCGGCAGCCACAAGGCTCACGAAGTGCTCCACACCTCGTATGTCGCGAGACCGAAATACAAATAATATAAGCACAATAAGCAATAGGGAGAATCCAATATGGATTCTCCCTATTTATTTAATTGCTATCATAAAATCAAGTTTCAATCCGGCTTGCTATTTCGCATTTCGATTCATGAGCCTAGGATAAGAATTGCCCTCTTTATACTATTCACGTTCCCAAGTTTTATAAGAAAGCGGCTTGTCTGTCAATCCAATTAAATAGTCGGCGGACAAATCGTAAAACCTACACAGCCGAATCAAATCATCAATTTTTAATTCGGCTCGTCCCATTTCAATATGATTATATCCCTGCTGAGACTTATCCAATAACTTTCCGACTTGCGCCTGCGTTAAGTCATGATCCTCACGGACATTTTTGATTCTTTCTCGATATTCCATGCATTCCGCCCCTCATATTATTTATTATTAATGTATACATCATAAAACACTCAAAAATATTGTATTGACATTTACTCAATTTTTGAGTATTATGTTTTCGAAAGGAGGGTAAAAATGCCGTCAATTGACTTTTCCAAAATTGCGGAAATGTTGGAATCTTCAACCGATTTTTCCCTATCTGAAAAGCAATACAAAAAGCTAACAGGTCGGGCAATGCCAAAGGATATATCGTATTTAACTCATAGATCCGCTATGGCAAAATTCGCCGAATCCAGAGGACTAAAAATCCATGTGCAAGAAAAAACGATTACTTTTGAAAAATCTAATGGTAATCAGTAAAGAGAAGGAGAGATTATTTTGAAAAGGTTCACATCTTTATTATTAGTATTCGCCTGCCTATTAATTTGCATCGGCTGTGTTGCCGGTTGTTCCAAAAGCAACTCCGGCGGCTCGTCATCCGGTTCAAAGATAACAGAAAGCAGAGCCATAGAAATTGCCAAGCAACGAACCGTAAATGCTTGCTGCGACCACAGCAGCACAACATCTGTCAGAATTAACTATGGAACTGAAAAAGCAGAACATCGCGATAAAGACGGATGTTATATTGTAGAACTGTCCGGATATTATTTCCCGGTAAATGAATATGGTGAAATAGGAAATAAATGTCGTTTCAACACGTACACCCGAATTTTGGATTCCGGCGCGATTGATTACTTTCACGAGAACTTTTAATAATATTTCGGATTAAATTAAAAAGGAGAGACTCATTTTTCTATGAGTCTCTCCTAATAATATACATACAACAAAACCCGCCTCAGACTTATATCTGCGGCGGGTTCACTTTGGTGGATTTGATTTATATATTCTTTATCTCGTCAAAAATCTCTTTCGTGATTCGTCTGTCTTTATAATAAAACTCGCGGTCGTGCTCGCTTATCTCCCTCGCGATGCGGCAGGGATTGCCGTAAGCCACGAGATTCGCCGGAATATCTTTCGTAATGACGCTGCCCGCGCCGATAACGCTGTTGTCCCCTATCGTCACGCCGGGCATTATCAGAGCCCCCCGCGCCTATCCAGCAGTTTTCGCCGATACGCACAGGCATGTTGAACTGATACGCCTTTTCGCGCAGCTCGGGCCGAATCGGATGCCCCGCGGTCGCGACGGTGACATTCGGGCCTATCATCGTGTGCGAGCCGATGTAGATATGCGAGTCGTCAACGGCGGTGAAGTTGAAGTTTGCGTATATAGAGTCGCCGAGATGGATGTGCGCCCCGCCCCAATTCGCGTGGAACGGCGGTTCGAGATAGCAGTTCTCGCCGACTTCGGCGAACATCTCTTTCATCAGCGCCTGCCGTCTCTTCTGCTCAGTCGGGCGCGTGGAATTGAACTTGTAGAGCAGATCGAGCTTTTTGAGCTGCTCGTCGAATATCGACTCCTCGTTCGGATAATAGAGCTCGCCAGTGTACATTCTTTCATTCCCATGGTCTTTCTCCTTTTCTGTTTTTCTCCGCTTTGATTATACTTTATGCGCCCGCTTTTTCAGCCTTTTTTGAGCAAATGCGCGCATGTTCTGCGACATTCGGGCTTTTTTGTTGACTTTGTGTGCTTCAAATATTATACTTTATAATAGACTTGTATAGGAGATTTTTGTTTTAAGTCGGAAGGTGAAGAGAAAATGGATAAATTCATGCCAAAGACCATCGAACAGCTCAACGCCGAATTTGAGGCGCGCATGGAAAAGGCCAAGCAGGATGAGCTGAACGCGGCGGCGGAAAAGGCGGCGGCAGAGATAAAAGCCGCCGAAGAAGCACGAAAAGCCGAGGAAGCACGCGCAGTAGCCGAAGCAAAGGCAGCAGCTGAAGCAAGAGCAGCAGCCGAAACAAAAGCGGCTGAGGAAGCGAGACGCGTTGAAGAGCGCAGCTATGACAGCGCGATAGACAACTCGGTTATCTCCGCAAACGAGCTCGAACCGGTAGAGGACGACTTTGAAGAAACTTATTCCGGCGAGGAAGAGGTTTCTGTCGAAGAGTCAGAGCCCGAAGTTAAAGAAGTGCCTGTTGAAAAGCAGAAGAATGAATACGGCGAACCCGATCCCCACGGATATTTCGGCGCGCCGATAGACAAGAGCAGACCGCGCAAGACCCTCTCCGAGGAGACAGCTTCCAAGGTCGAGCCGAAGTTCGACTTCGAGCGCACCTCGGACTATTCGGGTGCAATGCTCCAGAACGGCTTCAAGCCGCAGAAAGACAAATTCAAGGGCGCGAGGATATTCACGACCGTTCTCATCGTCATAATAGCCGTTGTGTCGCTCGTCACTGCGCTTCTCTGCGTTGCAGCGGCGCACCCCGACAAATTCCTGCTCGACCGCGGACTCGCCGTGTGCAGTGAAAATGTCGCAGGCTCGAATATAAAGAGCGGCTCGCTGTGCCTCACACGCAGGGCATCCGCCGCATCCGCAGACGAAGTTGCGCTGTATAAGCTCGGCGGCAAATACGCATTCGCGTTCGGCTCGTCTGTGCCTGAAGGTGCTTCAATAGTCGCGCTCGCCACGCACTGCGTGCCGTTTATCGGCAAGTTCATCTCGAGCGTTACGAACATGTGGATAGTCTACACCTGCTCGTCTCTCGCGGCGATACTCATCATCCTGATAATCAGGCTCGCAGCGTTCAGCGCGCCGGATGAGAGCGTTACCGACGGAGTTAAGAGCAAGAAGAGCCGCAAATAAAAAATCGCGGAGGGATATCAGTGGAACAAATCAACTCTCTTTCGGAGCATGTTTCCGACAACCGTATCATAGCCGACGCGCAGAAAAGCTCAATGGACGGTTCAAAAATAATATTCAACGGTTCCGGCAATATTCTTGTTGTTGAAGACGGCGTCAAGCTCAGCTCTTCCACCGTTCTCTTCAACGGCAGCAATGCGGTATGCTATTTAGGCGCAAATAAAAATCCTTATTATGTCAATTTGACCGTAAACAACAACAGCTGCATATTTTTCGGGCGCGGCAACTATATCAACGGCAAAATGACGCTCATAACGTCCGAACAGCAAAACATAATTATCGGGGACGACGGGCTGTTTTCCTTCGGTATTTTTATCCGCACGGCAGACCCTCACCTTCTGTATGACTGCGGCAGCGGCAAGCGCATAAATCCGAGCAAATCCGTCTTTATCGGCGACCACGTTTGGATAGGGCAGAACGTGCTGATTCTGAAAGGCACGGCAGTCGGTTCGGGCTCCGTTATCGGCGGCGCGGCTCTGCTTTCGGGCAAGTCCGTCCCTTCGAACACCGTCTGCGGCGGCAACCCCGCAAAAATAATACGCCGCGGCGTATTTTTCTCCAAGGAGTGCGTCCACACATGGACAGACGCGCAGACAGAAAAATATAATACTATGAAAACAGACCGCTACACCTACCGCAGGGATTCGGACACCGTGTCTCCTCAGGAGATAGATTCGGCGCTCAAGGCCTGCAGGAACTCCGACGAGCGCCTTGCCGCCGTCAAAAAATATCTCGTCGACAAGTCGGGCAAAAACCGATTTTTTATCCCGGATACAGAGAACGGCAAGCCGGAAAAGCGCGGATTTTTCAGAAGATAAAAATACAAAGCCGCAAAAGCTGCGGCTTTTTTATTCGGGAGAAAACAATGTCTATAGAGAGAGTCAGAGAATATTTCAGAAAGCTCGGAATCGAGGACCGAGTGATGGAGATAGACGAGTCGAGCGCGACCGTTGCCCTCGCGGCAAAAGCTCTCGGCTGCGAAGAGGGCAGGATAGCAAAGACTATATCATTTTCGCTCGACGGCGCGCCGATACTCATAGTCGCGGCGGGCGACATGAAGATAGACAACGCAAAATACAAGGCCCGCTTCGGTAAAAAAGCGAAGATGCTCTCGCACGAAGAAGCGGCAGAGCTCGTCGGTCACGCGGTCGGCGGAGTGTGCCCGTTTGCCGTGAACGACGGAGTGAAGATATATCTGGACGAGTCGCTGAAAAGATTTCAGACGGTATTCCCCGCCTGCGGCAGCAGCAACAGCATGATAGAGCTGACCCCCGCCGAGCTTGAAAAATACTCGAAGCCCGACGGCTGGGTAGATATCGGCAAGCCGATCGGATGAAAAAGCGGGGCGGCAAAGAAAAATTTTTCCAAACCGCCTCCGAACACTTGACAAACCGCAAAAAAAATCTTATAATCACATAGCAAACCAATGGGGGCGTAGCTCAGCTGGGAGAGCGTACGGTTCGCATCCGTAAGGTCGAGAGTTCGATCCTCTTCGTCTCCACCAATGACACGAATACTGCTTTTGCGGTGTTCGTGTTATTTTTATACCCACGCCCGATTTCCTAATCTTCGTTTAATCTTTACACGCTATGATAAAATCTGTATAATTATACCGGAGGGTGATCCAATGCGTATTCTGCTTGCCGAGGACGAGAAGAGCCTCAACAGGATAATCACAAAGCAGCTCAAGGCTGCCGGCTACAGCGTAGACAGCTGTTTTGACGGCGGCGAGGCATATGATCTGATAACATCGACCGACTATGACGCGGCGGTGTTCGATGTCATGATGCCGATAATGAACGGGTTCGAGCTTGTCAAAAAGATAAGGGCGCACGGCATCGACACGCCGGTGCTGTTCCTGACGGCGCGCGACAGCATCGAGGACAGGGTCACGGGGCTCGACATCGGGGCTGACGACTATCTGATAAAGCCGTTTTCGTTCGACGAGCTCTCGGCGAGACTGCGCGTCATGACGCGCAAAAAATACGGTGAAAAGACGGGTATAATTTCTGTCGGCGACCTGACAGTCGACACGGCAGCGAGGCGCGTTGAACGCGCGGGCAGGGAGATATCGCTCTCGGCAAAGGAATATGAGCTGCTGCAATATCTTATGATGAACAAGGGCGTTGTACTCAGCCGCGAGAAAATTGAGGATCACATCTGGAACTACGACTACGAGGGCGGCACGAATGTTGTCGACGTATATATCCGATATCTCCGCAAGAAGATAGACGAAGGCGAGGATATCAAACTCATTCACACCGTGAGGGGTGCAGGCTATGTCATCAAATAAAAAAACAAGACCCGCGCGCCGCCGCTCTTCGTTCAAGCTGCGGATAACGGTGTGGATAACGCTGCTCATCGCCGTTGTCAGCTCCCTCGGCATCGGAGGAATACTGATAACAGGCTCGCAGATTGCCGATTCGCGCCTGCAGAATGAGCTGATAAGCACGGTCGAGCGCAATGTTGACGAGATAGAATACAAGAACGGTATTCTCGAAATTGAGAACGATTTTGCTTTCTTCGTCGACGAGGTCTACTGCAATGTCTTTGACTCAAGCGGCAGATATATCGACGGCGAGTCCCCCGCCGCGCTGATAAACAGCGAGAATCGCAAGAACGGCGTGGTCGGAACATTTGAGACAGACGGAAACAAATATTATTATTACGACACCCGTCTCGATTTCAACAAATACGAATACGAAATCGACGCCTTTTCTGGGAAGATAATCAAATATGAGGCGGACACCGCGATGTCCGGGCTCAGCGACCCGGTCTACAAAAGCACCGAGTTCAAGGACGGAATAAACAGCGAAAAGGCGATTGATATCGCGCTCGAGCACGCGGGTCTGACCCGCGACGAAGTCAGCTCGCTGAGCGTTGAGCTGCCCGCAAACGCGGACAGGACGGTTTTCAAAGTTGAATTCATATGCAGTAACTCGACCTATCCCCCGGTCTGGGTACGCGGATTCATCAACGCCGACGCCGCCAAGAGCGCGTTCGACGCAATAAGCAGGACGGTCATATACATTCTCCCGGCGTTTATTATTATCGCCGCCGTCGGGGCATATTTGATATCGCGCAAAACGATGAAGCCGGTTGAGAATATCTGCCGCTCGGCGCACGAGATAACCGACGGAACCGACCTCTCAAAGCGCATAGAAATGGAGAAAAGTGCGGGCGAAATATACACGCTTGCCGAGACCTTCAACGACATGCTCGCAAGGCTCCAGACCTCGTTCGAAAATGAAAAGCAGTTCACCTCCGACGCCTCGCACGAGCTGCGCACACCGCTCGCCGTGATAAAGGCGGAATGCGAATACGCGCTGTCCGACAACGCGAGCGAAGAAGATATGCTCGAGGCGCTCTCGTCGATAGACGAGCAGACGGACAAGATGACGAAGCTCGTCACGGCTCTGCTGACGCTCTCGCGCACCGAGCAGGGCGACAAGCGCTACAAGCTCGAGGACACCGACTTAAGCGAACTCGTCAAAAAAACATGTGCCGGTTTTGTCCCCGCGAAGAACATCACGCTCACTGCGGACATCGAAGACAATATTATAATCCCCGCGCAGGCGCAGCTGATATCGCTGATGCTCGAAAATCTGCTCTCAAACGCCGTCAAATACGGCAGAGACGGCGGGCGCATTGAAGTCAGGCTCAAAAAGGACAGCGGCATCGTGCTCTCGGTGAAGGATGACGGAATAGGGATAAAAGAAGAGGATCTGCCGAAGATATGGGGCAGATTTTACCGCGCGGACGAATCCCGCAGCCGCGAAAGCGGATTCGGCTTGGGGCTCTCGCTCGTCAGCCAGATAGCGGCACTCCACGGCGGAAAAGTCTCCGCATCCTCCGTTTACGGCGAGGGAAGCGAGTTTACCGTGACCTTTTGACGGCGGTATAACAGCATAAATAAATGAACTGGTTGCAGTAGATTTTCTGCTGCAATCGGTTTTGTTATTTTATATTGTTTGACATCGGGGATGGACAAATCCCAATTTATCAACATCACAGCACACTGTTTTACGGACTTCAAACTTTCCGAAAAATTTTTGCGCTCTAATCTTTCTTTAATTTTCGCGGGTTATTATATGGGTGTACTAAGGGACACGATCCCGATAAGAAAGGACAGATACTATGTTTGCAAGTATTTTCAAATCCATCGGAGTCGCGCTCATGTCAGTCATTATGGCTATCTTCTCTGCGTTCGCGCCGCCGCAGGATAAGCCCGACACGGGCTCGGGCAACTCCGGACAGATCCAGCAGGAAGTGAAGATAAGCCTTGACGCCGCGATAGACATTGCAGTCGCCGATGCGGGCGTTGCAAGAGCCGACGCGAAGTTCACCGAAGCGAAGCTCGACAGCGACGATCTTGTCGCCCACTACGATATCGAGTTTATCGCCGGAGCTAACGAATACGACTACGAGATAGCGGTAACGGACGGCAGCATTCTCAAAAAAGAAGTCGAGCCCGCCGACCCCTCGAAGCCCTCAAAGCCCCAGCCCGATGTCTCCGGCTATATCAGCATCGACGAGGCGAAGGCAATAGCCCTCAAGAAAGTTTCTCTTGACGCATCAAAGGTCACTTTCAAGAAAGCTGAGCTTGACGCGGACGACCGCACCCCGCACTATGACATAGAATTTGTCTCGGGCGGATATGAATATGAGTTCGAGATAGACGCAAAGAGCGGAAAGATTCTCGAGTTCGACCGCGAGCGCGTGGATAAGAAGCCCACAGTTGACACATCAAAGTTCATCTCCGTCGAGGAGGCAAAGGCCGCCGCACTCAAAAGAGCTTCCCTCGACGCATCGAAGGTCACATTCACCAAAGCTGAGCTTGATATTGACGACCGCACCCCGCACTATGATATAGAATTTGTCTCGGGCGGATACGAGTACGAAGTCGAGGTCAACGCGAAGAACGGCAGAATAATCGACTTCGACCGCGAGCTTGACGATTCCAAGCCCGCCGACCCCTCGAAATATATCTCTGCGGACGCCGCGAAGAAAGCCGCACTCGACCATGCGGGTCTCACCGAGGCTCAGGTCACGGAGCTCGAAACCGAGCTTGACACCGACTCGCTCACCGCGCACTACGATGTTGAATTCAAATGCGGCGGATTCGAGTATGAGTACAAGATAAACGCAAAGAGCGGAAAAGTTATCTCGTTCGAAAAAGAGAGAGACTAACAGATTTTATTCAGTCCCGGATGTTGAGTCCGGGGCTGTTTTTATTTGTAAACTTTTTTCGTTTTTCCTTGACTTAAAGCCGACTTCAGGTTCTATAATAAAGTCAAATCAAAGGAGGAATTATCATGAGAAAAGATTTCGGCGCAAAGCCATTCACCTATCCGCAGCCGGTGCTTATCCTCGGTTCCTACGACAAGGATGGCAACCCCGACGCTATGAACGCCGCATGGGGCGGCATCAGCGGCGGCAATGAGATATCCATGTGCATAAGCGCGGGCCACAAGTCCACGAAGAATATCCTCGAGAGAAAGGCATTCACCGTGAGCATGGCTGACCTCGAACACACGGCGGCGTGCGACTATGTTGGTCTTGTTTCCGCAGGGAATACGCCCGATAAATTTGAAAAGGCGGGATTCCACGCCGTCAAATCGAAATTTGTTGACGCGCCGCTGATTGAAGAGCTGCCCATCGCCGCAGAGTGCAGGCTCAAGAGCTATGATGCAAACACCGGGCGCATGGTCGGCGAAATAGTCAACGTCTGCGTTGACGAGCGCGTGCTCGACGAAAACGGAAACGTCGATGTTTCAAAGGCGCAGCCGATAACCTTCGACCCGTTCAACAACACCTATGTTGTCCTCGGCGAGACTGTTGCAAAAGCATTCAGCGCCGGCAATTCACTCAAATAAGAATATACGCAAAACGCCCCGCACGTTTCCGTGCGGGACATTTTGTTTTTCGGATGTAACTTTTAATATTTTATCGTGAAATCGTTTATTGTTGTCATGCCGACTTTTACTCTCGTGTTTGAGCCGAGCAGGTGCGCCGTCAGTTCAATAATAACGGGATAGTCATAGTGGGCATAGACTAAGTTGCCGGTAGCCTTGCTGAATCTTGCTACTATCGTTCCGTTATAATAGGTGAATTTCTGGTCGGTGAGCGAGAGGCCGGGATAGTCGAAGTTTACCACATCGGCGGTGAGCACGCCGAACGCTGCGGCATAGCCTTTTTCGCCGGAGGGATTGACCTCGGTGCCGAAGGTCAGGGTTATCTGATATTCGCCGCCCTTGTCCTCGACCTTTGCGCCCTTGACATCTGCGGGAGTGAGCTTGCTGACCCAATCCTTGCCGCCGACGGGGAATACGTTTCTGATGTCCTCTTTTGAGGTCAGGACTATCGCCTTATCGTCGCGCTTCATGAAGGTCTTCATCGCGCTCTTGCCTATTGCGTCTATCGCCTTGGGCAACTCGGTCTTGTCGGCGTTGTTCTTCGTCTCGGTATAGTTGCGGGTGACAGATTTTGCGCCGTACTTGACTCTGTTCGCGCCGGCGTTGAAATAGACGATTATCTCGGCCTTAGTCCAGTCTTTTGCATTTTTCGAGGGCGCGGCGGTTACCTGATTCGAAGCGGTCTCGCCGGGCTTTGCGGGGTCAGCCGATTGAGTTTCGTTTGTCTCGCCCTCCTGCGCGGTGCTGTCCTCGGGAAGGGCGGTAGTGTCTTCAATAATCTGTCCGTCCGCGCTCGTCTGCGCTTCGCCGGTGGTGTCTGCATTTGTTTTTGTGTCGTCCTTTTTGCACGCGCACAGCAGCGACACAAGCAGGACAAGAATCGCCATAACGGCGGCTATCGATCTTTTCATGGATTTTCCTCCTCAGAATTCATATTCACCCGCTCCGACGGTCTGTTTTCTTCCGTCGGGCAGAATTATATCCGCTTGGCAGTTCGACGGGACGGATATTTTATATTTGTATCCCCCGTCCGTCTTATCCCAGCGCACGGAGATTTTTCCGTATACGCTGTCATAGCTCGCTTCGGCAAACTCAAAATGCCCGCCCGGGCGCGGGGCTATAGTGAATCGGTTTTCTCCGGCGACATTTATTCCGCACATCGTGCCGAACAGCCACTCGCACACCGCGCCCTTTGAATAGTGGTTGAGCGAGGCTATGCCGCCCTGCGCCGCGGTGCCCTCCCACGACTCCCAGACGGTGTTCGCGCCGTTCTTGGGCATGAACAACCAGCCGGGCATCTGCTCGTTTTCAAGCAGGCGGTAGGCATATTCAATATCTATATCCGCCAAAACGCTCAGTATCAGCGGCGTCGAGAGAAATCCCGTGCCGAGCCTCCACGAGTAGTTGTCGAGGGCTTTTATGAGCCGCTTTTTCGCATATTCCGTCTGCTTTTCGTCGAGCAGACCGATATAAAGCGGGCGAACAAGCTTTGCCTGGCGGTCGGTGTCTATTGAAAACTTCTTCGTTGAGACGAGCGCGCTGTAGCCCTTTCTCGCCCTTGCGGCATTTTTCTCATAGAGCTTTCTGTCGCTATCCTTACCGAGGACGCGGGCTATATCAGCCATCGTTTCGAGCATATAGACTATGTACGCCGTGGTTTCCTCGGGATTCGGATTGACGAAATCCGTAAATTTAAGCGCCTTGACATCGGCAGGTTCCGCCCATTCGCCGTAGGACTGGCGGTAGTTTGAAATATTGCGGAAATTTTTGAGCCCCACTCCCGTCGGCAGGGCGGTCGGATACCACTTGCCGAGGGTCTTTATTTTATATTCGGCAAAGGCGCGCATGTTGGGATAGAAGCGTTCGAGAATCTTTCTGTCGCCGTACTGCTTATAGAGTCTGTACGGAATAAACACGCCTGCGTCGGACCAGCCCGCCGAGCCGTCCATAAAAGTCATATAGAAATCCACACCGCCGCGTGGGGCTATCTGGCGGAAATCGCCGTTTTTGAGCTGTTCGTCGCACATATCGCGCACGAATTTTTCGGCAAATGGCGCATAGTCAAAAAGATAGCTCGCGGTTTTGCAGAATATCTGCGCGTCGCCCGTCCAGCCGTGGCGTTCGCGGGTTGGGCAGTCTGTCGGCAGATCGGTCGAGTTGCCTTTTGCCGACCACTTTGTCGCTTCGACGAATTTATTGAGCAATTCGTTTGAGCTGTTGAAATACCCCGTCTCATCCATATCGGAATAGACGGCTATGGCGGTGAAGTTCTCCGGGGCGATATCTATATCCGTGCCGACGCTGACATACTGAAAACCGAATATCGCGAACTTGGTCTTGTAGCGGTTAACTCCCTCTTTGCAGATGTATTCGACTCTCTGCAGAGGCGTTGTCTTATGCTTGTTCTTGCACTGTATGTTTTCGAGCGTCAGCTCGCCGTCGTGCAGCAGCTCGCCGAATTCGAGAGTGATTTTCTGCCCCTCGCGGGCGTTTATCTCAAACTCAACATAGCCCGCCATATTCTGCCCGAAGTCGAGCAGCTTTTTCCCGCTCGGGGTGACAGATAATTTGGGCTTGAAGCGCTCTTTTTCGGCTATCGGGAAATTATTCGACGCGCTCGGCACAACTTTGAACTTCGTCTCTTTCGCGTGACCGCTGTATGACGGCGTCATATTTGCGTTGACCCGCTCACCGTCCTTGTTGTCGGCGAAGCGTATCGCGCCGTCGCTGCTCCAGAGCCACGAGCCGTCCGACACAACGGTCTGCACCGTGCCGTCTGTATATTTTATCTCGAGCTGAACGAGCAGTTTTGTCTCGGTACCATACTGATTTTTGAGCCCCCACGCGCCGACGCTGCCCCTGTACCAGCCGTCGGCAAGCTCGGCGCAGATTGTATTTTCGCCCTCATGCAGAAGATGAGTCACATCATATGTCTGATACTGCATGCGCTTTCTGTATTCCGTGATGCCGGGCGCGAGCGGCATTGAAAAATCAACGCCGTTAATCCCGGCTGAATAAAGTCCGCAGGCGGTCATATAGAGCCGCGCAGATGAAATCGGCTTTTTGCACTCGAACTCTTTTTTGAAGCAGTCGACCGGATAACGCTGTTTTCTGTTTACATTATAGTTTCCTGTTATCCACTTCGCGCTCCAATCCGAGGCGTTTCTGAGCCCGATCTCAAAGAATGCCGGCTCGCTCCACTCGCCCTCAAGCCCGTTTTCGTCCCAGAGCTTCACTTTCCAGTTCACTCTCAGGCGCGACGGAGTATCAAGCGGATACGGAATAAAACTCATCTGTGAAGATTCGACCTTGCCGCTGTCCCATAGAATATTGCCGCGCGTGTCGGAAGCGATTAGTCTATACGCGCTCTGCGCCTTTCCGCCCTCGCAGTTCCACATGAAGCGCGGGTTCTTTATATCTATCCCCAACGGGTTTTTGAGATACTCTGTTTTAAGCTTTACGGCTTTCATTCTGTCGTCTCCCCGTTTCTCTGCTTTATCTCCTCCTGCTCCTTGGCGATATTCTTTTCGACATTCAAAAACAGCAGAAGTACCGCAAGGACTATGCCGGTTATCGTCTCAAGCCCTACGAAAGTAAATGTTATCGCGCTCTTGACGCTCTCCGACTGCACGGCGATGAGCTTGCCTGCCGCATCGAGATAGGGCGCGACATAGCCGGATTTCGAGAGAACGAGATTGAATATACCCGTACAAATTCCGACGCTCGCCACGGTGATTGTGTTATATATAGACATCGCGATGCCGTCGCACCTGAAGCCGTTTTTCCACTCGACATGGTCGAGCACATCCGCGAACAGCGCCATGAACACATATGAGCACGGCAGACCGCCGATATTCTTTATAAACTGGCCGATAAGCACTATAACCATGTTCGTCGGCGCGAGCCAGCATATAGCCGAGCCGACTGCATAGAAAATAAAGCCGATTGCCGTTAAGTTGCGCTTGCCGAATTTTTTCGCGAGCGGCCAGACGGCAAAAATGCCGATGCCCATCGGGATTCCGCCGATAACGGAGAGCATGGTCTGGGTCTTGCCGTCGTTATATGTACCGAGGACATAGTTCGAGAAATAAACGAGCGAGATGTTTTTGATAGTCGAGCCGACGGTGAAAATAAGAAAATATATGAAAATTATTATCATATATTTGTCGCTGAAAATCGCCTTGAGCTGAGTTACCATTGCGACGCTATCTTTTTTCTGCTCGCCGCCTTCGAGGGTGATGCGCTCCTTGGTGAAATAATACTCCATAAGCGTCAGCGGCAGCGCGATGCACGAGAGAATACTCATCGTAACTATCCACTTTGATTTGTCAACGCCGAGCTGCGGCATGATGAGCATGGGGAAGATGAGCGCGACGATTATGCCGCTCATCATGATGGTCGATATCTGATTGAAAACCGAGAGCGAACCGCGCTGTTCCGTATTTCTCGTCGAGAGTGGAACCATGAGGTTGTGGCTCATGTTATAAATTGTATAAGCGAACGAATAAAACAGATTATACGAGAGCATGACCCATATCACCTGCACCGTCCGGTTACCCGAGGGGACTGTGAAGAGCAATATGCCGGTCACGGCGACAAGCGGCGCGGAGATCAGCAGCCAAGGGCGCGCCTTGCCCTGTTTTGTGCGCGTGCGGTCGATGATATAGCCCATAACTATATTCGTTATGGCGTCGATTATCTTCGACACTATCGGGAACACCGCGAGGAACGCGCCGCCCCACACGGTGGTGAGGTTTAGGACATCGGTATAATAGACATTGAGGTAGGTCGCGAGCACGGCGTTTAAAAGCAGCGCGCCGGACGGGCCGAGCAGATAGCCCAGCCACTTCTCCTTCGCCGTAACATCGGGCGAGGTCAGGCGCGAATCAAGCGCCCGCTTTTCAAAAAATTTTGCTTTTGCCATCACGAGAACTCCTTCATTTATTTTATCTTATGGATATAAAAATATATTTGCAGCTGCCTTTGCCACAGCCTTATACGCTTGCGGTGCTTTTTATATGATTTGAGCCGTAAACCGACCCCATAGGGTCGGCGCGGCTAAAATGTTAAAAGGCTGAATGAATTTCTTATATAGTTGTCGCTGCGGTTTCGGCGCGTCCTCGGATTCCGTCTGAAGCTTTCCGTAACGCGCCGTTTTCCGCAGGCGATAAAATCATTGGAGACAGAAAGGTTAAGGTCTCCTTGACAATTGAAAGATTTCATATTACACTACTATTATATCTACATCGTGTCGGATTAACAATCATCAGTTTTGTTAATCGCTGTTATGAAACCGACAAAATCATCTGAAAATGGCGGGATAATATGAACACAAAAAATAACCAGCGCACGAGACTTTCAAAAATATTGCTCAAAAACGCGCTGATGGATCTCCTGGGCGAGAAAGGCTCGGTAGCAAAAATATCAGTAAGAGAGCTGTGCGAGCGCGCCGAACTCAACCGCTCGACCTTTTATGCGCACTACTCCGAGCCGAAAGAGCTGCTCGAAGAGGTCGAAAACGAGCTGCTCGACGCGACTCAGGATCACTTAAAGAAAATAGGCGCGGAAAACGACCTCGGCGCGCACAGATATCTGCTTTCATTTCTAATGTATATCAAAGAAAATGACAAGCCGTTCCGCACGCTGCTTGTCGACTCGGTTGACCCTGCGTTCCGTTCAAAATTCATGCAGCAGTCGATAATTCAGTTTATTGAGAACCTGAACATCGTTTTTCCGAAGGAGCAGGAGCAATATATCTACTCATATATTCTCAACGGCAGCACGGGCGTTATTATCCAATGGATACGCTCGGACTACTGCATTGACGAAAATGAGCTTGTTGATCTGCTGTTTTCGATAAATCAGAGCGCGCTTGTCAATCTCGACATAAAGCCGCGCATATAGTTGAAAGCCTACCAAGCAAGTGGTATAATTGTGAAAACTCGCGCAATAATGCGCAAAATGCAAGGAGACGACAAAAATGAGAGAGAGCAAAATCACGAGAGACGAAGCGTTTGAGCTTCTGAAAAAATACAACAAAGACCCGTTTCACATTCGCCACGCGCTGACCGTCGAGGGCGTTATGCGCTGGTACGCAAAGGAGCTCGGCTATGCGGACGAGGAGGAATATTGGGGCATAGTCGGTCTGCTGCACGACATCGACTTCGAGCTCTATCCGGAGGAGCACTGCAAGAAAGCTCCAGAGCTGCTCAAGGCGGGCGGAGTCGGCGACGACATGATATATTCAATCTGCTCCCACGGCTACGGCATCTGCGTCGATGTCGAGCCTGTTCACGAGATGGAAAAAGTGCTCTTCGCGGCGGACGAGCTGACAGGGCTTATCTGGTCGGCGGCGCTGATGCGCCCGTCCAAGAGCGTGATGGACATGGAGGTTTCGAGCCTCAAAAAGAAGTTCAAAGACAAAAAATTCGCCGCGGGCTGCTCGCGCGACGTTATCCGCACGGGTGCGGAGAGGCTCGGCTGGGAGCTTGAAAAGCTCTTCGAGCAGACGATACTCGCCATGCGCTCATGCGAGAGCGATGTCAACAGCTTTATGGGGACTTACCAGGCATAAAATGAGCAAAAGACTGCCGCAGAATAAATCTGCGACAGTCTTTTTTATTTGCGTTTTATATTCAGTCCAGTGCGGGCTCGGGGGTAACCGGTGCTTCCGTTGCCGGCTCCGACGGGATCGGATTTATCGGTTCGTCGGACGGTTTCTCTGTCGGTTTCTCCGTGGGCTTTTCCGTAGGCTTCTCCGTCTGCCTCTCGGTTGGCTTTTCGGTGGGCTTTTCGGTGGGCTTCTCTGTCGGCTCGACTACAGATACATTTATGAGCATCTTTCCGCTCGCCGTTTCCCCGTCGGAGTCTGTAACAGTGACTTCCACGGTGTACATTCCGCTGACCTTCGGGGTATATGACATACTCTTTTCCGATTTTTCCGCCACGAGCGCGCCGTTCAAAAATATCTTTATTTTATAAGAAGTATATTTTCCCGTTCCGCCGGAGACGAGCGCCGACGCGTGTATCTGCGGCGCGGCGGTGCCGTTGTTCGACACCTGCGCCGCCGCAACGGCTGCGAGGGTCGGATTCTTGACGGTTACTGTGCATGAAGCGGTCTTGTTTCCGTCCTCGGTCTTTACGGTTATCACGGCGGTGCCCTTCGCCTTTGCCGTGACGCGCCCGGAGCTTGAGACAGACGCTACATTGCTATTGCTGCTCGACCATGTGACTTTCCGATTCGCCGCATTGCGCGGAGCGACTGTCGCCCGGAGCTGCATCGAATCGCCGACCGTCAGGCTGAGCGAGGACGAGTTCAGGGTAACGCCCGTGACATGGTCGATATATACCGTCACCTTGCAGACCGCCACGCGGTTGCCGTCCTTTGTGGTAACTCTGATATTTGTCGTGCCCTCTTTTTTCGCCACTACTATGCCGCCCGCGACCTCCGCTATCGACGGATCGTCGCTCGACCAGGTGTAGTCCTTGTCATATGCGTCGGCGGGGATAACAGTAGCGGTGAGCACTTTAGTCTGACCGACTCTGAGTTTGGCTTCCGTTGCGCTGAGCCTGACGCCCGTCACGCTCTGGTATTTTTTCTTGCTGTAAAATGTCCTTGTGCCGTTCTTGTTCTTTATCGTCAGAACGCCGTTGCTGACGGATATTCCGTAGCTGTCCCAGTCGCTCTTTCTGTCCGCATATCCACCGCCGGTCGATGACTTCGTATAGGTGCTGAGAGTTGCGATGTCGAAATTCGTCGCCTTTATGCCGAAGCGATCGCCCGTCTCGTCGCCGCCCTTCTGCGCGGTGTATATTTCAATCGTGGAGTCGGGATTGTTGAACAGATACCACACTCCGCGCGCCTCTCTGTAGCAGGTGCCGGTGTATCTGTCCTTAGTACCGGGAGATTTCACGAATTTCTTATTATTGATATAAAAGCAGTTGCTGCCGAGGATTATTTTATTCGCGCTCAGCGAGCTTTCCCATGAGGCAAACGGCACGGAAATTGAGTTGCCCCAGCTGCCGCCCGAGGATGAAAGCGACTTCGAGGGATAGAGGGTATACGCCGCAACGTTCCCCGAAGACGAGGGCAGCGAGAAATTATACGAGCGCAGATTCATCCCGCTCGCGGAGTTCGACACATCGACAAATATATCGGAATAGCCGTCGAGATACCATCTGCCTGAATATTTCGCCGCGGTCTGCGAATACACCTGAGCGGACGCGTCCGCCGCGGGCTGATTTTCAGATCCGCTCTCGGTCTTTCCCGTCGCTTTCCATTTTGCGGTGAGATTCAAATCATCGTTTATGGGCGTTGAGAAATCGAACTCGGTGTCGCCGTTGAACCAGCCCTCGAATTTATATCCCTCGCGCTCGGGAGTCGGCGGCGCAAACGCCGCTTCGCCGCGCTTTATCTCGATTATCTCGTTCTCCCTGCCGTCGCCGTAGCAGAGCACGAGCAGGACTATATCCGTGCCCTCGTCGATGCTGTAGGACGCGACAAGGGTGATGTCCCCCGTTATCGCGGTGTTGAAATCGAACGCCGCGCCGTTATACTGCCACTCGATGAAAGTGAAGCCCTCTTTGTGCGGATCCCACGGCTTTTTGGCGCTCTCGCCGTCGCGGATATGCTGGGTCTTTATCTGCGTTCCGCCCGAGCTATCAAATGTCACCGTGTGGACTGAGTTTTTGGAGCAGGCGGCAAAAACCGCGAGCGCCGTCAACAGGACTAATAAAACTGCCGTTACCCTCTTCATTGCGATCCCCTTTTCGCTTCGTAATAAGTATCGGTCTGACATAAATATATGCCAAAGGTATTTCAAAATAATTCTACTGCAAAATAAATTGTTTTTAATCGCTTTTGAGAATTATGCAATCTCTATGAAAAATATTTTTCATATATTGATTTTTGTTCAAAAATAAAACAGCTATTCATAAAAGAGCAACCCCCGGCGAAGAAAAACACCGGGGGCTTGGAATTCTGAGTTGTATCAGAGCTCGCGCTCTATCTTCTCCTGCGCCGCTTTCAGTATCGCAGCCGGATCATTGCCGAGGATATCGAGCCCCTCGGCACTGAAAAAGCTGAAGTTCTCAATACCGAAGAACGACTTCGTGACCGTCTTGATATATTCGAAGCCAAAGTCCGTGCCGCCGATATATCCGCCCGAAGTGGTGATATAAATCAGCTTTTTCGCCCTGCAATAGCTTATCGGGACACCGTCGCTGCCGTAGAGAAAAGTCAGCCCGCCGACGCACAGGGATTCGATATAGATTTTGAGAAACGCCGGGAAGCTGTAGTCCCAGAACGGCGCGGCGATAACGACAGTGTCGCAGGCGGCGAACTGCTTCGCGCAGTCATAGACCGGGTCGGAAAAGTCGTTCTTTTCCGCGCTTTCGGCGCGCTTCGCGAGTCCCGCCGCGTCGAGCGGCTTCAAATCCGCGTCGGCAAGGCGTATCTCTTCTATATCGCCGTCAAGGCGGCTGAGTGCGGTTTTGGCGAGCGCCAAAGTGCGCGACTCGTTATCCCCGCGCACGCACGAATTGACGAAAAGTATTTTCTCTTTCATTTTTCCTCCTGTTTTCACTCTCTGATTATTTCAAAATTCCCGCTGTGAAGCTCTTCGAGGCTGCCGCGCTCGTCTGCGAACGAGTAGCCGTCGGGCAGTCTTACGCGGCCGTGAACCCCGCTGTCTGCGGAGATATCGAGTGCTATGCCCTCGAGCGTTCTGTGCCACTTGACGCTCACTTTGCCGCCGACCGTCTCATACGAAGCCGCGGCACTGTCGAGCTTTTCAATAAATACGGGCAATATCTCAACCTCCGACGGATCAGTAAGGAAAGGATTGACGCGGATGCCGCCGATATATTCAATGAACCACGCGGAAATATCGCCGAACATATGATGATTGAGCGAATTGGGTCTGTCCTCCTCGCGCAGAAAATCCTCGGGCAGAGCCGTAAGCCCGCGCTCAACGAAGTTGCCGTAGGACGGATAGTCCGGGCGGGTTATCATTTTAAAAGCCAGGTCGGCTTCGCCGAAATCGGAGAGCACCCTAAACAGCACGCGCATGCCGAGTATGCCCGCGTCGACATGGTCATCGCGCCGTTTGATTATCTCAAGAAGGCGTTTGAACGCCTCGGGCTTTTCGCCGGGATTGAACACATCGTAATATATCGCCATCGCCTGCGAGGTCTGGCAGGAGCCTATCGCAGTCATAGTGCCGAAGTCTATCAGATACCGTCTGACCGCGTCTCTTATCTCATTATAGAGCTTTTCGCAGAACTCGCGTTCGAGCGAAAGTCCGAGCTGCGAGAAAATATAGGCGGCTTTCTTGAGAATACTCATGCATGTCACGCTGTCCGTAAATTCGAGCGGCGATTTGACCCTCGTCACCGGACACCAGTCTCCGAGCCCAATCGCTACAAGCCCGCGCTCGTCGCGGCGGCGCGAGATATACTCGCAATAGCGGAATATCGCCGTCGCGTTCTCTTCGATTATTTTTCTGTCGCCGCGCAGGACGTAGCAGAAATACGGAATATACGTCAGCGCAGCGTCCCACGCGGGACCGTTGCCCCATTCGAAGCCCCAGCCGCCCGTCGGCACTATGCCGGGCAGCGCACCGTCCGCACGCTGAGCGGCGCGGATATTGCGAAGCCACTCGCGGTAGCTGTTGACTGCATCAAGATTCATCAATATGTGCTCGGCGGAGAGAGCGGCGTCACCCGTCCAGCCGTTTTTCTCGCGGTGCGGGCAGTCTGTCGGGAAATAATAGAAATTCGAAAGATCGGAGTTTCTCGTCATCGCCTGAAGTTTGTTCGTCATCCCGTCGGAGCAACCGAATGAGCCGATCTCGCGCAGAGCCGAGTTCTGCACGACAAAAGTCAGAAGATCGGCGGTCGCCTCCTGCTCGGTTATACCGAGCACCACGCAGTATCTGAAGCCGTGGTAGGTGAACACGGGCTCAAAAATTTCTTCGCCCTCGCCTTTGAGAATATACACGTCGCGCTGGGAATATCCGGCGGGATAGAAGCAGATGTTGCTCGTGTCCGGCTCGCCGTCGGGCGCAAAATATTCGCCGAACTGCAGATCGATTTGCCGCCCGCGCTCGCCGCTTATCCTGAGCTTTACCGTACCCGCCGAGTTCACGCCGAAATCGTATAAAAATCCGTCGCGCTCGTCGCTCGCGATTTTTTTCGCCTCTTTGACAACGTCGCCGCGGGTTATGTATTCCTTGAGCCTGCATTTTCTTATCAGAACCGGATTTATCTCGCGCACGGGCGCTATCGGCTCCGCCTCGCACAGGCGCTTTTCGCCGCGCGGGGTCTCCGCAGGCAGGGCGTTTTTCCACGCGCTGTCGTCAAAGTCCGGCTCGGACCAGCCGGGAATTTCAAGGCGCGCGTCGTAGTAGCAGCCGCAGCGCAGGTCATCGAAAATGACCGGGGAGGGCGCAGTTTTGACTGAACTGTCAGCCTCGAAAGTATCGATTTTGCCGTCAATATATTCCGTCGAGACGCAGAAAGCCGTGCGCGGCGCGCCCCTGAATGCGGCGATATCAAAGTCCCAGATCTGACCGCCCGGTGCGTTCTGCATTCCGTTGCCGAGCATGATGCCGAGAACATTTTTGCCCGGCACGAGATACTCGGTTATATCATATTCGTCGTAATAGACAAGATCGTCGGGGTTCGAGATATACGGGGCCAAAATGCCTTTTGTCAGCCTCTGCCCGTTGACATAGAGCTCATAAAACCCGAGTCCCGTCAGCGTAATAACACTCTTTTTGACTTCGCCGTCTATCTCAAAAGCCTTTCTGAAATAAGGCGCGGGGACATGGAATGTATAGGTTGTATAATCATATCCCGCACAGATAAATTTTTCCGAAAACATAACAGCACTCCTTTACGCTAATATCATAACCGAGGACGGGAAAAACTGCAACAGATAATAAAAACATTGCCATACTTTTTTAAATGTGCTAAACTAAATTTAAACGTTTATTACTCAAACAATAACTTTAATTCGTGGAAAGCTATATTACAAGAAATACAGCGCCTTGAAAGTAAGTTGCACAACACGATTAACAGCTATTTAATAGCCTCTCAGTATTTCTCTTATCTCTACATCTTTAGCATATGAATTCAAATCGTTTATCATTTTCCCGATATATTGTTTATGCTCCAAGTAATCTATGCCGTGTATTTCTTGGGATAATCTGTTCAGGAATTCAATTTTATTATGAATCAATGGCACCTCGCTACCTGACCACGAAGAAAAGCTTGAAAACAATGGAAGGTCTTTAAAGTTTTCTATGCTTTTTTCATACTCCAGATAGAGTTTGATGTAAGCGATTCTTTGCTCATCTGTCATTTTTGCTATGGAATCAAAAAGGCTCCTCATATACACGCTATCCGAATGATGCTTTTCTATAAAACTGCAAAGAAAGGTATTAACCTTTTCTCTGTCTGAATAAGCATTTATTACATCAAAGAAATCTGTTAATTCATAATGGGGATAATTTACTTTTTCTTTAATGACATCGGCAATATGCTCAAATGAAGTGGAAAACTCTTCTGTTTCAAATAGTTTAGTAATATGATCTGAATGATCCATAAAATCACGATGTCGTTGTTTTATTATTGTTAATAAATACTCATCGAGAAATGCGCAATTATTACAGAATAGTATTTTAAAGTATTGTCCATGATAATCAAAATACCTTTCATATGACAACTCAAATAGATAAATCTGCTCCAATAAATTCATTTCGGTTGAAAATAATCCGAGAACTTCAGCAACAGGTGTGATTCCGTCGTGGAATAAAAAACTAAAATATATATCAACAATAAACGGGAGCTCATGCTTTTTTTCAAGAATGATTTTACATGTTTTAATGAATACATCCGGATCCAAATAACTGAATTTTTTAACAAAGGTTATTTCTCTAAAACCAGACCTAATAATCGCTTTATCTGAATCATCGAGAAGGAAAGAATAAAAATCTTCAACGGTGTTTTTCTGTATCTTATCATTCGGGAAATGATAAAAGTAATAATAAATCCATTCATTTTTTTGAGTGTATTCATTTGCTTGAAGTAATTGTAATACTTTTTCAGGATCCATTAGATTAAAAAGGTATTCAACAATTCTAGAGGCAGATAATCTCGTTGGAGTATCAACGCTCAAATAATATTCTACTGCCTTAACAAAATGATTATTGCCTTCATACAAAATGTCGAACAATAGACCTAAGCCTTCTGTTATTTCATATTCATTTTCAATGCAGGATTCATTACAAACATCAATTATTGAACAAATATCAGAAAAATCAGCTTTGTTAATCATTTCTTTGATATTGCTCTTACGGACTATCAGTTCATCCCGGAACTCTTTATATTTTAGCTTATTCTCGCCTTTGATTGTTTTATATATTTTAAGGATATCCGAAGATGAATAATCCTTAACAAGCGAGTAATCAATACACTTTTCTAAATCGTTTTCCTTCAAAAAAGCTATATATTTATCAACAAGAATACAATCTTCAAGATTGTCAGAATTAAATGAAGAGTCAATTAATCTATAAATATATGGGCAATCCGTTTCAATAATCTGATTGCTATTGTCTGCTCCATCGCCGTATACTCTTAATATGTCACGAATACACATTTTTGAATCCTGAGTTGGACATATTTCATATAGTAATGTCCATGCTTTTTTTCTTAGATTTACAATCTGCTCACCTCCATGTATAGTAATATAATTAATTGTAAATGTTCTTTCTCCGTTTGATTCCGTCCACTCAAATCGGAAATTCAAAATGTATTTAGCAACTTTAAAAAACAGATATGCTACTGCTTCGTTTGTCCATCCTTCAGAGTGTTCTTTCAGTTTTTCGAGGAGAAGAATTTCAACACGATACTGAAAACTATCGGAATACTTATTAAATACTAAACGCTGCTTTATTATTGCAAAAAACTGTTCGTATAAATCCGGTCTTTTCTTATAATACAACAGAAGCAAATCTAATGCTTCGGAATAATTGTCACATTGATAAAAACCACCTAATATTTCGATTACATCATCAGTTATAGATTCCGAATGTTTCTCGTTAATTGCTCTTTTGTTAAACGGCTTCACTTCTGATTTATTAATTATTTCTTTGAGAATTAGAAGAGTAGCAGTCTCGTTAACAGGATAAAAAGCTTTAACATAATCAAAGAAAACAGATGGATTATTTTCAGCTAATTCATCCCATACTTTACTTATTTCTTGATTAACATAAGCTATCATTTCTTCGGAGTAGAAGGATACAGTTAAAACATTTACAGACGTTATTGTTTTTGACTGATTGACAGGGAAATAAACTCTGATGGCATCAGAAAGGAGAAGTAACTTTTTATCAAAAAAGGTGTATTTTAGTATATAATTGGACAAGCATTGCTCTGATATTTTAACAGCTTTTTCTGCATATATATCAATTAGTTCAAATGAATGAAGTTTATATACACTCTCGATAAAAGTTTCTTTACTAATATGAGAAATGTTCAGCAATGGTTCAATAAAATCCAGATTATCAATATGAAATGCGTCAACAAAAGCAACTATTCCAAAAGTAATAATTAAATCTTTTTCATCACACAATTTATACTCTTCAATAACCCGACCATAATAATTTTCATATAACTTGGACACATCTGCTAATGAAGCTAAAGCGTTTTCTCTTCGTGCTGTTATTCCGGCAATCATAGCTATGCGGGCGTTTCCGTTTGATATTTCAGATATTCTTTTAAGATAATGCTGATCTTTAATACCAAGGTTAACTTTGATAATCTCTTCAATCTTTTCTTTATCAAATGGCTTAACTTTTATTATTCCATACCTTGCAAACTCCATTATTTTTTTATGGACTTCATTGAGTGCGTAATCTCTTACGGTAATAATTATTTTAACAATAATTCCATTTTCTTTTTTTAATAAGTATTGCAAAATATGTGACAATCCAGCAATTTGGTTTGCGTCATCAACAAAAAGTAAATATTTGCCAGGATGATTTAGATGCATTTGAAGTTCTTCATATATAGGAAGCGCATTGTCCCTTATACATAGCAGAGTTTCTCCTTGTTCGGAGCTGCGATTTTTAGCGAATTCAACTGCTAATCTTGTTTTTCCTGTTCCTGCGGTACCTGATATTACTGCGACATCATATTCTTCTAATACTTCATCAAGCTTTTTTATTTCATCTTCTCGATACAGAAATTCGTTATCTAATGGTGCCGAAAAAGCTGATGAATCATTTTGTTTAATAAAATCCTCTATGCTAAATATCTGGTTTGTATCATAAGATATTTGCAAATAATCTTTTGCTAAATCTCTTCTTTCGGAGAAAAGATGATTGGCGATTCTATCTATTCCCCACATATTAAACACAATACTCTTCTCTTCACACATTTCACAAAACTCTTTATGAACCGCAGGTTTTAAATTTGAGGATGTATGAAAGTATATGATTTCTGATATATCTTTACTATCAATGCCGGTTTCACTTGAATTTAAGCATTTTTGAATATCATCAGTAATCTTTTTACGAAGTCCTGTTTGCTGTGTTGTATATTCAACAAAAACATATTTGTTATCCTTATTGATACAATACGTGTCAGGAGTTCCTGGAGTCGTTTTTTGAGTTCCCGATTGGCTGCCTAGTGAAACAAAATTAGAGTATCCTAATGAATATAGTATTTGATCACAAAGGTTTTGAAAAGTCCCTTGATCCAATTCTAATATTTTCTGTTTGATTGTATTAATTATCGCCATATATTTCACCTCGTTTGAATCTGTTTTGTTTTATTAAATTATATCATTATCTTTTTGTTCCCGCAACAAGTATAACAGTTTAAAACCAATCTTTTCTATCGCCTTTTCACAAACTCTCTTAGCCGTACTCGCATTACTAAACCCGTGATTGGTAGCGATGTCGGTAAATACTACCAACAAGGAAATCCATTATTTCAGCTGTTCCAACTATAAGAAGGATATCCGTGGGAATTGCGAAACCCGCCATTATATCCGTGCCGACGCTATCGAGCAAATCGTTATGCTTGAATTAAAGAGATTAGCAAAGTATTTGGAATCCCACGAGGAAGAATTTGCAAAGCTCCTCGCCGAAAAAACCAATGCCGATATGTTGACGGAGCAGAAAACCTTGGAAACAGAGCTAAATCGGGCAACCGCCCGAAATGAAATGCTCACTTCGCTTTTCGCCAAAACCTATGAGGACAATGTATCGGGCAAGTTGAGTGATGAGATGTATATGGAGCTATCCCATAAATACGAGGTTGAACGTCTTGAACTGAAAACAAAGATTTTTGAGTACAAGGAGCGCCTTGCCAAAATCAGTGAAATGGAGCAAAACAAGATGACTTTCTTAAAGCTGTCAGAAAGTTTATGGAGATGGAATCCTTAACCGCACCAATGCTCCGGGAACTTATTGACCACATTGATGTGTACGAAAAAGAAGGTCGCAAAAAGAACTACACTCAACGTATCGTCATCTATTATTGTTTTGTCGGTTATTTAGAACTACCGTCATCAGATGACGAAAACTACAAAGCCAACACCCGGAAGGGCGTAGATGTGGAGTATATTCCCACAGTGAAATCCGCATAAGACAAAAGGTGTGCAGGCACAAAACCTGCTCACCACATACAAACCGGATGAAATTGAATAAAAGAATGAGTGTCCATAACATAAATCCGTTATGAACACTCATACTGGTCCGAGTGACAGGGTTCGAACCTGCGGCCTGATGGTCCCAAACGGACCTATGAAGGCAATTTCCGCTAAAAATAACTTTTTCCGCCCCTTTTGTGGTTATTTCTAATTGGTTTTAACCCTTTCCGCTACATTTCACTCACTCTTTGACGCTCTTAATTCCACTGTTTCCGAGTGCTCCGAAACGGTAGGTGGTCTGTTATGTGGTCAACAGCAATTTCCACGGAATAATATGAGCTACACGCCTCTCGCATTTACGCGAGGGACGATTGCTTTTATACGGTTATTATAACTCTGAACAACCCCTGATTCAAGTCAAAATTTGCACCGCAGTAGACAAAGAAAAGTCTTACCTGCGATATCCGTTTTTCTGGCACATTTCATTTATTGATTCGGCAAAAATCGAACGGGAGTGTTTATCAGGGTTATCATTGCAGTTTTTCTTGTATATGTAATAATCCTGCAACTCGCCCCAAAGGTTCTCCCTTTTTAACCAATCCATTTTCTTTTCTAATCCTACAAAGCCCTTCCCCTGATATTCCCAAGAGTAACAATCGTTGTCTTTGTTAAACCGAATATACTGCTGCCTTCCGTCGTCGCAATTATATACTATTGCAAAGTCGCAGCTGTGAATAATGCGAGAATGAAAAGTGTCAATCTTTTTAATAGTAAGAACGCGAGTAGAATCCTCGCAGCATTTGTATCCATATTTAGGCGCAACTCGGTTAATGGCATTTCTTATAATCTTCCTAATTTCTTTTGGCTCATAGTTTTCATCTTCGTCATTCACCTCAATATTGATATCAAAATCAAATCCGATATTTGAGTTTGCATCGTAAGTAATCATATTGCGGCTTGAACTGCCAACTGTTGTGAATTTGAATGTGAAGTAATCTCTGACAAGATTCTGAACTTCATGAAGGAGTTGATATAATTCTTTCTTTATAGGTTTCGCGTCTTTTTTTGCTACATACTTGAAATCATGCATTTGTTTATCCCTCTCAAAAACATTCTCCCTAACCTACCAATCAGCCAAAGCCAAATCATTGTATTATACTACAACTTTTATGTTTGTCAATACGGATTTGTCATATCGGAGTTCCATGCTTTAGTAATGACTGGATTTATACATTTCAAGAAGAGCAACTATGAATTTGAGTGATTCAGTTAAAGAATTAAAGTGAAAGCATCGTTTTTAAGATCTGAACAAATAGCATTAGTCCAATCCATTAGTCCCATTGCTTTTTTATGCAAAACTGTAATATCAACTTCATTTGAATTACTTGAAAAGCTAAGCTTGTGGGAGCCGGGAATGTATTCTATGTCGATTGCGTTGGCTATAACTTGTGCAGTTAGATTAGCATTGCACTGTTGATATACTTTGATGGGTTCTAAAGTATCAGAAATGGCGAGTATGTAGAGCAACGGATTGGATGTAAAAGTGATGGTTTTAAAATTCTCTTCAAATAGGTCAATCAGCAGGTACTTTTCGTATAACTCTCTTGTGGCGGTAGATTGTTTGAAAATATTGTGAGACAGAATACAGTCTGAGATGTAAGAAAAAACAGTAAGCTGCTCCTTGAAAAAATGTCGTTTTTCATAGTAAAAATCACTTAAATCTTGTGTTAATCCCATTTCATTATTTGAATCGAGGTATGACAACACATAGTTTTTTATCATTCTATCGTAAAAAAGAAATCCACCAATTATTCCATGATCCACACGATGTCTTTCATTGATACAATAGTTAAAATATCTTGTGATGACACGACTTGGATATCGATGCCCTCTAATTACACTTCCGTTTGAAAAATGAAGTTTGGGATAACCATAAATTGTATAATTTCGTTGAGTTAATTCACTAAGCAAGGCGTGCTCCAAGCTTGGAACTGAATTTGATGAAAAATTAAAAGCTCCTAAAGCAGAAAACGGAGATAAATTTATTCCCAATACTTTTTTAATTTCTGTTAGAGCACGATACTCTTGGATAGAAATGTAATAAGCATGAAAATTAGCCTCTTTCGGAATCGGAGCATGATTAGGACATTGAATAGGGCAATTTTCTCGTTCTGTTACACAATATCCGTAATCATGATATAAGAATGTTAAAAACCAAAGATACGAAAACGGAAAATGATTTTCACTTTGAAGAAAAAGAGATTCCGTGCCGTTGATGCAGTTTTCAATAAACAATCCCAAAAAGAATCCCGAAACTGTGTGGGAAGCTCTTTCCGGAGGTAACTGATATTGCTCATCAAAACGGTAAGCAAGCTCAAATTCTTTTTGCATAGCAGTGAAATACCGGGTTACAAATTGATTTGCCATCTTGGGATTAAGAACTAATGGAAGAACTTTTCCTCCGTTTTCAAAATATTGTTTAATAAAGTTAATGGAGGTTTTACCGCTTAAGATGTCGTCGGTTCTCATTTGGGCTCCATAATAATTCCAATTTATTTCGTTTTTGCGAGAAAGAGTGTTGTTAATATAGTCCAAGTATGTCATATTAACCTCCATAGGCGATTTGTGCATAAATATATTTTATACTATACTACAAATGGAATCGAATATCAACACAGACACTCGAAAAATACTGAAATCGCAGTATTATTATGCCGAAAGCTGTTGATACTCAGAACAAAATGTGGTATAATAATAGAAATGGTAAAATACCAAATTTATAACTGCGTATGAGGTGTAATACAATGGCCGCAAGCTATAAAAAATTATTCAAGCTTTTAATCGACCGTGATATGAAAAAGAAAGAACTCGCCGAAAAAGCCGGCATCAGCATCGCCACCATCACTAAGATGGGTAAGGACGGCGCCGTTGTCAGCAGTGAGGTTCTTGTAAAGATATGCTCAGCCCTTGGTTGCACTATGGATGATATTGTAGAGATAGTGTCTGACAAGTAATTATTTATTCTTTCAACCTAAAAGTGTATATAAAGAAATGAGGAAAATACATGTCTGCTAAACAGATTATAGACGCAATGTGGGACGATTCTCCCGTTGATGTATCCACCGAAGTAAATTTTATCTGGTCCATCGCAAATAAACTGCGCGGACCGTACCGTAGCGACAAATATAAGGATGTCATTATTCCGATGACGATCATCCGCCGCTTTGAGTGCGCTCTTGCGCCCACCAAGCAGAAAGTCGTAGACCAGTTCAAAGCAAATCCGAATTTCCCGGCAAAGGCGATGTATCGCATTTCCGGCTTTCAGTTTTATAACACCAGTGAATTTGACCTTGCAGAGCTTGTAAATGACGCAGACCATATTGCCGCCAATTTCAAGAGTTATCTGCAGGGTTTCTCTGCAAACGTGCTGGAAATTCTGATGTCCAAGGAGCGCGGTCTGAACTTCGGTGAAGAAATTGACAAGATGGATAAGAATAACCGTCTGCTTTCCGTCATCAAGGCGTTCTCCGAGCTTGATCTCAATCCTCGCACCATCGACAATGTGAAGATGGGATACATTTTTGAGGAACTGATCCGTAAGTTTTCTGAAAACGCCGAGGCCGGTGATCACTACACTGGGCGCGACATTATCAAGCTGATGGTCAATATTCTGCTTGCCGAAGGCTGCGATGATATCTTTGACGATGGCAAGGTCATCACCATATTGGATCAGGCCTGCGGAACGGGCGGTATGCTCTCCACCGGCTATAATTTCATCAAGCGTTATAATCCTTCTGCCGATGTGCGACTGTTCGGGCAGGAGATCAACCCGGAGTCTTACGCTATGTGCCTTGCAGAGATGCTCATTAAGGGTCAGAATGCTGAAAATATCTGCTATCAGGACACCATGAAAGCCGACCGTTTCAAATCCACCAAAATGCGCTTTGTGCTTGAAAATCCGCCGTTCGGCACCGCCTGGGGCGGCAAGGACGCTGCCGAAGGTGTCGAGGATGCCGTCAACGCAGAATATCAGAAAGGCTTTGACGGTCGTTGGGGCGCAGGCCTGCCTGGTTCCGGCGATATGCAGATGCTGTTCCTTCAGTCTGCCATTGATAAGATGGACGACAACTTCGGTCGTGCTGCGATCATCGAAAACGGTAGCCCGCTCTTTTCCGGTGGAACGGCTTCCGGCGAGAGTCAGATTCGCCGCTGGATGCTGGAAAGCGATTTGATCGAAGCCATCATTGCGCTGCCTACAGACCTGTTTTATAACACCGGCATCGCTACATACATTTGGGTTCTCTCCAAGAATAAGCGCCCGGAGCGCAAAGGCAAGATTCAGCTGATTGATGCCTCAACTTTCTTTAAAAAGCTGCGTAAAGCCCTGGGCGATAAGAAAAACGAGATTTCTCCCGAAGACCGCAGTGCCGTTACCAAGCTGTATGCGGATTTCGCAGAAAACGAATATTGCAAAATCTATCGGAACGAGGAGTTCATTTATCGTGAGTACACGGTGATGCAGCCCCTTCAGCGTAGCTATGCCATTACGGCGGAGCGGATTCAGGCGATGATGGGTAAAGGCGCACTTGACAGCCTCTACAACGAAGTGAAATTTGCAGACTTGGAATTGATGGCGGAAAGAGATGGTAAAGCTCAGAAACAACTGGACAGGTTTTTTGTTGGCAAGCCGATCTTTGATGCGATTCTTGCAGATTTGAACCACGCCATCAGTGATACTGTGTGGATGTCGCCGGATGCCTTTATGCCGCATCTTACCGAAGTATTAAGCAAGGCTACAACAGACAAGAAGCTGTTGGAAAAGATTGCGGATGGTCTTTCTGTTATGGACAAGAATGCCGAGATTCAGCGTGACCGCAAGGGTAACATCATCTATGATAAGGAAACCAAGGACACCGAACTGGTGAAATGGGAAGAAAGCATTGAGAATTATATGGCAAGAGAGGTTCTGCCGCACATTCCGGATGCCGCCGCATTCTTCGAGGAAAACCTTGGTGCAAAGAAGCCCGTTATCAAAACCGGGGCGGAGATCCCGTTCACACGGTATTTCTATAAATACCAGCCATCTACGCCGAGCGAGGAACTTGAGACCAGATTTAAGGAATTGGAACTTTCCGTGACTGAGCGTGTTGCAAAGTTGTTCGAGTAAAGGAGGCCTGCGAGGGTGTTTAAGTTTATATTCGAAATACTGACCGACCCTTTGGGGCTCCCTATAGAATGGTACTGGGAGTATCTGATTTTGGCTGTGATCGGTGCCGCTGCATACGCTGTTGCTTACCGTTGCGTCGGCGATATGTACAGCGGCTGGATGATTGAAGGCAGCACAAGCGGTTCTTTCTTTCATTGGCTCATTCGCCTGATTCTGTTTGTCGCCCTGTGGGCAGTTACCTACGGAATCATTGCAGCGGTAAAATGGCTGACGGATAATTGGGTACTGGTTATGTGTATCATGGGTGGAGTTGTCGTTGTTGTGGGTATCGCCACAGTTATTGCAATAATCATACGCAAACGTAAAAATAAAGCGGGATTGGAGGTGCCGACTAATGAGAGCAACTAAAGATAGCGGAATCTCATGGTTGGGCGAATACCCTTCCGATTGGGAACTTAAGAAAATCAAATACTGCTTACAAGAACGGGTTGAGAAAAATAATCCCGTAAGAACGACCGAGATACTTTCTCTAACTGCCAAGCAGGGCGTTATTCCATATGACCAAAAAGAGGGTGGCGGCAACAAGCCAAAGGAAGATGTTAGTGCATATAGGCTGGCTTATCCCGGCGACATCGTGATGAACAGTATGAATATTTTGTCCGGCTCTGTAGGCTTGTCACAGTACTTTGGGTGTGTCAGCCCTGTTTACTATATGCTACGTCCCTGGAAAGCAATAGAAGATGTGAGATATTATAACTACATCTTCCAAACGACGATGTTTCAGCGCAGCCTGTTTGGACTCGGCAATGGCATCCTCATAAAAGAATCTGGTAATGGAAAATTAAACACAATTCGAATGCGCATACCGATGGATAAGTTTGGCGGACTTTTTATTCCTGTTGCTCCAATTGATGAACAAAAGCGCATTGCCGATTTTCTCGATGCCAAGTGCGCTGAAATCGATGCACTGACTGCCGACATCCAAACCCAGATCGACACGCTGGAGCAGTACAAGCGTTCTGTTATCACCGAAACCGTCACCAAAGGGCTGAACCCGAATGCGGAGATGAAGGATAGCGGAGTGTTCTATATGGCTCCCATGAATGCAGCATGGAAGCTTACAAAGATTGGGTATATCTGCTCAAAGCTATCTCGCTCGTTTGCGCCGGAAGACACTGCTCTAATTTGCTCCAATAAAGGAAAAGTGCAGGTTCGTGCTGATGACCTAACTGGAATAATGGTTAGTGACGATAATGCAATGCAGGGTATCCATGCTGGCGATATTGCTATTCACGGAATGGATACATGGCACGGTGCAATAGCCTTGTCTGAATACGATGGCAAAATTACTCGCGTGGTTCATGTGTGTGATAGCACAGAAGACAAGCGTTTTATCGTTTATTATATGCAGCATCTTGCATTCCAGGGTGTTTATAAATTGATATCCAACGGTGTCCGTGGAAACACGAGTGATTTTCGAAGCTGGGATAAGGTTCGCGATATTTGGATAGCAATCCCGGAAACGAAAGAGGAGCAGGCAACTATCTGCGATTATCTTGACAGCCAGTGTACGGCTGTCGAAGAAGTAATAGCGACAAAGAAGGAGCAGCTTGAAGTTCTCGGAGAATACAAAAAATCTCTGATTTTTGAGTATGTAACCGGAAAGAAGGAGGTAATTTGATGGCAACTTTTGAAGAACAACTTGATGATTTATTGGAACGAACCAAATCCATTAAGGCCCCAATTAACGCTGCCCCGATTGGCACTGATATGAACGAATACAACCGTCCTAGCGAAGTGTGGGTCAATGATGTTGAGATTTTTTACAATAATCACCTCAAAGATCACCCTTTGGGCGACCGCATAAAAACAATCCTGTCCCACCGAAATCTTGATGCATATAATGATTTGGTTGGCTGCTTAGAGAGCATCAGCAAAGATCAAAGCTTTATAGATAAAATGAACGGAATTTCCACAGTGAGTGTTCCGAAATATCAGGCTAAATCTTTACCAGAATATGATGTGTTCATTTCTCACGCCAGTAAAGATAAGGCTGATCTGGTAGAAGAACTGTATCAATCGCTTAACAAACTGGGTGTAGCAATTTTTTATGACAAGGAATCCCTTGAATGGGGCGACAATTGGAAAGATAGAATCCTCAACGGCACTAATAAGGCAGAATTCGCAATCATTGTTATTTCGGAAAACTTCTTCGACAGAGAATGGACGGAGCGCGAACTCTCTGAGTTTTTGAACCGTCAGAACAGAAATGGTCAAAAGCTGATCCTGCCGATTTTACACAATATTACGGTTTCACAGCTTCAGGAAAAATATCCATCTGTGGCAGATCTCCAAGCGATAGACTCGTCAAAGTATAATTGCGACCAAATCGCATTGCTTTTTGCAAGGCAGCTAATCAAACGGCTGAAAAGTGATTAAGGAGGTGGATGGCATATGAATGACATATTGACCGAAAAAGAATATCAGCATTTCATCATGGACAGGCTCTCGCAGGACAATGGTTACATCGTCCGCAAAGCGACAAGCTACGACCGCCTCTTTGCTATGGACCGGGAGTTGCTGTTTCAGTTTCTGAACGATACCCAGCCGGATGAGATGGCGGCACTCCGCAAAATCTACAAATCCGATCTGGAGGATACCCTCGTCAGTTTCATCAATGCCGAGGTCACAAAAGCGCGCGGCAGCCTGCTGAATGTGCTGAAGCACGGTATTGAGATTTCCAACATAAAGCTGGAACTGATGTATACGAAGCCTGCGACCACCTTCAACCGTGAATTGTTGGCGAAATATGAAAAGAACATTTTTTCCGTCATGGAGGAGGTCTGGGCAAGCGATGATGAGCGCATTGACCTGGTGATTTTCCTGAACGGTCTTGCTATCATGACCTTTGAGCTGAAATGTAATGCCGCCGGTCAGTCCTATCAGGATGCCATCTATCAGTACCGGGTTGACCGTGACCCGAAGACCCGCCTGTTTTGGTTTAAGGCAGGCTGCCTTGTGAACTTTGCGATGGACTTAGAGCAGGTTTATATGACCACCAAGCTCGCAGGCAACGCCACCTTCTTCCTGCCATTCAATATGGGCAACGGCGAAGGAGTAAATGCCGGTGCGGGCAATCCTACCTTCAAAGACAAGTACAGCGTGTCCTATATGTGGGAGGATATTCTGACAAAGGATACCGTCCTCGACCTCATCAGCAAGTTCATTTTCATCGAAACCAAGGAAAGTAAGGACGAGCTGACAGGAAAAACGAAAAAGTCCGAAAATGTCATATTCCCTCGGTATCATCAGCTCGATGTGATTCGCAAGCTGCTGGGTGATGTCCGTGACAACGGCACAACGCAAAACTATCTGATTCAGCACAGTGCAGGCTCCGGCAAAACAAACTCCATAGCATGGCTGGCGCACCGTCTGACTTCGCTGCATGATGCGGATAATAAGATTATTTTTGACAATGTCGTCATCATCACTGACCGAGTTGTGGTTGATCGTCAGCTGCAGAAAGCGATTATGGGCATGGAGCATAAAGCGGGGCTCATCCGTGTCATGGACGATAAGTGCAACTCTGCCGACCTTGCCATCGCGCTGAACGGCAATACGAAAATCATCGCTACCACGATTCAGAAATTCCCGTATATTGTGGACAGCGTCGCAGGGCTGAAAAACAAGCGTTTTGCGGTCATTATTGATGAGGCACATTCCTCCACAGCAGGTAAGGACATGGCAGCGGTCACAAAGTCGCTGGGTGCCGGAGAGCAGGAAGCCGCCGATGTTGAAGATATGATTACGGACGAGATCCGCAGAAACGGCAAGCAGGCCAATGTTTCAATGTTCGCTTTCACCGCAACACCAAAGCCGACGACTATCCAGCTGTTCGGGCGTTTGAACACAAAAGGTCAGCGTGAGGCATTCCATATCTACTCCATGAAGCAGGCCATTGAGGAAGGCTTTATTCTCGATGTCCTTCAGAACTATACGACTTACGACACTTTCTATCAGATTAACAAGGAAATTGAAGAAGACCCACGTTGCAAAACAGTCGATGCAAAGCGGCAGATCGCCCGTTTTGTGGAGCTGCATGAAACGAACATTGCCCAGCGGGTAGAGGTCATCGTAGAGCATTTCCGCACGACCGTTATGCCGGAGCTCGGCGGCATGGCAAAGGCAATGGTCATCACGGCATCCAGACAGGGTGCGGTAAAGTACCGTCAGGCTTTTGAGGACTATACCAAGAAGAAGGGCTACTCGGACATTAAGGCTCTGGTGGCATTCTCCGGCAAGGTGAAACTCCCGGACGATGAAACCGAATACTCCGAGGCTTCCATGAACGGTTTCCCGGAGGATCGTCTGACAAAAGAATTTGATAAGGACGAATATCAGGTACTTCTGGTTGCGAATAAGTATCAGACCGGGTTTGACCAGCCGAAACTCTGCGCTATGTATGTTCTCAAAAAGCTGAAGGGCGTATCTGCCGTTCAGACGCTCTCCCGCCTGAACCGTATCTGCCCGCCGTTTGAAAAGAAAACCTTCGTGCTGGACTTTGTGAATACATACGAGGACATCAAGGCGGCATTCGCACCGTATTATACGACCACCTTGCTTTCCACTTCCGTAACGCCGACGGCGATCTACGATTTGGAGGCACAGATCGATGCGTATACTGTTCTTGACCCTGATGATATTGAAAAAGCCAACGAACTGCTCTACAAGGGGAATATCTCCTCCAAGGATAAGCAGAAGCTGACTTTCTACTTCAAGCGGGCAAAGAACATGATTGAACAGTACGAGCTTATCAAACAGCATGAGATCGTGTCCATGATGCGCCATTTCGTCCGATTTTATGAGTTTCTGCTGCAGGTGTCCTGTTTCGAGGATAACGACCTGCATAAGAAGTATAACTTCATCACTTATTTGCTGGCTTACATCAATATCAAGCATCCGGGCGGCGGATATAATCTGGACGGTAAAATCAAGGCTACCAATTTTGTTCAGAAAAAGGCGGAGGAGCATACGATTCCAAACCTTGTTGCACAGCCTGTGGTAAAGCTGCCGACAGCCGAGAGCTTTAGTCTGACCGAAGCAAAAGAAGAACGGCTTTCCCAGATCATTGCGGAGATCAACAGCCGCACAGGAAAAGCCTATGATAACGATGTGGCGGTCAAAGCTATGCTGCAGATTCGGGATATTCTGCTGAAGTCCGACAAGCTGAAAACCAGCGCACGGAACAATACTGTTAAAGATTTTGAATTTTCATATTTTGATGACATTGACGATGCATTGATTGAGGGCTTGGAGCAGAACCAGGATTTCTTCTCGCTTCTTCTCAGCAACGATGAGATTAAGCGGCAGGTTCTTGGTATCTTTACAGACGAGATTTATAAAAGCCTGAGAGAGGCATAAATTGCTTCGGTTCATAAAGTGAATGCGAAAATTGTCAATTATCTCAGTGTAACCAGCAATACTTCTTGTTATACCAAATCAGATAATCATTGATGTGGGGAGATTTCATAAAAAGCAATGTTGAGAAAATCTACTTACTTCTTTTTGTTGCATGAAATTTTGTGAAAATTGTAGATCCGTCAAAGCTCAAGGATCCGACCTCGAAATTGTGAAAACGCACCAAGGTTTATACGGGTTTAGCAACACGAATTATTCAAATAAGTTTGATTACTGCATAGAGCGTTAAATTAAATAGGTGGGAAGAAACATGATTACAAAAGAACAATTGGAAAGAAGCATAAGCGTTATGAGCCCCGGAGAGATAGATTTCTTTTTAGGCTCCGGTGCTTCTATTAATTCAGGAATTCCTTCAGGAGGAGATCTGGTTTGGTACTTTAAACGGTTGATATATTGTAATGAGAATCGTGTTTCTGTTGAAAAATATAAAGATCTCTATTTGCCTTCGACCAGAGATATGCTACAAGATTATTTTGATAAAAAGGGAACATATCCTCCCCAAAATGATCCCAAAGAATACTCTTACTATTTTCAGGAATGCTATCCTATTGCAATATCTAGACAGAGATTTATAGATGAGCAAGTAGCATATAAAAATCCATCTCTTGGGTATTTATGTCTTGCTGAGTTGATTTCTAAAAATAAAATCAAAAATATATGGACTACAAACTTCGATTCTTTAGTAGAAACCGCAACAAACATTATTGATCCACAAAAGGATATGTTAGTTTGCAGTTCTGCTAACTCAACGAGCATTCCAAATTTTAATCCTCAACACCCTTGCATATGTAAATTACATGGTGATTTTCGATATGACACTCTCCAAAATACGGATGAGGAGTTGCAAGCTTTAGAAAAAGCGATTTATGAATACTGGAAACAATCTATGATGGGCAGAGGACTCGTTGTTGTAGGTTATTCCGGCAATGACAATTCAATTATGAATTTCATAGAGGATAACATTGATGATCCGGCATTCCTTTCCAAAGGCTTGTATTGGACTGTCATAAGGGACGGAAATGTTTCTCAAAGGGTTGAGAATCTTATTTTAAAAGCTAGAGAAAAAGGTAAGATTGCAGAAATTGTTGAAACAGACGGTTTTGATGATTTATTGTATGATACTTATAAATGCTCGGGATTGTCTAGCGTGTTAATTGATCAGCAATGGCGCACTCGCATGAATGCGAGAAAACCAATGATCTTCACACAATCGCCTATACGCTCCTTTATTAAACTGAATGCGTATTCCATTGCACAATTTCCTAAGTGTAAGATTTTTAAAACTGATATAACGAAGTGGGAACAGTTGCGTGAATGTGTTGGCGAGGAGAAAATTATTGCCGCATTATTCAAAGGACACATATATTCTTTTGATCGTGTAGATGATTTGCGAAAGGTGTTTGCAAATCATATTAAATCGGATATTTTGGAGGAAGATGTAGAAAAGTATATTTTAATGAGACACAATTCAATATATGTAGGAATGCTTTATGATTTGATTGAGCAGCATCTGAAATCAAGGGGATTTATTCGGTACGCAAAAAATCGTTACTATCTTCCTAATACAAAAAAGAATGAAAAAGGATTATTAGTATATGAGGCTGTAGAATTTGCGATAGAGTATGTTTCTCCACAACTGTATTTGTGTTTGTTGCCCACAGTACATGTTAGCAAGCTCAACGGAGAAAAGTTGTCTAAACAAGATTACCAGCACCAAATTAATCAACGAATCTCAACAATATACAACCAAGGATATAATGAAAAGCTTAGATATTGGGAGGGGCTATTGCGTAAAAACGGAGCTTTATGTTTTGAATATAAAGATAAGACAGTCATTTTTCACTCTCCTGCAACCAGTTGTGGTGGTCTTAATAGAAGAAAAGAGTGGGATGAACTAAATGCGTATTCTTTTGATGAGCCTATTATGTGTTTTTCTGATTCGGATGATGGGAAAAGTTCAATAAACCAATTGCGAGGATTAGTGAAATATGGCCCCGTTGATTGTTCCTATGTTTCAGAAAATACAACGCATTCGCCTATAAAGTTAGCAGTGCTGTCGCCAAAAGAAACTTTATCCGATATACTAAAGCACTTAAATAGCCTAAATATACAAGCACATCCTAAAAGAGACGCGTTTTTGCCAGATTATGAGGGGTTTTCAACTGTATATCGCAGAGAATTGATTATTCCAAGTGAATATAATACAGAGCTTTGCGTAACCTATCCGGGTTCCTATTTTAACAAAAAACCGGCGTGTGAATTTGTTGATTTTTTAAAGCGAGGTATAAATCATTTTGCAGCACGCAGATTTGAGTTCGATGTTTTGATTGTTTATATTCCAAAGGTTTTTTCTCGTTTTCGCGAATCATCGGATATTTCTCCCGATTTTAATTTGCATGATGCGATAAAATTATACGCAACAGAAAAAGGTGTTTCTGTACAATTTATTGAGGAGCGCTCGACAAACTCGTATGACCCATGCAAGGTGTTGTGGGGACTTTCTACTAGCCTATATGCAAAATCACAAGGCGTTCTTTGGCATCCAAAAGCGATAGATGAGGATACTGTATACATTGGAATTGGATATGCCCAGTCTGAAAAGAAGGGGATTTGCATTGGTTGCAGTCAACTGTTTGATTCAACTGGAACTGGTGTGCGGATGATTTTACGAAAAATAAGTAATCCACTGTATGCAGGTAAGAGAAATCCTTACATGGATAAAGATGAAGCTAGAAAGATGATGACAGCTTTAAGAGAAAAGTATTATCGTTGTTGTCCTGCATCTAAAATACGACGGGTTGTAATACATAAAACAACTCCGTTTATGAAGGATGAGATTATAGGAATAACTCAGGCTTTTGAAGGTGTGGATGTAGAACTGATTCAAATACAAGAGTATTCTTCTTGGCGCGGGATTAGATTCGGAGATTATGCGCAAGCAGACGCATATGGTTTTGCCCTTCAGCGAGGAACGGTTGTATCTTTGAACGAAGAAAGTTTTCTCTTATGGACACATGGATGCGTCATGAGTGATGAATTGGCTGGCAGGAATCGAAACTATTATAAGAGCGGACGAGGAATCCCGTCTCCTGTTCTTGTTAAGCGTTTTTATGGACAAGCAGATGCTGATGTGCTGGCAAAGGAAATACTAATGCTAACAAAGATGAATTGGAATAGCGGGGATAGCCTTTATAAGATTCTTCCTGTAACACTTGATTTTGCAAAAGTGTTATCTCGCATGTCAAAGCAGGATGAAGCCATATATGATAAACCGTATGATTTCAGATATTTTATGTGAAAAATCATAAAAAAGTTTTTTCTCTCTGGACTTCCGCGCCGACCTGTGGTACTGTTGTGTACTGCAAAGGAGGTGCGGATATGGCACAGATGAGTTTAGAAGAATTGTACCGCGGAGAAGGTGCGGGAGAAAAGTACGGCATCCTGGGTGAAGTTATGAAAGACTTCCTCCAAAATGGGCGTCCGTCGGAATACGACGAGCGTACTTGGCTTGAAATGCTGCTTGTCAAGCACGCGCTGATCGCGGCGGGCAAAATGAAATTAGAGGGCGACTCGATATCGGGAATGACCGATACTGAGCCGCCCTCTTCTTATGTGAGGTGGAATGAAAATGACAACGCTTGAAGATCTGTACTACGGCAATATCGTTCCGCACGAACACAGTTTTAAACGCGGGAGTGCTTACAGCGAAGTGTTGAGCTATGTTATTCGGCATCAGGACAGCTTGATACCGACGCTCACGGTTCAGCAGAAAGAAACCTTTGAAAAGCTCAAAGCCTGCGAGGCGGAACTGCACGGTATGAATGAGCGCGAAGCGTTTATCAGCGGCTTTAAGCTCGCGGCGAGAATCATGACCGAAGTGTTGTACGAGCCGTCAAAGGATTGAATTTGCAGAAACAAGGCCGAGCCGATTTCGCGGTTTGGCCTTGCGATTTTCAGTTCGACACAGCACGGTTAAAATCTGCACCGCAGAAAACAAAGAAAACAGTATTCCCAAAAACGGCTGAAATATTCACATAACTGTTCAAAACCTTGACAAAACTTTCGCTATGTGCTATACTTCAGACAGTTAAGGACAACTGAATAAGTAAAAATCCAATTTTGAGTTTCGGACTCGCACTTACATAATCTCCGATGCAATGTCGCATCGTGATTTGTAGTGCGGGTCTTTTTGTTTTGATCCGCCGAAAACTGTTTGGAGGGTTAAATATGAAAACACCAATCTACAAAAGCTATGAAGAACTGCCGCTGTACTTAAATGCCGAAACAATTTCAAAAGCTCTCGGCATTGCTATCTCTTCGGCATACGAGCTGATGCAGGAAAAAGATTTCCCGACATTCAAGGTAGGCAGCCGCAAGCTCGTTGAAAAAGAAAAGTTCCGCAAGTGGGTGGACGAACATTCGGGAGGCGGTAAATGAAATATGGTCGCTATCCGAAACGGGACGCACTAAAGGATTATTTCCCCGTGCCGAATGAAATATTTTGTTTGGGACTGAGCAGCGGTGAGATTGCTGTCTATGCGTATCTGCTCCGATGTGAAAACCGAAAAACCTTTCAGTGCCATCCAAGCTACAAAACGATTGGCAACGCTGTCGGCATGAGCAAAAACACCGTCAAGAAATATGTAGACAGCCTGATTGAAAAGCAGTTGATTACTGCCGAGCCGACCTCCGTCATCACCCAAAACGGAGAAAAACGCAACGGCAATTTGCGCTATACAATACGCCCGATTAGGGAAGCATTGGAGCAGTATTACGAGCAACAGCTGATACGGCTGCACGAAGAAGTTCGGCGTCAGGCGGCTTTGAAAAAACTCGCCGAATTTGACCGCAAACATGGAAAATCGGCGGTATAACGGCAGTTTTACGGCTCGTCCGAAAATAAGCAGGAGAAAGCCGAGGGGTTGCACGGCAATCCCTCGGCGGGGTTGCTGCTTCCCCTCGGCGGCTCACAGCGGACGGCAACGCCGACCGCATAAGGCTTTGTGCGGCTTTTAAGAACGGTTATAAAAGCCTCAATTTAGGGGTTGCGGCGATAAAAACCTCGCTGATTTAGGGGTTGCGAATTTTACCGCAAATTTAGCTGGATATTCCGCCATGTATGTGGTATTGTGTTGTACTGCGAAAGGAAGTGATACTATGGCAAAACGAAGACCGTCGGGAGACGGTATGGTGCGCAAGCGCGAAGACGGAAGATGGGAAGGCCGCATCGTTGTCGGTCACAAAAAGAACGGCGATCCGATTCACCGCTATGTGCTTGCCCGAACACAAAAGGAGTTAACCGTAAAGCTCCACGACTGCATCGAGATGTACCGCGATGCCGATCTCACCGAGGATTCGAATATGACGCTCGGCGAATGGCTCGACCGATGGATCAATGAATATATGATCTTCACAATTCGCGAGAGCACGCTGGATTCTTACAAAGCGATGATTAAAAATCAAATCAAACCGTATCTCGGCGACAGACCTTTGTCGGCGCTGACCACGCAGGAACTTCAAAAATTCTATAACACCGTCAAAAAGAAAGGTCGTGTGAAAGCAGACAAGCTGCACGGTACAGAGCTTGCCGACAGTATGGTGCGCGGTATTCATATGATGCTGCACGAAGCACTCGATATGGCGGTGCGCCTACGGCTGATTGTTAAAAATCCAACGGTCGGCACAACGATTCCCAAAAACAATTATCCGCCGAAGCAGATACTCAATGACGAACAGCTTGAGCGATTCATGCAGCGCATCCGACAGGATGAGCGGTGGTACGATTTCTTCTACACCGAGCTGACCACAGGACTGCGGCGGGGTGAAATCTGCGGACTGAAGTGGGAGGACTTCGATGCGGAAAACGGAAAGCTGAAAGTGAGGCGCTCGGTTGCTAAAAGGAAAGGCGGCGGATTGAATATCGGCGAAACCAAAACCGAGACGGGAATGCGCACGATTGTCCTGCCGCCGAGCACTGCGGAACTTCTGCGGAAGCGAAAAGAAACGGCAGTCAGCGAATGGATATTCCCGAATATCTATGAGCCCGAAAAACCGATGCACCCCGACTATGCTTACCACCGATTAAAAACACTGTTAAAACAGGCGGAGCTTCCGCTGATACGGTTCCACGATCTGCGACACACCTTTGCCACTCACGCACTGGCGGGCGGCGTGGATGCGAAAACCCTGTCGGGAATCCTCGGGCATACCAACGCCAGCTTTACGCTGGACACCTACACCCATGTGACCACCGATATGCAGAGAAACGCTTCCGCTATCGTGGGGAACTTTATGGATGAGATTATGCTTGAAGGAGATGATACCAATCGCTAAAAAAAGAAAAAATGGTGAGGGCACATTACGCCTGCGTAAAGACGGTCGGTGGGAAGGAAGAATTGTTGTCGGGTACAATGAGAAAAGCCTGCCTATTACAAAATGCGTAACGGCGAAAACAAAAACAGAATGTTCCGCTAAGCTCGAAGCGCTGAAAGAACAGTACGGACACTCTTCCGACAGAATCAAGGCGGATATGCCGTTCGGGGATTGGATCGACTTCTGGTATCAGACCTACTGCCGGCACACTCTCCGCATTACCACAAGAACCGACTATGAAAACCGCATTTACAATCATATCATTCCCGAAATCGGAAAAATCCCGCTGAACAGACTGTCACAATCGGATTTACAGCAATTCTACGCAAAGGAAAAGACAGACGGAAGAAAACTGCACGCAAAAACCTACGGAAAGGGACTTTCGGACAGAACGATAAGGGGGATACATGCCAACTGCCGCACTGCTTTACAGCGGGCGGTACAGGACGGTTTGATACGAACAAATCCCGCTGTCGGCTGTAAACTGCCGCCGAAAAAAACGCGTGAGATGCAGGTGCTCACGCAAATTGAAATTATCCGATTTCTGCATCAGGCAAAGGAAGAGGGATATTATGAACTCTTTCTGCTGGAGCTCGGCACGGGGATGCGGCGCGGTGAGATATTGGCGCTCAAATGGAGTGACCTGAACTTCGCAACAGGAGAGCTTCGCATTGAACGGCAGGTATATATCATCAAGGCAGAGGTGATTATATCAGCGCCGAAAACAAAAGCCTCGATACGCACTGTTATTCTGCCGCCGTCACTCATCAAAACTCTCGCAGTGTATAAAGAAACGGTGAATTCGGAATGGATGTTCCCGTCACCGACGGATAACGGCAGACCGAGAAATCCGTCATCGGTTAGAAAACGGTTACAACTGATCTTGGAACGGGCGGGCTGTAAAAAGGTGCGCTTTCACGATCTGCGTCACACCTTTGCTACCATGGCGCTGGAGCACGGTATGGATGTGAAAACTCTTTCGGCAACTATAGGTCATGTGTCATCAGCAACCACGCTGGATATTTACAGCCATATCACCGATACCATGCAAAGGCAGGCGGCGGTGCATATTGACCGCAAAATCGGCAAAACAGACGCACAGATGCCTGAGGCGGAGGAAAGGCCCGCGCCGGAGATTAAATCGCCCGTGTCGCCCAAATTTGAGCCGATAGAGCGAAAGATCCGCAAGTCAGGAACAGGATGCGTGTATCAGGTCAATGATAACCTGTGGGAAGGCAGCTTCTTCCCGCGCCTGCCGGACGGCTCCCGAAAAAAGTTTAATATCTATGCAAAAAACCGAGAAGAATGCGAGGTACTCCTCGCCGAGATGATAAAGGAAAAGAAAGCCGAGATCGCCGCCGAGAAAGAACGCCTCAAGGCTGAAAATGCCGAGCAAGAAGGTTGACACAACAAACACCGCCACGGAAATTCCGTGGCGGTGTTTGTTTGCATATTGTTTGGTTTTGTTATATAATGGAGAAACAAGGAAGGTGAAAAGAATGACGGTTAACTATTTTATAAAGTGTCCTGTCTGTGAAACGGTTACTCGTATGAGAACGCCAGCAGGTTATATTTATAACACTCCGGTGCGGATTCATTGTGGGAATTGTAATACATTATTAACGGGCGAGTTCATTTCTGATAACGAGGATAGAAGAGCATATTATGTTCCTGGAAACTGTAAAGAAGTTTTGCCGCAAAACTATGAATACTATGGAGAAGCATCTGGTGAAATCTTGTGTAAAAAGATCGAACTTTTGCCTGGCACAAAAGAAGACCTTTCTAATCCGCCAAGCTTATCCCCAGTGTTTGGTTTTTTTGAAGCTATGAGCCTGGACGATAAAAACAATTTTATAAACTATGCTTGTTTTGCATCTGACTTAATAAAAAGATGGGATTCAAAACAAATAAAATATAATTTATTTTTGAACGGTAAAATGGATCTTATCAGAGATAAGTACGAAATGGATGCGAAAAGATTAGGATATAATCTTTCTTCTGATTTTGAAATTATGCGCTATGTGTATTATTCGTTTTTCTTTGATTGTGGTGGCATTTTCAAGAAAAAGGAAATCAAGAGAACTTTGCTTGAAATAAATGATCATTTCCGGCATTTAAATACACAAGCATTAAAAGAGTATATCAATTTTTTAGATGAAAAAAATCGTATTGTAACAATCCAGGCTAAGTTGTTTGAAATAATGTTTTCTTTCATAAAAATTGTAAAGAATTTGATTCCTGCAATCTGTGCAAACCTGTATGATGATCCAACTACCATAGATAAAGAGACATTGGGATTAACAACATGTTCTTTCGAGGATATTAAAAGTTTTTATCAAGATACTTATGAAAATTTGGCGGAATGTTGTGATTTGGTTGTTGGGTTAGACAATATAGAAAACAGAGACGCTTTCAATTTGTTCACTAATAAGTTTGATATGGATAAATTTAGTAAGCAGAGCAAAGGAAATAGAATAAAGCATTTGGGATCTGAAGAATTTTTCGCTAAAACGTTTAATATTTCAAGTGATTCAAATGAAATGAGGAATGCAATAGGACATAATGATTATAACTATAAAGGGATACAGCAAACAATAGAGTATACTGTTCAGACAACAGGAGAAAACAAAACCTCATATCTGTTGGATGTTGCTATTGAAAGTGTAAAATTGATGCAAAGTGCATACATCTTAATGTTCTTCCTTTATGAAACACAAAGATACAAACAAAGAGTTGATAGGGAAAGTATAGTTATGCATCCTGCTTTATACGCTAAAACGAAGAATCAGGCTCATTGTCCGTGCGGAAGTGGAAGGAAATATAAAGACTGTTGCAAATCAGAGGTTGGAGAAAAGAACAGACCATTAGAATATCCCAACAAATCAGGTATGGAGTTCAAAGGAAACATTTTTGTGTAATACTGTAATGTTTACGAGAAGAGCGATGAATACCTAAGCTACAATAGTCCTTATAATAAATAATAATTGGACAGCATTAAACAAAGAAAAGACTTAAGCTAAAATGAACTATCCGGAATTTCCGGATAGTTCATTTTATACTGCTCCACTGTAAAGAATGGCTTAATTAAGTATCTAAAACAGAAAAAATCCGCCGATTTTCATCAGCGGATCCTCCCGAAGTTGGTCCGAGTGACAGGGATCGAACCTGCGGCCTGATGGTCCCAAACCACCCGCGCTACCAGCTGCGCCACACCCGGATATTTATTAAATTTTTCTCAATTGTGGGATAAACTGTGGTCAAATCTGTGGTCAAACACATTTTTGACTGCTTTTTTCTTTTTCCGAACCGCCCGAAATTCGCACGGTTGAAGGGCTTTCGGCGGTTTTCGCTTTCGTGCGGTGCGAACACCGTCTATGCTCCCAAACCACCCGCGCTACCAACTGCGCCACACCCGGTTATATTTATATTTTAGTTTGCTTCCTGCTTATTAGCTTTCCGCTGTCCGTCCGCGGCGCTTCCCTCAGAAACATAGTCGCATAATACAGGGGTCCCAAAAAGGCTTGCCTTTTTGGGGAGAGGACAAGGCGCGCAATGAATGAGTTTTCGCCAAAGGCGGAAACGAATGATATGGAGCTGACGAGGACGATGGTGCGCTCGCTCCTCTCCTTGTTTCTTCACCTCGGAGCAATGCCTCTATCCGCCCCCGGCGGCGGCATTCCTCCTCGCCCAACTGCGCCTGAATCACTTGTGATATTTTACCTTTTTTAGCTTCGTTTGTCAACCTCGGCAAGCAGTTTCACACGGCAAGCGGCAGGCTGATATTTTTCCGTAACCTGACAAGCGGGCGGTGAATACTCTGTAATATGACTTTTCGGGAGGCGTATTATGGGTAACATCAGCTATTTTCTCGGGTGCAGCTCGCCCGAGGGGTTTCACTCATTTTTCGGCGAGCTTTGTCCGACTCATTCGGGCGGGTATACATATATAATAAAGGGCGGTCCGGGCACGGGCAAATCAAGCCTGATGAAACGGATAAACTCCGCCCTGACAGACGCGGGGATAGAGACGGAGCTGATATATTGCTCATCCGACCCCGCTTCGCTCGACGGCGTATATGCGCCCGCGCTCAACTGCTGGATAGCGGACGGCACTTCTCCGCACACGCTCGAGCCGAAATATCCGGGTGCCGCGCAAGAGATAGTTGATTTAGGCAGATTCTGGGATAAAGATATTCTGCGTTCGCGCGCGGATGAGGTTATCGCACTGGCCGATGAAAACGCCGCGTGCCACCGCAGATGCAGGCGCTTTCTCGAAGCCTCCGCCCTGCTGCGTGAGGATATTCTGCGCCTGACGCTCGGCTGCACGGACACGGCAAAAATCAAACGCGCGGCTTCGCGCATCGCGTCGCGCGAGTTCGGCAGGCCGACCGGGCGCATCGGCGAAGAGAGTCACAGAATGATATCCGCCGTCACTCCGGACGGGATAACTTTCTTCACTGATACGGTAAGACAGCTCTGCGAGCGCATATATATCATCAAGGACGACAACATCGCGAGCTCCGCAGCCCTGCTGTCACTGCTTCGCGGATATGCTCTCTCCGGCGGGCATGGCATAATCATGAGCCCGTCTCCCCTTTCCCCGGACGGCGAGCCCGAGCATCTGCTCATCCCCGACCTGTCGCTCGGCTTCGTGACCTCAAACAGGCTGCATCCTGCGGAGTTTGACGGCGCGGTGAAGATAAACTCATCGCGCTTCACCGACCGAGCCGCGCTGCGCCGGCACATGTCGCGGCTGAACTTCACCAAAAAAGCCTACGGCGAGTTTATCGGCGAAGCAATAGCCTCACTCGAGAGCGCCAAGAGTATACACGACGACCTCGAGAGCATATATATATCCGCCATGGACTTCTCGCACATGGATGAGCTCGCGAAGAGCATTGCGGAGGATATGTTGAAGAGAAAAATATAAAAAAACGGGCGTCCGCATAACGGACGCCCGCGTCAACTCTGGAGAAAATTATTCGCCGACAACGTTGACAGCTCTGAGCTTGCTGGAATCCTTGGGATCCGGCTCGACCTCGAAGGTGACCTTCTGACCCTCGGTGAGAGTTCTGTAGCCGTCTGCAACGATAGCGGAGAAATGTACGAAAACATCGTCGCCGCCCTCATCGTTAGCGATGAAGCCAAAACCTTTTTCTGCGTTGAACCATTTGACTGTACCCTTCATTGTGGTACCTCCGTGAAAAAATTTGCATTCTATATTATATGTTGTGCAATGGACCCGCACATTTTTGTGAACCATCAAACGGTCAATGGCTTACAAAAACATGCGAGTCCACAGAAACATTTGTCAGAATACGCATTAATTATATATTCACATTGCGCTTTTGTCAAGAGTGATTTTGTCGAATAAAAAGAATAATAGATAAAAATTTATAAATTTTTAATTGACATTTCCTCTTTTGCGGAGTATGATAAATACACATCCATTGGGGAGTAGCTATGGGCAAAAGCCCATCTCGCTGTCACCAACCGTCGTGCAGGTCGCGATAACCGACCGAGCCCGGCTGGCAGCAGACATATGCGTTGAATGCGTTTGAGGCAAGACCTTTGGCAGACATGGTCTGTCGAAGGCCTTTTTTGTTTAACCGAAAGGGAGGCTTAAAAATTGAAGTACTATCTTGAAGACGTCCGCGAGGTGTTTAAGCGGACGGAGAGCTCGGAAAACGGACTTTCGCAGTCCGAGGCCGAACGCCGTCTTGAGAAATACGGCAAAAACAAATTGGCACAGGCAAAGCAGAAATCGCTCGTCAGGCGGTTTTTTGAGCAGCTTGCCGACCCGATGATAATCATCCTTATCGTCGCCGCGGTCATATCCGCCGTGACAACAGTCTACGAGGGCAAGGTCTCCGGCTCGCCGTCCTTCCCTACGGACACAGTGATAATCCTCGCCGTTGTGCTCATAAACGCCGTGCTCGGCGTCTTGCAGGAGAGTAAGGCGGAAAAGGCTATCGAGGCGCTTCAGGAGATGAGCGCGGCGACCTCCAAGGTCATTCGCGAGGGCAGGATAATGACTGTCAAGAGCGAGGATCTGACCGTCGGCGACGTTGTTGTGCTTGAGGCGGGCGACGCTGTTCCCGCAGACTGCCGCATATTCGAGAGCGCCAGCCTTAAAATAGAGGAGGCTGCACTGACGGGCGAGAGCGTGCCCGTGAGCAAAATTATCTCCGTTCTCGGCGCGGGCGACGGCGGCGATATTCCGCTGGGCGACAGAAAGAACATGGCGTATATGGGCAGCGCCGTTGTCTACGGACGCGGCAAGGCCGTTGTCACCGACACGGGCATGAATACCGAGATGGGCAAGATAGCCGACGCCATAACAAAGGCAGAGGACGGACAGACCCCGCTCCAGAAAAAGCTTGCGGGACTCTCTAAGACGCTCACCTTCCTCGTGCTTGGAATCTGCGTTTTCATCTTCGCGTTCTCGCTGTTCATGGAGCGCTCCACTCTCGCGGGCGGCGATCCCGCGCTGATATTCAAGAGCGTTATCGACGTGTTTATGGTAGCCGTCAGCCTCGCCGTTGCCGCCGTTCCCGAGGGACTTGCGGCGGTGGTCACTATCGTGCTGTCGATAGGCGTTACGAACATGTCGAAGAAAAATGCGGTTATCCGCAAGCTCACCGCTGTTGAGACGCTCGGCTGCGCGCAGATAATCTGCTCTGATAAGACAGGCACTCTCACGCAGAATAAGATGACCGTCGTCGATCATTACGGCGACGAAAAGCTGCTCGCAAGAGCCATGTCCCTCTGCTCCGACGCGCAGGAGGATTCCGACGGACTCGTGATCGGCGAGCCCACGGAGGCGGCTCTCGTCAGCTACGCGATAAGCCTCGGACTTCATAAGGGTGAGCTGAAAAGCGACAGCCCGAGAATCGGCGAAGCTCCGTTCGACTCCGGCAGAAAGATGATGTCCACCGTCCACAAGACACCGGACGGCATTATTCAATACACAAAGGGCGCTCCCGATGTTGTCGTCGATCTCTGCACCCACGTCTTTATCGACGGAAAAATCGTTCCGATGACAGACGAGATAAGGGCGACAATAGCCTCGGAAAACAAGAGGATGGCGGATAAGGCTCTGCGCGTGCTCGCGGCGGCGATGAGAAAATACGGCTCCGCGCCCGACGATTTTTCGCCCGAGGCGCTCGAGCATGACCTGATATTCATCGGCCTTACCGGCATGATAGACCCCGTTCGCCCGGAGGTCAAGGCGGCTATAGAGGAGTGCCGCGGCGCGGGTATAACCCCCGTTATGATAACCGGCGACCATAAGGACACCGCCGTTGCGATAGCCTCGGAGCTCGGCATACTCACCGATCCGTCACAGGCAATAACCGGCGCGGAGCTCTCCGCGATGAGCGACGAAGAGTTCGCGGACAGAGTCGAAAATATATATGTATACGCGCGCGTGCAGCCCGAGCACAAGACGAGAATAGTCAACGCCTGGCGCTCAAAGGGCAAGATAACCGCCATGACGGGCGACGGAGTCAACGACGCGCCGTCGATAAAGAGCGCGGATATCGGAATAGGCATGGGCATCACCGGCACGGACGTCACAAAGAATGTTGCAGACATGGTGCTCACGGACGACAACTTTGCGACCATTGTCAACGCCGTCGAGGAGGGGCGCAGGATATATGACAATATCCGAAAGGCTATTCAATTCCTGCTCGGCTCAAACCTCGCGGAAGTGCTCGCGATATTCACCGCAACGCTTCTCGGCTTCACCATTCTCGAAGCGCCGCATCTGCTGTTCATAAACCTCGTCACCGACTGCTTCCCGGCGCTCGCGCTCGGACTCGAAAAGGCGGAGAGCGATATCATGCGCCGCCGCCCGCGCGATCCGTCGGACGGAATATTTGCAGGCGGGCTCGGCTTTGATGTGCTCTATCAGGGCGTGCTGGTCACCGCACTGACCCTCGCGGCGTTCTTTATAGGCGAACGCTTCGAGACGGGACACTGGGCATTTATGAACATCGCACAGTGCGAGCAGGGCATGACCATGGCATTCCTCACCATGTCGATGTGCGAGATATTCCACTCGTTCAATATGCGTTCGCAGCGCGGCTCGGTCATAAAGATGAGCCTTCGCGGCAGCCACAACCTGCCCCTGTTCGCTGCTATGGTGGCGTCGCTCGTGCTGACTACGGCGGTTATTGAGATACCGTTCCTCGCAAACGCCTTCGGCTTCACTCCGATAGGCTTCGCCGAATATGCAACATCGCTCGCCCTCGCGTTTTCGATAATCCCGATAGTCGAGATAATCAAGGTCGTTCAGCGTGCCGCAGCGAAAAGAAAAGTCTCCAGATAATATAATAAATTGACATCGCGCCTGGCACATTCCAGCTCAACGAGCTGCTCATTTCCGCAGGTCTCTCGGTCTCCACTATCCCGGTGTTCGAGATAGGCAAGGCTATCAGACGCGCGGCAGAGCGCAGAAAAGAAAAGAAAGCTGCGTAAAAATTGATATAATGCATCCCCTGCACCGAGAGGTGCGGGGGATGTTTTGTTATAACTTTTATCACAAGGGACTGCGGACCGCCGCAATCATTATTTTTATTTTGAGATAAACAGCCCCGATGTGACCAAAACATACTATTTTTATATCCTTTTACAAGTGCAAACTGCGCTCAATTTGTTTATATAACGTTAATGAATATATTTTTATTTTTTTGTTGAAATCTATAGTAATGTATGCTATAATTTCTTCAAAACTGTGGTTAATTTTTATGCAGTAAATCTAAACGCGCAGCGGCGCTTTGATAAGGAGGACTTTTTTTGAAAGCCTATAACGCGAAAGACATAAGAAATATCGCCATAGCAGGTCATGGCGGCAGAGGAAAAACAACCCTTGCGGAAGCAATGCTCTACACCGCGAAGGCTACCGACAGACTCGGCAGAGTCGCCGACGGCACCACCGTGCTCGACTTCGACGCCGAGGAGAAAAAGAGAAAGGCCACGGTTTCAACCGCTGTTGCCGCTATCGAGTGGAACGGCGCAAAGATAAATATAATCGACACTCCCGGTCTTTTTGACTTTGCGGGCGGCATGAGCGAAGGCATCCGCGCGGCGGACAGCGTGCTCATCGTCACTGCGGCTGGCTCCGGCTTTGACGTCGGCGCAGAGAAGGCTCTCAAGGCGGCGAACGCCAGAGGCATTTCGAGAATGTTCGCCATCACCCGCTGCGACGCGGACAATACAGATTTCTATAAAACATTTGCAGCTATAAAAGACGCAGTCGGCGGCGCTATCTGCCCCGTTATCGTCCCCTATATGGACGGCGGCAAGGTTGCGGCATATGTCAACCTCGCATCCCGCAAGGCTTTCGACTACAGCGGCGGCGAGAAGAAAGAGGTCGCAATGCCCTCCGACCCGCAGCTTGACGAGATGCTCGATATACTTACAGAAGCAGTCGCTTCGAGCGACGACGAGCTGATGGAGAAGTTCTTTGCAGGCGAGACTTTCACCCGCGAAGAGATAATCAAGGCTCTCAACTCCGGCGTCAGCGACGGCTCCGTTATCCCCGTATATGCCTGCGCGGGCTACACCTGCGAAGCTATTGATATGCTCCTTGACGAGATAGTTTATTCCGCTCCCTCCGCAGCCGACAAGGCAGGCGAGAACGGTCTTGCCTGCGACGAAAACGGCCCGCTTGCGGCTATCTGCTTCAAGACTATCGCCGACCCGTTCGTCGGCAAGATGTCCTTCTTCAAGGTCGTTTCCGGCAAGATAACTTCGGACACCCCCGCTTATAACTCCCGCACCGAAGAGAGCGAGAGAATGGGCAAGATAATCACCCTCAGGGGCAGCAAGCAGGAGGACGCATCCTGCATCCCCGCGGGCGACATCGGCGTTGTCACAAAGCTTGCGGGCATCAAGACCGGAGACACGGTCTGCTCGGCAAAGAACCCGATAACCCTCGAGGGCATCAAGTTCCCGACCCCCTGCCTTTCAATGGCAGTCAAGGTTCGCAAGAAGGGCGACGAAGAGAAGGTCGCGGCGAGCTTGCTCAGACTCCTCGAAGAGGATCCAACAATTTCGTTCGTCATCAACAAAGAGACCCGCGAGCAGATTCTCTCCGGTCTCGGCGAGCAGCACCTTGATGTTATCGTTTCCAAGCTCAAGAACAAGTTCGGCGTTGAGGTCGACCTCAGCGTGCCGAAGGTTGCATACAGAGAGTCTATCCGCAAGAAGGTCGAAGTTCAGGGCAGACACAAGAAGCAGTCCGGCGGACACGGCCAGTTCGGCGATGTGTTCATCCGCTTCGAGCCCTGCGAGAGCGACGATCTCGTTTTCGCCGAGGAAGTTGTCGGCGGCTCCGTGCCGAAGAACTTCTTCCCCGCAGTTGAAAAGGGTCTGCGCGACAGCGTCAAGAAGGGCGTGCTTGCAGGCTACCCGATGGTCGGCATAAAGGCAACCCTTTACGATGGCTCTTACCATCCGGTCGACTCGTCCGAAATGGCGTTCAAGACCGCCGCGAACATAGCATACAAGAACGGAATTCCGCAGGCGAACCCCGTTATCCTTGAGCCTATCGGCACTCTGAAGGCTTATATGCCCGACGAGAACCTCGGCGACATCATGGGCGATGTCACAAAGCGTCGCGGCCGCGTGCTCGGCATGGGTCCGTCCGACGAGCCGAAGATCCAGGAGCTCATCGCGGAAGTTCCCATGGGCGAGATGGGCGATTTCTCGACCGTCCTGCGTTCCGTGACCGCCGGCAGAGGCTGGTTCACCCTTGAGTTCACCCGCTATGAGGATGCGCCGCCCGTCGTTGCACAGAAGGTTATCGAAGAGGCAAAGGCAAACGACGCCGAAGCCGATAAATAAAAAACATAAGAAGAGAGCTGTCAAAAGGCAGCTCTCTTCTCAAATTTAATATCCAAAAAACCCGCCCGGCATCGCGCCGTGCGGGTCAGTTTTATTTTGAATTGCGGCTTTGAAGCGAGATTTCGTCATTCGTCTTTATAACAAATTCGACCGCGCCGCCTGTGTTCGTTATCAGCAGTTCTTCGCTGCCCGCGATGCTCGCATATATATTGTCGATATCAACATCAACGGTGTAGCTCCATGTGCCGCTGACTATCGAGCCGCTACCGTTGTCAATCTTGACAACGACCTTGCAGTCATCATACTTGAGCGTGATGCTGCCCTTTGAGCAGTCCACCTTGACGCTCGGCATGGCTTCAAACACTCTGTCAAGGTTCCCGACCGTTCCGACAGTCCTGCCGACCGGGCCCTGATGCGCGTCCTTAGTATTCTGATCGTCCTGCTGCATCCTGACGTTGAGCGTCACTATGGTGTAGTTGCCGTAAGCGACAGCGTTCGCCGAGATAAGATCGCTCGCCTTTATCTGCTTATATTTTCCGGGAATTGTAGTCACCGCTTTGCTGTTTGCCGCGAGAGCCGCCGAAGCGATTCCCGTGAACACGGTGAGCATACCTTTCTGGAAACTGTTGCGCGGAGTGTAATCAACGCGCTTCATGGACATATACTGCGTGGCGTCGATGCTCTTGGTGTTCGCCGCCGCAGCTTTGTAATACTTGAGCACCCGCGAAGTGTTCGTGGAGTTGAGCCCCTTGTAGACGTTGACAGTCTCGGTCTTTGTTCCGCCGGAAACATTGGAGCGCGTCGCGGTTCTTGATTCGGTCGTCGGCTCGTCAGTGTTAGGTTCCGTGGTTTCGATTGCCGATTCCGAAACATTGGCGGCATCCGTAACCGAGGATTCGTCCGTAGAAGACTCCGAACCGTCATCGTTCGTTCTGCACGCTGAAAAGGAAAAGAGCATAGCCGCCGCAAGCAAAAGTGCGGCAAATCTCATAAGCTTTTTGTTCATTCTTCTCCCTCCCGACAGATTTTATCTGAGTGTTGCATTTGATTAGGTTTATATTTTAAGCTATTAAAGCGTACAGGTCAAGAAAAATCTTATAAAAAAACATGGTAAAAAATTAACTTTTAATAAAGCCGCAGTTTATCCGACGCATATCCCCGACAGCCGACAAAAAACCGCCCGTCTGGAAAAGACGGACGGCTTCGATTTTTTTCAGATATCAGCCCTTAGCGGTGTAAGAGAAAGCGACGATACCCTTGAGGTTATTGACGGAGACGATGGAGACCTTGATGCCGTTTGCATAGACATTGACATCATATGCCCAGCTGCCTTCGACGATCTTGCCGGTGGTGTTGTCAATCTTGACGACAACCTTGCAGTTGGTGTAGGTCAGCTCAATCTTGCCGTCCTTGTAGTCGACGCTGAGTCCGAGCTCTCTGATAGCGTTATCGACATCGCCGAGAGTACCGACTGCGCAGCCGACGGAACCGCTGTGGTTATCAGCCTTCGCGCCCTGAGTCTGATCCTTGACGTTGAAGGTGATTGTGGTGTAGTTGCCGCTGGTCACCGCGCTGGCGCTCTTCATGTGGCTCGCCTGCATGCCCGAGGGCTTGCCGGGGATATCGGTACGATCCTTGGAGTTCTTGTTGAGTGCGTTTGCAACGGGCTTCTGAGCTATCTTGAGCAGAGCGCCGAGGCTGCCGTCAGCAGTGATGCTGCCCTTGAGAGCCATGTTCTGCCTGCCGCTCTTGAACTGCTTAGTCTTTTTGACTGCTTCCTGATAAGCTTTGACACAAGCGGCTGCATCGTTGGTGTTGAGTCCCTTGGAGGGAGTTGTGCTGTTGCCCTTGGTCGTGGTCTTTGTATCGGAGGACTGAGAAGCTTTAGTCTCGATAACAGTGTGACCCTCTTTATCGGTGACTACCTCGGTCTCGACCTCGGAGGAAGCCTCTTCGGAAGAAGCGGTATCATCGGAAGCGGAAACATCCGCCGCCTGACCGGAGGTCTGCGCGTCACCGGCAGTGGTGTCGTTGTTTGTGTCATTCTTCTTGCACGCCGCGAACGAGAGAACGAGGACAGCGGCAAGGATTATTGCCAGAATCTTTTTCATCTTATTTCACTCCTTATTGATTTATATATAATTGTATAATTGTTGTTCCAATCATTCAATAGACAAAAGATAAAATTTCGTTTAACGGGGGTAGTCCAAATTGTGTAAATGCGTCATTAGTGAAACACATCGGGGAAAAGTGTTTTGATTTTGGCGGCGGTTTCGCGTAAGTATCCGGAAATAAGAATTTGCCTGTTGATAAATCGAGGACAACCACGACAATTTTTATCCGGACGCAATCCCTCAGTCTCGGCTTCGCCGATCCAGCTCCCTTTACACAATGGAGCCGACAATAATTTTATATGCGAGAATAAAAATGCCGTTATATTGCCTGAAGAGCTCCGCCGCTATTGGCACATAAGTGCGTCTGCTCATCCTCCCCGACCGCAAGCGAAAAGCCCTCCGCACTCAGAGTGCAGAGGACTGAATTTCGTTTTTTTGTTACGCAAGTATCTCGCCCATGAGACCGGGAGTTGCGCCTGCGGCGTTGGACTCATCGGTATCGATGTGCATTGCCAGCGCATACTTCGGGCTGACTCTGACGACGACATCGCCGAAAACGAGCGAACGGCCGTTGGAGTCGATCTTGACGCTGACTATCTGCTTGTCCTGAAGACCGTATTTCTCGGCATCCTCGGGAGTTGCGTGGATGTGTCTCTGCGCCGCGATAACGCCGCACTCAAGCTCTATTTCGCCCTTGGGGCCGACAAGCTTGCAGGCGCCGCTGCCCGCAACGTCGCCGCTCTCTCTAACAGGAGCAGTCACGCCTATCGAACGGGCGTCGGTGAGCGAAATCTCAACCTGATTCTCGGGACGCACGGGGCCGAGAATAGAGACTGCCGGGAAGTTGCCCTTCGGTCCGATAACGGCAACGCGCTCGTTGCTCGCAAACTGGCCGGGCTGAGAGAGCTCCTTCTTGACGGTCAGCTCATAGCCCTCACCGAAGAGGATATCAAGAGCTTCTCTGGTGACATGTACATGGCGCGCGGAAGTTTCAACAAGAACTTTCTTTTCCATTTTAAATATCCTTCTTTTTCACTTGATATGTTTGTAAATGCATTTTGAGGCAGGAAACTCCTGCCTCAAAACAGTCATTTTGTTTAATTAGTAAGCGATGTTGTAAATGGTCTTTGTGCCGAAAGGAAGCACTACCATTTCGTCGCCAAGAGGAAGGTGAATTGTCCATTTGGCATCATATGTAGCATTGATAACGCGGCTGGTCTTAGCATCAACCTTAACGGTAACTGTGCCGGAGGGATACTCCATCTGAGCGGTGCCGATTTTAAAGGCTTTAGCGACAGACTTAAGCACGCCGCCGCTAAACTGATCGTTGATAACAGACGGGAGAACCACGCTGAAAACCTTCGGGGCATGACCCGAGCCGTGATGAACGTTGGAGGAAGCCTTGTCGGCAACCGTCTTTATAGTAATGGTGTAAACTCCGCCCGCCTCGGTGCAAGTTGCGCTTGCGACATCATTCGCAGTAAGCTTGCTCGACCAGGACTCGTTCTCAACAGGGAAGTTAGCCTTTATAGCCGCAGAATTGGAGAATGTTTCGGAGCCCTTGCTGTTCTTCTTGAGCTGACCGTCAACAAAGCTGTCTATACCGCCGACAAGCTTATCGACGATGGAGGGCACTCCGGTGATTTTGCCGCTTCTGTAGTTCGTCTCAGAAACTCTTGTAACGCTCTTCGCACTGGGCTTAACGCCGTTAATGGCCTTGTTGAAATACGCAACTATCTCAGCCTTTGTCGCGGGCTTGGAAGCAGTGCTGCTGCCGCCATGGTTGCCGCCCTGGCTGCCGCCCTGAGTGTTCTTCTCGGTCGCGGGAGCAACAGTGTTGCCGGAAGCGTCGGTCTGAGCCTCGGTGGACTCGTCGCCGCTGACGGACTCAGCTTCGCTGGACTCGTCGTTTGCAATCGTCTCGCCGTTTGCGGAAGTGTTGGGCTCGCCTGTGGTTGTGTCGCTGTTGTCCTTATCCTTCTTGCAGGCTGCAAAAGCAAAAACGAAGCAGAGAGCAAGGACAAGAGCTATGATCTTCTTTGTCATTTCAGTTACCTCCGAAAAAATTTTTCTTCATTTCAGCGCGCTTATCCAGGTGCCGTTTTGGAGCGTATGAGCCCATGAAAAACAGTCTCCTGCCTGCGCGGTCAAATTCATTATAAAATAAAAACGCCCAAAAATCAATGGAAAATACAAGATTTATGAAATTTTTATCGATTAACCTCTTTTGATTTGAGAAATTGTTCTTTGGCTCTTGATTGACGGGCGTTTTTCTGCAATAATATAGTGTATATATTTACTCAAGAAACGGAGTGCGGTTTAATGACTGATAACGAAAGACTCGCCGATCTCCTGTTCGGCTCAAACGGGCTGACGCCGGAGGACTGCGAGCTGAGATTTCCCCCGCGCGAGCTGCCCGAGGGCGCGCGCGTGACCCGATTCTCACCGAGTCCGACGGGGTATCTCCATATAGGCGGACTGTTCGGCGCGCTCGTCGATTTTCTTACGGCGAGAGTCAGCGGCGGACTTACTTATCTGAGAATCGAGGACACGGACAAGAAGCGTGAGGTCGCCGACGGCGTGTCCGCAATAATCAACGGATTCAAAAATTTCGGTCTCGAATTTGATGAGGGCGTGACCGGATTCGACACGGAGAAGGGCGCCTACGGTCCTTATACCCAGAGCAAGCGCGTTGAAATTTACCACGCGGTCGCCAAGCGTCTCGTGCAGGAGGGCAAGGCATACCCCTGCTTCTGCACTGCGGACGAGCTCGCCGCTATCCGCGAAGAGCAGGAAAACGGCGGCGCGGCGATAACCGGATATTTCGGCAAATGGGCGAAGTGCCGCGACCTGAGCTTTGACGAACAGAAGAGACGCATCGAAGCGGGCGAGCCCTATGTTCTTCGCTTCCGCTCCGAGGGCGACGAGAACAAGAGAATTGTCTTTGACGACATGATCCGCGGCAAAATTGAAATGCCGGAGAATATAATCGATGAGGTGCTTTTGAAGAGCGACGGCGTGCCGACCTATCACTTTGCACATGTCTGCGACGACCACTTCATGCGCACGACGCACGTTATTCGCGGCGAGGAGTGGATATCCTCCGTCCCGAAGCACATCGCGCTGTTCAAGGCGTGCGGCTACAGAGTGCCGAAATACGCGCACACTCCGCAGGTCATGAAGATAGACGAGGAGACGGGCGCAAAGCGCAAGCTCTCGAAGAGAAAGGATCCCGAGGCGGCGGTCAGCTATTTTGTCGAGCAGGGCTATCCCAAGGAGAGCGTTATCGAATATATCATGACGCTGCTCAACTCGAACTTCGAAGACTGGCGCAGAGCGAATCCCACGGAGGACTGCTGGAAGTTCCCGTTCAATCTCAAGAAGATGAGCGTGAGCGGCTGCCTGTTCGACATGGCGAAGCTCAACGACGTGAGCAAGAATATTATTTCGCACATGACGGCGGACGAGGTGCTCGGCAATATACTGAACTGGGCGAAAGAATATGACGAGGAGCTCTACAAGCTTCTCGACTCTAACCGCGATTTTGCGCGCGGCATATTCTCGATAGACCGCGACTGCCCGAAGCCGCGAAAGGATATCGCAAACTGGGAGCAGGTCAAGGACTTCGTCTCGTATTTCTACGATGAAATCTACACCCCCGACTACACCCTGCCCGAGAATATCAGCGCAGGCGATGCGGCGGCGATACTTCAAAAATACATCGGCGAGTTTGACATAAACGACGACAAGGACGCATGGTTTGCGCGCATCAAGGCGATGTGCGAGCCGCTCGGCTACACGCCCAACGTCAAGGAATACAAGAAAGATCCCACGGCGTTCAAGGGTCATGTCGGCGACCTTTCGACCGTTATCAGAATCGCGGTGACTTCGCGCCGCAACACGCCCGATCTTCATTCGATAATCAGGCTGCTCGGCGAGGACAGAGTCAGAGCGAGACTCGCTGCGGCGCTCGCACACTACAAGGAGGAGAACTAAATGGCGGACAGCACCAATCTCAATTCAAATTTTATCACTGATTTTATAGACGAGGATCTTGCAAACGGGGTCAACACCCGCGTGCAGACGAGATTCCCTCCGGAGCCCAACGGCTATCTGCACATCGGTCACGCAAAGGCAATATGCATCGACTTCAGCATCGCGGAAAAATACGGCGGAGTGTGCAATCTCCGTCTTGACGACACGAATCCCTCGAAAGAGGATGTCGAATATGTCGACGCGATAAAAGAGGACATTGAGTGGCTCGGCTACAAATGGAACGAGGTCTACTATGCATCGAGCTATTTCGATTTTCTCTATGAGTGCGCGATAAAGCTCATCAAAGAGGGCAAGGCGTATGTCTGCGACCTGTCGCCCGAGGAAATACGCGAATACCGCGGCACTCTTACAGAACCCGGCAAAAACAGCCCCTACCGCGACCGCTCGGTTGAAGAGAACCTCGACCTCTTCCGCCGCATGACCGAGGGCGAATTTGCAAACGGCGAAAAAGTTCTGCGCGCCAAGATAGACATGGCAAGCCCGAACATCAATATGCGTGACCCGGTCATCTACAGAATCGCGCATGTCTCCCACCATCAGACGGGCGACAAGTGGTGCGTCTATCCGATGTATGACTTTGCCCATCCCCTCTCCGACGCTGCGGAGAAGGTCACATATTCCCTGTGCTCGCTCGAGTTCGAGAACCACAGACCGCTCTACAACTGGTTCATCGACGCTATCGGCTTTGAAGAGCCGCCGCGCCAGATCGAGTTCGCGCGTCTTAACCTCAACTACTGCGTGACGAGCAAAAGAAAGTGCCTCGAGATGGTTCAGACCGGCGTTGTCAACGGCTGGGACGACCCGAGAATGGTCACTCTCTGCGGTATGCGCCGCAGGGGCTATCCCGCCGCCGCGATACGCGATTTCATAAGCCGCGTCGGCGTTGCGAAGGCATACAGCGTGGTTGACTACGGTCTGCTCGAGGCGTGCGTCAGAGACAATCTCAATCAGAACGCCCCGCGCGCCATGGCGGTTCTCAATCCCCTCAAGCTCGTTATCGACAACTACCCCGAGGACAAGACCGAGGAAATCGAAGTCGAGATAAATCCCGACAAGCCCGAGCTCGGCCGCCGCAAGGTCACATTCTCCCGCGAGCTCTATGTTGAGCGCGAGGACTTCATGGCAGAGCCCGTGAAGAAATATTTCAGGCTCTTCCCCGGCAACGAAGTGCGCCTCAAGAGCGCATATTATGTGACCTGCAACTCATATGATACCGATGAAAACGGCGAAGTCACCTGCCTGCACTGCACCTACGACCCCGAGAGCCGCGGCGGCGAGACGCCCGACGGCAGAAAGGTTCGCGGCACCCTGCACTGGGTCAGCGCAGCGGACAACGTGAAGGCTCAGGTGCGCCTCTATGACCGCCTGTTCAACACCGAGAACCCCGCAGGCGAGGACGGAAACGGCGACTATCTTCAGAACATCAACCCCGATTCACTCAAAATTATCGACGGGTGCCTGCTCGAGGGCGGACTCCGCGACGCAAAGCCGGGCGACACATTCCAGTTCATGCGCCAGGGCTACTTCTGCGTCGACAAGGACAGCACTCCGGGCAACCTTATCATAAACCGCACCGTTGCGCTCAACTCCTCATGGGACAAAAAGAAGAAATAAACAAGTAAGAAAGGTCGGTCGGGATGAAAGCTCTCAACAGAATTGTGACGGCTCTGCTGGCAATTGCAGTGTTCCCCGTCGCATATTTCACGGATCTCATAACCGTCTATATGCACGCGACTATCTACGATTCAAATATTGTAGAGAATCTGAGCGTCAAACGCATCATCGAGCTTTTCACGGGAGACGGTCTTTTTGCCGGCGTTTTTAACAAGGATAATATGTCCGAGATTCCCGAGGTACTGCTTAAATTCAAGGGCAACTTCATAGCCTTTGCCGTTTGCTTCGCGCTCGCCCTGCTCATCGCGCTCGCCATTATCATTGTTGCCGCGGCGACCAATTCGAGAAAGACGACCGCCGCACTCGGCGCGGCAGGCATTTTGTGCCTCATCGGCATGAAAATAGCATTTTCGGATATCGCGGCCGCCGTCGACGCGGGCAAGCTGACCCTCGGCTCGCTAACCGACATGTCGTTCATGAATCTATTCGGCAAGATAGTGCTCGTCACGATGAGCACGGCGCCTGCGGTGATGACGGTTTTGTTTTTGGCAATACTCATCTGGAACGTCGCGTTTATCGTAATCGACCTCGGCGAAGAACAGCCGAAGAAGAAAGCCAAGCACGCGAAGAAAAAATAAAAAAACGAGGGAGTCGGATTTCCGGCTCCCTTTTTTTCGGCAAAACAAGTTATCATCAATTTGAATTTTATCGGCTATCGCCGATAACAGACAGCCGCAAGGGGCTGTCTATACGAAGTAAGTTGTCCGAAAACTACAGAAAATTTAAAGGCGAACGAAGTTCGCCCCTACGGTCGGTAAGATAAACTTTTGCGAAGATTTCGTGTCGCTTACGCGGCATAGGTGCGTCGGGTCGCCGCACCCTGCAAGCTGCGTGCAAAAAAAATCGTGCGAATTTCGCGGGCGGATAATATCCGCCCCTGCAATATTGTGTTGATTTATAATATTATTGCGCTTGCCAATCAGCAACATCTGCAATAACGAAGCCCCGGAAAACTCCGGGGCTTTATCATATGTATCACTGTGTCAATCCGAGCTTCTTTGCCATCTCGGCGGTCTTGAGTTCGAGCAGTTTGGAAACTCCGTCCTCCTGCATCGTGACTCCGTAGAGGACATCAGCCTCCTCCATCGTGCCACGTCTGTGCGTAATGAGGATGAACTGCGTGTTCTTCGTCATGCGGCGGGCATACTGTGCGTAGCGCGTGACGTTGACATCATCGAGCGCCGCTTCGACCTCGTCGAAGAAGCAGAACGGCGCGGGAGTGACCTTGAGGATAGAGAACAGCAGCGCGATTGCCGCCAGTCCCTTTTCGCCGCCCGAAAGCAGGTCAATATTCTGAACATTCTTGCCCGGGGGTTGAACCTTTATCTCAATGGCACATTCGAGTACATCGAGCGGATTCTCAAGAATAAGCTCCGCCTTTCCGCCGCTGAACAGCTCCGAGAAGGTCTGACCGAATATACTGTTTATGCGGTCAAACTGCTCTCTGAAGCGCTCCGACATTTTGCCGGTCAGGTCGCCTATCAAGGCGAGCAGCTCCGCGCGGGAGCTTTCGACATCGTCTATCTGAGTTTTCATGAATTCGTAGCGCTCGGAGACCTCTTTGTATTCCTCGATAGCGCCGACATTGACGTTGCCGAGGGCTCTTATCTTGTTCTTTATATCATTGAGATCGCGCTGCGCTTTCTGCGGATCTTCGATAATTATTCCGAGTTCCTCCGCCTCGCGGCGAGTGAGCTGATATTCGTCATAGAGCTTGTTCTGCGCGTTTTCAAGCTCGCGCTGCATTGAGTCGCGGCGCTCCTCGAGCCTTGCCCGCTCGCCGGACAGCCTCTCGCGCCTGTCGCTGACCGAGCGCTCCTGGGCGCGAAGTTTAGTGCTCTCGCCCTCGACTCCGCTTCGCTTCTGGGCGAGCGAGGATATCTCGTCTTTCTTCTGCTGAGCCTCGGCGCGAAGTGATGCCGCCTCGCCTTTGAGCTGTTCAATCAGCTCGTTCGTCGCGGTCATCTGCTCGGTTATGGAGTCAATCTCCGATTTAAGCTCATCGGCATGACCCTCATGGGAGCTTCTGCGGCGTTTGAGCGTTTCGATAACTTCCTCTCGCGCCTGAATATCCTTTTTGAACGCAAGGATGCTGAGGTTGATACTGCTCTCTTTGTCCGCGTTCTGTTCGCGGGTGCTGAGCAGTTCATCGCGGCGCGATTCGATTTCGGTTATCTTTTCATTGACCGAGTCGAGCTGAGAGGTAAATTCATCTATCTTCTTCTGCGCCTGAGTCTGAATTTCTTCGAGCTTTGCGGTGCGCTCTGCGGAGCTGCGCTTCTCCGCTTCGAGGTCATTGAGCGCTGACTCGGCAGTCTCAATTTTGTCGTCTATCATGCGCAGTTCGCCCTCGCGGCGGATTTTTTCTTCCTGCGCTTTCTGGAGCTCCGCCGTCACGCCGTCGTATTCCGCCTGCGCCGCCGAGACTTCGCCCGCGAGCTCTTTGTATCTCTCCTGCCGCTCGGCGAGGTCTTTTTCAAGCTTCGCGACGGTCTTTTTGAGCTGTTCGATATCATTGCCGCGGCTGAGTATACCCGCGTTCTGCCCGCGCGAACCGCCCGTCATCGAGCCGCCCGCGTTCATGACCTGACCGTCGAGCGTGACGACTTTGAATCTGTGGCCGAAGCGTTTGGAGATGGCTATCGCGCTGTCGATATTATCCGCAACGGCGGTGTGGCTGAGCAGATTCCTGATTATCGGCAGATACTCGTCGTCGCATCGAAGAAGCCTGTCCGCCATGTCGATGAATCCGGCGCAGGAGTCGAGTCCGTCCTCCCTGAACGGGCGCGGCTTTATCGCCGTCATCGGCAAGAAAGTCGCGCGTCCTGCGCGGCTCTCTTTAAGATAGGCTATGGCGCGTTTTGCCGCCGACTCGTCGTCGGTTACTATATTCTGCACGGCGGCGCCGAGAGCCGTCTCGACCGCCGCGGCGTACTTCGCATCAACGGTTATCAGCTGGGACACAGGTCCGTGGATTCCGCGCAGCGTTCCGCGCTTTGCTTCGCGCATGACCGCTTTAACGGAGCCTGAATAGCCCTCCATGTTCTTCTCGAGATCCTCGAGCATTCTGATGCGCGCCTGCTTCTGGTGGATGTCGAGCGTTGCAGCGTCGAGCTCGCGGCGCATCTTCTCCGCCTTTTCGGAGCGCGAACGGACTATCATAGAGTAGCCGTCTATTGAATTTGAAAGTGATTCTATATTTTCAAGGCACGCATCAAGGTTCTTGCGGCTGACTTCGGCCTGCTCACGGAGTGCGTCAAGCAGTCCGCCGCGCGAAGCGATGACTTCGTCGACTGTGCCGAGGCGCGCGGCTATCTCCTGCGCGGAGGAGCGCGCCGTGCTCTGCTCGATTTTTGCGGCGGAGAGAGATTCGTTTATGGTCTTCGCCTGCGCCTCCGCGCTGTCGCGCTCGGCGGTTATCGCGCTCTCCTGCTCCTTGAGCTTGCCCGTGCTGTCGAGCAGTTCGAGCAGCTGCGCTTGGCAGCCCTTTATCTCGGCGTCTATAGATTCTATCTCTTTTTGGGCGGCGTCAATCTGCTCCTCGAGGTGCTGCTCGGTGGCGGTCGCCGCTTCCATGTCGCGCTTTATGCGCTCTATCGTCTCGCGGTTATGCGCGAGGTTGTTGTGCTCGACGGCGATTCTGCCGTCAACTGCGGTCGCCTGCTCTTCGTCAGAGGCGGCTTTCGTTCGCAGTTCTTCTATCTGCACGGTTATTCCGCTGCCCGTGCTCATCAGCTCTTCTATCTGAGCCGATATCTGTTCGAGCTCGCGCTCCGCCTGCTCATAGTCAGCGGCGGCGAGGGATATTTTATCCTCCTGCGCCCTGAGCCCCTCGCGGGAGCGCTCTATCGTCTTGAGCCAGAGTCCTATCTCAAGCTCCTTTTTCTCCCCTGCAAGCACAAGGAATTTCTGCGCCTTTTCGCTCTGCGTTTTGAGCGGTCCGACGCGTCCTTCGAGCTCGGTCAATATGTCGCGCAGGCGAACGAGATTTTCCTCCGCCTGTTCGAGTCTGCGTGTCGCGTCCGCGCGGCGGTATCTGAAATGGGATATTCCCGCCGCCTCTTCGAGCATATCGCGCCTCTGCGGCGAGCGCGAAGAGATAAGGTCGGCGACTCTGCCCTGGCTGACCATGGAATAGCCGTCGCGTCCGAGTCCCGTGTCCATAAACAGTTCATGGATATCGCGCAGACGCACTGTCTCGCCGTTCAGCTGATATTCGCTCTCACCCGAGCGGTAGTAGCGACGGGTGACGGAGACATCGTCCTTGTCGCAGTTGTTGAGGGTACGATCGGTGTTATCGAGGCGCAGAGTGACCTCGGCAAAGCCCATCGCCTTTCTGAGCGACGTGCCGCCGAAGATGACATCCTCCATTTTCGAGCCGCGCAGGCTCTTTGAGGACTGCTCGCCGAGAACCCAGCGAACGGCGTCGGAGATATTGCTCTTGCCGGAGCCGTTGGGTCCTATGACGGCGGTTATGCCTTTTCCGAATTCAAGCGTTGTCTTGTCGGGAAAAGATTTGAAGCCCTGCAGTTCGAGTGCTTTTAGTAACATTTATCTGCCTGCCTTTATAATAAGTTGACTTTTTCCAAGGTTATATCGCGCGCCGAGAGAGCCGCGCTCTCTTTTATTTTACATTCATAGCCGAGTTCTCTGAGCTTTTCGATATTGCATCTTCTCTGTCCGGAAGCTTTTGAAACTTCACGCGGGGCGACATATATTATGTACTTCCCCTTTTCTTTTCCGGAGAGTGCTCTGTTAATAATATCAAAATATATATGCCCCTCGCACATCTCGCGCAGAGCCGGATGATATGCGCCGGCAACGAAAGAGCCCTCGACGTCGCCGCCGGAATGAAGTCCGAGGCGGATGACTTTTATCCCCGCTCGCTCGAACATCGGAAGTATCTTCGCGCAGAGCACCGCCGCCTCTTCGGGAGTCTGCGGGCGGTATTCGCCATTGCGGTATAGCTCGGCGAGCTCGGTGTTTTCTATAACAACCGTCGGATATATCCGCGCGGTATCGGGTGAAAGCGAGATTATATCCCGCGCCGTCCCGATGCTGTCCTCATCATTCGAACCGTAGAGCCCGGTCATCATCTGGAGTCCCAATTCGAAGCCGCGTTCTTTTAAAAGCCGCGCCGAGCGGAAGATATCCTCGCGTGTGTGCCCTCTGCGGTTCATCGCGAGCACTTTATCATTCGTGCTCTGTGCGCCGAGTTCGACCGCCGTGACGCGGTATTTCTCGAGGATATCGCAGATCTCCCCGTCAACGGCATCCGGGCGGGTGGATATTCTGATGCCCTTGAAGCCGTTTTCGCCGATGAACTCCTGTGCAGAAGAGAGCAGCTCGATCATATAATCGCGGTCGATAGCCGTGAAGCTGCCGCCGAAAAATGCTATCTCCCCGTCTTTTATCCCCTCAGGTGACGAGCGCATGGCGACGAGCGCCGCGTCGCGCACATCCTGCGCCGTCGGCTGGCTCTTCGCGCCCGAAATACTCCTCTGATTGCAGAAGCTGCACTGGTGCGGGCAGCCCGCGTGGGGAACGAATACGGAGACGTTTATATGTTTCATGCCTTGAGCCCCATGAGTTCCAGAGCCTCTTTTGCCGCCGCCTGCTCGGCTATCTTCTTGCTTCTGCCCGAGCCGTGGCCGATAACATTGCTGTTGAGATGGACTTCGACGCTGAAGGTCTTGTTGTGGTCGGGTCCGCTCTCGCCGACGAGGACATATTCGACCGCCTCTTCGGGATTGCGCTGGACTATCTCCTGCAAGGTGGTCTTGTAGTCCGTGACGACCGGCTTCTCCTCGTCCGCCTTATCGATAAAACGGAAAACGAAATTCTTCGCCGGCTCTATGCCGCCGTCGAGATAGATAGCGGCGAGCACAGCCTCAAACGCATCGGCGAGGATAGACGGGCGATCCTTGCCGCCGGTGAGCACCTCACCCTTGCCGAAGAGCAGATAGTCGCCGATACCGAGAGTGCGCGCAAATTCGCTGAGTGACTTCTCGCAGACGAAATAAGCGCGTCTCTTCGTCAGCTCGCCCTCGGGCAGGTGCTTGAAGTGATGGAAGAAATGCTCGGCGGAGATAAAGCCGAGCACCGAGTCGCCCAGAAACTCCAGGCGCTCGTTGCAGCGCGTGCCGTCCTGCCGCTCGTTGGCGTATGACGAGTGGGTCAGCGCCTCGGTGAGCAGCTTTTTATTCTTGAAATTGTAGCCTATTTTCTTTTCGAGTTCTCTGTTGTCCATTTTCTTACTCCGCGTCGGCAGCTTCCTTGACGTTCTGTGCAATGGTGCCGACTATATTTTTTTCTGCGCAGGTCTTTGCCTGCCTTATGGCGTTGCGGATAGCCTTTGCGTCGGACGAGCCGTGCGCCTTGATAACAACGCCGTTGACTCCGAGCAGCGGCGCGCCGCCGAACTCGGAATAATCCATTCTCATTTTAAGACCGAGCAGACCGCCCTTGACCATCATGGCGGCGAGCATGGTTATCGAGCTCTTCTTGAAGATGCTCTTGATATTTGCCATCATCGCGCCCGCGACACCCTCATAGAGCTTTAAGATAATGTTGCCCGTGAAGCCGTCCGCGACGAGCACGTCGCAGCAGCCGTAGGGCACGTCGCGAGTCTCGACGTTGCCGATGAAGTTAATTTCTTTCGTATCCTTGAGAAGGTCAAACGCCTCATGGCGCAGGCGGTCGCCCTTGCTGTCCTCGGTGCCGATATTCGCAAGCGCCACGCGCGGCGACTGAACCTTGACGAATTTCTCCGAGTATATCGCGCCCATCTGAGCGAACTGCTTTAAGTGCTCCGCGGTGCAGTCTGCGTTCGCGCCGCAGTCAAGCAGAAGAAACGGCTTGTCATTAGAGGGCAGGACGCTGCCTATCGCCGGGCGTTTTACGCCCTTGATGCGCTTGACGATGAAAGTTGCACCCATGACGAGCGCGCCGGTTGAACCGGCACTGACAAATGCGTCACCCTTGCCGTCCGCAAGAGCCTGGAGTCCGACCGCCATGGAGCAGTTTTTCTTGCTTTTGAGTATCTCGCCGGGCTGATCGGTCATGGCGATAACATCCGGGGCGTCTATAATATCAATGCCCGTGAGCGATATCTTGTTCTGCGCGGCGCAGGAAAATATCTTCTCCTTGTCGCCGACGAGCGCTATATCCACGCCGAGATCGTCCTTTGCGTTGCGGCTGCCCTTGATAACCTCAAGAGGTGCATTGTCGCCGCCGAAAGCATCAACTATAATCTTCATTTTCCATTCTCTCCTTCGATATATTTTCCCGCAGACTCGAGTCCCCGCTGCGAGATCTTCTCATAACGCTCCTGCTTCGAGCGGATGCGCTCGTCGAGGGGCGGAAGTATTCCGAAGTTTGCGCCCATGGGCTGAAAATCCGTCACGCTCTCGTCGCTGATATAGCGTGCGAGCGCACCCATGACGGTGTCCCCGGGCATGACGAACGGGTCTTTTCCGTTTATATACCGCGCGGCGTTGATGCCGGCGAGTATTCCCGAGGCGGCGGACTCCATATAGCCCTCCACGCCGGTTATCTGACCCGCGAAGAATATTCGTCTGTCGCTCCTGAGCGAGAAGTCCGCGCCGAGAAGCTTGGGTGAATTTATAAATGTGTTGCGGTGCATGACGCCGTAGCGCACGAACTCCGCGTCTTTGAGCGCGGGTATCATAGAGAAAACTCGCTTCTGCTCGCCGAATTTCAGATTCGTCTGGAAGCCGACGAGATTGTACATAGTACCTGCCGAGTTCTCTTTTCTGAGCTGGAGCACCGCCCACGGTCTGTGTCCCGTGCGCGGATCGCGCAGACCGACGGGTTTCATCGGACCGAAGCGGATAGTATCCTGACCGCGCAGAGCCATGACTTCTATCGGCATACAGCCCTCGTAGACTCCCTTGCGCTTGTCAAACGAGTGGGTTTCGGCGCTCTCTGCGCCGACAAGGGCTTCGTAAAATGCCTCATACTCCTCTTTGTCCATCGGACAGTTTATATAGTCATCCTCGCCGCCCCTGTCGTAGCGCGACTGCTTGAACGCGCAGGACATATCAAGGCTCTGAGCCGAGACTATCGGCGCGGCGGCATCGTAGAAGCTCAGATGTCCGGGGCAGATTTTCTCTATCTCATTGGAGAGCGCGTCGGACGCGAGCGGACCTGCGGCGATAATCACAACGCCGTCTGCGGGTATCTCCGTCACCTCGCCGCGGACTATATCTATAAGCGGATCTTCTTCGACTGTCTTTGTGACAAGGGCGGAGAAATCGTCCCTGTCAACGGCTAAAGCGCCGCCCGCGGGGACGGCAGTCGCCTTGGCGCAACTCACGCAGAGCGAGCCGAGCATCTCCATCTCGGCTTTGAGTTCGCCCGCGGCGCTCGCGGTGCGCAAAGCCTTGAAGGAGTTCGAGCAGACGAGCTCGGCGAAATTCGGGCTCGAATGGGCGGGCGAGAATTTTTGCGGCTTCATCTCGCACAGGGTAACTCTTATCCCCGCACGCGACAGCTGCCTTGCGGCCTCAACGCCCGCGAAGCCCGCTCCTATAACGGTAACTTTATTCATCGGTTTTTTTACCTTTTCTTGCGCTCTTTTTCGTATATCCGCAGCCCTCGTTGAGGCATTCGACAACGCCGCCCTTCTTCTTGAACAGGGACTTGCCGCACTGCGGGCATATCTCATCCGTCGGCTTATCCCAGGTCATGAAGTCACAGCCCGGCCAGTTCGAGCAGCCATAGAAAGTATAGCCCCTCTTCGTCTTTCTCTCGATGACCTTTGCGCCGCACTTGGGGCACTTTGCGTTCGTTTCGAGCACGAGCGGCTTCGCGTTCTTGCACTCGGGATAGCCGGGGCAGGCAAGGAATCTGCCGTAGCGTCCGGTCTTTATGACCATCATTCTGCCGCACTTCTCGCAGGGGATATCGGTTATATCCTCTTCGAGCTGAATTTTGACATCCTTCATCTCGGCTTTCGCCTTGTCGAGCGACTTCTCGAACTCGCCGTAGAAATCGTCGAGGACGGAGACATAGTCGATATCGCCGGAATCGACACGGTCGAGCATATCCTCCATCTGCGCGGTGAACTTGACGTTGACTATGCGCGGGAACTTCTCTTTGAGCAGCTTCGTTGTCGCCTCGCCGAGCTCGGTGGGCACGAACTGCTTCGACTCGCGCTTGACATAGTTTCTCTTGACTATTGTAGTGATTATTGTTGAATAGGTACTCGGTCTGCCGATACCCTTTTCCTCGAACTCCTTGACGAGCGACGCTTCGGTGAAGCGCGGCGGAGGCGAGGTGAAGTGCTGCGAGGGGATGAGCTCCTTGAGCTTCGCAGTGTCCCCGACCTTTATCTCGGGCAGAAGCGAGCCCTTGCTCTCGTCGTCGCTTATCTCATATACTTTTGTAAAGCCGTCGAAGCGCACGGAATAACCGGCGGCGGTGAACAGGCAGTATTTGCCCTCGGCGGCGTCCTTTTCGTTTGCTCCGGCTATTTCAAGCTTCACCGTATCCTGGACGCAGCTCGCCATGAGGCTCGCCATGAAGCGCTTCCAGATAAGATTATAGAGCTTATACTGATCCGAAGTCAGCGAATCCTTGACGCGCTCGGGGGTTATCGACGGGGTCGCGGGGCGGATAGCCTCATGGCCGTCCTGCGCGTTGGCTCCGGTCTTGTAATAACGCGGCTTGTCGGGCAGATACTCCTTGCCGAAGATATCTTCTATGGCGGCGGCAGCCTGGGCGCGCGCCTCCTCGGAGATTCTCAGCGAGTCGGTTCTCATGTAGGTTATAAGACCGGTCGTGCCGATGCCCTGAACATCGACGCCCTCATAGAGCTCCTGCGCGGTGCGCATGGTCTTCTGAGTCTGGAATCCGAGCTTCCTCGAAGCCTCCTGCTGGAGGGTGGAGGTGGTAAAGGGCGGCGCAGGGTTCTTCTTCCTCGTGCCCTTTTTGAGGGTCTTGACGGAATACGAAGCGCCGTCGAGACGGCTGAGAATAGCGTCCGACTGCTCTTTGTTCTCTATTTTTATCTTGCCGTTTTCGTCGCCGTAGAGCGATGCGGAAAACACCTTGCGGGACGGGGCGGTGAACTTTGCGTCTATCGTCCAATATTCCTCGGGCTTGAACGCACGGATCTCCTCCTCGCGGTCAACTATCATGCGCACCGCGACGCTCTGAACGCGGCCGGCGGAAAGTCCGCGGCGTATCTTCTGCGAAATAAACGGGCTCAGGCGATAGCCGACGAGTCTGTCGAGTATTCTTCTCGCCTGCTGTGCGTTGACGAGATTCATATCGACGGCGCGCGGATGCTCCATGCCGTTCTTGATTCCGGTTTTGGTTATCTCGTTGAAAGTGACTCTGTTCTTGTCCGCAAGATTGAGGTCAAGCAGGGTCGAAAGGTGCCACGATATCGCTTCTCCCTCGCGATCAGGGTCGGTTGCGAGGATAACTTTATCGCTTTTTTCAACATCTTTTTTCAGCTCGCTGACGAGCTTCTCTTTTCCTTTTATAACGGCGTATTTCGGCGCGAAGTCGTGCTTGACATCGACGCTCAGCTTCGCCGCGGGCAGGTCGCGGACATGACCCATCGAGGCGACTACCTCATAGCCGGGTCCGAGATATTTTTTAATTGTTTTCGCCTTTGCGGGCGACTCGACTATAACTAAAGTGGACATTTCGTTTGCTCCCCTGTTCAAATTTTTTTGTATCGTTTCCCTGCGCACAGACACACGAGATCTTCAAGCTCCAGCTCGGTCATCGAGCTGACAACCTCCCACGGCGCAAATCCGGTCTTTGCCGCTATCTCGTCTGCAAACAGAGGTTCTTCTCCCATTGATTCGTATATTTTCTTTGCCTTTTCAGAGAGTCCGACGGGTATTGACACGAGCTTTTTGACCCTGAACTCCTCGGGCTTCGGCTGGGGCTCGAACTTTTTGACCGATTCGTGCGGACGCTCGACGGTCTTCGGCTCTTCCTTTGCCTGCTCCTGCGTCAGCTCGCGCTTGCCGCTCAGATATTCGAGCGCCTTCGCCATATCCTCCGGCTTTATCTTGTCGGGATAGCGCACGGAGTATTCCGTTATCAGATCGTAAATTGACAAAAGCGGTCTTGCGCCGTCTCTTATCAGCCGATTTGCCCCGGCGTAAGATGAGTTGAACACATCGCCGGGCGGCGCGAACACATCTCGTCCCTGTTCTATGGCGCAGTTCGCGGTGATGAGCGAGCCGCTCTTAACTCCCGCCTCGATGACTATTGTAGCGTCGCAGAGTCCCGAGATTATTCTGTTTCTTATCGGGAATGTTCTCGCCGAGGACGGGAATCCCGGCTGAAACTCCGTTATCAGCGCACCGCTCTGAGCTACGCAGTCGCGCAGATAGTCGTTTTCCATAAGATATTTGTATCCGAAGCCGCAGCCGAGCACCGCCGCCGTGACTCCGCCGGAGTCGAGCGCGCCGTTGTGCGCGCAGCTGTCGATACCCATCGCCGCGCCGGAGACGACGCAGATGCCGGAATATGCAAGCGCCGCGGCATAGCGGTGCGCGAGGTAGCTGCCCTGGAACGAGGCTTTTCTCGTACCGACAACGGCAATGCACACGCGCTGTGTCACGCGTTTTATGTCGCCCCTGACGAAGAGCGCCAGCGGCATGTTGCGCAGACTTCTGAGCTTCGGCGGATAGTCCTCGTCGTCCGGAGTGAGGACGGTCCAGCCGTTATTATAACAAACATCAACAATGCCCTGCGCCTTTTCGGGAGAGCATTGTTTGAGTTTTTCTATCTGTCTGTTGGTGAGTACACCGCTCAATCGCCATTCTATCTCGCCCCTTGAATACATCTCCTCGGGGGATGGAAACACAGCGGTAATCTCATCTGTGACAGCTCCTGCGCCAAGAGCTTCCTGGAGCCAGAGCCAATAGGCTTTCTTGTCCATTGAAGCCTCCGTGTGTTATTTTGTCAGCTCCCACATAAGCACTGCGGCGGCCGCCGCGGCGTTTAACGATTCGGCACGCCCGCGCATCGGGATAGTCACGGGCAGAGTGCAGGCGGACATGACCTCGGGCGATATTCCGCTGCCCTCGTTGCCGACAACGCAGATAACGGAGCCCGAAAAACTCATATCGGTTATCCTCTTTGCCCCGTCGGACGGCGTGGAAGCTAAGGTAAGCATACCCTTTTTGGCGGCAAAAATCAAGAGAGAGGGCAAATTTCCTGTTGTCAAAACAGAAATTCGCATCGAAGAGCCCATCGCGGCGCGAAGCGCTTTCGGGTTATATATATCGCATCCGCCGCCGACTATGACGCCGCTCATGCCGAACGCCTCCGCAGTTCTGAGCACCGCGCCGAGATTCGACGGATCCTGCATATTGTCGAGCGCTATATATGTTCCCTTGGGGTCGATCGTTTCCAGCTCCGCCTCTTTTCGCTTGACGCAGATGCAAAAAACACCCTGCGCCTCGCGGGTATCGGAGAGAGTTCCGGCGAGCTCATGCGGTATCTCGAACGCCTGCTCCGCCTTTTCGGCGACGGCAGATATATAGTCCGGATACTTTTCGAGCGCTTCTTTTGTGAAGAACGCGGTCTTTATTTCTATCCCGGTCTTTGCGACATCCGAGCACAGGCGTGCGCCCTCAAGCGCAAACAGCCCCGTTTCCCTGCGGAACGAGGCGCTCTGCGACAGATGCCGGAAAAGCTTCACTTTTTCGTTGGAACGCGACGAGATCTTTTCGAAATCCATCTTTTTTCCTCCGATATGAAATAAGGGACTGCATCAGCAGCCCCTTAACTTTCAGATTGAGTCTCTACCCGAAAATCTCCGATCACTTACTTGAGGGCAGCCTTGGCCTGCTCGGTCAGAGCGGTGAAAGCGGCGGGATCGCTGATGGCGATCTCGGAGAGCATCTTGCGGTTGAGATCGATGCCGGCCTTCTTCAGACCGTTGATGAACGTGGAATAGTTCATGCCGTTGAGCTTCGCGGCAGCGGAGATTCTGGTGATCCACAGGCTGCGGAAGTCACGCTTCTTCTGCTTGCGGCCGATGTAAGCATACTGGCCGCTCTTCATGACAGCCTGCTTGGCGGTCTTGAAAAGGCTGTGCTTTGAGCCATAGTAGCCCTTGGCAAGCTTCAGAACTTTATTTCTTCTCTTGCGAGTCATTGTTGCACCTTTGATACGTGCCATGGTTTTCTACCTCCGAATAATTAATGAGTGGTTGGCTGTCTCTTATTTGTAAGGGATAAGCTTCTTGATCTGCTTGACGTTGGTGGTGTCTGCAACAGAGGTCTTGCGAAGATTTCTCTTACGCTTTGTGCTCTTCTTGGTAAGGATGTGAGACTTGTTTGCGTGTGCACGTATCGGCTTACCGTTTTTTGACAGCTTGAAGCGCTTTTTAGCACCGCTGTGAGTTTTGATCTTGGGCATGAGTTCTTTTCCTCCTTCAACTTTTTGACCGGTATTTTACCGGGATAATCACTTCGCGCTCTTGGGAGCGAGGAACATGAGCATCTGGCGTCCCTCAAGCTTCGCCGGCTTCTCGACCGAGGCGATATCCGCGCACTTCTCCGCAAACTGAGCCATTATGGTCAGTCCGAGATCGGTGTGGGTCATCTCGCGTCCGCGGAAGCGGATCGAGACCTTGGTCTTGTTGCCTGCCGACAGGAACTTTCTGGCGTGACCGACTTTCGTATCAAAATCATGTACGTCAATGTTGGGCGAAAGGCGGATCTCCTTTATCTCGATCACACGCTGATTCTTCTTCGCTTCCTTCTCCCTCTTGGACTGCTCAAAACGATATTTGCCGTAGTCCATGATCTTACAGACGGGCGGCTTTGCCTGCGGAGCTATCTTGACAAGGTCGAGATTTTTCTCTGCGGCAAGCTTCTGAGCCTGAGCGGCGGAAACGATACCTAACTGTTCACCGTCATTGCTTATGAGCCTGACCTCTTTGTCCGTGATCTCTTCATTGATCTGCATTTCTTTGATACCTATAACCAGCACCTCCATATGCTCTGACCGGTTCTACCGGAAAAATCAAAGCGAGGGCACAGAGATGCCCTCGCTCAATAATCAACAGAAATAAAAATCCGTTCTTATTGACCCGCGCGGACAAAACCCCGGAGGTGAGAGCTGCGGCACAATGCGTCACTCTGCTTTGTTGTACGCATTATTTTAACAGCCCGAAAGGATTTTGTCAAGCGTTTTTTCGGATTATTTTATAAAAAGTACCGACGACGCTATTACAAACTGCGCCGCATAGTAAAGAGTGTGGTTTATGACGACATTGGGCTTCGTGTTTCCGCCCTCTTTGAAATACATATTCGACAGCACCGCATCCGAGAGGATGAACAGTATTCCGCCGACCGCCGTGAGAATCCACTGCTTTGCAAAGGAATTGTTGAGCATCGCGACCGCGCTGACGGCAAAGGTCATGAACAGGAAGAAGGTATAGACGCCGACTATCGTTCTGAACTTGCCGAACTTGAGCTTGAGCAGCTTTTCGCTGACGATAACATTGCCTATGGCGACAACGACCGAGACTATGACCGGCAGGACAGCCGTGAGCACGCTCCAGTTGCCGGCGAATTTATAAATAGCGCCTATGTAGAACACATGGCCTATCATGAACGCTATGAATCCGGCGTTGAGGAACTTCTCCATATCCTTTTCATATATCCATTTCAAATCGAGCCATATGTCACCCGAAAGACCGAGCACAAGACCGAACACGATGAGCCCGGCATACACCTCGTGACCCGGGTTGACCGCCGCCGCGGAGAGCGCCGTAAGCAGGAAGAAGAAGCTCGCTATCGCCTTTGAATAGAGCCCCTTGAGTCCGCCGTATTTCACGCGCAGGACAAGGAAAACGAGGACCGCCGCGATGCCTGCCGCGAGCGCGGCATAAAAATATGCTGTTGACAAAATGATATCCTCCTCGTTGTATCCGCTCCTCAGACGCGGGAAAAATTCATCCGAAATGAGTATACAACATCCGACACGATTCAACAATAAGTTGAAATGTAACATTATTGCAACAGTTTTGCACTTTTTGTCTTTATATTATATTCAATGCAACATTATCGCGGCACAAAAAATCCGCCGCACCGACGAAGGCGAGTAATATGATTAAATGGACTGATAAATCGGGATTTGTCTATCACTCGAGTCATAGCAAAGTAAAGGTAAGCGACTCAACTAATTTTGGTAATCATACTTTCAATAGCCGCACCGCAGTAGTAATAGCTAACTGCAGAGAGCGAGAGAACGGCTTGCGCAGCAAGACGCACGAGCGACTCTCAAAACATAGTCGCCTATCGCCCTTGGAGCGGGCGCTATGCTCCTTGTTTTTCGCCAACATCGCCTCGCTTTATCCGCCACTGGCGGCGCTTCGGTGATGTTGCCCGTCTCTCTCAATCGGCTTATCGAGCACTGCAGCGAGGCTATTGGAAGTCTGATTATAAGAATCAGCTGGTCACTTACTTTTACTTTGCTACAGCTCGAGTGATAAACAAATCCCAATTTACTGTGCTCATAAAGGTATATTCATCTTGCAACGCATAAATATAAAAAATCCTACCCAGCGGAAAACCGTGGGTAGGATTCTTGCTTTATTATACGCTCCGCTGAACTTCTTTATTTTATCGGGACAATAACGAAGCTGTATGCAAGCTCTTTGCGTCCGTCAACTGTGTACTGCGGGAGAACATCGGGACCGCAGCTGCCGGTGCCCGTGCCTCTGAGGAAGCCGTCGATGTCAATTGCCGTCGTGTTCTCGGAGTGGAGGTCGTCGCGGTGCATCGAGCGCTGCATCAGAGCCTGCGTGAAGTGCCTCGCTGTGAAGCTGAGATCTCTGTCAGGGTTGCAGATCATCAGTCCGACGCCGTCGGCATCCGTGATGCTGAGCTTGCGAACGCCTGTGCGCACTCCGTAATCCTGCGGCTTGATATAGAATTCATCCATATCGTTGACCGTGGTCCTGTATGTGCCGAATGTCGTGTGCTCTCTGAAATCGATCATGTTTTCACCGGGACCGTAGCCGAGATATTCGATGTTCTCGAAGCTCATCGGCATCTCGAACACAAGACCGAAGCGCGGCAGAGCCGCAGCGGCTCTCTGCTGGGATTTCGAGTTGAATACCGTCTCGACTTTTATGCATCCTGCGGCGTCAACAGTGTATTTAAGATTGACCTTTGCAACAACGCCCTTCTTCGAGCGGAGGTTGAAGTCAACGGTGAATTTCGCCGAGTGCTTGGCCGAGGAGAAGTTTACTGAATGCGGAATAGCTTTTATGTCGTCATATCCGGCCTTTTCCCACTTTGCAATGATAACTCTGTCGTTGTCGAGCATCGCGCGGAAGATGTTCGGGATGAGGCCCTTGTGCGCGGCGGGGGACTGGTTAATGAGCTCCTTTTCGCCGAGCTTGTAGGACGCTATCTCGCCGGCCTTGAGGTCGAACTTCACCGAGCCGCCGTCAAAGCTGACTTTTGCGGAGTTTCTGCCCACTTTGCATTCTAATTTGCTGCCGGTCGGCAGAGCGACTTTCTTGTGCTCTTTCTTTATTATAACCTGCTCGCGCGCGAGGAAAGCGTCGCCGTCGAAATATTCAAAGTTCATACGGCAGTCGCAGCCGGCGGGGATCTTTGTTTTGAATGTCACCTTTTCGCTCTTGCAGGGCGCGATGTCGAGCGAGAAACGCTCCCTCTCTTCGCCCTCAATGCCGTCAACAGTCATCGAGCGGACGATTGTGATATATCCCGAACTGCGGAAGCGGTTTGTGTTCGTAAAAGTGAAGCTGCCGTCGCGGTTGTATTTTGCTCTGACGGGGCGATAGACCGCCTGCATCTCAAGCGCGCCGCTCGAAGGCGTGCGGTCGGGATGAACAAGACCGTCAACGCAGAAGTTGCCGTCGTGTTTCTTCTCGCCGTGGTCGCCGCCGTAGGTGTATTCATACGGACCATCTGCGTGATATACCGCGTGATCTGCCCATTCCCAGATGCAGCCGCCCATGAGATTGTCGTATTTATAGAAACTGTCCCAGTATTCCTCCATCGCACCGGGGCCGAAGCCCATCGCGTGGACATATTCGCACAGGAAGTAGGGCTTTGTCTTGTAGCATTTGCCCATCTGAGTTCCCTTGCCGACGCGCTCGACCTGCGCGTGTGTCGGGTACATGTCGGAGACCACATCGTAAGCCTTGCGCTTTGTGTGGATAACACCCTCGTAGTGAGTGGGTATCTCCGGGCAGGTCTCGTGCAAATAGTCGTAGCAGACATCCTGGCAGGCATAGCCGCCCGCCTCGTTGCCGAGCGACCACATCGTGATGCAAGGGTGACTCCTGTCGCGGTAATACATTCTCTTGACCCTGTCGAGGTATCTCGGAGCCCACTTGAGATCGTGGCTTATCTTGTTTATATCATTGTGCGGAGCGAAAAATGCGCCGTGAGTTTCGATATCCGCCTCGTCGACTATATAAAGACCGTATGTGTCGGCAAGAGCTATCAGACACGGATCGGGGGGATAGTGCGAGGTGCGTATTGCGTTGCCGTTATACTCTTTGATGAGTTTTACATCTTTTTCATAGTCATCAAAGGTCATGACATAGCCGGTCTTGCCGTTTGTGTCGTGATGATTGACGCCCTTGAACTTGATGACCTGTCCGTTAAATGTAAAGGTGTTGCCCTTTATCTCCACTGTCTTGAAGCCCGTGATGTTTCTGAGCGTCATGAGCTCCTCACCGTTCTTGTACAGTGTTATATAAGCGCTGTAGACGGTCGGAATCTCCGCATTCCACTCGGTTACATCAAGATCGTCAAATGTCATGTATGTAAGGCGCTCTGCCTTTACAGTCTCTCCGGCGATAACCTTGCCGTCTTTTTCGAGTGAGAGCCCGACTTCGCAGCCGTTGAGCTTGCCTTCGAGCGTGATTTCGACATCCATCGTCCATTTTCCGTCTGCCTTGCGCGGGCGGATATAGTAATCGTTTATGTAGACTGCCGGAAGTCTGTAGAGAAGCACATCGCGGAATATTCCGTTCTCGCGGAACATGTCCTGACATTCGAGATAAGTGCCGGAGCACCATTTGTGAACGACTGCGAGCAGCTCGTTCGTGCCCTCGTATATAAATTCCGAAATGTCGAACTCCGCCGAATTGTGCGCGCCCTCGCTGTAGCCGACATATATTCCGTTGACGTAGAGGTCAACGCACGGAACAACGCCGAGAAAGCTCAGAATATGAACATCGTCGGAATTTGTGACTTCAAAAGTCTTGCGGTAGATTCCGGCGGACATATGCTCGGGCACGTTCGGGTTGGGCAGGTCGAACTCGTAGGGACAGTTGAGATAGACCGGCGGTTCGTAGCCGGTGCGCTGCCATGTCGAGGGAACATGTATCTTGTCGAACTCAACGCCTGATGCATCGAACACTTCGGGAATGAGCGAGATATCGTTGTAATATTTGAAATCCCACTCGCCGGAGAGAACCTCGACAAGGTCGGAGTCCGTGCGCTCATGTTTGAGATCGACGGCGCAAAGCTTCTCCTTTTTTGAATACGGTATAAAATATGCTCTTCCCGCGAGCTTGTTGTCCTCAATGACCTTGAAGTCGCGGTAATTTGTTGTGTTCAGCTTATACTCCATATAAGAGTACCTCCTCAAAAGCGCAGTAGTGCAAATTATAAGCACGGATATATTAGCATATTTTTCATGAATCTTCAATCCGTTAGCGGATTTGTTCATAAAATTTTTTAAATGTCCTACCAATTTTGACTATTTTGTGGTATTCTTGTTGAGCCGAGAAAATCATATTGGCTTTTGAAATTTTTATCCCGCGAAAGGACTATTATATGAACAAACAGCACCCGATACCGTTTGACAAAGTGAATATCACAGGCGGATTCTGGAAGGACCGCATTGCGCTCAACGAGTCTGTGACGCTCGACAGCGTGCGCCGCAGATTTGAAGACACCGGCAGATTTTCCGCACTCAGCTGCGAGTGGAAGCAGGGCGAGCCCGACCGCCCGCATTTCTTCTACGATTCCGATGCGGCGAAGTGGATGGAAGCGGCGGCATATGTGCTCGAAAGAAAGAATGACAAGCAGCTTGAAAGCTATGTCGAGGATCTTATCGACCGCATCGAGCGGAACATGACCCCCGACGGATATTTCAATGTCTGGTATACCGTTGTCGAGCCGGGCAAACGCTTCACCGACCGTGACCACCACGAATTATACTGCGCCGGACATCTTATCGAAGCGGCGGTCGCCTACTACGAAGCGACAGGCAAGCGCAGATTCCTTGACCTGATGTGCCGCTATGCCGGACTTATTGACGATGTTTTCCGCAGGGACGATTCCGCAGCTTTCACGACTCCCGGGCATCCCGAGATAGAGCTCGCCCTCGTGCGCCTCTATCGCTGCACGGGCGAAAAGCGCTGGCTCGATCTCAGCCGTTTCTTTATAGATAAGCGCGGCAACAATGAAAAAGACAGGGGAGAGGCGAGCGGATTTGCGTCCGAGGATTATCTCCAGGACAGAATCCCCCTGCGCGACCAGAGCGAAGCGGTCGGCCACAGCGTCAGAGCCTGCTATCTCTACAGCGCGATGGCAGATATCGCCTACGAATGCGGCGATGAAGAATTGCTCGCGGCGGCGAACAGAATATTCAAAAATATGACGGAGCACCGTATGTATATCACGGGCGGCATCGGATCGACCCGCGTCGGCGAGGCATTCACCGTTGACGGCGACCTGCCCAACGAGACCGCCTATGCGGAGACCTGCGCCGCTATATCTCTCACGATGTTCGCCCATCGTATGTCGCTGACCGCCGTTGATTCGCGCTATGCCGATATCGTGGAGCGGGTCATCTATAACGGCTTCCTCTCGGGCACTTCGCTCGACGGAAAGAGCTTCTTCTATGAAAATCCGCTGTCTATAGATCTTCTGAACCGCAGGATAAAATATTGGCGCGGCAATGAAGTCCGCCTGCCGATAACCCAGCGCGTCGAGGTGTTCGATTGCTCCTGCTGCCCGCCGAACGTCACCCGCTTTGTCGAGAGCATAGGAAAGTATATATATTCATATGACAGCGACACCGTCTATGTCCATCAGTTCATGGAGAGCGATACGGATGTCGCAATAAACGGCGGCACGGCGCATATCTCCCAGTCGACGGACTATCCGTCCGACGGCTCGGTGACAATACGCGTCAGCGGCGCGCCCGCGAAGCTTGCCGTCAGAATACCCTCATGGTGCCGCGACTGCTCGGCGGGAGCCGAGAGAGCCGAAAATCTCGGCATCAACGGCGGCTATCTGTTCTTTGACTGCGAGGACGGCGCTAAGATAGAGCTGGACTTCGATATGTCTCCGGTCATTATCTCCGCCGACCCGTCAGTGCATGAGGACTCGGGCAAGGTCGCCGTCATGCGCGGCCCCGTCGTCTACTGCACCGAGGGAGTCGATAATGGCGACATATTCTCGCTCGCCGTTTCTCCGGAACTCAATGCTGAGCCCGTCGATCTCGAATTCGGCATTCCCGCGCTCGATGTTGACGGAACAAGAAAGCTCGGAGCGGGTGCTCTGTATGCCCCGGCGGATGAGATGAAATATGAACCTACGCGCATAAGACTCATTCCGTATTTCGCCTTTGCCAATCGAGGCGAGAGCGATATGCAGGTCTGGATGAACATAAAATAACTATATATGTATATATCCGCCCTTTTTGAGAGCGGGTATATTCTTTTTGCATTCCGTTTTATTGACACCGACATTTTCAATTGGTATAATTTGGTCAAAAACACAAAGGAGATAATCTTATGCAGCAGCTGGATATCCGAAGCTTCGATTCGACCCCGATACATTGCTATCTCTGGGATGATGTGGAGAATCCCAAGGGCGTTGTCCAGATCTCTCACGGAATGTGCGAATATGCCGGCAGATATCATGAGACAGCGCAGATGTTCAACGAGCACGGCTATATAGTCTTTGCCGATGATCACCGTGCCCACGGAAACACCGAGACCGATGAAAACCGCGGCAGGCATCCCGGCGATATTGAGAAGAAAACAGTCAAAGATCTTGTCTTCTTCTATAATTGGCTCAAGGATCGCTACCATCTCCCGCAGGTGCTTATGGGTCACAGCTACGGCAGCTTCTTGGCGCAGGATTTTCTCCAGCAGGGGACTGACGTCAAGGCAGTCGCGCTCTGCGGAACCGCCGATATGGACGGCGCGCAGGCGGCTCTCGCTCTGCTCTGGCCGCTCGAGCTGTTCGCAAAGGACTGGTGCCCGAAGTTCGTCAACCCAGTCAGCGATATGATTTTCGATGCGCGCTATAAGGGCGAAAAAGGTCCGAGCCAGTGGGTGACGAGCGATGTTGCGCGCCGTCAGGTGTTTATCGATGACCCGATGGCGGGAATAGATATCAGCGTCAACTTCGATTGGAACATGATAAAAGCGTTCGGCAGGATATATAAAAAAGAAAATATAGCGAAAATAAGCCCCGATGTCCGCATCGGTATATTCAGCGGCGACATGGATCCCATCGGCGGCACGAAGTCGTCAAAGGCAAAGAAGCTCCTGCGCCGCTATCAGAAAGCCGGACTCAATGCCGAGATACATATATATAAAGATGCCCGCCATGAGCTGCACAACGAGAAGTGCCGCGACGAATACTTCCGCGATCTCGTCGGATTTTTCGACAGCGCAGTGAAAGCGGCAGAGCCCGTGAAAGCCTGAAACCGTTGTATATCAATGCCTGTGCGGTTCTCTGTGTCCGCGCAGGCATCTTTGATATCGGGGTCGCGTCAAATAAAATGAAAAAAATCTGAAATTTTTTGAAAATTAGTGTTGACAAGTCCAGCCGGTTGTGTTATTATAGTCGAGCACTTGAGGGACGGGTCAAACGAAAGTGAGACGCGGACGGAAAGAAAAGTGTCGAGTACCTTGAAAATTAAACAACGAAAGAAACAAGGAACCCTGAGATTCGCGTCATAAAAGACGCAACAAAGTAATTCCGGGAAACGAAAGTTTCTTGGTAAAGTAAAGAGCAGAACAAGCTCTGAAATTGATTGTAGCCGCTTCGGCGGATATGATACAAATTTTAGAGAGTTTGATCCTGGCTCAGGATGAACGCTGGCGGCGTGCCTAACACATGCAAGTCGAACGGACTTACATTGAAGCCTAGCGATATGTAAGTTAGTGGCGGACGGGTGAGTAACGCGTGGGTAACCTGCCTTGTACTGGGGGACAACAGTTGGAAACGACTGCTAATACCGCATAAGCGCACAGCTTCGCATGAAGCAGTGTGAAAAACTCCGGTGGTACAAGATGGACCCGCGTCTGATTAGCTGGTTGGTGAGGTAACGGCCCACCAAGGCGACGATCAGTAGCCGGCCTGAGAGGGTGAACGGCCACATTGGGACTGAGACACGGCCCAAACTCCTACGGGAGGCAGCAG
>ENA-OPBE01000037-OPBE01000037.1-human-gut-metagenome-genome-assembly--contig:-NODE-37-length-113569-cov-3.428775_pt1 | contig 113569 bp, 130 predicted proteins | sample MGYA00241066_ERZ501448 | MGnify/ENA primary metagenome ERZ501448 (study PRJEB25962, sample SAMEA2042585) | human gut metagenome | biome: human gut; feature: human-associated habitat; material: faeces...
TCATGTTCATATCCTCATTTCCTCCTAATTATAACATAGACAAAATAAAAACTGTATTCATCAGGTCGCGCGCCCCTGACTTACACAGTTTATTTTACACTCTCAATGTATACCAAAAAACGGCCAGATAAATTTCTCAGCCCAAGAGTTTGAATAATCCAAATCGCTTAAAAGTGCCTATTTACAGGCACTTTTTTTCGCTGAGAATGTTTTGAGAACAATATTGTTATCTATTATTTTGTGTTGTACTCATTTTTGAGGTCATTTTTTATGAAAAATCGGTATTTCTGCTGAATCTCATGAAAAATTTCATTTTTTTTGATAATTTTAAAGAATTACTCATTAAAATTTCAAGTTGCTTACAAGTTCGTTTTTAGGTCATTTGGATTTTATGTGGCTTACAAGTATTCGGCGTTCTAAAGTGGCTATCAAATAAATTGGTATTTATGCTTATCATTTGAGTGGGAATACTTTACTTTTCTCTTTCGTTCTCATTGCAAGTATCATTTCTAAAACCCAAATCATCATTTTTTCATCATCATCTTGAATAGAGGAGTACCATACATTTTAACAAATCTCACTAATTCATTGTATAAACTCCTAAACACAAAGTGTTTCCGTAACTGTTATTTCTTCATCTAGTATACAACCAAAGACAAAATTTTTCTTTACTTCATTAAAATATGTATTCATATTGCCTTTTTCCTTTATAAAAAATAATAAAGAAAGTATTAAGATAAATAATATCTCTTTCTAATCATTTTTATAAGTTTTACTTATAAATAGACATTGTTTTAAAAGAAATATTAGGATAATAAAAATTATAAGGAGTAAATAAGATGAAAAACTACATGTTTAAACAATTGGATAAACAAGATGCAAAAGCAATGTTTCAACTCATTCTTGAAAGAATAGATTGGTTCGAACAAAAAAGGATACAACAATGGAAAAAAGGGGATTATGAAATTATTTATCCATTAGAATATTATGAAAAAGAAAGCAAAAAGGACATCTCTATGGATTGATTGATCAAGAAACGAATCAACTTGTATGTGGAGCTGTTTTATTAGAAGAAGATGCGCGTTGGAAAGATCAAGCAAATGCGTATTATATTCATAATTTGGCTTCTAATCCTTATCAAAAAGGAACAGGAAAATTATTCTTTTCTTATTTAGAAAGTTTCACTAAAGAAAAAGGAAAAGAATATTTAAGATTAGATTCTTTACGCGGAAATGAAACTTTGGAAGATTATTATTCAATGCTTGGTTTTGTAGAAAAAGGGACATGTGTTGATAGAAATTATCATGGTATTTTAAGAGAACGAAAACTTTAAAAAATATTAAAAATCCTCTTGACTCTAAACTCAACTTTAGGTTTATAGTTTGTTTGAAAGGAGGATTACTTATGAAATCAAAAGTTTATTTTACAAGAATAATAACACCTGAAAAGGTTTTAGAAATGTATGAAGTATTAGGAAAAAAATTAATAGGAAAGATTGCTGTTAAACTTCATTCAGGGGAAGAAGGAAATCAAAACTTTTTAAAACCTGATTTTTGGAGAGCAATTATTGATAAGTTAAATGGAACAGTTGTGGAGTGTAATACAGCTTATGAAGGATCTAGAAATACAACTGAAAAACATTTAAAAACAATTGAAAAACATGGATGGTCTAAATATTTTGAAGTAGATTTAATGGATGCTGAAGGTCCTGATATGATTCTAGATATTCCTGAAGGAAAAGTGATTCAAAAAAACTATGTTGGAAAAGATATGAAAAACTATGATGGAATGATTGTTTTATCTCATTTTAAAGGACATCCAGTGGGTGGTTATGGGGCGCTTTAAAACAACTTTCAATTGGTTGTGCCTCATCTTATGGAAAAGCTTATATTCATGGGGCAGGAGAACCTGAAAAGATTTGGACAGCTGATCATGATTTGTTTTTAGAATCAATGGCGGATGCAGCTAAGTCAGTTCATGAATATTTTAAAGGAAACATTGTTTATATCAATGTTATGAAAAATATGTCTGTTGATTGCGATTGTTGTGCAGTGGCAGAAGATCCATGTATGGATGATATATTTTAATTTCAACGGATCCAATCGCTATTGATCAAGCATGTATTGATTTAGTTTATGCTTCTAATGATAAGGGAAGAGACCATTTAATTGAAAGAATTGAATCTCGTCATGGTATTCATACCATTGAAGCAGCCTCAGCACTTGGATATGGTTCAAGAGAATATGAACTTATTGAAATAGATGATTAATCTGTTCCATGCTTAAAAGACATAGTGTGCTATTTAAAAGAGGCATTTGCCTCAATTATACAAGAATGATAAAATAATAAAAGGTAAGAATACTTACTTGAAGGCTAATTTAAGGAAAATAAATAGGAGGAAAAAGGAAATGAGTCAAAAGAAATTAGGTTTTGGTTTAATGCGTTTACCATCATTAGATCCAAACGATGCTTCAAAAATCGATATTGAACAAACAAAAAAGATGGTTGACACATTTATCGAAAAAGGTTTTACATATTTTGATACTGCATGGATGTATTGTGGATTTGCAAGTGAAAATGCAGCAAAAGAAGCACTTGTATCACGTTACCCAAGAGATGCTTATACACTTGCAACAAAATTACATTCAGGTTTTATTAAAACAAAAGAAGATCGTGATCATATCTTTAATGAACAACTTTCAAAAACAGGTGTAGAATATTTTGATTATTATTTATTACATGATATTAATACACATAGTATTGAAGTTTATAATGAATTAGATTGCTTTAACTGGATACAAGATAAAAAAGCAAAAGGTTTAGTTAAAACTATTGGTTTTTCTTATCATGATGGTCCTGAATTGCTTGATCAAGTTCTAACAGAACACCCAGAATTTGAATTTGTACAATTACAAATCAACTATCTTGATTGGGACAGTGTTGGTGTTCAATCAAGAAAATGTTATGAAGTAGCTACAAAACATCATAAACCTGTTATCGTTATGGAACCTGTAAAAGGTGGAACACTTGCGAAAGTACCAGAAGAAGTTGAAAAGATGTTTAAAGAATATCATCCGGATATGTCAATTCCTTCTTGGGCTATTCGTTTTGCAGCAAGCCAAGAAAACGTTATGATGGTTTTAAGTGGTATGTCTAATATGGAACAATTAGAAGATAACTTAGGTTATATGGAAAATTTTAAACCATTAAATGAAGAAGAATATGCTTTAATTAAAAAAGCAGTTACTGCCATTAATTCAACAATTACTGTCCCATGTACAGGATGTGCTTATTGCGTTGATGGTTGTCCTATGAATATTGCCATTCCAAAATACTTTTCATTATATAATGCAGATTTACAAGAAGTAGAAGAAAAAGGATGGACACCACAAGGAGAATACTACAACAACTTAACAAAAACATTTGGTAAAGCAAGTGATTGTGTAGAATGTGGTCAATGTGAAGGAGTATGTCCACAACATTTGTCAATTATTCAATACTTGAAAGATGTTGCAGGTCATTTTGAAAAATAACGAAATATAGAAAATTGCTACATGGAAATGAAGAAATAAGTATTATTAGTTTAGGGGCGAGTTCTTTAGAATAAGTAAGTCAAGAAGAAATCAAATTTACTTACAAATTCATTTTGGTGTTGAATACTCATCAGAAGAGTATGGTTGGACAACGAATTTAAAACCTATTATGGTGCTTTAGATTATATATTAGATTAAAAAAAGCAACTATTCATCATATTGATTTATCATCACATTCGCTAAAACTTGTTCATCAAGTTTTAGATATTGACATGTTTAGTATTGATTCAGCTTATGATTTGAAGTTTGAAGACTTCGCTATTGGTGAATTTGATGAACGTAGGGATTTATATCGTTGTCTTAAAAAAGAAGGCGTAGGTATTACTGTAATGAAAGCCTTTTGTGGAGGAAAACTTTGAGAAGAAGATGAGTCACCATTTCATTAAGCCTTGACAGAAACTCAATATATGCAGTATGCTTTAGATAAACTGTCTATTATAACAGTTTTGCCAGGAATTAGAAATGATGATTTAACACGTACTCTTCATTATTTAGAAGTATCTGATGTAGAAAAAGATTATTCAATTTTAAGAATATTTCCAATATTAGAAAATTGTAATCAATTTGTTTATTATAAACATTGTCATCCTTGTTCAAAAGGGTTAGACACTACCTTGATTAATAAATATTATGATCTTGCTCGTTTAAAAGATGAACTTGCTGCAGATCATTATCATCATTTAGCTTTAAAAGCAAGTGATTGCATTGTTTGTCACCATTGTGATAAACGATGTCCATTTCATGTTCAACAAAGTAAACATATGCAAGAAATTACTGATTATTTTCATGAATAAGATATAGAGATACGAAATCGAAAATAAACAAGAAGTTTATTATATATCAGGAGGAAAAATGGAAATTGTTGTTATTGATGGACAAGGTGGCGGAATTGGAAAGAATATTATACAAGTTTTAAAAGAAAAACATCCAGAATATACCATTATTGGTGTTGGAACGAATAGTATGGCAACAACACAATTAAAAAAGGGTGGTGCTGATATTATTGCAACAGGTGAAAATGCTGTTGTGTATAATGTCAAACATGCTTCTCTTGTTGTTGGTCCGATTGGTATTGCTTTTGCAAATTCAATGTATGGTGAAATTACACCAGCTATGGCAAAAGCTATTGGAGAAAGTGAAGCGCGTAAATATTTTATTCCTGTTTCTAAATGCAGTGCTCAAGTCGTAGGTGTTGCATCTAAATCAATATCTGAATATATTGATGACCTTGTCGTTATGATTGAAAGATTAGAAAAATAGAGGATATCGTATACATGAAGTATCGATTATAGTTGAAACTATAAACTGCTTATGTATACGATATTTTTTTAAGTAAAATAATAAATATAACTTTTTTCAATATTAAATGAAGCCTTTAAGTAGAAGTCATAGAGGAGTTTAGGGGGATTTGTATGAATAAATTAGAATTATTACAAGAAGAATTAAGAAATTATGGAAAAGTTGCGATTGCTTATAGTGGGGGTGTTGATTCCAACTTTTTATTCCATGTAGCTCTTGAAACATTAGGAAAAGAAAATGTTTTACCTGTTTTATGTCGAGGAGCAATGATGTCAAAAGAAGATATTGAAGGTGCTCTTGAACAATTAAAAGATTCAAATCATGTGGTTTTATCAGTCAATCCATTAGACGTAGAAGCTTTTCATTTTAATCATAAAGATCGTTGTTATCATTGTAAAAGAAGCATTATGTCAAAAGTTATTGCCGTTGCTAAAGAACATGACTTTACTTATGTTTTAGATGGGAAAAATAAAGATGATGAAAAAGTGTATCGACCAGGATTAAAAGCTTGTGAAGAATTAGGTATTATTTCTCCTTTAGCAAACAATAATTTAGTAAAACAAGAAATTAGAGATTATTCTAAACAGCTTGGTATTGCTACTTATAATAAACCATCCAATGCCTGTCTTGCTTCTCGTTTTGACTACAATACAGAGCTTACTTTAGAAAAATTAAAACTTGTTGAAACAGGTGAAAAATATTTACATGATTTAGGAATGCTTCATGTACGTTTAAGAGTACATGGAGATGTGGCACGTCTTGAAGTAGAATCAGAAGATTTTATGAAAATAATTGAAAATAAAGAATTGATTCAAAATATTAAAAATCTTGGATTTAGATTTGTAACACTTGATTTAGAAGGAATTAGAAGTGGAGGTTATGATATTGAAAACATTAGAAATTCTACAAAAGGTTAAAAATAATGAACTAACAATTGAACAAGCTCAAAAAATGATTGAACAACCCTTAGATTATGCAACGATTGATTATAATCGAAAAAAAAGAACAGGAAATAATGAAGTAATCTATGGTGCTGGAAAAACCAAGGAACAAATCATTGGGATTGTAAAAGACATGTTGGACCATGATATTCATTCTATTTTAATTACACGTGTTGACCAAGAAAAAAGTGAAGCTATCTTAAAAGAATTTCCACAAATGATTTATGATTCTTTATCGCACATTTGTTATATTGATGAAGAACAAAAAGAAATTAATAAAGGAAAAATTGTTATTGTTTGTGCTGGAACATCAGATTTACCGGTTGCTCGTGAAGCTATGCTTACAGCTCAATTTTTAGGTAACGAAGTTGAACTCATCAGTGATGTGGGTGTTGCTGGTATTCATCGTTTGTTTCATCGTTTAGATACTATTCAAAGGGCAAATGTTTTAGTTGTTTGTGCAGGAATGGAAGGGGCCCTCGCTTCCGTTGTTGGAGGACTTGTTGATAAACCAGTTATTGCCGTACCAACATCCATTGGGTATGGCGCTAACTTTGATGGATTGTCTGCTCTTCTTGCCATGCTTAATAGCTGTGCTAGTGGGGTTAGTGTTGTCAATATTGATAATGGATTTGGGGCAGGATTTATGGCTCATACCATTAATTGTTTAGGAGGAAAGAAATAGTGAAAGTATTATATTTTGATTGTAGTAGTGGAATCAGTGGAAATATGACTTTAGGAGCGTTATCTGAATTGATTGATGATCCTCATTATTTAGTTAATGAATTAAAAAAATTAAATGTAGATGGGTATCATATTCATATTTCTAAAGAAAAGAAAAATGGTATTACAGGAACTTATGTCGATGTTCATTTAGAACATGAACATGAGCATGAACACTTACATCATGAACACGCTCATCACCACCATCATGAACATCGTAATTTATTCGATGTTAATAAAATTATTGATGAAAGTGAAATTGACGAAAAAGCAAAAGATTTGGCTAAACGCATCTTTTTAAGAGTTGCTAAAGCTGAAAGTAAAGTTCATAATGAAAGTTTAGAAAATGTTCATTTTCATGAAGTAGGAGCAATTGACTCTATTGTTGATATTATAGGAACAGCGATTTTATTATGTAAAATCAATCCAGATGTTATTTATAGTAGTGTCGTTAATGATGGATATGGATTTATTGAATGTGCTCATGGAGTGATTTCTGTTCCTGTACCTGCAACGTCTGAAATCTTTGCAGCAAGTAATGCTATCACACGACAAATTGATGTAGATACAGAACTTGTAACACCAACAGGTGCCGCAATTATTGCAGAAATTGCGAGTGAATTTACCGCAATGCCTGCAATGAATGTTCAAAAAGTAGGGTGGGGAACAGGTACAAAAGATTTAGTGATCCCAAATGTTTTAAAAGTTTCTTTTGGAGAAATTAAAAAAAAAACGAAATTATAGTCATGGAAACGAATATTGATGATTGTAGTGGAGAAATGCTTGGTTTTGTAATGGAACAGCTTTTAGATAAAGGTGCATTAGATGTTTTCTTTACGTCTATTTTTATGAAAAAAAATAGACCAGCTTATCGCTTGACAGTCGTTTGTAATGAAGAAAAGATGGATCTTTTACAAAAAGTGATTTTTACGCAAACAACAACTATTGGTATTCGTTATCGTAAGGAACAAAGAACTGTTTTAAAAAGACAAATTAAAGAAATTGAAACACCTCTTGGAAAACTTCAAGTAAAAGAAGTAGAAATTGATGGTGAAAAAAGATGTTATCCAGAATATGAAAGTGCTAAAAAATTAGCGTTAAAACATCAATGTTCTTTACAAGAAATATATCATCTTGTTAAATAAAGGAGAATTTATGACAAGTCAGTTAAATAAAATTGAAGATTATTGGAATCAACGTTCTTTTGGTTATTCTTTGGATAACCAAGAAGAACTTTTACATGATCAAGAAAAATGGATAGAATTAATAAATCGTTATCTAAAAATAAATAAAGGAATGAAAGTGTTAGATTTAGGGTGTGGCCCAGGATTTTTTTCTGTTATGCTTACAAATTTAGGATGCCAAGTTATTGGCATTGATTATAGTGATAAGATGTTAGAAGAGGCTAGAAACAATGCACGCAAGTTTAAGGCAAATGTTGAGTTTCAGAAGATGGATGTTCAAGATTTAGCTTTTCAAGATGAAATTTTTGATTTGATTATCACACGTAATGTAACATGGAATTTAGAAAAGCCTGTACAAGCCTATCAAGAGATGGTTAGAGTTTTAAAAAAACAAGGACATCTTTTAAATATTGATGGCAATCATTATTATCATTATCAAGATCAAGATTATAATAGAGCTGGTCATAGTGATCATCAACATATGGAAGGTATTGATGTTTCTATTATTGATAATATTGCTAAAGAATTAAAGTTATCTTATGTTTTACGACCTCAATATGATATAGAAATTCTAAAAGAAATCGGTTTTCAACAAATTGGAAGTGAAATACTTTCAAAAGAAAAAACAAAGGAAGGAAAAGAATTGATTCGTCAATTCTTAATACATGCGATTAAATAATGAAAAGAATTTTATCATTATTTTCAGTTCTTTTCTTGGTGACACTTGTTACCTTTATTATGACAGATTTGGCACCAAGTGATAGTGCTGAAATGTATTATTTATCTAAAGGAATTACACCTAGCGAGGAAGTTTTAAATGAAACACGACATGAAATGGGTCTCGATAAAAATATTGTTGTTCGCTATGTTGACTGGTTGAATGATTTTGTTCATGGTGATTTAGGTTATTCTTATCATTATGGACAAGATGTGAATCAACAAATGTTATCAAAGTTACCAAATACTTTAAAATTAGCGATATTTTCATTTGTTGTTGTTTTAGCTTTTTCGATTCCTTTAGGAATTTATAGTGCTACTCATCGTCATAGTTTGATTAATTCTATTTTAAAAAATATCTCTTTTTTAGGTTTATCTTTACCTAATTTTTGGTTAGCACTTCTTTTAATTCTGCTTTTTTCAGTAAAGATTCAATTGTTTCCTGTTATTAGTGGAAGTAGTTTAAAAGGTCTTGTTTTACCTGTTTGTTGTTTAAGTTTTCCGCTGATTTGTTCTTATACAAGAATGATTCAAAATGCTATTTTAGAACAATTAAATCAAGATTATGTTATTGGACTCAAAGCACGAGGAATGAAACAATCAGAAATTTTACTAAAACATGTTTTACCTCATGTTTTTACGACACTTTCTTCTTTATTAGGTCTTTCTATTGGACATTTACTTGGTGGAACAGCAATTATCGAAACGATTTTTTCATATCAAGGTTTAGGTAACATGGTTGTAGAAGCTATTCGTTATCGTGATTATCCAATTATTCAAGCTTATGCAATTTATATGGCATTGATCTATGTTTTTGTTAATCTATTTGTTAATATTTTTCAACAAGTATTAAATCCACGATTAAGGAGGCGTTTCAATGAAAAGAAAGTTAAAAATTGAGATTGGTCTTGCTGTTTTATCATTACTTATTGCTCTATTTGGTTCTTTTTTAGCGCCTTATGATCCTTTAAAAGTTAATTATGATTTTTCTTTACAACCACCAAGTTTCTTACATATTTTTGGTACAGATAAATTAGGAAGAGATGTTTTTAGTCGTATTCTTTGTGGTGCAAAAACTTCTTTTGGTTTGACTTTTTTGATGTTGTTTTTAATTGTTTTTATTGGAATGATTGTTGGCTTAATTGCAGGCTTGTCTAATGATAAAGTTGAATCTTTTTTTAATAATATAATTAATGGATTACTTGCTTTTCCTGATACTATTTTTGCGATTGCGGTTGTTGGTATCGTAGGTGCAGGTCTCTTTAATACGGTTTTTGCTTTAGCACTTATTTGGTGGACAAAATATGCAAGATTGACACTAGCTCTTGTCAAACAAGAAAAGAAAAAGAATTATTTAGTGATATCTAAAATGTCGGGTGTTCCACCACTTCAAAGAGTCATTCGTTATTTATTACCAAATATTTTATCACAAATACTTGTAACAGCTTTTTTAGATATTGGAAATATGATGATTTCACTTGCAGGTTTAAGCTTTTTAGGACTTGCCAGTCAACCACCGCAACCAGAATGGGGAGCGATGCTTTATGAAAGTAAACAATTTATGCAAGTGGCTCCATGGATGATGTTTTTTCCAGGACTTGTTTTATTTATTTGTGTGTTTATTTTTAATTTATTATCAGAAGATATAAGGGATTATTTAGATCCTAAACATTATGAGGAGAAGTTATGAAGAAAATAAAATTATTGCTTTGTTTATTTATGTTAACGACTTTATGTGGATGTTCTAATTCAAACAAAAATGAATCAAGTAAAACACTTAATGCTGCTATGTTTTGGATTTCAACGTCTTTAGATCCAACAAATAATTATGATGGATGGGTTTTAAGTCGTATTGGGGTAGGAGAAACATTGTTAAAACTTAATGAAAAATATGAAGTGGAACCAAATCTGGCCAAATCCTATGAACAAATTGATGATACAACTTGGAAATTGACTTTAAAAGATCATATCACTTTTTCAAATGGTAACAAAGTTACAGGAGAAAATGTAAAAGCATGTTTAGAAAGAGCTTTTGAAAAAAACACAAGAGCAATCGATTATTTTGATTTAAATCATGTTGAAGCTGACAAACAAGATGTTTATCTTTATTTAAATAAATCAAGTGGGGCGATCTTAAATAATCTTTGTGAACCACTTTTTACTATTTATGATGCAAGTCAAAGTGAAGAAGATATTGCTAAACATCCTCTTTGTACTGGACCTTTTGTAGTGGATGATTTCGTTTCAGAAAAAACAATTGATACAAGCAAAAATAAAAAATATTACGATGGTAAAGCAAAACTTGACCATGTTCATTTTAGTCAAGTGGCAGATTCTGATGCACGTGTTTTAGCGTTACAATCGGGTGAAGTTGATCTTGCAAATACGATTGATTATTCAAGTTTAAAATTATTTAGAAATAATAAAGATTATCAGGTTTTAGAAGTTTTAGGGCCACGTACAAATGTCATTTATATGAATAATGAAACAACATTTTTAAGTGATTTAACGATTAGGAAAGCTTTATCTTATAGTGTAGATCGTAAAAGTATTGTTAAATTGATTGGAGGAAAAGAAGCAACTGGGCTTTATTCAAGTGCTTTACCTTATGGAAATGTTTCTAATGGCTATAGCCTTGATTTAAAAGAAGCCAATCGCCTTTTAGATGAAGCAGGTTATGTTGATACCAATAAGGATGGTATTAGAGAAAAGGATGGACAAGAAATTATTTTGAATTATTATGAAAGTGCGGATCATGGATCGGCAGATGCAAATATTATTGCGCAATCTATGCAAAACGAAGCTAAAAAAATAGGTATTAAAATCAAACTTAATCAAGTTGAAAATGCGAATGATATTAAAGCAGCAGGAACTTTTGATCTATGTTCAGCTAATGATTCAAGTGCACCTACAGGCGATCCAGAAACCTTTATTCAGCAACGTTATTTATCAACGGGTTCAAGTAATACAGGGCGTTATAAAAACGTAAACCTTGACAATTTGATTCAACAATTTTCCACAATTTATGATTTAAAACAAAGACAACAACTTGCTATTCAGGCAAGTGAAATGATTTTAGATGATGCTGCCAATATTTATGTTTCTTATGTTCCTTTAAATACAGTTACTTCTTCTAAGGTCAAAGGAGCTATTTGTCATCCGGTTGACTATTATATGATTACAAAGGATATTGATCTTAAATGAGTATATTAAATTATCAAAATTTAACATTGACTTACAATGAACAAGAGATTTTACATCATATAGATTTAATAATTCCTAGAAATCAAATTACGGTTATTGTCGGTCAAAGTGGTAGTGGAAAATCAACATTACTTAAAGCAACAATAGGATTGTTAAGTGATGATGCAAAAATTACAGAGGGAAAAATTTTATTTAAAGAAGATAATTTATTAAAAAAGAATTTAGATGGTTATAGGGGAAAGAAAATAGGCGTGATTTTTCAAAATCCTCTCACTTATTTTGATGATTATCAAAATATTGAAGAACACTTCTATGAAAGTTTGCATACACATTTTAAATATTCAAAAAAACAATCACGTAAAATAGCTATTCATTATTTAAAACAAATGGGGTTAGAAGAAACTATTTTAAACAAGTATCCTTTTGAATTATCAGGAGGAATGGCTCAAAGAGTGATGATTGCATTAGTGTTGTGTTTACAACCTTCGCTTGTTTTAGCGGATGAACCGACAAGCAGTTTAGATGTCGTTATTCAAAAACAAATTTTAGATTATCTTTTAAATCTAAAAAAACAAACAACCTTTGTGTTTGTAACACATAACATTCAAGTGGCACGTTATATTGCAGATCAAATTGTTGTCATTAAAGAAGGAATGATTGTAGAAAAAGGGAATGTAGAGACTATTTTTAATGCGCCTAAGCATCCCTATACAAAGTCACTATTACGAAAGGAAAAGAATAATGCGCCTATTTGAAGCTAAAAATCTTACAAAGAAATACGATAAGACTGTTTTAAATCATCTTGATTTTAGTATCAATGAAGGTGAGGTTGTTGGTGTTATTGGTGTTAGTGGGTGTGGAAAAAGTACCCTTGCAAGACTTGTTTCAGGTATTGAAAAACCCTCTTCAGGTTCTTTATTATATCAAGGAAAACCAGTTGATTTTAAAAAGGGACGTAAAGATATACAACTTATTCTTCAAAATTCAATTGAAAGTTTTTCACCAAGAATGAAAATCAGAGTTTTTTTATATGAACCTTATCATTACTTTTATCATCTTCATAAAAATGAAGCTTTAGATTGTATAAAAAAAATCTTAAAACAAGTAGGAATGGATGAAAGTTGTTTAGAAAAATATCCCCATGAACTAAGTGGGGGACAATTACAAAGAATAGCTATTGCGCGAGCTTTGATTATTCACCCACGATTACTTATTTGTGATGAAATTACCAGCAGTTTAGATCATGTTGTACAAAGAGAAATTATTGAACTCTTAAAAAAGTTTGTTGAAAAGAATCATATCTCTATTCTTTTCATTAGTCATGATCTTTCATTGGTTCATGAGTTTTGTCATCAAGTTCTTGTTTTAAATAATGGAAAAATCATAGAAAAAGGAACAATACAACAATTATATAAAAGTGAAAATGAAGTTGTACAAAATTTATTAAAAGCAGCTTACTTAAATAGTTAGGATATTTTGCAATATCCTTTTTCTTTACAATGATAAAAGATATTGTTATAATTATAACAAGAGTTATATATAACGTGAGTTATAGAAAGGAAATTTTATGCCGGCAAAAAGAAAAATACAAAAAGAAGATATTTTAAAAGCAAGTATTTCAATTATTAGCCATGAAGGACTAAATGCTTTAAATGCCAGAAAGCTTGCAAAGAAATTAGGCTGTTCAACACAACCACTTTTTTATATTTATGAAAATATGGATGATTTAAAAAAAGATGTGATTGATGAAATTGTAAAGATTTTTGATCGTGAAGTTTTGAAAAGTGAAACAGGTTCATTAGAATACAGAGATATTGGAATCAACTATATTCGCTTTGCCAAAGAAGAACCAGAATTATTTAAGCTTATGTTTAATAATGATATGAATGAAGAAGCTTTTGATTTTATTAATTTGTTTCATTCTGCCAATAAAATATTTGAAACGATTTCTAAACAAACGGGTATGTCAAATGAAAATGCTAAACAATTTCATTTAAGAATGTGGTTGTATGTTAATGGGATTGCGAGTTTAGTAGCACATCAAACTGTTGAATTTAATGATGAAGAAATTGTAGGTTTGTTAAAGGATCAATATGTTTCAATGCTTCTTTATGAAGTAAAAAAAGGAAATGTAAAAGAAGAAATTTTGGTACAACTTGCTATAAAGAATAGGGAAGGAAAAGAATGATGGAAAAAGTAATAGAGGTTTCACATCTTACAAAAGAGTATAAAAATTTAAAAGCAATTGATGATTTGTCCTTTAATGTTTATCAAGGAGAAATTTTAGGATTATTAGGACCTAATGGTTGTGGAAAAAGTACAACTATTAACTCTATTTTATCATTACTTAAATATCAAGAGGGATTTATTAAGGTTTTTGGCAAAGAAATGGAACCTGATTCTTATGATTTAAAAGCAAAAATAGGGATTATTTTTCAAGAAGTGGCTGTTTTTGATGAATTGAATGTTTATGATAATATCAATTATTTTTGTGGTTTATATATTCGAGAAAAAAAACAAAGAAAACAATATGTTGACGATGCAATTAACTTAGTAGGATTAAATGATTTTAAAAAGTTCTTACCTAAACAACTTTCCGGAGGTTTACTTCGAAGATTAAACATTGCCTGTGGGATTGCTCATAAGCCTAAACTGATCTTTTTAGATGAACCAACTGTTGCAGTTGATCCACAAAGTCGTAATCATATTTTAGATGGTATAAAAAAATTAAGAGATCAAGGGGCTACAATTGTTTATACAACACATTATATGGAAGAAGTAGAAATACTTTGTGATCGTATTATTATTTTAGATAAAGGAAAGATCATTGCTCAAGGAACAAGTGATGAATTAAAGAAAGAAGCAAATATTGAGGAAAAGATTGAACGTGTAGGTCCAACTCTTAATGACGTTTTCCTAAAATTAACAGGAAAGGAATTGAGGGATTGATGTTTATTCATAATCTAAAGTATACAGTTAAAATACTTTTTAAAAATAAAGTTCTTATTTTTTGGATGTTTGCTTTTCCTATTATTTTAGGTGTTTTCTTTCACATGGCTTTTGAAAATATTGAAAAAGACGAAGCTTTACAAGTTTTTGATATTGCAGTTATTGACAATAAGGAATATCAAAACCAAACAATTTATCAAGAAACCTTTAAAGAACTTTCTGATAAAAAAAATAAGGATCAGTTATTTCATATTCATTTTGTAAATAAAAAAGAGGCGGAACAGCTTTTAGAAGATAATGAAATAGAAGGATATGTTCTCTTTAATAAACAAGAACCACAAATTGTGATTAAAGAAAATGGTATGGAACAAACAATCTTGCAATTTGTTATGGATGAAATTAAACAAAATAAGAGGATGATAGAAGATTTAACAAAGAAACAAATTGAAGGTGAAATACAGCAAGGAAACTATAATTTTAATGTTCAACAAATTGTACATGATATTCTTCAAAAGCTCAACAACCAAGAAGTATCTTTAAAAGACACATCAAGTAGTCATTTAAGTTATATGCAAATTGAATATTATACATTAATTGCCATGGCTTGTATGTATGGTGGAATGTTAGGTTTAACAGCTATTAATAATCAATTGGCGAATATGTCCGCTAAAGGGAAAAGAGTTTCTGTTTCACCAAATAAAAAAGGAATACTTGTCTTATCTTCAGCACTAGGTTCTTATTTAGTAAGCCTTGTTGGTTTAGCAATTCTTTTAATCTTTTTAAATTTTAGTTTAAATGTTGAATTTGGTAGTCAATGGCTTTATATAATCATTCTTTCTTTAGTTGGTGATTTAGCAGGTATTTCGATGGGGATATTTATTGCTTCTGTTTTTAGAGTTTCTGAACAAGCAAAAACAGGAATTAATATTGCGATTTCTATGTTCTTCTCGGTTCTGTCTGGAATGATGGGTGTTACTTTAAAATATGTTATTGATAAAAATATACCTATTATTAATCTTATCAATCCTAATAATTTGATTACCGATGGTTTTTATGCTTTATATTATTACAATACATTTAATCGATATATCAGAGATATTTGTTGTTTAGGAGTGTTTATTATTGTATGTTTATTTATTTCTTTTATGGCTTTAAGGAGGGAACAATATGATTATATTTAGTACCGTTTTTAAAATCTTAAATAAATTAAAAGGAAACTTAATTCTTTATACAGTGATCTTACTTGCCATTACATTATTTAATACAACTTCTGGTAATATGAATCATTATGAGGCAACAAAACCAGATATTTTGATTGTAAATAAGGATCAAAACAATGAAATAACCAAAGGATTTGTTTCGTATTTAAAAGAACAAGCGACATTAAAAGATATCGACATCAATGATCAAGAAAAAGTAGACGATGCCTTATTTTATCGTGATGTAAGTTATGTTGTGTATATTCCTGAAAACTTTGGTGATGATCTTGTAAATGATAAAAATCCAACGATTGAATATAAATCAAATGGTAATGAAAATGCTTCTTTTACCCAAATGTTAATTGAAAAATATATAAAGACAGTAAATCTTTATAAAGAACATTATCAAGGTAAAGCTTTAAATCAAAAAGTCAAACAAGTGATTAACCAAAAAACAAAAGTAAAACTCAACACATCCTTAGATATTTCTAAATTGAATCAAGTAAATGTTTATTTTAATTTCTTAAACTATGCCTTACTTGCTGGGGGAGTTTACTGTATGACAATGATTCTTGCAAGTTTAAATCAAGAGGGTGTACGAAAAAGAACAATTATGAGCAGTTTTTCATATCGTAAATATAATTGGATCGTTTTTGCTTCATTAGGCCTTGCTTCTTTTATTGTATGGTTAACCTATATGATTATTAGTTTTATCTTATTTAAAGAAATTATGTTAAGTGGGAATGGGATTGCTTATATTTTAAATTCATTTGTTTTTTCAATATGTAGTTTGGCCGTAGGATTCTTAATTGGAACTATTACTCATAATAAGCAAGCTATTGGAGGTATTGTCAATGTTGTTGCTTTAGGAACATCGTTTCTTTGTGGATGCTTTGTGCCAATATCATTTATGCCAAGTTATGTTTTAAAAATTGCTCATATTTTACCAACGTATTATTTTGTACAAAATAATGAACTTATTAAAACATTAGAATATTTTAAATTAGAAACATTACAACCAATAATTATTAATGGTATTATTGTTTTAGGATTTACCTTAAGCTTTGTTTTGATTACCTTAATGATTAATAAAAGAAAACAAAAGATAGGGTGAGTGTATGAAAGAATTTTTATTAATTGTTGTCATTGTTATTTTAATGAATACAAAGAAACAAATATCAAAAGATCATTATTTAAGTTTAGGTATGTTAATGGCCTATTTTAAAAAGGACAAGTCATCAAGATGGATAAGAATGAATTATTAATGAATATTTATAAAATTCATACAACACATTTAGGTATATCAAGAATTAAAAGAAATTTAGGAATTGAAGAAGATGTTGTAGAATTTTGTAAGAATAAAGTTTTAGATAAAAAGAGTTTGATATACCGTAAAGGGAAAAATTGGTATATTGAAAATGGTGCTATAAAAATAACAATTAATGCTTCAAGCTATACCATTATTACGGCACATATAATAAAATAGATTTTCACAAGTTGTGCACATTATGCACATTTTATTCACATTGAAATTAAAATATAAAGTTAGGTTATCATCATTTTGATATAGGACAATCATATGGTAATGAAAAAGGTATAGACAAAGATATCCGTAAACATGTCAAGTAACCAAAGAAAGTATTGTTCAAACCATTGAAACAACGGGACTTGGTTATTTAGATAGGATGATTATTCATAGAGCTTAACCTTAGGAGAAAGTCAATCCAAGCAATGATCGTTATCTAGAAGGAAATAAAATTGCTTGTAAACTTTTAGAAGATGTTTATAAGGAAGGTAAGTTAAAAGCAATTTGTGAAATTTTATATGAAGAATTTCATGTAGAACACATGGATTTTATTGATGGTCCAGCTACTAATACTCTATTTTAGATGAAGATTTAAAAGTGATGTTATTTGGGTTTGCTATAGAGCATAACGATTAAAAGATATTGACAATTTGTTAGTATCTTTTTTCTTGACAATCTTTTTTATAATTATATAATTACCAATGATAATTACCATCGGTAATTAATAGGAGAAATTAATGAAAAGTGAAAAAGTAAAAGAAATGTTAGATAGCTGTTACATGGCTAAAAGGATTTTAGATATGTTGCCTAAACTTCCTGAAGGAGTTTTACCATCCTATGTACGTTATTTAGAAACGATTATTGAACTTGAAGAAAAAAATCAAAAAGTGAAGGTTTCAGATGTGAGTGAAGTTTTAAATCTTCCTCGTCCGGGAGTTACACGTACAATTCATGCAATGGAAGAAAAAGGATATTTAAAAAAAGAAACAGCTAAACATGATGGACGTGTCACTTATGTGACCGTTACAAAAGAAGGAAAAATGATTTTTGAAAAATACAATAAAGATTATTTTCAAAAATTAGCCTTGTGTTTGAATCATGTTTCTAACGATGAAGCAGATTGTATGATTCAAACTATTGAAAAGTTTTATGAAGTTATGTGTGAAGGGAGAGAAAAATAATGGATCACTCTAAATCAGATTTTACGCAGGGAAGTATTTTAAAAAAATTATCATTATTTATGATTCCCGTTTTAGGAGCGCTTATTTTACAAGCGGCCTATGGAGCGGTTGATTTACTTGTTGTTGGAAGATTTGGAACAACAGCAGGACTTTCAGCAGTTTCTACAGGAAGTCAAGTTTTAAACTTGATAACATTTGTGGTAACACAATTTGCGATGGGAATTACAGTTTTAATTGCAAGATATATTGGTGAAAAGAAAATGAATTCGATTGGTGCTTTAATAGGAGGAGCAACGGTAGTTTTTGCAATTATTTCTGCAATTATATTTGTAATTATGATTACGTTAGCATCACCAATTTCAACTTTGATGCAAGCACCTAAAGAAGCACTTGGTTTAACTACTACTTATGTAAGAATTTGTGGGGCAGGTATTTTCTTTATTGTTGCTTATAATCTATTATCAGCGATCTTTAGAGGTTTAGGCGATAGTAAATCACCTCTTTTATTTGTGGCAGTTGCCTGTGTTATTAATATTATTGGTGATTTAGTTCTTGTTGCAGGATTACACTTAGATGCAGCAGGAGCCGCCATGGCCACTGTCTTTGCCCAAGCAATCAGTGTTGTGTTTGCTTTAATGTTGTTATTTAAAAGAAAACTGCCATTTAAAATTACAAAGCATGATTTTAAAATCAATCCACATTGTGTTCGAGCTTTAAAAATTGGGTTACCATTAGCGCTTCAAGAATGTTTAACACAAATTTCATTTTTAGCTTTATGTGCTTTTATTAACCGTTTAGGATTAGAAGCATCATCCGGTTATGGTGTTGCTTGTAAAATCGTTAACTTTGCCATGTTAGTACCAAGTTCATTAATGCAATCAATGGCTTCTTTTGTTGCCCAAAATGTGGGTGCTGGTGATGAAAAAAGAGCAAAACATGCAATGTTTACAGGAATGGGTATTGGCTTAATAATTGGTATTGTTGTCTTTATCTTAGTTTTATTTAAAGGAAATTTACTTACAAGTATTTTTACAACAGAAAAAGCTGTTATTTTACAAGGTTATGCTTATTTAAAAGGATTTGCTATAGAAACAATTGTAACAGCAGTATTATTTAGTATGGTTGGCTATTTTAATGGTCATTATCAAACGGTATGGGTCATGGTACAAGGACTTATTCAAACACTTCTTGTACGTTTACCGCTTTCTTACTATATGTCAATTCAACCACATGCAAATTTAACAAATATTGGTTTAGCTGCACCAATTGCGACAATTGTTGGTATTATACTAAATGTATGTTTCTATATTTATTTAAGTAAAAAAATGAAAAAAGAAAATGCTTAGGAAGTGTAAAAACACTTCTTTTTTAATAAGAAGAATTTTTTGTGTTGGAGCTACTGTTGCCATTGCTATTGCAATTGAAGAAGTTGTAAATATTGATGAATATTTTATTGTTCTATCTTTACAATTACACTGAAAATTAATGGATTTTCAGTGTAATTGTAAAACACTTGTTATAAGTATATTAGATGAAAAAATGCTGAATACGTTTTAATCAGCATTATTTTTATTTATAAAATTTTCTATTAAAAAATCTTTAAATTGTTTTTTATGTACATCATTATTCGAAATTTGAATACGTCCACCAAAACCGATGATCCATGAAAAAAATGTACTATTTATAATGTGTCTTACTTGGACACAATAAAGATTTTCATTTATTTTTTTAGGATGAATATCTTTACCAAATTTATCAATCATATTGGAATAGACATTTGGTGTAAATTCAAGTTCAATAACTTCGATTTTCCCTTCACCATACATGTACGTCATATTATTGAGCTTCTTTTCAAATGAGTTTAATTGATAATCATCAAATTTTACATCACTATCTTTAACGATCTCAACATTTTTTACATAGTCTAAACGATATTGAATGCATGTATTTTGATCTTTTGCACCTTGGCATAAAAGATAATATTCATTGTTAGAAAAGACAGTATCGATAGGAGCTAACTCGGTTATTTTATTTTTTTCATTAAAGATTAAAGAAGGTTTTTGATATTCAAAGCGAATTTTTTTCTTTTCTTTGATAGCTTTGGCCTCCATTAAGTCTAGATTTGGATTTTCATAATAAAAGTAATTATTTCTTCCTTCTTTATAAGTTTTAATGATTGTATCTTCATAATAATTATTATAGTTTTCTGCAAATTTTTTAACGATTCTAAAGTCTATTTTAAAATCATAGCCTTTATCATAAATTAAATCTTGAATTTGATTAATCGTGATTGGATTTTTTCATCACTATTTTTAATAATTAAATCAATCACAGATATATATTTAATATAGGAATCACTATCTTTGTTTCTATTCATTTAAATCACCTCGTATCAATATCATATATGAAAGCATTGACTAATACCTGCTTATATAAGACGGTATTAGCCTTTTTATCATTATATAATAGATTCAAAGAAAAGGGGAATTTGTATGTTAAAAAGAATCATAAATAAAATTAAATATCATTTAATTAAAGAAATTGTTTTAGTAGATAGTGAAAATATTGGTTATCAAATACCTGAAGAAATACCCAAGCATACATTAGTTTATCTTTTTATTAGTGATCCATATATTGATGAGAAGATAAAGGATTATAAAAATAATAAACATATAAAACTTATCAATATTTCAAATATCAGAAAAGAATGTATAACAAAAAATATTATGGATTTTTGTATTGTTGCAGAACTTACAAATTTACTTTCTTATATTTCAAAGAAAACAAGAATTGTCATTTGTTCAAAAGATAGAGGTTATGATGCAAGTATCATATATTTAAAAGAAAAATACCCAAAACAATTAGTTTCTAGACATCCAGGATCCTTTTGTTATTATTATAATGAAGGAAATGAAGATTACCTTTCTATTATGTTAAAGACAAATGATGCTTTAAGAAAGAAAATATTAAGTTATACCTGTATGGATTCTTTGAAAAATGCTTTAAGTAAAAATGAAAAGAAATTATTTGTTGTAGAAGAATATATTAATACGATAGGTATGGTTAAAACATTTATTGAATTTGATATTTATCAAATGAGTTACGAACTTTATTATTCAGGAACACATGTTGGCTTTTTTGAAAATAAAGAAGATGCTTTCTATGAATATCACCAATGTATTGAAAAACTTCATCATATTTATGATAAATATGAATCTCATGAAAGATTTCTAAAATCAAGACATCTTCATATTAGACATTATATTGAAGAAGCATCAATGCAAAATCTGCCATTAGAAGAAGGTTTAATTAATCATTTAGGAAAGGAACAAGGACATTCTGTTTATAAAGAATATGTTAGTTTAAAAGTTAGGAGGTGGTAATTATGTGGACAATATTTAAATTATTTTTTACATCATCATTTTACCATTAAGAGCAATTTGGTGTTTGTTGATGTCACTGTTTGGAATGTATAAGAAATAAAATGCAAAGATTTAATCTAGCAATATGAGACAGTTACTTAATAAAGAAAATGCATTTAAAAATTTCTTTTAATAAGGTATGATGTATTTAATAATAGTTAAAGCGGTGATAAAGATGAATACAACAAAGTACATGATCATTATAAAAGGTGAAATAAAAACAAGAGATGTCAAATTTTTGGAACAAGATGATGCAAGTCACAAAATGAATGTTACGTTTAATAATAGAAAAACATATTCTTATATTTTGGATAATGTTGAATTTCTAGAGAATCCTAAGTTTCTTGATCCAAGAAAATATCATTTAAGTAAGGATGGGAAAAATTTTTTTAGTGTAGAAGCAATTTATGAATTTGTAGGAAAAGATGCAACTTATATTCATGTTTGTTTCAAAAATAATGTGGAAAGAGATTATTATAAAAGTCAATTAGATATTCAAGAATCCTACTTAAATAAAAAAGATGCAGCAAATGTATTTGATTATATTAAAGAAACATCAAAATTAAGTAATTTAAAAAATGAAAGTAATGGGGAACAATTGTTACCTAAAAAGTTTAAAAAAATTTCATTTCTTAGAAGTGATGTTGCACTTACCAAATATCTTAATCCAAAATCATTAAAAGAAAGTATTGATGGAGAATACATGCCTATTTTCCCATTTGGCTGTAATAATAGTCAATATGTTGCAGTTAAGCGAGCTATGGAAAATCAAATAAGCGTGATACAAGGTCCACCTGGCACTGGAAAAACGCAAACAATTTTAAATATTATTGCTAATATATTAATTCAAGGAAAAACTGTTCAAGTTGTTTCTAACAATAATTCCGCAACTGAAAATGTTTTTGAAAAACTCTCATCGTCAAAATATAATTTGGGATTTATTGTCGCAACGTTAGGGAAAAGTGATAATAAAACAAATTTTATTAATAATCAAAAAACAAATTACCCAGATTTTACGTCATGGAAAAGTGATGACATTCAAGAAGATTTTATGCAACAGGTTCAAGAAAATTCAAAGAAATTAAAAACAGTATTTGATAAACAAGAAAGATTGGCACAATTAAATCAAGAACTGAATCGTCTTAAAATAGAACGAAAGTATTTTAATGAATATTTAAATGAAACAAATGTAACTGTGGATTATACAAAATATAAAAGAAGTATGAAGTCGAATAAATGGATGAAGTTATGGCAAGAATGTCAAAGTATTTCAGAAGTAAATAAGGATATTAATTTCTTTTTTAAACTCAAATTCTTTTTTAAATATGGTTTATACAATTTTAGTATTTATTCATTAGAAATATCTCAAATTATAACAACTTTCCAAGCTTTTTATTATGAAACAAGAGAAAATGAAGTCTTAAAAGAATTGGATGACATTACAGCATATTTAAATAATACAAGTAATCATTTATTAGATAATTTAACAAATAATTCGATGAAATTCTTAAAAAATTATCTGGCAAACAAGTACGAAAAAAATACTTACAGGCAGTTATTTGCATCAGAAGATTTCTTGAAAAATCCTTATGATATATTAAATGAATATCCGGTAATATTAAGTACAACATTTTCCTCAAGAGATAGTTTGAATGATAATGTCGTTTATGATTATGTAATTATGGATGAAGCTTCACAAGTTGATATTGCTACTGGAGCACTTGCTATGTCCTGTGCTAAAAATATGGTCATTGTTGGGGATACAAATCAATTACCAAATGTTGTAGATAAACATACTGAAATACGAGCAGATGCGATATTTAATCAATACAATTTAAGCAAAGGATATCGATTTACAAACAGTTTTTTACAATCTGTTTTAGAAGTTATGCCAAATGTGACACAAACGATGTTAAGAGAACACTATCGTTGCCATCCTAAAATAATTGAGTTCTGTAATCAAAAGTTTTATCGAGGCAATTTGATTATTATGACAGAAGATCATGGCGAAAAAGATGTTTTAAAAGTAATTAAAACAGTAAAAGGAAATCATTCTCGAAATCATTTTAGTCAAAGACAAATTGATATTATAAAAAATGAAATCATACCAAATGATATTACAAATAAGAAAGAAACGGGTATCATTGCACCATATAATAACCAAGTTCAGTCTTTGAAAGAACAAATAGATGGCATTGAACAAGCAACAGTACATAAATTTCAAGGAAAAGAAAAGGATACTATTATTATTTCTACTGTCGAAGATGAAATAACTGATTTTGTTGATGATCCGTATTTGCTCAATGTTGCTGTTTCAAGAGCAAAGAAAAAATTGATATTGGTTGTTACTGGAAATGAACAAAATAAAGAAAGAAATATAATGGATTTAATAGATTACATTCAATATAATAATTTTGAAGTTGTAGAGAGTAATGTTTATTCTATTTTTGATTATTTATATAAACAATACACAAAAGAAAGAAAGTTATTTTTGAACAAAAATAACAGAAAATTAGAATATGATTCAGAAAACCTAATGTATACTTTATTAGAAGAAATATTAAAAAATGATGATTATAAAATGTTAGATTTTGTGTGCCATTTTCCTGTCAATATGCTTATAAAAAATCCTTATTTATTAAATGATGATGAGTGCTTATATGCTATGAATCCAGCAACGCATGTTGATTTTCTTGTTTATAATAGGATAAGCAAAAGAGCAATTCTCGCTATTGAAGTAGATGGCTATGCTTTTCATCAGAAGGAAACAGCACAAGCAAAGAGAGATTTGCTAAAAAATCATATTTTTGAACTTTATTATATTCCTTTATTAAGATTTTCTACAACAGGTAGTGGGGAAAGAGAAAAAATTATTAATATGCTAAATAAAATCTTAAATATAGGTGATTTAAAATAACAAGATGTACTTTTTATTTTAAAAAAAGTGATATTCAAAAAAGAAGACAAATTGATGTTACTAGATTTTCATAGCTAAATAAAACTTATCAACATAATCATTTTCTATAGCTAAAAGTAATTCATCTTTATACTTGTTATCATTAATTAATTTAACTAGTCGAGCATTCCTTTCTTTTAAACTCTCTATTACACCTTGAGAAGGAATGATATTTGATTTTGATGAATTATTTGATTTGCTTGTTAAAACTAAGTTCCAAATATCATCACTGTACATGAAAGACCACGGAATGACATGATCAACAGAAATATCATTTTCTTGTAATACTTTTCCAGTATAAAAATCAATTGCTTGATAGTTATTGCTTTTTAAAAGAATATTTTTATATTTTGTTAAACTGCTTCTTTTAATAGTATTATCAGAAATGCCTTTTACTTTAGAAGCAATTCTTGGAGAATGATTAAATTTTTCAAGAAGTTGAGCCCATTTAAAATTAATAAGTTGAGATAAAACAAAACTATATTCTTTAAGTGATAGTACTTGTTGTTTAGTAAAAGAAATAAACATGCAATTTTTATCTAAATAATAAAGATCATATTCTTTTTTATTTGCTAATTTAAATCTCCAAGAAACATCATTTTTTAATGTTTTAGCACTGTCGTTTATAATTTTACGATATTGTTTTTCATGTTTTAAAATAGTCTCAGCTTTATCAAACCAAACAGGAACATGAGTACGTTGAATAGATTCATATAGATCAATTAGAAGCTTGACATTTTGAACTAAAACGGGAATTTTCTTTTTGTTTGGACTTTGATCAAGATGAAAGAAATAGGTTTGATTCCAATAATATTTAATCATCTTTTTTGCAATATGCTGAAATGTAAAAGTTACTTGTTCATCTAATTGATTTGTTTCAAAACATAGTTCAATAATAGCTCTTCCCCATGCAAGTTTATATGTATTATCATTATTCATATTTTCTATAATTTCTAACCACTGTTTGATATAGCTATTCATTTTATTTCTCCAAATATTTAATATTATTTCTTTATAAATTTTAACATAAAGAAAATAGATTTAAAAATTAATTTCTCTATATTTTGTTTGATAGCACTTTTGCATAATGCTATGATTAAGAGAAAAAAAGCAAATGCTTAGGAGGAAAAAGAAATATTTGATAAATTATTTGAACCAATATAGATTCGTGGCATGAAATTAAAAAATCGTGTTGTGATGTCTGCGATAGGTACGCATGAAAGTGTGAAAAGTGAAGGCAGATAAAGTGTTATAGATAAGTTGATTGTTTATCATGTAGCACGTGCTAAGGGTGGTAATGGTTTAAATATGGGTGAGGTTATTGCTGTTGATAAAGCAAGTGCACATTTTGGGTTTTTATTTATAGCTGAAGATAAGTATATTAATGGCTTAAAAAAATTAAATGATGTAGTACATGATGCTGGTGATAAAACATGTATTCAACTTTTGCAAGGAGGTTTAGCTATTGATTTAGATTAAAAAGCAAAAATTCTAGTTCAAAATGATATGCCACTAAGTGTAGAATATACTGTACCAGGAATTACTTCTGAAAGATTATGGGATATTGTTAATAAAATTATTGAGGTAGCTAAATGTTCAGTTGAAGCTGGATTTGATTGTTCAGAATTTCGTTTCGCTCATAATTATTTACCACACTCAATGCCTTCTAGTGAAATCAATCATCGAAGTAATGAATGGAGTGGGAGTTTTGAAGATCAATAGAAATTTCCACTTGAATGTATTAAAGCTATTCGTTAAAATATACTAGAAGCCGTGCCTTTATTTTTTGAAAATAGATTGTCATGATGATATGTTTGAAAGTGGATTAATTATTGAAGAAGTGATTGACTTTTGTAAAGATGCCAAAGAATATGGTGTCGATGTTTTAAATATATCACGTCGAAATATTATAACAGTTGTAACTCTTTATGAAGTAGCTCCTGTAGATATTGAAAATGGATTCAATGTAGAAGATGGTGCATGTATTCGTAAAGAAACAGGAATGTTTACAATGCCTTGTGGACATATCAATACTCCTGAATTTGCTGAAAAGATATTAGAAGATGATAAAGTAGATTTAATTATAATGGCGCGTACGCAACTTACCGATGCAAATTTTTGTAATAAAGATAAAAATGGTCAAATGAATCAAATTCGTTATTGTATTGGATATAATCAAGGTTGTTATGATTGCTTCTGTAATTCTTTGTATGATCCAAGTATCAAACATATTACGTGAATAAGAAATCCAGGATTATTAGAAGAAGCAATAGATAGTCTCTCTATGACTTCACATCCTAAAAAAGCAAATGTTGCTTAGATGCGTTTAGAGATGCATGTTATGCAGTATTAGATATTAATAAATAATAAAACAGGATGAACAACAATTGTGTTGTAATATTCCTGTTTTTAAATTATTTTTAGAATTACTATAGAACAATTATTAAATATGATAAAATTAGATAAAAGAAAGTTGATTATAATAATTTAAAAACAAAGGAGATCTGTCTATGTATTTTAAAGAACCGTTTGACAAAGAAAAAATTGAAAAACAACATGAAGAATTATTAAATATTTTTAAAGAAGATCTTTCAAATTTATCTGATAAAACAATTAAGAAACATGTACAGAATGTTGATTTCTTTATAAATGAATATTTATTAAATCGTAATAATGCAAATTATGAAGAAGTTAATAATGAAGTAGATTTGTTCTTTAGAGATTTCTTTATTAGAAAATGTATGTGGTCTTCACCAAATTCTATAAAAGAAACAGTAGCTAGTTTTAAAAAGTTTTATAAATCAATGATGAATCATGATAAATTTAAAAAAGATGACTATGAATGTTTATGCGATACCATTAAGGATGAAATGAAATCTTGGCAAGAATCATGTGATTACTATGATAGTGGAAAACCAAATTGGGATCCGTTTAAATTTTAAAGGTAGGGTAATAAAAATTGTATAGCGATAAGATTGAAATAGAAAGTCCTTATGGACATATTACCATTAGTTATGGTCGACATGATAAGCATCGAGTAAGAGTTCTTGATATAGATGGTGGTATGGAATCAGCAACTTATATAGAAGAAGAATTACAAAATGAATTACTTTTTGAATATATGTATTTATTTGATTTAATGTTTGATGAAAATTATTTAGAAAATAGACAAATTAATGATGTTTTGTTAATTGGTGGTGGTGCTTTTCATTATCCCAAATATTTTTTAGCACATCATCAAGGAAATATTGATGTTGTTGAAATTAACAAAGTTCTTTATGATATTTCTAATAAATACTTCTATTTAGAAGAAACTATTAATAAATTTGATAAGAATAAAAATAGATCTCATTATTATTTTGAAAATGGAAGAGATTATATAAATAGGAACAAAAAGAAATATGATGCTATTTTAAGTGATGTCTTTATTGGTGAAAATTTAGTATTAGAACTTCATTCGTTGGAAGCAATCAAAAGAATAAAAGAATCTTTAAATCCACAAGGAATTTATATAACAAATATCATTGGTTCATTAAGTGGTAAATATAGTCAAAATATAAAGAATGTTGTAAAAACACTCAAACAATGTTTTAAATATATTTATGTCTTTAAAGCACAAGAAAAGAATGATCATCAAAAAAGACAAAACTTAATCGTTGTTGCTGTAGATCAAGAAGTTCATTTTAATATTATAAGTTATCACAATATTAATCAAAAGAGATATCATCAAGGAATGATCAATCATGTAGATGATTTGGATTTAAGTAATGCTCGTGTTTTGTTTGATGAAAATATTAAATAAAAATACAAGAATCAAACTTTTTTCATCGTTTCATAGATAACTTTTGCTCGATTATTAATATTTAGATTTTATCGAATAATGTCTTTTTTATTTAACAAATAAAGTCTCCCTAATGATATAACAAAAGAAATAAGTAAAGAGGGTGATGTTTTTGTTAAATACTGAAGAAAAGTTTATTCAAAAGAATAACTCTTATGATCTCTCGTCAGATAAATTGGTAACGAAAGTAAATGATTATGGCGATTTTTCACAAGAAGAGTGGGTGTTTTGATTGATAAAATCAAGAATAGTACATTTATTAGAAGAAAAGTAAAAGAATTTACTAAAATAGTAGGAAAAGATATCTCTCAAACAAAGTTAAAAAAACATTTAAGTACTCAATTAGGAATTACAGTTGCCAAGATTTCTGATTTAAAATATCATACGTGTTTAGATGAAGAAACATGTAATCAATTATTTGAACTTATTTCGCAAGAATCACTATTAAAAAATGAATTTGTTGAGATAGTAAAGAAATCTATACAAGATACATCATTAAGAATGAATAAGGGCGCATATGATTTTGAATTATGTTATACTTTTTTAATCGCTAAATTTTACGTGGATTATTATGATTATCAACAACAAAATATAACTTATCTAAAAAATCAAATTAATAATCTCATACATATGTCAAACGAAGAAATAAGTAACTTGGCTGAAGAACTAAATAAAAGTGATAAAGAAGTTCAAGAGAAATATGACCAAGATTTAATAAATGAAAATGAATTAACTGAAAAATAACAGATGCTATTTTACCAATAGAACTATGTGCAGCCTTAGGTTATGTTGCTGTTTTTGCTTCAGCAACGAATACATTAATAGCACCTATGATGATTAGTATAGAAGTGTTTGGTGGAAATAATATGATACTCTTTATTATTGTTTGTATTTTTGCTTATTTAGTAAATGGAAATCAATCGATTTATGGAGCACAAATGAAACATTTAGATTAAATCATTTTTTTAAAAGAAGCAGCAAATAATTATTTCTATAAATAAATTGTCAATTGCTTTATTTTTTGTTAAAATGAGTTACTGAAAGTCGGTGAATATATAATGGCGATAGAACAACATAAAATAAGAAACTTCTCAATTATAGCTCATATCGATCATGGAAAAAGTACTTTAGCAGATAGAATTCTAGAAATGACAGGGGCTGTTTCTGATCGTGAAATGAAAGCTCAATTATTAGATAGTATGGAGCTAGAAAGAGAAAGAGGAATTACAATTAAATTAAATGCGGTGCAATTACAATATAAAGCAAAAGATGGACAAACTTATTTATTACATCTGATTGATACTCCAGGTCATGTTGACTTTACATACGAGGTTTCTCGTTCCCTTGCAGCATGTGAAGGGGCAGTATTAGTTGTAGATGCTGCACAAGGTGTTGAAGCACAAACACTTGCAAATGTGTATTTAGCTTTAGATAATGATTTGGAAATTTTACCAGTTATTAACAAAGTAGATTTACCAAGTGCTAATCCACAACGTGTTATTAAAGAAATAGAAGATGTTATTGGCTTACCTGCAGATCATGCACCTCTTATTTCAGCAAAAAGCGGTCTTAATGTACAAGATGTCTTAGAAATGATTGTAAGAGATATACCAGCTCCTCAAGGAAGTGTAGATAATCCTACACAAGCATTAATATTTGATTCATTCTATGACAGTTATCGTGGTGTCGTTGTTTTTGTAAGAATTAAAGAAGGATCTATTAAAGTAGGTGATCATATTAAATTTATGGCCACTGGTGCCACTTATGAAGTAACAGAAGTTGGGGTAAGAACACCAGCCGAAATCAAAAAAGATGAACTTGTTTGTGGTGAAGTTGGATGGATTTCAGCAGCAATTAAATCAATTCAAAATGTACATGTTGGGGATACAATTACAACTTTAGAAAATGAAAGTTATGAACAATTACCTGGCTATCGTAAATTAAACCCGATGGTCTATTGTGGTCTTTATCCGGTAGATAATTCTAAATATAAAAACTTACGTGAAGCTTTAGAAAAAATCCAATTAAGTGATTCATCTTTAGTGTTTGAACCAGAAACATCACAAGCTTTAGGTTTTGGATTTAGATGTGGCTTCCTAGGATTATTACACATGGATGTTATTCAAGAACGTCTTGAAAGAGAATTCGATTTAGAATTGATTGCGACAGCACCATCAGTTATTTATCGTGTTTATTTAACAGATAAAACAATGGTTGAAATTGATAACCCAGCGATGATGCCTGCACCTCAAGTGATTGATTTTATTGAAGAACCTTATGTTAAAGCTTCAATTATGACACCAAATGAATACATTGGTTCTATTATGGAATTATGTCAATCAAAACGTGGTGAGTATGTTGATATTGAATATATTGATGATACACGTAGGAATATTATCTATAATATTCCTTTATCAGAAATCGTATATGATTTCTTTGATAAATTAAAATCAAGTACAAAAGGGTATGCTTCTTTCGATTATGAGTTGATTGGTTATCGTGAAAGTAAACTTCAAAAAATGGATATCTTATTAAATGGAGATGTTGTAGATGCACTTTCTTCCATTGTTCATAAAGATTTTGCTTATAGTCGAGGTAAAGTCATTTGTGAAAAATTAAAAGAAATTATTCCTAAACAAATGTTTGAAGTACCAGTTCAAGCAGCACTTCAAGGAAAAATCATTGCCCGTACAACCATCAAAGCAATGCGAAAAAATGTCCTTGCTAAATGTTATGGTGGAGATATTTCTCGTAAAAAGAAATTATTAGAAAAACAAAAAGAGGGTAAAAAACGTATGAAAGCTGTGGGAAGTGTTGAAATTCCTCAAGAAGCATTCATGGCAATTTTATCTGTTGATGATGAATAGCAGCTTGAGCTGCTATTTTGATATAAAAATGTGAAATTATTGTTTTTAGACCATAATTCAAATTTACTATTTAATTAAAGTATAATATAATACACATGCGGAAGGAGGCGTAATATTTTGAAATTGTTTAATAATAAAAATAACTCAAAAGTACGTTTTCATGGTTTTAGTGAAGAAAAGGAATATCAAAATAGTAAGACAGAAATTATTGTTTCAAAAAGATTAATTGAGCTAATATGTCTGACAATTATTTTGATTATTATATTAATTATTAGACTCGGTTATGTGCAATTAACGCAAGCAGATAATTTAAATGTGAAGTTAGAAACTTATGGAACTTCAACATTTACAAATGATGCTCCTCGTGGAGAAATCTATGATCGTAATTATACAAAACTTGTAGGTAATGAAAATGTTATATGTGTTAATTATTATGCGCCAAAATCAATTACAGATAAAGAAATTACATACATTGCAAAATTTTTGAGTAAAAAATTAGATATTGATTTTGAACCAAAGAATGTAAATAATATCACGGAAAGAAATATCAAAGATTATTTTATCATTGCCCATGAAAAACTTGCCGAAAGTTTGATTAGTAATAAAGAGTTGTCACGATTAAAAAAAGATAATCCTGATAGTACGGATTATGAAAAAGCAAAGAAAAATCTAATTATTTCCAAATTAACGTTAGACTATATTTATCAAAATATGACACATGATGAAATTGAACAAGTTCGTTTTGAATATTTAATGAAACGATGTAAAAAAGGATCTGTGACACTTGCTGAAGGAATTTCTGTTGAAGAAGCGAGTGTTATTGGTGAAAATGCAAATGTTTTAAAAGGTATTCAAATTAGTAGTGGTTGGTCACGTCAATCAATGGTGGATGGACAACTTTCTTCTATTTTTGGAAAAGTAACTACAAAAAGACAAGGATTACCTTCAGAAATGAAAAATGAACTTTTAGCTTTAGGATATACAAATGATAGTCGTGTTGGAACGAGCGGTTTAGAAAAACAATATGAAGATATTTTAAAAGCAACAAATTCATCTTACTCTATTAAATACAATAGTAATGGAGATCCTATTGTGACAAATAGCATTAATGGTCAAAAAGGAGATAATATTCGTTTGTCAATCGATTGGGAGCTTCAAACATTCGCAGACGAACTAATTACTAATGAATTAAAAGCATGTAATAGTTTTAATAAGTACTTTGAAAAAATGTATTTTGTAATGATGGACCCAAATACTGGCGAAGTATTAGTGATGTCAGCAAAGAAAATTGATAAAACCACAGGTGAAGTATCTGATATTTCTTCTTTCAACTATTTAGGACAAGTTGAAATAGGGTCTACATCAAAAGCTGGAACACTTTATACAGCTTTTAAAGAAAATATTATTGTTCCAAATACGTATTTTGTCGATGAACCGATTAAAATTAAAGGTTCAAAAGAAAAGAAATCATACAAAAATATGGGGAATATCAATGAAGTTGATGCACTAGCGTGGTCTTCAAACGTTTACATGTTTAGAATTGCAATGAAACTTGCCGATGTCAATTATGTTCCAAATGCGTCCTTAAACGTTGATTTCAATAAATTTGTAAAAACACTTACAATTATTAGACGTGATTTTGGTGAATTAGGTTTAGGAGTAAAAACAGGACTTGATGTACCAAACGAAGGTGATGGATATAAAGGACAAAGATCTGAAGCTGGTTTATTGTTAGATGCTTGTATTGGACAATATGATACATATACACCAATTCAATTAGCACAATATACATGCACGGTGGCAAACATGGGTAAAAAAGTACAACCTCATTTCTTAGTTGAATCATTTAAAACAAATGATGCAGGAAACAATGTTTCAACTTATAAATTTAAAACAAATATTCAAGATGATGTTTCTTCACAAGTAGAAGCCTTCCAACAAATCAAAAAAGGAATGCGTGCTTGTGTTACAAGAAGTGATGGAACATCTCATACGTATTGGTCTCAAAAGCCTTATACTGCTTACTGTAAAACAGGAACTGCAGAAAAATATGATCCTGGTGATAATGTCGATCATCCTAACCACTTACAAATTGGTTATATTTCAGCAACAGAAGATAGTAAACCAATTGTTGCCTTTGCAAGTATTGCTGAACGTGAAGATCGTTCTTCTACTGGTGCTGATTCGTCTGCGCCAATTATTGCAAATCAAGTTGTCGATAAATATGTAGAAAAATATGGACTAAATTAAAAAAATGCTAGTATTTCATAAATTATTATGTTATTATGTGTAAGAAAGTTTTAGTGATGCGGAGGTGTAATCATGAGAGATAATATCATTTTAAAATGTACAGAATGTGGTGAAGAAAATTATATCAACACTAAGAATAAAAGAAATCATCCAGATAGAATGGAAGTTAATAAATATTGCCCAAGATGCAATAAAAAAACTGTACACAAAGAAAAAAAATAAGCTTCGGCTTATTTTTTATTATGAGGAAAAAATATGGAAGAACTCAAAATCAAACATATGACACTGGGTCAAATGGCAACCAATTGTTATATTATTGAAAATGGTAATCAGTCTTTAATTGTTGATCCTGGTGCTGAAAGTGAAAAAATAATACAATATTTAAATGAAAACCATTTAAATATTTCAGCTATTCTTTTAACGCATGGACATTTTGATCATATTGGCGCCGTTGATGACTTGGTAAATAAATATCAATGTTCTGTTTATCTTCATGAAAGAGATTATAATTGTTTCTATGATGATGACATTAATTTATCTAATTATTCAAAACCATTAAACATGCAAACAAAAATAACTCTTGTAAAAGATTTCATAGAATGTGCAGGTTTTAAAATTCAATTTTTAAATTTACCCGGACATACTCATGGTTCTTGTTTTGTGATTTTTCAAGATCATCATATTATCTTTTCAGGGGATGTTATCTTTAAAGGTGCTGTTGGAAGATATGATTTTCCTAATTCTTCATTAGAAGAAACAATTGCTTCTATTGAAAAAATTAAAGGTATTTCAGGAAACTATCTTATTTATCCTGGGCATGGGCCATCAACAACACTCGATGATGAAAAAAGGAATAATCCGTACTTAAATCGTTTGTAAAAACGATTTTTTTTGTTTTTTTTCATTTTTTTGAAGAAAAAAACAAAAAAAGAGCGAATAAACTAGTAGGAGGAACAATATGAACGAGTTATTTGAACAATTAGTCTATGACGCTCTTAAAGAGAAAGTAAGTGATATTCACTTATTATCTAAAGAAAAAGGCATTATAAAGTTTAGAAAGAAAGGGAGGCTTTATGATTACGATACGATTGATTCAAAGCGAATGACAAAACTATTAAATTATATTCGTTTTATTTCTAAAATAGATTTAAATTATTTTAGAAAGCCACAAACAGGCCATTGTATTTTTGAATATAACAATAGAAAATATAATCTCAGAATTTCATCTTTGATGGGAAAAGAGATGGATTCACTTGTTATTAGAATACTGAATAATCATCAAAAACTTACATTAAATAACTTAACTTATGATTTTCATGTAAATCAATTTCTAAAACAAATAGCAAAACAAGAAAATGGTTTATTTATTATTAGTGGGGTGACGGGATCGGGAAAATCCACAACACTCTATGCTTTACTTGATGAAATCAATAAACATTATCAAAAGAATATTATTACATTGGAAGATCCTATTGAAATTGAAAAAGATTATTGTCTTCAAATTGAATTAAATGAAAAACAAGGAATTAATTATAACGAATCGCTTAAACAAATATTAAGACATGACCCTGACGTAATCATGATAGGTGAAATACGAGATGAAACAACGGCGCAACTTGCTTTAACATGTGCTTTGACAGGTCATTTAGTTTTGACAACACTTCATGCAAGTCATTGTATAAACACATTAAAAAGACTTGTAAATTTGAATATCCAGTTATTAGATTTAGAAGATGTATTAATTGGGGTGATGACACAAAAAATGAACATCAATAAAAAACAAAAAATTGTTGTTGAAAGTGAATTTATGGATAAGCAAAGTTTACAAAATTATTTTAAAAACAAAAAAGTCAATTATTATGATTTTAAAAAAGCTCATAAAACATTGGTTGATAAAGGTATTTTAGATGAATAGAGTAACATTAGATTTTATAGAATATATGATTTTCTTTTTAAAGCAAGGATATTCAATACATGATTTGTTGGATTTATGCAAAATGCTTGATTTTAAAAAACAAGTAAGTGATTTGGAAAAATATCTTTATCAAGGAGAAACAGTAGATGAAGCATTACTAAAAATGAATTTACCTGGTTTATTTAAAGAATATTTTTCTTTCTTTAAACATGATTTTTCAATTGATGATGCTTTAGAAAAAACACTCGCTATTTGTAAGAAAAGAGAAGAAATCAAAAAAATTCTTATAAAGAAATTAGGTTATCCACTTTTTATGTTGATTTTTCTCTTTGTTTTTTTCTATTTTTGTTGTTTTATTTTTATTGCCACAAGTAGAAATTCTATTTATTGATTTTAACATTGAAAAAAGTTTAATTACTGAATTTTTCTTTACCCTTCTCAAAATTATTCCTTTGTTTTTGATACTTGTTTTTGTTGTAGTTGTTTCTATTGTTTTGTTTGTAAAGATTTCTGTAACACATCAACATTTTCAATATATTGATTTTATGATCGAACATACGCGATTAGTTAAAAATGTTATTTGTAAGTATTACTCGCTTAAATTTGCAATCTATTACGATGAGTTGCTGATGAATAATTATGATGCAACAACTATTATTGAACTTCTTTATAACAAGATAAAAGATAGCGATATTAAGATGATTGTTTATGAATTGTATAATTCTATTTTAGAAGGAAGAAATATTGATTCTGCCATCCAAGCATTTCCTTATTTTTCAGATGATTTTAAGATGTTTATCGTTCTTATTCATAATAAAAATGAAAAAAAATCTTTAAAAGAGTATATAGATATTTCGTTTATGCAAATAGATCGTTTAATTTCACGTATTATTAAAACAATTGTTCCTTTGATTTATGGATTTGTTGCAAGTTTTGTCATTGTTGTTTATGTATCTATTATAATTCCAATGATGAATGTTGTTTCAACTCTATAAATAAAAATAAAAGAAAGGAAAACTATAGGTGAAAATGATGATAAAAAAAGAAAATGGGTTTACATTGATCGAAATGATATTTTGTATATCAGTTATTTTAGTGATTTTACTTCTTGTTATTCCTGAAGTGACCAGCAAAAATCGTATTGTTAAAGAAAAAAGCTGTGATGCTCAAATTGAAGTTGTCAACTCTCAAATTGTGTTATACGAGATTGAGCATGGAGAACTACCAACAAGCATGTCACAATTAACTTCTGGCAGTCATCCTTATTTAAAAGAAAAGCAAGCCGTTTGTCCTTCTGGACTTGCAATTCAAATTAATGACGGGGAAGCTTATGTTTCAAAATAAAGGATTCACTATGATAGAAATGTTGTTTGTGTTATCTATTATTGTTTCAATAACATTACTTACCATTCCATATTATTTTACACATCAAAATAATTACAATTTTGAAAATGTACAAAAACAAGTAGGAATGATGATTGATCAGGCTAAACAAGAATCATTAATTTCTCATCAAAGAATTGATTTATGTTTTACCAAAAAGGAAGTTTATTATTTAAAAGATGAACAAAAGATTAGTTTTCAACTTCCTGATAAGTTCTATTTTGATAAAATTAAAGAGGTTTATTTTAATAAAAACGGTAATATCAATCAGGCAAATCATATTGTTTTGGCTAATAATCAAAAAAAGATAAAAATTGTTTTTCATTTAGGAAGTGGTGAATATGAATTCCAATCGTAAAGGATTCACTTTAATTGAAAGCTTGTTTGCTTTTAGCGTTTTCATTTCTGTTATTGTTTTACTTGTTTCGTTATATACGTTAAATGGAAAAACAAGGCTAAGAATTGAAAAGGAATATCAAGAATATATTTCTATCCAGAGTAATCAAGAACAAAAATTAAATTTAGAAGAGGGAATTGAACAATGTCTAAAAGAGGCTTTACATTAATAGAAGTTTTATTAAGTCTTTTAATTACGTCCTTGATTGTCATTAATTGCTCACTTCTTTATAAAACTCTTTATTTTTCTAATTATGGAAATAAAATAGATGCACGTTTAGAAAATGGAGTAGCTACGTTATCAAAAGAATTAATAACAGCGCATTCTATAGAATATGGAAATAGTTTAACTTTTAAAAACGAAAAAGACGAACAATGCCAGGTTATCTTACAAAATGATCGTTTGGTTTTAACACCAGGACATAACATTTTATGTAATGCAATCGATGAAGTCCGATTTGAAGGAGGAGATAGTTTGATTCGAATGGAGATTAAAAGAAATGACATTTGGTCTTGTTATATTATAGGAAGTGATTATGAAATTAAAAACGAATAATGGCTCTGCCTTACAAATAACTCTTGTTTTGCTTTTGATTCTATCTTTAAATATTTTTTCTTTATGCCAAATAACAATTTTAAATAGTCGAAGTTTTAAGGGGTTAAAAGAAGTGAACGAAACACGACTTATTGAAAATATATTATTAGCGAATTATAAATATGAAAATAAAAATAGTATTTTATTAAGCGATTATTTAACTATTGACGACTATGCCATTAGTTATACTGTAGATGACATGGGAAATTATTTTTATATCGAAACAACTATAGAAAAAGATAATAAAAAATATCTATTCCATGTTGAATTAAATAAAGAAAAAAATATTATTCAAAAAATAGAAGAAATTAACTAGAAAAAATATTCCATTCATAATAATTATTTGTTATAATCATCGAGAGTATTAATAAAAAGGAGATTATTATGATTAACGTTAGTGATTTAAAACCTGGAGTTACTTTCCAATTAGATGGAAATTTATATGTCGTATTAGATTATTCTCACAATAAAACTGCTAGAGCTGCAGCAAATATTAAAGTTAAAATGAAAAATTTACGTACAGGATCAACTACTGAATTAACTTTCGGTGGGAATGATAAAGTAAAAAGAGCTCAAATCGATAAAAAAGAAATGCAATACTTATATAATACAGGAGATGCTTTTGTATTTATGGATGGTGAAACATACGAACAAATTGAAATTCCTGCAGAAAACTTAGAATGGGAAAAGAATTTCTTAAAAGAAAGCGCAACTGCTACAATTCGTAGTTTCGAAGGTGAAGTATTAGGTGTTCAATTGCCTGATAAAGTTACTCTACAAATTACAGAAGCTGAAGCAGCGGTTAAAGGAGATACTGCAACTGGGGCTACTAAAAATGCTGTTTTGGAAACTGGTTTCCAAATTAAAGTTCCTTTATTTATTGACGAAGGAGAAATGGTTGTTATTTCAACTGCTGAAGGAAAATATTCAGGTAGAGCTTAAACACTAGATTATTCTAGTGTTTTTTCATATAAAAAAGATTTCTTCATATAAATGATAGAGAGGGGATTTATATGAATAAACAGGCTATTACTTTTTTATCACTTTTTACACTTATTCTTGTTTTATCAGTTTATTATTTAGTTGTTCCACCTATTGATCAACAAACAAATGTTCAAACAAAACAACTTAGTAAAATAGAGGTTCTTCAAAATCAATTGAATGAAAATCATGAAAATACACTTGCTGAAAATAATGATGTAATTGCATCGGCTAAATCATCAAAAAAACAAATACAAGAGGCGTTGACATCTATTGAAAAAACAAATTCAGATATTGAAACTGAAAATACAATATGTAAATTATTAAAAGAAAAAGGGTATAAAGAATGTTTTGTAGAACTTGATGATACTCATTTGAAAGTTGTTATCAAATTAAAAGAAGCAACTTCAAAAGATGCAAATCGCGTCATTAAATGTATTCAAGGGAAATATAATAATAAATTTGATATTGAAGTAAAGTTTGTAGAAGACTAAACTTGAATAATTGGACAATTTTATATAAAATATAGGTATAGTTAAAAAAGGAGTAATCATATGGAATATTATGTTGTAGAAAAGAAAAATAATTTAGGTGAACAATATATTGAATTATCTGTTTTTCAATCTATTACAACTCATGAAATGAGTAAAATAGAAGGTGTTGATTTTGATGGTGGAAAAGGTGCTGTTAATGTTGAAATTAATGATCATAATCAAGTTGTTATTGATTTAAATATTTGTATTGATTATGGTTTAAATGTTGGAAAAGTTGTTAACCAAATTCAAAGTGAAATTATTAATACTATTGATCGATATATTGGTTTTAGAAATGTAAAAGTTAACATTAATGTTAATAAGATTAAATTTTAGGAATTGTTTAAACGATTCCTTTTTATTTGTTTAAATTGCCTCAAATATATGATAAAATAGTAATATATTTTTGGAAGGAAATGTTTTATGGAAAAAGTAAGAAAAAAATTAATTAGAGAAAAAGCAGTTATTGCTGTTTATCAATATTTATTAACAAATGCAACAGATGAAGAAATTGAAAATTATTTGAATAATTATTATAAACCTAGAATGGAAGATAGAGAAGTGGCTTTATGCAAAACACTTGTATTTAATACAATTTCTCGTATTGATGAATACAAGCCTCTTATTCAAAAACATTTGAAAAAAGGATGGACATTAGAAAGACTTTCATTAATGGAAAAGGCAATTCTTTATGTTTCTATTTATGAACTTAATGATTATTCAAAAGAAATTGTTGTTAATCAAGCAGTTGAACTTGCTAAAAAATACTGTGATGAGGATACTTATAAATTTATCAATGGAGTTTTAGCATCTATTGACTAAAAAATATTTAACGGTTTCTGCGTTAAACAACTATTTAAAAAGAAAAGTAGATATAGATTCTCAATTACAGATTATTTATATAAAAGGTGAGATTTCAAACCTAAAAAGAAATATTAATTCTGGTCATTTATATTTTACATTAAAAGATGAAAAATCAAATATAAGTGCTATCATGTATAAAGGTTTTGCAAAGCAATTAACATTTGATTTAAAAAATGGAGATCATGTCTTAATAGAGGCTAGTGTTTCTGTTTATGCAGTAACTGGCTATAATCAACTTATTGTAAGAACAATTGAACCCGACGGTATTGGTGTTTTGTATTTACAATTTGAAGCTTTGAAAAAAAAGTTGTATCAAGAAGGATTATTTGATTCAAAATATAAAAAAGACATTCCTTTATACCCAGGAAAAATTGCTGTTCTTTCGGCTTATCCAAGTGCTGCTTTAATGGATGTTATGCAAACAATCAAATCAAGATTTCCAATTTGTCGAGTTATCATTTTTCCAATACCAGTTCAAGGAAAAGATGCCTATCTTCATATTGTTAAAACGTTAGAATATGTAGATCAATTAAAATTTAACACGATTATTCTAGCAAGAGGTGGGGGTTCGTTAGAACATTTATTGAACTTTAATGAAGAAACACTTGCAAGAACAATTTTTGACTTGAAAACACCGATTATTACAGGCGTTGGACATGAAACCGATTTTACAATTTGTGATTATGTTAGTGATTTTCGTGCTTTGACACCTACTGCAGCAGCTATTAAAGCGACACCTAATTTATTAGAAATGCAAGATAATTTAATGCGGCTTACAAATTTATTGAAAACAAATATGAAATACAAAATTGAATCATCAAAAAAAGAATTAATTCGTTATGAAAATTATTATTTATTTAATAATCCTGAAAAAATTTATGGTGATTCAGCGCAATATTTAAATCATATTCAAGAAAGATTAATTAATGGAATGAGAAATAGATTACAAACTTCTAAAACAAAGCAAAAAGAATTAAGTCTTGTTTTAAGTTCTCGTAATGAAATCTTTATAAATGAATATAATCAACATATTGCTGCACAAGTCAATTTATTAAAAAAGAATATGAAACATAAAATAAAATACAGTAAAACTGATTTTATGTCTTTGGTTTCAAAATTAAATGCTTTAAGTCCACTTCATACTTTGGAAAGAGGATATGCAATTGTCAGTAAAAATGATAAAAATATTTCATCAATAGATGATGTTTCTAATCAAGATAAAATATCAATTCTTTTTAAAGATGGCTATGTAAATGCAATAGTGCATAAGGAGTGATAAAATGGAAAATATGACATTTGAACAAGCGCTAAATCGATTAGAAGAAATTGTTCAATTATTAGAAAAAGATACAACTTCTTTAGATCAAAGTGTTGATCTATTTCAAGAAGGAATTCAACTTTCTAATTATTGTTCAAAAAAAATAAATAATGTTGAAGATAAAGTCGCAAAAATTCTTTTAAATGGAAAAATTGAAGACTTTGATGTAGGTGAACAACATGAATAATATTGTAAATGAAATTAATCAAAGATTAAAAACGATTTTAAATGATTATCCAAAGAGTAAAGTAAAAGAAGCTATGCTTTATTCTTTACAAGCTGGTGGAAAAAGAATTAGACCTTTTATTGTTTTGCAAGTCATTAGAGCTTATAATCAAAATTATCATGATTATATAGATATCGCGTGTGCTTTAGAAATGATTCATACATATTCTTTGATTCATGACGATTTACCAGGAATGGATAATGATGATTTAAGAAGAGGAAAACCAACATGTCACAAACAATTTGGCGAAGCAACAGCTATTTTAGCTGGTGATGGTTTATTAAATGAAGCAGTAAATATTATTATAAAAACATCTTTGGCTAGTGATTTAAAAATTGCCTTGATTTCTTGTCTTTATCAAGCAAGTGGTATTTCAGGAATGATTTATGGACAAGAATTAGATATTGAAAATGAAAATAAAAAATTATCTATTGATAAACTCAATACTATTCATCATTATAAAACAGGCAAATTGTTATCATGTGCTTTTCAACTTGGTGGATTGATTGCAAGTCCTCAAGATGTAAAAGTTTTGAAAGAAATTGGATATAAAGTAGGGCTTGCATTTCAAATTCAGGATGATATTTTAGATGTGATTTCTGATAGTAAAACTTTAGGAAAACCTGTTGGCAGTGATGCAAGCAATCATAAAGAAACGTATACGACTTTAATAGGTGTTGAAGCTTCACAAAAAGAAGTAGATAAATTATTTAAAGAAGCAATCAAGCTTGTTTATTCTTTATCAATTAATCATGGCTTAATTATTGAAATTATTGAGCTTTTATGGAAAAGAGTGAGTTAAATGGATTTAAATAAAATAAAAGATCCAAGTTTTTTAATGGAAATGAATATAGATGAATTAAATGAATTGGCATATAAAATTCGTCAATTTATTATTCAATCTGTTTCAAAAACAGGGGGGCATTTGTCAAGTAACTTAGGAATTGTTGAGCTGACAATTGCGTTACACTATGTTTTTAATTCACCAAAAGATAAGATTTTTTTTGATGTTGGACATCAAAGTTATGTTCATAAAATCTTAACGGGAAGGGCAAAGCAATTTCCAACATTACGTCAGTTTAATGGCTTATCAGGGTTTCAAAAGCGCTGTGAAAGCAAACATGATGTTTGGGAAGCTGGACATTCTTCTACTGCACTTTCAGCTGCGGTTGCTATGGCGATTGCGAGAGATTTAAATCATGAATATTTTGATGTTATACCTGTTATTGGTGATGGGGCTGTTGTTGGTGGTGAATCTTTAGAAGCATTGAACCATTTAGGATCAATACAAAATAAAGTGATTTTAATTTTAAATGATAACCAAATGTCTATTTCTAAAAGTACGGGTGCGATGAATAACTTTCTCAATAATATACGTATTTCTAATACTTATAATCGTATGAAAGATGATTATCGTACAATGTTACAAAAGGGTAAACTTGGTGAAGGTGTTTATAAAGCAACAAAATATTTGAAAGATTTTGTAAAACATGGTTTTTTAGATGATACCATTTTTGAAGATTTTGGTATGGATTATTTAGGTCCTATTGATGGACATAATATAGGAGAACTTATTCGTGTCTTAAATATCGCAAAAACGAATAAAAAAAGTGTTGTTGTGCACGTTGTTACAGAAAAAGGAAAAGGTTATTCTTATGCAGAAAATGATAAAGAAGGAAAATGGCACGGGACACCACCTTTTAATGTAAAAACTGGAAATGTTCTAACATCTACCAATAAAAAATCTTGGTCATCTATTGTTTCTGATCAAGTATTTCAATGGATGAAAATTGATAAGGATGTTACTGCTATTACACCTGCTATGATGAAAGGATCAGCGATGGATAATCTTTTTAAAGTTTTTCCTGAACGTTGTTTTGATGTAGGAATTGCTGAGGAACACGCCATGACTTTTGCTGCAGGTTTGTCAATATCTAAGAAAAAACCTTTTATTTCTGTTTATTCTTCTTTTATTCAAAGAGCCTATGATCAAATTAATCATGATATAGCTCGTATGAAGTTACCTTGTTTATGTAGTATTGATCGTGCCGGAATTGTTGGTGAAGATGGACCAACACATCATGGTGTTTTTGATATTGGCTTTTTAACACCGATACCTAATATTGTCTATTTTGCACCTAAAGACGCTAAAGAATTAAGAACATACGTTAATACATGTTTCACTAATTTTAATAAACCTTATTTTTTACGTATTCCAAGGGGCAGTATAGATGACCATCCAGTTGATTATCATAATACTTTGAAAATTGGAACGTGGACAATAGAATGTCGAGAAGAAAATTATGAATTAACGATTATTTGTTATGGTGAAAATGTAATGAGAGTTAAAAACATGATTGAAGAAAACCATTTACCTATTCGCTTAATTAATGCAAGATTTATTAAACCAATAGATTATAATATGGTACATACGATTTTTAAAAATGACGAGAAACCAATTATTGTTTATGAAACTGTCTTAAAAACGGGTTCTTTAGGTTCTATATTACTTACATATTGTAATGAAAATCGAATTTTAAGAAGTTTTGAACATATTGCTATTCAAGATCATTTTTCAAAACAAGGGAAAGTTAATGAAATTTTAGAAGATGAACATGTGGATATTAAATCGTTATTATTAAAATGTGAGGAATTACTTAATGGAAAAAAAGAGAATTGATTTATTGTTAGTTGAACAAGGTTTTTTCGATTCAAGAGAAAAGGCTAAACGTGCTATCATGGCAGGAATTGTTCATAATGATCATGAAATAATTGATAAGCCCGGAACAAAAGTGCCAGTTGATATGGAATTATTTGTAAAAGGATCTGTGATGCCTTATGTCTCTCGAGGTGGTTTAAAACTTGAAAAAGCCCTTAAATATTTTGATATAACAATGACAGATCGTGTTATGGTTGATATTGGATCTTCAACAGGTGGTTTTACAGATTGTGCTTTACAAAACAAAGCGAAACGCGTATACGCTGTTGATGTAGGTACGAACCAACTTGTTTGGAAATTAAGAAACGATTCACGTGTTGTTGTTAAAGAAAAAACAAATTTTAGACATGCAACAACTGATTTATTTGAATATGAACTCCCAAATATTGCAACAATTGATGTATCTTTTATTTCATTAAAACTCATTTTTGAACCTTTAAAAGATATTTTAAATGATGGGGACGATATAGTTGCATTAATCAAGCCACAATTTGAAGCAGGTCGAGAAGACGTCGGAAAAAAAGGAATTGTTAAGGACGCTAAAATACATCAAAGAGTCATTGAAAATGTGATTTCTTATGCAAATGAATGTCAATTTAGTATTCAAAATTTAACGTATTCACCAATTACTGGTGGAGAAGGAAATATTGAATTCTTAGCACATTTTAAAGTAGGAGGAACAAATTCTTTACTTCAAGTAGAACAAGTCGTACAAGAAGCACATGATTGTTTTAAAGGATAATGGAGGTGTAATTTATGCTTGAAAGTTTGTACATTGAAAATTTTGCAATTATTAACCAAGTTCAAATTGATTTTCATTCAGGAATGACTGTATTAACTGGTGAAACTGGTGCCGGGAAATCAATTATTATTGATGCCATTGGACAACTTTTAGGTCAAAGAACGCAACCAAACTTCGTTAAAGAAAATCGAGATTATGCCTATATCGAAGGTGTGTTTACTTCTAATGAAAAAATAAATACACTTCTAGATGAAATGCATATACCAAGTGATACACAACTTATTGTTTCTAAAAAGATTACAAAGGATGGGAAATCAAGCATTAAAATTAATTATCGTTCAACAACTCAAATGTTATTGAAAACAGTTATGTCAAATCTTGTGGATATTCATTCACAATTTGAAACACACCAATTATTTAAGCAATCTTATCATTTACAAGTTTTAGATGATTATTGTGGGAAAAAATTAAGTATTTTAAAAGAAAAATATTTTAATAATTTTAATCAATACAAAAAGCTAGAAAAAGAGTATAAACAGCTAAAAAATGAAGAATTATCAGATGAACAATATGATTTTTATCTCTCACAAAAAAACGAAATTGATGAACTTCATTTAGATGATTTTGATGAAGAGGAATTTATTAAAGAAAGAAATGAATTAAATAATTTTGAAAAAAATGCTAAACATATTTCACAGTATAAAAATATTATGGATTCTTCTAAAGGAATGATGTCTTTATTTAAAGATGGGTTAAATGAACTTGCATCTATAGATAGTTCTAAAATACAAGACCTTCATGATCAATTATATGATGCTTATTATTCTATTGAAGGAATTAATGATGATATCTATGATTATCTTCAATTATCAAACTTTAGCGAAGAACGATATAATGAGGTTCAAGATACTTATTTTAAACTTAATAAATTAAAACGCAAATACGGGGCAAGTATAGAAAATATATTAGATTTTAGAGCTGAACTTGATAAAAAAATACAATATTTTGAAAACAGAGAGAGTGTTATTTCAACTCTTGAAAGCAAACTTAAAACTAATCAAGAAAATGCATTTAAAATTGCTTTAGATATTTCAAAATTACGTCAAGAAAATGCTCTTATATTAGAAAATGAAGTAAAAGAGATCTTAAAAGATCTTTATTTACCTCAAGTTGATTTTAAATTTCAATTTGAAAAAACAAATTTAACAGAAAACGGTATGGATTCTGTTTGTATTGTTGTTTCTACAAATGTAGGGCAAGTTGCTAAACCGTTACAAAAAATTGCTTCAGGAGGAGAATTATCACGTATTATGCTTGCTATTAAAACAGCATGTCAGCATAATGAAAATAATACAATTATATTTGATGAAGCTGATACTGGTGTAAGTGGTAAAGTTGCTGAAAGCATTGGAAAAATCATGAAAGAAATTTCAAAAAATCAACAAGTAATTTGTATTACACATTTAGCCCAGGTTGCTTGTTTTGCAAACCATCATCTTCAGATAAGTAAGCAATTAAAAAGCAATGATACAAATGTTAAAATAACTATTTTAAGTGATGAAGACAGTATTATCGAACTTGCTAAAATGATCTCTGGTAAAGAAATTACTGAACAATCCATAGCTCATGCAAAACAACTTAAAAAAAATAATGTATAATAAAAAGCATAGATGCCAAACTCAAATGTAGTCTATTGACTACAGGAGGTATCTATGCTTTTTAAAAAGCTTACAATTTCCCTCGTTATATGTTTATTATCCATAATGTGTATCACTCAAATTTATGGTCTTGATGTGATGATTGGTGGAGAATCAATAGGTATTGTTTTAAATTATGATGCTATTTGTATCACAGGCTTTTATGATATTGAAGTAAATCAACAAATAATTGATCCATCTCGTTATTTTAAAATTAATGATTTAATCATTGAAGTAGAAAATCAAAAAGTAACATCAATTGAAGAACTCACAAATAGCATAAAAGCACTTTCACCAAATACAGTTCATTTTATAGTTGAAAGAGAAGGTAAACAAATACCAATTCAAATGGATATCTATAAAAAAGGGGATGAATTTAGTACGGGTCTCTATGTTAAAGATAGTACAAAAGGAATTGGTACAGTTACTTACTATCGAATGGATACAAATGAATTTGCAAGTTTAGGGCATTGTTTAAATGATAATGAAAATATTATTGAACAAGGTAATGTTTATGAAGCGCCTATTAGTTCTATTAAAAAAAGTTCAAATTTAGAAATTGGACAAAAAATTGGAAATATTCAAGATTCGAGTCTTGGAAAAATTGAAAAAAATAATGATTATGGTGTCTTTGGAACAGTAGGCTCTTTACCTAAAAATAATGTATATCAAACAGCATCACAAGAAGAAATAAAAACAGGAGATGCTTATTTTTTAACGGTTCTAAAAAATAATGAGATTAAAAAGTGTAAAATACGTATTGATCAGATTATAAAACAAGATCAACCAGCTGAAAAAGGGATTCATTTTACACTTATTGATCAAGATGTTATTGATTTAACCAATGGAATAGTTCAAGGAATGAGTGGCTCACCAATTATACAAAATAATAAATTAATTGGTTGTATAACACATGCAAGTTCACAGAATAATTTGCAAGGATATGGAATGTTTATCCAATGGATGATAAATAATTCGTAAAAAGAGATGTTTTTATCATCTCTTTTTTACGAAATTCGACATTTGTAATGCATATTTAAAAAAATATGTAGATATTTTTAGTATTTCACTAAAATTAAATAAGTAAATTAATAAAAATTAAAAAAATTTTTTATAAAAACTAAACATAAATTGTAATAATTTATATAATAAACGTGTTGGTAGGTGAATAGGGAGGTAATCATGGATAAAAGTAGAATTTATATTATTGAAGAAAATCGTGAGTTGTTAGATAAAATTACAAAGCAAATAAATAAAGTACAAAATTACCAAATTATTGGAACTGCAACTCATGCCGTCGATGCTATTACTTTTTTTGAAACAAACAAATGTGATTTAGTAATCGTCGATTTAATGCTATCGGATATTGATGGTATTGGCGTTCTTGAAAAAGTAAATGAAATTAATAAAGATGCTTTTCAACACGCAATATGCCTTACAAGTTTCACAAGCCCTTTAATAAGTAGTACTCTTGAAAAATTAAATGTGAGCTACTGCTTCAAAATACCTGTCGACTTTGACTACTTTATGGATGTTTTAAAAAAGGTTTTAAATAATAAAGCAGAGCTAGAAGTCGATAAGAAAAACGAAGATAAAAAAATTCAAAAGATCAAAATTGAAAATGAGATTACAGAGATTTTACATGAAGTTGGTATTCCTGCACATATCAAAGGATATATGTATTTAAGAAGTGCAATCATGACAACTTATTATAACATTGATATATTAGGACAAGTTACAAAAGTGCTCTATCCTGAAATAGCAAGAAGTTATAATACCACTTCATCACGCGTTGAACGTGCAATCAGACATGCTATTGAAGTTGCTTGGAACCGAGGTAATACTGAAGCCATTGATGATATTTTTGGTTATACAGTATCTGCTTCTAAATCAAAGCCAACAAATTCTGAATTTATTGCAATGATTGCTGATAAACTTCGTCTAGCACATAAAACAGCGTTAGCACATAAAGAACGTTATTTTTAATCATAAATATGTTACAATATGCATAAGAGGTGATTAAATGCAAATTATATTTCATATTGATTTAAATGCCTTTTATGCAAGTGCTGAAGTTTCTGTCGATCCAACATTGGAAGGAAAACCACTTGTTATATCTGGAAATAGTCGAAGAGCGATTGTTTCAACAGCCTCTTATGAGGCAAGAAAATATGGTATTCATTCAGCTATGCCATTATTTCAAGCAAAACAGCTTTGCAAAAATTTAGTTATAAAGCCTGTTAATTTTACTTTGTATAGAAATTTATCGCAAAGCTTTTTTGAAATTATACGAAGTTATAGTTCTATTTTAGAAGTTGCCAGTATTGATGAATGTTATGTTGATTTTTCTGATTATTTTTCAAAACATCCAAGTAATCCTGTTTTACTAGCAAAACAAATTCAAAATGAAGTCTATGAACAGTTAAAACTTAAATGTTCTATTGGAATTGCTCCAAATAAATTTATGGCCAAAATGGCTAGCGATATGAAAAAGCCTATGGGAATCACTGTTTTAAATCGACACAATTATAAAGAATTAATGTGGCCTCTTGATATTTCAGATATGTTTGGGGTTGGTAAAAAAACAGCACCTCGATTAAAAGAAGTTGGTATTTTAACGATTGGGGATGTTGCTAATTATGATAATTACAATAAACTAAGGCAAATTATTGGTAAAAATGCTTTATTGCTTTATAGAAAAGCTAATGGAATTGATACAAGTAAAGTAAACTATCAAAAAGGCGAATTAAAATCTGTAGGACATTCAACCACTCTACAATTTGATACAGCAGATGTTGTTGTATTAAATGACACATTAAAAGAATTAACAATGAAAGTTTCTAAAAGAGCAAAAGATAAGAATCTTATTTCAAACTCTATAGGTATAACACTCAAATATTCAAGATTTGAAACAGTATCAAGACAAACACTCATTAACGATTATACCAATGAGTATGAAACCATTATTTCCACAGTTAAATACTTGTTTGATAATAACTTTGATGGTCGTCCTGTTCGTTTATTAGGTGTTTCATTGAATAATACGATCAATCAAACAAAATATTTAAAACAAATGAATTTATTTGAAGATATTAAACATAAATCTTCAAATAATCATATTGAAGATTTTATCAAAAATGTAAATCATAAAAGCAACTATAAATTGATGACAGCAGCTCAGCTATTAAATAAAAAAGAATAACTCACATTAGATATCATATATTTCAGTAGGGAGGAATTATATGATATCTTTTTTCTTTCGTAAAAATAGATTATATTTACATCAATACTTATGCATTAATGTTGTCTATTCAATTTTTTTTCTATGTGTTTTTTTTATGACACGAAAAAACATAAACATTTCTCATCTTTTTTATACATTGATTTATGCAAAAGCCGTTCCTATTAATTCTTATTTACTTTGTACCTCTGTGTACATAGTTATTGTTTTTCTTTCTGCAACCAGTTTTATAGGTGCACCCATCATTTCACTTTCATTAATCTATCGTATAAGTTGTATTATTTTTTCTTTAAAAAGTATAAATTTTTCATCTCAGACGTTTTACAGTATAATAGCTGTCATTATTCCTCAAATTATTTTAGAACTTCTAATAAGCTATATTTTATCGTATATGGGAACATATTTATCTTTACAGTCATTTAAGCTTACTTTTATTCAAAAAGATAACTTCAGATTAAAATTCTTAATAAATTATATGCTCAACTATTTAATAATTGTTGTTTTATGTCTATTTTTATCATGTTTCATAAAAATATATATTTTATAATTTTATTAAAACAATTCAACATGTTATAATATGTTTGGTGATTAAATGAAAAATAAAGATGCTCTTTTAGAATTTAAACAATATTTGATTGTAGAAAAAAATGCAAGTGAACGTACAATAGAAAACTATATAAGAGATGTACAAGCTTTTTTTAATTATATAGAAGCAAACCATCAAATTGATCAGATTGATGATATTCACAAAGAACATATCCGCTTTTATTTAAAAACATTGTCTCATTTATCTGCATCAACCGTCTCAAGAAAAATGGTTTCATTAAGATCATTTTATAAATATCTATTAAAAGAAGAAATTATTGAACGTAACCCTATGGAATCTTTTGATTTACCAAAATCTCAAAAAAAGCTCCCAACAGTGCTTAGCAAACAAGAAGTAAACATACTTTTAAATAGTATAGAAATGAATGATTTTATTTCCGCAAGAAATAGAGCAATGCTTGAATTGCTTTATGCAACAGGAATACGTGTATCAGAACTTGTTTCATTAACGATCTATCAATTGAATTTAAAAATGAAATACTTAAATGTTATTGGAAAAGGTGACAAAGAAAGACTTATTCCTTTAACTGATTATGTTTGTAAAATTATGGGAAAATATATTTATGATTATAGAAATCCTAAATTGGATTTTAAAGATGTTGATTTGCTTTTTTTTAATAACCATTTAAAAAAAGTTTCTAGAGAAGATTTTTATGCAATATTACAAAAAGAAGTAAAAAAAACTTCTATTCAAAAAAAAATATCACCTCATACGTTACGTCATACATTTGCCACTCATTTATTTGAAAATGGTGCAGATTTAAGGTCAATACAAGAATTATTAGGACATAGTGATATTTCAACAACGACAATCTATACACACGTATCAAATGAAAAAATGATAGAAGATTATAATAAATTTCATTTAAGAAGTCATAAAAACATTGAAAAGGAGAGCGATAAAAATGAACTATAAAAGAATATTTGTTATTGTATGTGATTCTATGGGTATTGGAAATGCTAAAGATGCCGATAAATATGATGATTTGGGAACAAATACTGTTCAACATATTTGTGAAAAATGTGATGGTTTAAATGTACCTACATTAGAAAAGCTAGGCTTTGGTTTACTTGGTGATTTTAAAGGAATTAATAAAATTTCATATCCAAAAGCCTATGTAATGAAATTGAATGAAGTGTCGAATGGAAAAGATACAATGACTGGACATTGGGAAATGATGGGATTAAAAACAGTAAAACCTTTCATTACTTTTACTGATACAGGATTCCCAGATGAATTTATTAAATTATTTGAAGAAAAAACAGGACGTAAATGTGTTGGAAATATAGCATGTAGTGGTACAAAAATATTAGATATGTATGGTGAACATCAATTGAAAACTGGAGACTGGATTGTTTATACTTCTGCTGATTCTGTATTTCAAATTGCTGCGCATGAAGATATTATTCCATTAGATGAGCTTTATAAAGCATGTGAAATTGCTAGAGAAATTGCTATGGATGATCGTTGGAAAGTAGGTAGAGTTATTGCCCGTCCATATATAGGTAGTGGGGAAGGCCAATTTACTCGTACTGCAAATAGACATGATTATGCTCTTGCTCCATTTGCTAAAACAGCTTTAGATGATTTAAAAGAAAATAATTTTGATGTGATTGGTGTTGGTAAGATACCTGATATTTTTGTTGATCAAGGAATTACTAAAAAGATTAGAACTGTTAGTAATGAAGACGGAATGAATAAAACCATTGAACTTGCTAAAAATGAAGATTTTAATGGACTTGCATTTATTAATTTAGTAGATTTTGATGCAATGTATGGACATCGTAGAAATGCAATTGGTTATGGTCAAGCAATTGAATCATTTGATAATCAATTAAAAATACTTATTGATGAATTAAAAGATGATGATTTACTTATGGTTACTGCTGATCATGGTAATGATCCAACATATAAAGGAACAGATCACACTCGAGAACAAGTACCATTAGTCATTTATTCTAAACAATTTAAAGATCATAAACAATTAAATGAAGAAAATACATTTGGTATTATTGGTGCTACGATATGTGATAATTTTGATGTTAAATATAATGGAATTGGGAAATCCATTTTATCCAAATTGAAATAAAATGGATTCAAATAATAAAAAAATAATTACTACAGCTTTAGCTGCAGATTTTATTGCAGTATTACTATTCATTTTTGCATTACAAACAAAGATAAGTATAATCATTATTCTATTTTATATTATAAATTTATTGTTATACTTATCGAGTTGTGTTGCAATTCTTAAAAATATCAACAAAACCAATAAAACTATATTTATAAGCACATTTATAGTAACACTTATTCCATTTGTCATATCAACGATCTATGTAATTCAAAATACATAAAATTTACATAATATACATTATGCGAAGTATAAAGTATCCATTTTTATCCCTTTGCCTCAAACACTAGTCCCAGTATAGTGTTCCACCGATTGCCCCTCATAAGTGGTATAACTTTAACTGAGGGATAAATCTTAGGAATTCATAATGCGTTTTATGTAAAAAAATCTTAAATTTATCTTAAAAACATAAGAAATCACAACACATTTCTTATATTTATAAAAATTAAAATGTATAGATGCAGCATTCAAAACAGTTGAGATTTATCCCTTAATTATTTTGAAAATACTGCATCTTTTTATATTTTTATAACATCATATAAACAATTAAAACATTCTAGTAATCTAGTTTAATGACGCACTGTTTTTTACTTCTATTTGCATTTTGGTACTTAACAACTAGTCCTTGTAATCTTTTGATTTCTTTAAGTGAATCATTATATTGCTTTTGTATGTGTTCTACATCATGATTTTTTAATAGTTTGTTTTCTCTTGCTAATTCAGTGATTTTGTTGGTTTTATAGTAGATAAAATCATTAAGAATCGTTTTGTGTTCCTTGTTTCTTTTGTTAATGAATTTATCAATGCATGGATGTGTGTTTGCAACATTTTTACCTAGTCCAACATCAGATAATACTTTTGAAGTAGAAATACCATTAAAATTTACCTTTTTCGTAAATTCTTCTAATTCTGATAATTTATCATTATAATATTCATTTGTTTTTTCTAAACTTTCTAATTCATAATTAGTCAATTCATTAATATCGATATTTAATGCCTTAAGATATTCGTTTAAAGTTTTATTTCTTTGTTTTTCCATTGTTCCATTTCTCTTCTTATTTTTTCATAATTGTCTTTGTAAAATTGTAGTGATGAATATTCAGAAATTAAATTACTTATAGAATTATCATCCATGTGTAATTTCAATTCATCCATTTCTTCTTCTAATTTTGTTCTAATATAATACTTAATATTGTTTAATGATTTTCAGCATTTCTGTATAGCTTCGAGTCCAAACTATTATAATAATTATCAATTTCTTTTTTGAACTGTTGATAATAAAAGTTAAGATTGAAGATAAAGAAATGTTGATTTGGACAAATAAGGAACTTACAGAAATAAAATAAGACAGTATGAAAGATGTGATCTTTTGATATTGGACGAATGGTTGTTGGTAACGACAAACAACATTGAACAACAAGATATTCTAGAAGTATTAGAAAAAAGATATCGAGTACATTCAACGATTCTATGTTCTCAATTTGATGTTGCCGAATGGCACAGTAAACTTGGCGGAGGTGCATTAGCTGACGCTATATTGGATAGAATTGTATCAAAATCACAAACAATAAAAATCAAAGGTGACAAGTCAATGAGAAGCAGATAAAAATATGTCCTGTCTGGTATTATACAGTCAGGATTTTTAGATGGTCAGGTGCATCGGAATAGTTGGTCAACCTAATCGGAATGAGTGATCAACTAGAGTGGAGTAATCAGAAATAGATATTTATTTGCAACAAATTTTAAAATTAAAAATGTAAAAAAATATTATTCAAAAACTTTCACGACCCCATCTGAAATTTCAAGCACTTACGAACTCTTGGTATATTCCAATAGATATGATGCTGAAAACGGAGATTATGATATGGACACAGTAAGAATATCAAACATTAAACTTGAAGAAGGTTCAAAAGCAACACCGTATGTTGAATAATATAATCACGAAAAAGAAATAGCAGACGAAATTATCTGCTATTTTTTCTATTCTTTAATTGTTTTCCCTGCAAAGTTTGTTTTTGGTTTATCTTTGATGGTATCTTGTTTTGTAAAATTACATTTTACTTTATAATCTTTATAAGTATCGAATTTTGCATGAACAATCATTTCCATTTTTTCTTGTGTTTTAGTATGTACATAATCTAATACGCCATCTTCTATATCTTGTTGTTCAGCATCTTTTTTGTGGTCTGCTCTAAACTTGTCACCATCTTTTATGCTAATTGGATTAAATATATTTGTTTCTTCATCAAAATATTTTAATGATTTATCATCAATAGTATGACTTAATCTGTATATTTCCGGAATGTCAAATGTTACTGTCTTTGTAATATCATTAATTTAAAAGAATATGAATTTAAGTAGAATAGTAAGAAGGATGTAAAACAAAAAGTTAAAAATTAGAAAAAGTGCAAAAATAAAAAGGACAACTTAATGTCCTTTTTGCTAACGGCAATAATATATTTTACACTTCAAAATTTTGGATTGATAAATTATTTTCTAATATAGTTTTTCTGTCATATTCGCGCTGTTTAAACTAGACGCAAATTTGATTTAATTAATTTTAAACGATAACTATCCTAGTGCTAAATACACTAGTTTTTTGCCATCAGCAAATTAATTTTACCACAAATTAGAAATTTTGAAAACAGGAAAATAAGCAGGTCGTTTTTATTTTCTTATTTTTAAAAAGTTTAAAACGTTTAAAACGTTTAAAAGATTGAAAAGAAAAAAAGTAATCACCAGCCTGGAAAGTTTGTGATTACTTTTCTATGTAATACGATAAACTAATCAGAGCAATCTTTTTACTCCTCTTATATTTTATTCTTTTATTTTAATTTTTCAATGAACGGGATTTTTATTCTTGAAATTAGTCCTAAAAGTTATATAATCTATACCCCCCCCCGAAGATTTTTGTATCATGCAGGTATAGTGGATTCTTTTTTATGAGTAAAATCTTAAGAAAGGAAATTTTATATCTTAATATATGAAAAAATTTTTCGAAGAATATGGATCCGTAGCAATTATCGTAATTGTTATTGCTGTATTACTTTTAATTGTTGGTAGTGTTAAAGGATTGGATGAAGTCACAGGTAAAGTTAATGGTTTTGGGGTTGCAAGTATTGTTGGTAATGCTTATGCGAAGGCGATTAATAAATTTGATGAAAGTTTTGACAACACATTAAACGGAGCGGACCCTAGTAAAGAAATCGCAAAGAAATTAGGTCTTAATCGATTTGGAATAACTTCAATCAAACAAACATGTAGTGACAAATATTCATACAATCGTGGTGAGCTAGTTGGTTATAATATTGAATATCAGGTTCGTACCTATAGTTTTGCAAGCTATGCTAGACCGGCATTACATGTAATTTCATACTCTAACAGGTTGTATTTTGCAGAGGCTGATTATGATGTGGATTCAGAAAAAAGCATAAATTTAAACCGTTCCGGAAATTTATTTGCAAAAAACAAAGGGGATTCTTCTTTTTTAAATGGCGATGATAGTCGCGACTTTTTAAATAAAATTTCATACACGAATTCCTGTTTAGAAATTGTAAATAGAAACGGAGTCCCAATCTATTTTTCAAATGATGATACTGGTTTTTCGTGTTATGCTTTGGACGGCGAGTGGCATATACTCAATGAAGGTAAGTAAGCTTTTATCATAAAAGCGTAAAACGCAAGAATGAATATTCTTGCAAAATACAGTACTTAAATTAATATATATAACATATCAAAGACTTATAGATTTTCTACTCTTAGATGCTATAAGTTTTTTTCTGTAATTTCAATTTCTGTTATGTTATTAATATCAGATTCTTTGAATGATTTAATATATAATTATCGGTCCATACTCCGTTAGATTTGTTATACATATTATTAAGAACCTCTACAGAATCTTTAACCATACCTTCAAAAACCACATTGCCATTATCTTTAATTATTATTGAATTATCTCTATTAATGATTTTTAAGATATCTATTAATTTTACTGTGCCCATAATTATCATACCCCTTACAACTCTGTTAAAAATATATTAACACTAACAAATCTGCATAATGATAAATTTCCATTAATTAAAAATAAATTGTTTATGAATTTTAAAAATTGATTAAAAACACCTATTATTTTTATTAATTTGGACAATTCTATATGTATAATTTCTAAATATAAATTTTTCTATACAGAATATTTAGTAGCATTTTTATTTAAACAATGATAATATTATTTCAAAGAAAAGGTTTCCGTAAAATGGGAAACGTAGAATTATTCTAATATACATATGCTAATACCCTTATAATGATTAAATTTACAACAGCTTAAAACAACATATCAACTTAATAATTTTAGCTAAAAAATATTCCTCTTATCTTTAGAAACTTATATACTTTTTATAACTATATAAATACCTCAAACACTAGTAATATCAATAGGTTTAAGAGATAAGGGATATAAATGAAATTGACATATTGCGAAGTCATCCTAATAAGAAAACATGTCTACTTTTCTAAATAATTTATTATAGTAAAAAACTATGTTATATTTATATGCGAATATGTTACATAAATATAATATAGTTTTTTTGATAATTTACGTGTGTTTGTTTCTTATCATTAATTACAACACTTATGGAAAAATAGCAGTTTTCGCCATAAAAAAAGAGAACCACTTATGATTCTCTGTGTATTAAAATAATTATGCACCCATTAATTTTTTAGCATGTGCGTAAACTTTTTCCCCGTTCATCATACCATAATCTTTCATATCAATAACTTCAACAGGAAGACCAGGATTTACTTTATCAGCTTCTTCTTTGATTTTACCTAAATTAAATCTTACTTGTGGACCAAGTAAAACACAATCAACAGTAGGAATTCTACTCATTCCATCAGACATTGGTAATGCAAAAATTTCTACTTCATCCCCTAATTTTTTTGCAGATTGTTCCATTTTTGTCACTAATAAACTTGTTGACATACCAGCTGAACATACTAACATAATTTTTTTCATATTCATTATCTCTCCTTCAATTATTTTTAATCCTTACATTTATTTTATATTTAATTCATTTCTTATTCTACTTATAACGTTTATTTGTAAAAAGATTACAAATAAACGTTATAAAAAAAAGAAACATAAAATTTATTTTCACATTCACAAAAAAGCACTTAATATTTTATTAATAAAATATTAAGTGCAGCTCTCTCTTTTAGTGATGTATTATCAACTTTTTAGACTATAAACTTTATATAAATATATATACTTTAATTCAATTTGGATATTCTATCGATAGTGTCAAGAATCTTGTGTAAATTCTTATTTCCTGTAAATTAAGTTTTCAGTAGATAAGGTTAGTTGTTATCTATTAAATTGATTGAATTGTGATACTAAGTATTTTTCCATTGATGTTTCGGTTGGAAACTGTTCCTTCAACTTAAATTTCTTCTTAAGTTGCTTGTTGAAACCTTCAATCAGATTCGTTGAATAAATACTATGTCTTACTTCCTTTGGATAATCAAAATACGTTAATAGATACGTATTTTTATCTAAAATATCAATTACTCTAGGATATTTTCTTTTCCGTTTTGAAGTAAATGTTTCAAGATTTGATAATGCTTCTTCTAATTTGGATGCATTATATACTTCTTTGAAATCATCTAGTATTTCTTTTCTATCTGTTACACGTACTTTGGCTGCTATATTTCTAGATATATGTACTAGACATCTTTGAATTTTAGCTGTTGGAAAAGTCTGTTCAATAACTTCTTCCATACCGGCTAGGCCATCTGTACAAAATAACGATACACTTTCTAAATCTCTTGATTTGAAATCTTCTAGAAGTTCTTTCCAAATTTCAGCAGATTCATTGGGTGCTATAGAGTATCCTAAAATCTCTTTTGTGCCTTCAACAGTAATACCAATTGCTATATGCACTGCTTCTTTTGCGACAGTATCTCTTCGTAAGGCCATGCATGTTGCATCCGTATAAACAACAGCGTATTCTTTAGATAACTGTCTAGATTTGAATTTATCAATGTTTTCTATGCATTTATCTGTAATATTGCTTACTGTTTGTTTAGAATAACTAGCACCGCATAAATGATTGACAATACTAGAAATATCTTGATTGGATAATCCCTTATCAAATAGATCAATGATTGTTTGATAAGTAGAATGATCATGTCGGCGATATTTAGAAAGCAGACTTGAATAAAATAGACCTAAACGATCTCTAGGTCTTTTAATATTGAGTACACCATATTTAGTATTGAATGTACGAATATAGCTTCCATTTCGATAATCTTCATTATTACTTCTGTCATAACGTTCATAATCCAAAAATAAAGTTAATTCGTGTTCAAGAATTTCATTGATAGATTTTTCAAGAGTTTCCTCAAAAAGAGGAAGATTATTGTCATTAGTAATTAGATTTTTCATTAAAGATGTAGTAAAATAGTTCATGGGCATATCTCCTTAGATTAATGTTTTGGTCGACTTAATTTTACTAGGAAATATGTCCATTTTCTATAATTGAAAAATCATAATTTACACAAAATATTTTACACTATCGTTCTATCATTTTTATATACTAACTATTTAAAATTTTTAATCTCTCTATACATTGGAATATTTTTTTATCTTGAAAAAATGAATATTGAGATTCTTCAATACATTTTTCTGAACAAAAAATACCAACAAGTAATGCTAAAACAGCTTTTAAATTTAATTTTGAAACATCTACAGCATGCATTTCATTCATACTCCATTCTAAATCATTTTCCTCTAATGTTTTGATAAAACGATTCATTTCTAATTCAGGATGTTTCATTTCAAAACGACATAATTCTTTTTGCAATCTCCATTCGATTAACTTGTATTGATCAAATGACATTGCTTGATTTGATACTTCATTTAATGCGAGTAAAACATTTGTTAATTCAGATAGCACGATAATAAACACTCCTTCCTACTAATAAAATTTAATATCTCTATCAGCATCTATAATTTTATCAAAAAGGATATTTTATAACAAATAATACAATTATTTTATCTTTTTTTATTTAGGATTATTCGACAATTAGAGTGAATTTTATAGAAAATTATCACAAAAAAAGCAATATTTTGTTGTATAATGACGAATTTTAACAAATGAAAAAAGTAATCCACCAGAAAATCTGGTGGTTTTGCTTTCATCGCCCATAGGGCTCAGCATCTCGCTTAAGCCCCCTAGGCCTCTGCTGGCCTGACACTTGCTTACTGTCGCTTCTCTCCCCTTAAAAGGGTCGTTAAATTCCATTCGCATTTGTTCAGACATTCTATTCTCTTGTATTTGATTTGTTATATACTCATTGATCTTTTTTATATTCTTTCTTACTGTATCTACATGGAATTGTTATCATTTATTTGATTCATTCCCTTTTCTCCTTGTATTTAATTTTTTTGCAGTTTGCAGGTCGCAATCTTATTATAATACAAGGAGTTTCTTTATTCATCGCTAAAGCTTCTCGGAACCCCTAGACTATCTAGGGGGGTTAGAGTATACAAAAAAGGCTGTTATTTCCAACAGCCTTCCTTTCACTAATCAGTTATTTTTCAAATTTGTTTGCTTTATCAAAGGAATCATATAAATTTGTTACATAATTCCCATTAAAACATGACATACATAATCCACATTTTTGATGATCGGAATGAATTGATTTATGAAGTCCTTCTTCACTAATGAACGCTAAACTATCTGCTTCAATATATTCGCATAATTCATCCACAGACATTTTATTTGAAATAAGTTCTTCGAGGGTAGAAGTATCTACCCCATAAAAACAAGGAAATTTAATTGCTGGTGAAGCAATACGAACATGGACTTCTTTTGCTCCCGCATCTTTTAAGTGTCTTACAATTCTTTTTGATGTAGTTCCTCTTACAATTGAATCATCAATCATAACAACTTTTTTCCCACTTACAATAGAGGAAACAGCAGAAAGTTTCATTCGAACACCTTGTTCCCTCATTTCTTGTGTAGGTTGAATAAATGTTCTTCCAACATATTTATTTTTTACAAGTCCCATTTCATAAGGAATACCTGAAGCTTCAGCATAACCGATAGCAGCTGAAATAGAGGAATCAGGAACTCCGATAACAACATCTGCTTCAATAGGATTTTCATAATAGAGTTGTTTACCTGCAAGTTTACGTGTTGTATGTACATTAATACCATCTAAATTACTATCAGGTCTAGAAAAATAAATGTATTCCATTGCACAAATTTTGTCTTGTAATGAATCTTTTGTATAAGTTTTACTAAGTAATTTGCCATCTTTTACACGAACAATTTCACCTGGTTCTACGTCACGTACAAATTTAGCACCAATAACATCTAAAGCACATGTTTCAGATGCAAACACATAAGCACCATTAGATAATATTCCAATAGAAAGAGGTCTTAAACCGTATTTATCTCTTGCTGCATAAATACGTCCTTCAAGCATAACTAAAAAGGCAAATGCACCATCTAATTTATCTAAAGAAGCACAGATTCGATCAATCATGTGTCCTTCTTGTCTTTTAATTAAATGGCCTAAAACTTCTGTATCTGAAGTAGAAGAAAAAATACTTCCTTGATCTTCCAATTCTTGTTTTAAAATATTTGCATTTACTAAATTTCCATTATGACAAATACTCATTGAACCTTCCATTGTGCGGAAAACAAATGGTTGTACATTAGCTAAACCACCACCACCAGCAGTTGAATAACGAACATGTCCAATTGCAACATTACCATTTAAATTTTTCAATTTATCTTGATCAAAAACTTCAGTTACAAGGCCTTCACCTTTATAAATATTCATTTTACCATTACATTCACAACAAATACCAGCAGCTTCTTGCCCCCTATGTTGTAAACTATGTAAACCATAATAACAAATTTGAGCTGCATCTTGATGTCCTACAACACCAAAAACACCGCATTCTTCATGTAATTCTCTATCTTGATGAATCATAATATACCCCCGTGATGTTTTTATTGTATAATGCGAATTTATTATCGTCAATATTTTTTTATAGAAAAAAATTAGAGTAAAACTCTAATTTTTAAAACTATGAATTGGTGCAGGGATTCTTCCTCCACGATTAATAAACTCAGAACAATCAAAATTATTTACTGGCATGATTGGTGCATAACCTAATAATCCACCAAATTCAACAGTATCACCAACATCTTTACCAGCAACTGGTATAATTCTAACAGCCGTTGTTTTTTGATTAATCATACCAATAGCCATTTCATCAGCAATGATACCAGAAATTGTTGTAGCAGAAGTTTTTCCAGGAATTGCAATCATATCTAATCCTACACTGCACACACAAGTCATTGCTTCTAATTTTTCAAGTGTAAGTGCTCCTCTTTCAACGGCATTGATCATTCCTTGATCTTCACTTACAGGGATAAAAGCACCACTTAATCCACCTACATATGAAGAAGCCATAACGCCACCTTTTTTAACTTGATCGTTTAAAATGGCAAGTGCAGCTGTTGTACCAGGAGCACCAACAGAAGCTAAACCCATTCCTTCTAAACAATCAGCAATACTATCACCAACGGCAGGTGTTGGAGCTAAAGATAAATCAATAATTCCAAATGGAATATTAAGCATCTTTGATGCTTCTTGAGCAACTAATTGACCAACACGAGTGATTTTAAATGCAGTTTTTTTAATAGTTTCACACAACTCACCAAAATCTTTTCCATTGCATTTATTAATAGCATTTTTAACAACACCTGGTCCACTGACCCCAACATTAATAATACAATCCGCTTCGCTTACACCATGAAAGGCACCTGCCATAAATGGATTGTCATCAGGTGCATTACATAACACAACTAGTTTAGCACATCCAATTGAGTCATCTTCTTTTGTAATTTCTGCAGTATCTTTAATAATTTTCCCTAACATTTTTACAGCATCCATATTTATACCTGTTTTTGTTGATCCAACATTAACAGAACTACATACGTTTTGTGTAACTTTCATTGCTTCAGGAATAGATTCAATTAGCATTTTTTCTGCATTTGTCATCCCTTTAGATACAATAGCACTATATCCCCCAATAAAGTTAACATTTAATTCATGGGCACATTGATCAAGAGTTTTTGCAATTTTAACAAAATCTTTTGGTGATTTACATGCATTTGCTCCAACAAAACCAATAGGTGTAATAGAAATACGTTTATTTACAATTGGAATACCGTATTTTCTTTCAATTTCTTCACCTGTTTTTACAAGATCTTTTGCTATACTAGTAATTTTTTTATAAATATTTTGACATAAAACATCAATATCGTGATCCATACAATCGAGCAAACTTATACCAATAGTAATTGTTCTAACATCTAAATTTTCTTGCTCAATCATTTTATTTGTTTCTGTGACTTCAAATAAATTAATCATTCTTCTTCTCCTTTAAATACGATGCATTTTATTGAAAATATTTTCATGTTGTAATTTAATATTCACACCAATTTCTTTTCCTAAATTTTCAAGCTCATCACAAATAAGCCCAAAATCCTTTGATGAGTTTTGTAATTCAATAATCATCATCATATTAAAGTATCCTTGAATAATTGTTTGCGAAATATCTAAGATATTTAACTTGTTTTCTGCTAAATATGTACATACTTTCGCAATAATACCAACCTGATCCTCACCTACAACAGTAATAATGCCTTTTTCCATAAAGTATCCCCCTATTTTTATATTTTTAGTTATTATATCATAGCTTTTAAAAATAAAAAAGGGTAAAAAAAGTGACTGTCAACCAGCCACCTTTATAAATGAAATTATTCACCCATCATAGCTTTAGCTTTTTTGTAAACAGCTTCACCATTCATCATTCCATAATCTTTCATATCGATTACGTCACATGGTTTGCTTACACCAGCAGCATCCATAGCTTTTTCAATGGTATTTTTTTGGAATCTAACTTGTGGGCCAAGTAAAATACAATCTACATCTCCAACTCTTTTTTCACCTTCAGAAATAGGTAATGCGAAGATTTCTACTTCATCTCCCATTGCAGCAGCAGCTTTTTCCATTTTTGTTACTAATAAACTAGTAGACATACCTGCAGCACATACTAACATAATTTTTTTCATAATATTTAATACCTTCCTTAACTAATTTATAAAAAAGATTATTAAAATAATCTTTTTTAATATATTTTATTTAATTAATCTCCGATTAATTTTCTAGCCATTTCGAAAACAGCTTTACCATTCATTGTACCATAATCTCTCATGTCAATGACTTCAACTGGGATAGGTCCTTTTTTACGACCAGCTGCTAATTTTTCAATAGCACCTTTTTGGAATCTAACTTGTGGGCCAAGTAAGATAACATCAACATCTTCTAATACTCTTGGTGCATCAGAAAATGGTAATGCAAAGATTTTTGCTTCATAACCTGCATCTTTAGCAGCACCTTCCATTTTTGTTACTAATAAACTAGTAGACATACCAGCTGAACAAACTAATAAAATTTGTTTCATTTTTTAACACTCCTTCTCATTTCTTAACTAAACTTATTTTACCAATTATAGAAATAAATGTAAACCCTTTCCGCTTATTTTTTTCTATTTCAGAAAATGGATTTTTTTATAAAAAAATGTATAATATATTTTATATTGATATATTGGAGGTTTTTTATGAGACTGCTTGTTGTAAGTGATAGTCACGGATATGATGAAGAATTAGAATTTGTTTTAAAAAATATAACTTATGATGCTGCAATTCATTGCGGAGATTGTCATTTTGATAAAAAAAGTTCTTTTTTAAAATTATTTGATGTTATTGTTCAAGGAAATCATGATGAAGATTTTTTACCATTAGAAATGACTTTTAAAACTCCTTTGGGTGAAATATTTATCTGTCATGGTCACACTTTTCATGTCTACAAAGGGTATGATGAACTATCAAGGTATATCAACAAAAAAAATATTTCAATATGTTTTCATGGACACACGCATGTTCCACATATTGAAAAATTTGAAAACATTCTCTTCGTTAATCCTGGAAGTATCATGTTTAATCGGGGATTAAGTGAATGTGGAAGCTATGCAATTGTTGAAATCAACCATAAAATAGAAGTTACTTTTTATGATTCTAGAACATTAAAAAAAATACCTCAATCTGTTATCGATAAAGATCAAGATATTTTAAATGAATTCAAATTATTTGCTAAATAATTTGAATTTTTTATTTATTTTTTTGACGTTCTTCATTTCTTTTTCTTTTATATTCAATAATAAACATTACTTCTTTCAAGTCGTCATCTGTAAGTTCAGTAAGTAGACGTGCGATATTGGCAATGTTGTAATAATCATATTTCTTGCCACTAATTATTTCCTCGACACTTCTTCCATATAAATTAGAAAAAACTTTTAATTCACTAACTGTAATATCACGTTTACCATTTTCTATATCTGAAATTGCTGAATGAGGAACATTAAGATGCATTGCTACATCTTTTTGTGTTAAGTGTTTAAAATTACGATATGAGCGTAAACGTTTCGCTAATTCAATATCTATTGCCATATAATCACCGATCCTCCTTACAAAAATTTTAGCATTTTCATGAATTACATTCAATTACAAATTAAAAATATAAAAAACTCTTTTTATTTCTAACAAATAGAAAATATCAAAAAAGTGATTAATCTGAAAAATAACCTAAAAAAGTGTCATACTTTCTTTTTTCTATGCTTTTATTTCCTTGAATAATAGATTTAAAATCGACAATAATTCTTTCTATTTCATCATGAGATTCGTCAATAAAATTAAGTAGTAAATAATCTACGTTTAATGTTTGAATCTGATCAAAATAAAAACGATGAGAATGAATAATGTAATTATTGCAATAGTTATCTGTTATAATTTTAAATTCTTTTGATTTACGATCAATCAATGAATAATGATGTTTTTTACACATTTGACAATTTTTTACTTTCTTTGAAAAATGATAATCAGAAATAATACAATGTTTCATATTCATATTCTTGATTTGTGAATATCCCGTAAAGTAAATTTCTTTATCAATACAATAGTCTTGAATATCTTTTTTTGAAAGTTCATAAGGAACAACAAAAGACTGATTAAATTCAATAGCTGTCAAATTGTTATTAACATTCATATGATATCCTAAAACAATTTCTTTATTTTTTATTTGATGAAGTGCTCCAAAGTCATTTACTTGTATTTTATTACACAAATGATAGTAATCAGAATTTAGAAATTCTTTAAATTGATTTTCATCATATAAAAATGGAACATAAGGCACATATTTGTCATTTTGGCCTTTATATTGATAAAATGGAACAAATACTTCTTTAACTTCACTTAAATCAATACCTTCTAATTGACAAAGATTATTTACTTGTAAAACAATTCCTTTTAAGGCATGTTTTTTTGATTGATATTTATGCAAATGAATATCTTTTCTTTCTCTTGTTTTATCAACAAGTGCTGTTTCTAATTTTGAAATTGCTTCACGTCTTAAGTTATTAAGTTCTTTAATTGGAAAAGTTCCATTTTCAGGGAAATGAATACGAATTATATCTAAAGTAAAAGTTGTATTTCCTAATTTAGATAATTGTTCTAAAATTCTTTCCTTTGATAACGGTGTTTTATAGGCTTCTTCGATGATTGCATCACTCTTAACAGTAACCTTCTCTTTTTTATAAGTTAAAGTTAGAGTAATTGGCGAATGAATCACACCATCTAGTGACATTTGAACAGGAAGTTTAACATGTTCTTGTTTTAAAAATTGCTCTGTTTGACTAACAATCTTTGAATCAACAACTCTAAAAACATCTTGCATTTTTAAACGTGTATCTAATTCAATTGCAACTAGATCACCTTTTTTACCATGATTTACAAGTTTTCCCTTTTTGTATAGTTTTGTAATAGTTCTTGTAAAATCATCTTTAGGAAAATAAATACGATCTCCTTGATAAAGTTCTTCTTCTAATAAAATTTGAAGAAGTTTTTTCTTTGGAGAATATTCAACCATTTTGCCTATTTTAACACCTTGGTTACCAGGTATTTTTTTAGCAAGTTCTAAAGAATTATTAAATAAAAATCCTTTAGTGAATCCTCTATTGAAAACCTTTTTCATATTTAATATATCTGTTTCAACAGATTTTTTTTGTTTTAAAAAATAAGTATCAATCGCTTTTCTATAAGCTTTTATAACTTCGCCAACATATTCTGGACGTTTCATACGCCCTTCTACTTTAAATGATTTTATACCTGCTTCAATAAGCTGATCAACATTTTCAATACTGCATAAATCTTTAGGAGATAAAAGATAACGATCATGTAAGGAAACAATTTTATTATCTTCTTTTAATTGATAAGGAAGTCGACAAGGTTGTCCACATTCTCCTTTATTCCCACTACGTTTTGCAATCATTGAAGACATTAAACATTGTCCTGAATATGACATGCATAAAGCACCATGAACAAAAACTTCAATATCAATATCACAATTATGACAAATTTCAGAAATTTCTTTGATAGACATTTCCCTAGCTAAAACAACGCGATCAACCTGTTGTTCTTCAAAGTATTTAACCCCTTCTAGGTTTCGTACACTAGCTTGCGTAGACATATGTATTTCAATATCAGGAAAATTATTTTTTATTAAATGAAATAGACCCATATCTTGAATAATTAAAGCATCTACGTTGATTTCATATAAGTACTGAATATAAGATATAATATCTTCAATTTGTTGATTTGTATAAAGTGTATTAACTGTAACATATAATTTCACGTTTCTAAGATGACAATAATTTACTGCTTGTTTCAAAGCCTCATAGTCAAAATTATGTGCAAAAGCTCGTGCACCAAATTTTTGGCCACCTAAATAAATGGCATTGGCTCCATTTTGAACAGCCGCTTTTAAAGCATCAAAACTTCCTGCAGGAGCTAGTAATTCTATATCTTCTTTTTTCATAAAGAGTATCCTTAATCTTTAATAAGTTCAATACATAAACGTGCTGATTGCTCACTTGCTACTTTTAAATATTCGTCAAATTGAATAGACGAATCCCCTTTACCAAAAACATCAGAAAGTGAGCGTGTAATGATAAATGGAATATTATATTTATAACATGTATGTCCTACAGATGCCGCTTCCATTTCACTACACAAAGCTTTTGGAAAATCATTCTTTATTTTAGACACCTGATTTTCTTGACTGATAAATTGATCTCCCGATACAATAAGACCAACATTTTCTTGAATACCCATACCATCTAAAATTTGAGATGCCTTTTTTACAAGTCCTTTATCTGCAGTAATAAAACGAGGTAAATCTGGTAATTCACCTTGTGGTCTTGCAAAAGCAGATAAATCAACATCATGATAGGCTACCGCATTTGATACAACCACATCTCCAACATTTTGTTCTTGTTTTAATCCACCAGCAGAACCAATGTTAATAACATAATCAATGTCATAATTTGTAAGTAGAAGAGAAACGCAAATTGCTGAATTAACTTTACCAATTCCACCTTGTAAAATAACAACTTCTTTTCCTTCAATAACGCCTTCATAAAAAACAGTATCTAATAGTTTATTTTCTTTTGTTATTTCAGCTTTATTCAATAAAGCTGAAACTTCTTCTTGCATTGCACCAATTATTCCAATCATAGTTTATCCTTTCTTACAAACAAAAATATTTCTTTCACATTCTTCATTATATACGTTAAAATCACTATAAACTTCGATTTCTTTAAATCCTACTTTTTCAAGTAAATCACGATAAATTTCGATATCAAAGGTTTTTTGTAAATGTTCTTCATAAACACGTTCTTGATTAACTTTATCAATGATTTCTACACTATGTTTGACAGACCCTTTTTCTAAATGATCAACATGCCAATGAAAATAAAAATCTTCATCATCATTTTCTTCATCATAATTAGCTAAAATTTTTTCCATTTTATACATTGAATCAACATCAAAGATAAATGTACCATCTTTTTTTAGGGCATCATATGTATTTTGGAAAACATTTTTAACATCTTTTAAATTTGTTACATAATTTAAAGAATCACATAAACATAAAATTAAATCAAGCTTTGTATCAACAACAAAATCACACATATCAACACGTGAAAGCATGACATCTACTTTAAAATCAATACACTTATATTTAGCAACCTCGAGCATATCTTTTGAAATATCTGTTGCACAAACATTTTTCCCTAAGTGTGCTAAACGAATTGCAATTTCTCCTGTTCCACAGCCAAGTTCTAAAACAGTTTGATATTTTTTTACATGTTTGTTGATAAACTGTATGTAATCATTATAAAACTCTTGATCCATCAAACTGTCATAGTAATAAGCAAAAGCTTCATAAGACATTATAAAATATCCTCAATCGAAATAACGGGTTTATCAGACCACAATTTTTCAATCCCGTAATTTTTTCTTTCTTCAGTATCAAATAAATGAACAATAATATCTCCATAATCCATTAAAATCCATTTACTATTTTTTCTACCTTCGATATTTTTAACAAAATATCCTTCTTTATCACAAGCTTCTTCAATATGATCTTTTAAAGCTAATAATAATCTTTCATTACTTGCACTTGCAATAACAAAATAATCACAAATTGGACTATCAATTGACATATCAATAACAGTAATATCATTTGCAAGTTTCTCATCTAATACTTTAACAATAGTTTTTAATTTATTCATTACAATCTCCTTTACAATACTTTTGATATACATCAAAAAAACATTCATCAATATCTCTATTTTTTTCTTTAGAAAAATTATAAAAATTAACTAATTCACCTTTAAATCCTTCTAAAATATCTTCTTTACATAAAGCAATTTGTTTGGAAGAATCATATCCCCTTAAAGGATCTAATTTATCCGCACAATAAACACACATATCAAGTTTAGACATTTCCACCGAAGCCGTTGTATGATTGGTAATTGCCTGCAAAATAGCTTCATCTTCAATATAAAAATCTTTCTTAGCTAAATAAGTAGAAAGCCATTGATGATAAATTGGTCTTGGTTTTAAGACAAATTGAGGATAGTATTCCTTCATTAAATGCATTTCTTCATCACGATTCATTTCTTTAGCAATATCATGAAGCATTCCAGCAATATATGCCTTTGTTCCATCTACCCCATTACAGTTTGCAAATTTTCTTGCAAGTTTAGCTACGGAACAGGTATGATCAAAACGTTTTTTAGACATATATTTTCTTACAAAGTTTTCTAAATAGAGTCCATGTCGAAAAGCATACATAAGAACTTTTTTATCTACAACATTTCTTTTTCCTTTTTTCAAAGCGGTGCTCGATTCATCTGTTTCTTTTGTTTCAATGAATTTAAAATGATATGTATTTATATTTTCATTTATTTGATAGCCAACTCTACCAAAAGCAACGAGTTGTACTTCTTGAGAAATTTCTTGAGCACACTTCCATTTGTCAAATTGACTTGCTTGATCCATTCCCATAATAAAATAAAGTTCATCACTTGGATAAAGTTGTTTTAAAGTTTTAATTGTATCAATCGTATAATTTTTTTCATTTGTTGGATTATCAAGTTCAATACGAGATATTTCATATTGTTTGTTTCCTTCCATTGTCAAATGAATCATAGCAATACGTTGTTTGTCATTAGCAACACAATCATCTTTCCAAGGGTTGTGCTTTGTTGGCATAATGAGCATCTTATCAAGATTTAATTTAGAAATTGTTTCATTAATAATGCGTTTGTGTCCTAAATGGAAAGGATCAAACGAACCACCAATAATTCCTATTTTCATGGTAAACGATAAATTTCCTTTTCACTTTCACGATATAAAATAATTGTGCGCCCTAAAATTTGGACAATTTCTGCATCAAGTTTTAAAGATAACTCACTAGCAATTTCATTTTTATCCTGTTGACAACTTTCTAAAATTTTTACCTTTATAAGTTCTCTTGATTCAAGTGCTTCATCAATTCCAATAATTTGTGTTTCATGAAGACCATCTTTTCCAATTTGGAAAATAGCATTTAAATGATGTGCTTCATGTCTTAAAAATCTTTTTTGTTTTCCTGTTAACATTTCTTATCTCCTTTATATTAATGCTTCTCTTATAAAGACACCAACATTTTCTGGTGTTTTTACTTCTATAATTGCATCAGGACAATTCATCGTTACAAAACCAAGCCCTGATATAACAATATCGACTTTTCCTTTTGGTAATTTAAATTGATATGTTTTAAAAGATTGAATATTTCTTTTTTCTTTTGGTTCCGGTTTTAATGTCATATGACGATTATATAATTCATCTGCTTTTTCTAATTTCGTACGATGAATTTGTAATCTTCGATGGAAATAACATACTAAAGATGTTCTTTCACCCGTTATAAAATCAAGACGAGCCAAACCACCAAAATAAAGAGTTTGTTGGCTATTTAACTGATAATTCACCGGTCTTAATTCACTTTGTGGTAAAATGTTTTGTAATTCTTTTTCATCAACAATATGAGCTATTTGATGTCTATTAACAATTCCTGGACTATCATAAATAGAAGAATGTTCATCTAAGGGAATTTCAATTAAATCTAATGTTGTACCTGGAAACTCACTTGTTGTAATTAAATTTTCGTTTTCATTACTATAAGCTTTTAATAAAGCGTTGATGAGTGATGATTTTCCAACATTTGTAGCACCTACAACATAAACATCTCGTCCTTTACGATATTGATCAATCATCGCCATCAATTCATCTAAATGATAATTCTTCTTACCACTTGTAAGCAATACATCGACAGGCTTAATCCCTTCTAATTTAAGTTGTCTACGTAGCCAATGAATGATTTTTGTATCTTTGATTGATTTCGGAAGAATATCTCTTTTATTTCCAATCACTAACAAATCATTATAATTAACATGTCTTGCTAGTCCTTGAATTAAACTTCCATTATAATCAAATAAATCTACCATATAAACAACTAAACAATCTCTTTCACCTATTTTATTTAAAATTTCTAAAAAATCATCATCTGTTAAATTTGTTTCTTGTAATTGATGATAATTCTTTAACTTAAAACATCTTTTACATAAAACTTCGTTTCTACTTAAAGCGTTTTTAGGGACATACCCTACTTTTTTTTCATCATCACTTTGAATGATTGCTCCACAGCCATAGCATCTTAATTCTTCCATAAAATACCTCTCTTTTTCACATAACAATTGTACCCTATTATACTTGATTTTTAAAGAAAAGTTAAGCAAAACAAACAATAAATTTATTTATCATTTTTTGTATTATTTTGCATTAAATATAGAGAGGTGATTTTGTGTTTTCTTTACTTTTAGCACTCTTAAACAACGCCTATTTTATTTCCTATATAAAATCAAAAACTTTTGATTTACCCCTTAGCGCAAAAGAAGAACGATTTTATTTAGAAAAGAAAGAACAAGGCGATAAAAACGCAAGAGATTTGCTTATTGAAAAAAATTTAAGGCTTGTTGCACATATTGCTAAAAAATATAATAACAATAAAGATTTACAAGAAGATTTAATTTCAATTGGAACGATTGGCTTAATAAAAGCTATTGACAGCTATTCTCTTGATAAAAAAACAAAACTTGCTACTTATGCATCAAAATGTATTGAAAATGAAATACTTATGCATTTAAGAAAGAATAAAAAATTAAACTTAGAAGTTTCTTTAAATGAAGTGATTGGTGTAGACCGCGATGGCAGTGAAATCGTCTTAGAAGAATTAATTGATAACAAAGAAAAACCTATTATTGATCAAATTTATCAAAAAGATAATATCGATACCTTTTTAAATATTTTTCATATATTGACTCCAAAAGAACAAGATATTCTTTCTAAACGTTACGGATTAAATAATTATGATAAAATGACGCAAAATGAGATTGCAAAAGAATATCATATCTCTAGATCCTATGTTTCTCGTATTGAAAAAAAAGCACTTATTAAATTATTAAAATGTTATATAAATAAAGAAAAAGACGATTAACGTCTTTTTCTAAAAGTTATCATCTTTTAAAATATCTTCTAAACTAATTTTTTCATACTTAGTATTTGTTTCTTTTTTGATAGATGTCTTATGATTCTTTGGTACTTCTATTTCTTGAATATCATAATCATCTAATAATGTTTTTTCTTTGACTTCTTTTACTTCTAATACTTCTTCAGATTTATTTTCTTTTAAAGTATCATAATCACTTGTTGAATAAGAATGGTCTTTTAAAACACATTGAATATGTTCACCCTTTTTCAATTTGATAAAAGATGAAAACCTTGATTCTAAAGTAGCGTAATTAAAATCAGTTGCTTTTAAATCATATGTTTCTTGATCTGTATAAACTTTGGCTTCATCTTTATTTGTCATAATAAGCGCACTATGAACATAGATTGTTTTTGTTTTCAAGTTCTTATAAAGTGTTATACCTTTTGTAGTACGTTTACATGCCGGTACATCACTTAGTTTTAATCTTTTCATTTGACCATCTTCACTAAAAAGCATGATTGAGTAGGTTTCCATTGGATTGAAAGTCTCTACTGATTGAATAGTATCATCTTTTAAATTTAAAGCTTTAATTCCCGCTGCTTTTAAACCAATAACAGAAACTTCTTTTTCGCTATATAATCCACCATAACCAGCACGTGTTGCAATAAAGATTCCTTGATGATCGTCCGTAAGCTTTGCACTTACAATTTCGTCGTTATCTTTTACTTTCATACACATAATTGATTTTGAATAACGTGTTACTTCGAAATCTTTTAAAAGTGTTCTTTTAATTTGACCATTTTTAGTAGCTAATAAAACATATAATGGAAGATTAAAATCTTTTACTAAAATAGTTGAAATGATCTTTTCATCTGAATTAACTTTAACTAAATAGCTCACATGTTTACCAAGATCTTTCCATTTAAATTCTTCAATCTTATGAACAGGTACAAATAAATAATTTCCTTTATTTGTAAAAAGCAATAAATGACTTAGTGTATTTGCTTTATAGAGTGAAATTAAAATATCATCATCTTTTTTACCAAATGGTATATTTGTACTGGCATTGATTGAGCGTTGAGAAATACGTTTAATATAACCATCTCTTGTAATAGAAACGTAAATATCTTCAGAAATGATCATTGCTTTTTCATCAATTTTTACTTCACTTACTTTTTCCTTGATTTGTGTTAATCGAGGCATTGGATATTTTTGTTTGATTTCTCTTAATCTTTTAATAATAACATTTCTTAAAACATCATCACTATCTAATATTTCATTAAGTTCATGAATACGTTTTTCAAGTTCCACCTTTTCTTCTTGTAATGAAACAATATCTGTATTTGTTAAACGATAAAGTTGTAACATAACAATAGCTTCTGCTTGTTTTTCAGAAAATTGATATTCTAAAATTAAATTCTTTTTGGCATCCGCCTTATCTTTTGAACTTCTAATTGTTTTTACAACATCATCTAAAATAGAAATAGCTTTAATAAGTCCATCAACAATGTGTAAACGTTCATTGGCTTTACTTAAATCATAAAGACTAGCTCTTGTAACAACATCAATTTGATGGTCAATGTAACCATCTAAAATATCAACAATTCCCATTAAAACAGGGCGTTTATCTTTAATAGCCACCATATTGTAATTATAATTTTTTTGAAGATCGGTATTTTTATAAAAATAATTGAGTGTATTTTGAACATTTACAGTTTTCTTTAAATCAATAACAACACGTAATCCTTCTCTATCTGATTCATCTCTTACTTCTAAGATGCCATCGATATTTTTATTAAAACGAATTTCATCAATTTTACGAACAAGTTCTGCTTTATTCACTTCATAAGGAATTTCAGTAACTACAATTTGATTCATATTCTTTTGTTCAACAATTTCTGTTTTCGCGCGAACAATAACTTTTCCTTTACCTTTTTCAAAAGCATTTCTAATTCCGTCAATACCCTCGACAATTGCTCCTGTAGGAAAATCAGGTCCTTTGATAAATTCCATTAATTTATCAAGAGAACAATGAGGATATTTAATACGATGAATCGTTGCATCTATGACTTCTTGTAAATTGTGTGGTGGTATATCTGTAGCATACCCTGCTGAAATACCAGTAGAGCCATTAACTAATAAGTTAGGATAAGCAGCTGGTAACACTGTAGGTTCATATTCGGTATCATCAAAGTTTAAAGACATTAAAACAGTATCTTTATCTAAATCTCTTAATAATTCACTTGCAATAGGTGATAATCTCGCTTCTGTATAACGCATTGCAGCAGCTGGGTCATTATCAATCGAACCATTATTCCCTTGCATATCAATAAGTGGTGCACGAATTTTCCATTCTTGTGAAAGACGCACCATCGCATCATATACAGAAGTATCTCCATGAGGATGATAGTTACCAATAACATTTCCAACTGTTTTTGCGGATTTACGATAAGGTTTGTTATAAGTATTTCCTTCTTTGTTCATGGAATATAATATTCTTCGTTGTACTGGTTTTAAACCATCTCGCACATCAGGAAGTGCACGTTCTTGTATAATGTATTTTGAATATTTTCCAAAGCGGTCTCCCATAATCGCTTCTAAATTCATTACAATTTTTTTATCGCTCATGCTAACCTCCTAAATTTGATAATTATCTTCTAAACTGAATTGAACATTTTGTTCAATCCATTCACGTCTTGGTTCTACTTTATCACCCATTAAAACAGTGACATTTCTTTCAACAACAGCGGCATCTTCAATAGAAACTTGGATTAATGTTCTTGTTTCAGGATCCATTGTTGTTTCCCATAATTGAGAAGCATTCATTTCACCAAGACCTTTGTAACGTTGTACATTATAGCCACGTCCAATTTTCTTTTTGGCTTCTTCAAGTTCATAATCTTCCCAACAATAAATAACTTCTTCTTTTTTACCACTTTTTTTAGAAACCTTATAAAGAGGTGGTAAAGCAATATAAACTTTTCCAGCTGTAATTAAATCTTTCATATAGCGATAGAAGAAAGTCAATAATAAAATTTGAATATGTGCCCCATCGGTATCAGCATCGGTCATAATAATAATTTTATCATAATGACTGTCTTCTACTTTAAAATCAGCACCAAATCCCGCACCAATTGTATTAATTAAAGTTGCAAGTTCTTCATTTTTTAAAATATCTTGTAAAGAAACCTTTTCACTGTTCAACACCTTACCTCTTAAAGGCAAAATTGCTTGATATTTACGATCTCGTCCTTGTTTTGCACTACCACCGGCAGAATCTCCTTCGACAAGATAAAGCTCATTTTTCTTTTTATTTTTTGTTTGAGCTGGCGCAAGTTTCCCACTTAAAATTCTTTCTTGTCTTGCTCCTTTTCCTTTTCTAGCGGCTTCTCTTGCTTTTCTGGCAGCATCTCTTACTTGAGCAGCCTTGATCATTTTCTTGACTAAATTATCCGCAATTTCTTTATTTTCTTCTAAGAAATAAGAAAGTTTTTCATAAACAATACTATCAACAATATTTCTGGCTTCGGGTGTTCCTAATTTGGATTTAGTTTGTCCTTCAAATTGGAGAAGGTGTTCAGGAACTTTAACAGAAATGATGGCAGATAAACCTTCACGGACATCATTTCCTTCTAAATTTTTATCTTTTTCTTTTAATAAACCATATTTTCGAGCGTATTCATTAAACGTTTTTGTAAGCCCTGTTTTAAATCCTGTTTCATGAGTTCCACCATCACCCGTTCTTACTAGGTTAACAAACGAAAGTGTTGTTTCTTGATATCCCGAAGTAAACTGTAAAGCAATATCAGCTTCTAAACCATTTTGATGTCCTTCGATTGAAATTGTTGGATGCAACACATCTTTATTTATATTTAAATAATCAATAAATGCTTCTAAACCATTTTCAAAATGGAATTCGTCCATTTTTCCTGTACGTTCATCTTTTAAAACAATTTTGATTCCTTTTAAAAGAAAAGCACTTTCTCTTAAACGTTCGCTTATTGTTTTATAATTAAATTCAGTTGTCGAAAAAATTTGGTCATTAGGCAAAAAATGAATCAATGTACCTGTTTCTTTTGTTTTACCAATTGTTTTAAGTTTTCCAATTTTTTCTCCACCTTCTTCAAAGCGTTGTTGGAAAATTTTACCATCACGGCAGACCGTTACCTCTAACCAATGAGATAAGGCATTAACAACAGAGGCCCCAACACCATGAAGTCCTCCTGAAGTTTTATAACCACCCTCTTCAGAAAATTTACCTCCGGCATGAAGAATTGTAAGAATGACTTCCGTTGTAGGTCTTCCTGAAGCATGCATCCCTGTAGGCATACCTCGACCATGATCTTGTACTTTAATACTATTATCTTTACATATTGTGACTTCGATGAGATCACCATAGCCAGAAAGAGCTTCATCTATTGCATTATCTACAATTTCCCATACGAGGTGATGCAATCCTCGACTATCTGTAGAACCAATATACATTCCTGGTCTTTTACGAACTGCTTCTAGTCCTTCGAGGATTTGAATATTCGACTCATCATATGTATTTTTTGACATATCATTCACTCCTTTATTACACTTGCCTTATTATATCAATACTCTCGTTTTTTTTCAAAGTTTAATTGCAATTTTATTAGATAACAGTATAATGGGTTTTGGTGATGAAAGTGTATGAAATTTTATTAATTCTATTGGGTTATTTTTATGGATCTATTCCTTTTGCCCTTGTTATTGGAAAAGTTTTCTATAATACAGATGTTAGAGAGAGTGGTTCAGGAAATTTAGGTGGAACAAATGCAGGACGAGTTCTTGGAAAAAAAGCTGGAATGTCTGTAATTATTCTCGATGCTTTAAAAGCTGTTCTTGTTTATTATATAAGTTATTTTCTTGCTGGAAAGTTGAATTTAAATCCAGATATTAAGTATATTGCTGGATTGGCATGTATTTTTGGACACTGTTATCCAATTTTCGCTGGATTTAGAGGTGGTAAAGCTGTTTCAACGTGTTTAGGATATTTTTTATGTATTGAACCACTTTATGCAATAGTTGCAATCATTGTGTTTTTATCCGTTTTAAAAATTTCGAAATATGTTTCACTTTCTTCTATTTCAACATCATTAATTGTTTTAGCAATTACGCCATTTCTTGATTTACCTTTGACAGCAAAAATTTGTATGACTTTTGCAGTTATTCTTCTTGTTTATAGACATAAAGAAAATATAAAACGCATTAAAAATCATACTGAATCAAAAATCCAATGGATGTAAAAAGATTAGCAAAAAAATGCTAATCTTTTATTTATAACTTATTTTTGTCTTTCTAGGTTCAAGAAAATCATCTTTCCCAATATAATCAATTTTAAATTCTTTTCCATTATACTCAAATAACGATAATGAACAACCTCGTACAATATTTTGATTAACTTCATTAAAATGTTCAATTGGAAGATTTAAAAACAGACCATTTAAAACAGTAAATAACATTCCATGTATTGTAATAAAAATACATTTTTTATTTTCCCTGTATTTTTCTTCAATAAAATCTAATACTCGATCAACAACTTCCTGATATGTTTCTCCATTTTTAATAAAAAAGTCACCTTGTGGTTCATTCCATAAAGTATAATAATCTTTTTCTTTTTTTAATTCATCGATAAATTTGCCTTCATAATCTCCAAAATTCATTTCCTTTAAACGATCATCTTCAATAATCGTTTTATTTGGAAAAATCAACTGTGCTGTTTCTTTAGCACGCTTTAAAGGTGAAGAATAAATTCCATCAAAAGATTGATTCTTTAAATAATTTCCTAAACGCTTAGCATCTTCTAAACCTTGTTTTGTAAGATCAGAGTTTTTCCATCCTTGCAATCTTTTTTCTTCGTTCCATGTAGTAAGTGAGTGGCGCGTAATATATATTTTCATATAAATAAAAATAAGGGTATCCCCTTATTTATATTGTGATTTCACTGAAGCCATAATTCTTTTAATTTGAGCCTCACTTGGTTTTCTTCCCATTTCCATATACATAGCACGAATCATTTTTTCATTGATAGGTGGATTTTTTTGTAATTGTTTTTTAAAGAAATAACGAGACGCAAAGAATCCGGCAATTAATCCAACGATTAATCCAAGAATAGCATATAACATTCAATAATACCTCCCTTTACAAATTCCCGTTTATTATAACATAACTTTTTAAATTATGATAGAGAATATCGAAGAATATATTGTTTTTATCCCTAGATTCGACTTCAATAGCATACTTTTTTACTTCTAAACGAATAATTTCATGAGTTAGTTGATTTTCAAAAATATGTAAATGCCCAATACGATGATATTCTTGCCGTTTACTAAGGGCACTGTAAATAACATCGTTTAAATAATCAACATTTTTATAAGCACATTCCATAAGTTGAATCAAATAATTATTATCCAATGTCAAACTATCAAAATAATCTTTTAAATGAGGATATTGTTCAAAAAGTTTTTCCATTCCTGTTGCGTATTCATAAATCATATATTTCATGTTCATCACCAAAAACATCATATCATGATGTGATGGAGAAATTTGTAAAAAAAATAAGGGCTAAACCCTTATTTTACTAATTTTTCAACATTTTCAACAACTTTATCTACAGTAAACCCAAATGATTCAATCACTTGATTAGCTGGTGCACTTCTTCCAAATTCATCAATCGACATCACAATACCATCTAAACCAACATATTTATGCCATCCAAATGAACTTGCCATTTCTACTGATAAACGTTTACGTACATCATTTGGTAAAACAGATTGTTTATAAGCTTTATCTTGTTGATCAAAGATTTCTTGACATGGCATTGATACAACACGGACATCAATCCCTTTTTTAAGTAATTCAGTTTTTGCATTCATTGCAAGATTAACTTCTGAGCCTGATGCAATAATAATTGCATCACATTGTTTTTCTTCTTTACCAATGATATAGGCACCTTTTGAAACACCTTCTACTGAACTTCCTGCCATTGTTTCAACATTTTGTCTTGTTAAAATAAGAGCAGTAGGATTTTCTTTTGATTCAATTGCTAATTTCCATGCCGCAGCCATTTCTACAGCATCACCTGGACGAATAACATGCATATTTGGAATTGATCTTAACATTGCAAATTGTTCAATTGGTTGATGTGTTGGACCATCTTCTCCAACAGCAATAGAGTCATGTGATAATGGTAAGATAATTGGTAATTTCATTAAACAAGCCATTCTTACAGCTGCTTTGAAATAATCAGAAAAAACTAAGAATCCACCAGCTGAAACTTTAACACCTTTATGTAAAGTCATCCCGTTTAGAATAGCTACCATTGCAAATTCACGAATACCAAATACTAAATTACGTCCACTATAATCTTCAACGCTGAAATTATTTTGACCTTTGATTTGAGTTTTTGTTGAGCTAGCTAAATCTGCAGTTCCTGATAAGAATGTAGGATTTTGTTTAGCTACTTCTTGAATAATTTCTAATGATGTATTTCTTGTTGCATCATTATGACCTGCAGGATAATTTTTTATAATTTCTTCTACATCTAATGTATATTTTCCATCAATTGCATCTTCTAATTGTTTTGCTTCTTGAGGATATTGATTTTTATATTCTTTAAATAACTTATTCCATTTATTAAACTTAGATTTACCACGTTTGATTGACTTTTTGAAATCTTCATAAACTTCTTCTGGAACATAGAATTCTTCATGATCAAAACCATAAGATAATTTGGCATTTTTACCATCTTCTTTACCCAGTGGCGCACCATGAACTTTATTTGTTCCTTGGTTTTCAGAACCAAAACCAATAACAGTATTAACAATAATTAATGTTGGTTTATATTGTTCTTTTTTTCCTTTTTTGATAGCTTTATGAATTTCTTGAATATCATTCCCATCTTTAACTTCGATAACTTGCCAATTACAAGCTTCATAACGTTTTTTCACGTTTTCGCTAAATGACATTGATAAAGGACCATCTAAAGTAACTTTATTTGCATCATACAACACAATTAATTTTCCTAAAGATAAATGTCCTGCTAAAGAAGCTGCTTCATAAGTAACCCCTTCTTGCATATCTCCATCACCACATAAAACATAAGTATAATGATCAATAATATCAAAGTTTTCTTTGTTATATTGGCTTGCTAAAAACTTTTCAGCCATAGCCATTCCTGTAGCCATAGGAATACCTTGACCTAATGGACCACTTGAGGCATCTACACCATGAGTCATTTCAATTTCAGGATGTCCTGGTGTACGTGAATGAAGTTGTCTGAAGTTTTTTAAATCATCAATAGTGACATCAAAACCATCTAAATGTAATAAGCTGTATAACAATGCTGAAGCATGTCCACTTGCTAAAACAAAACGGTCTCTATTGATCCAATTTTCTTCTTTGTTATAAATATTTAACTCTTTGTTAAATAGTGTGTATAAAGCCGGTGCTGATCCCAACACCATTCCTGGATGTCCAGAATTTGCTTTATTAATAGTATCGATTCCTAAACTTCTAATTGTTGCGATTGATAAATTTGAAATATCCATTTACTTTTTCTCCCATTTTTAAATAAGTCAAGACATATTATACACATTTTCTACAAAAATTAAATATGTATTCTTTTAAAACCTTAATTTTTTAGTTTTTCTCTTTTTAGTTTTTCTGGAGTAATATCATTCCCTTTTTCATCTACAACTTTAATTGTTTTAAGTTGAGATTTAAAACCTTCTCTAAATAAGCGAATATATTCTTTTCTTAATTTATCTTGTTCTTTTAATTCTTCAGGGGTAATTGTTCCCTCTTTCTTTTTCTTTGCCAGAACATTAATTCTATCTATAAGTTTTTGATCTATTGCAGCCATAAAAGACCTCCTTCATTGTATTAAAAAACTAGAGAGCTTTTAGATTATCCCTGTTTTGTACAGGTGGGCACCTTTAAACAATTTTAGGATTCCTATTCAAAGATAGGCCTTCAACACCATTGTTTAGATCAGGTTCCCGTATCTAACGTGTAGGAAATTTATTGACACTCTCTAGTCGGATTCATTATACCATATTTTTTTTTGAAATATACCTCTATTTATCTTTTTTTACAATATAAGTAGAAGCATACTCTTTGTTAAAATATTTTTTAACTTCATTTAAATCAGCTATTGTTATTTTACTTACATAGTCTACTAACTCAAAAGAACAAATTCCTTCAAAATAATAACGACTAAAACTATTTGCAATACTTTCTGGACTATTATAACTATTTATAAAGTTTCCTATTGTTTTTCTCTTTATTCTTTCAAAGTCCTCTTGTTCAATAACTAAATCATCAATATGTTCTATAAAGTCAAAAATTGTCTTTTGTAATAAGCGGTAATCATCTTGATCTCCACCTATTAAAATAAAAGCATAATCTCTTTCTTGGGTAAAATTCGCACTAAATGTTTCATTAATATACCCTTTTGATAACCATTCATTGTATAATACGGAACTTTTTGAAAAATATAAATCAAAAAGTAAATTAAATGAAAGTTCTCTTTTAATTTTTTCTTGTGGATCTGTCATAATATCATTAACTTTGATAGATACAATTAATTTATTCATTTCTACTTGCATTATATCTATTTGTTCTTTAACAGCTACAGATTCAGGTTCTTCAATTTTCTTTCTTTGAATTGAAGTTTCAGGTAAAAAATGTTTTTTGTTTTGATTTTCTTTGATAACATCCATTAATTCTTCAGGTTGAATATTTCCTACTACAAAAAGCATCATATTATGTGGATGATAAAATGTATGATAACAAAGTTCTAACATATCTTTATACGTATTATTAACTGTATCACAGGTTCCTGCAATATCAATTCTTACAGGATGTTTATGATATAAATTAGCAATTGCACCAAAATAAACACGCCAATCAGGATCATCATCATACATTTTAATTTCTTGACAAATTATTCCTTTTTCTTTTTCCACACTCTCATCTGTGATATCTAAGCTTTGAACAAAATTCAATAAAAGCTCAACACATGCATTTTCATTTGTTGTTGTTGAAAAAAGATAAGCCGTTCTACTTGATGAAGTAAAAGCATTAGAACTGGCTCCTAACTTTGCAAATTTATCTGCCGCATCTCCATCTTTCATATCAAACATTTTATGTTCAAGAAAATGAGCAATTCCATCTTCAACTTTTATCATTTCCTTTTGTCCCAAAGGAACAAATGTTGTATCAATAGAACCAAAGTTTGTTGAAAACAAACCATATGTTTTTTCAAATCCAACTTTTGGTAATAAATACACTTCTAAACCATTTTCTAATTTTTCATGAAACAATGTTTCCTTTAAAGTTTGATAATAAATCTTTTCCATTATTCATTTCTCCCTCTTAATAAAAATATTGTATCGAGTTCAATATCTTGACAAACATCAATGATATCTTGATAAGTAACATTTTCGATATTTTTTAAATAATCCTCATTTGTTTCTTGCTTTTCTGTTATATCTCTGTTGTATTGAACAGCGATTTGACTCAATGGTTCATCACATGTTTTTTTCATAGAATTATTTATCATTAACTTTGCAATATCAATTTCATTTTGATTAAAATGGCCCTCTTGCATTTCATTTAATTGTTCTTTAATTAGTTGAATTGTTTGTTGATAGTCCTTGCTTTCAATTCCAGCCGTTATAATCATTAACCCATTAAAAGCATCATAACTTGAAGAAATATAATAACATAAAGAATTCTTTTCTCTAACCACTTTAAAGAGTTTTGATTGACTCATTCCTCCAAAAATCGCATTAAAGACAACAAATGCATAATGTTGACTACTTTTATAATTAGAAGGTATACGATACCCCATATTTAATTTAGCTTGTGTAATATCTTGTTTTTCAATAATTTCTAATAAATCTTTTCTGTTTTTTTCAAATGAATAAACAGTATCAAAATGACTTTCATTTTGATCAAACAATAGATTTTTCTTAAAGACATCAACAATAGATTCTTGAATATTACCAACCACATAAATATGTTTTTTATCATGTATAATACACTCTTGAAAATATCTGAAGAGTTCTTCATTTGTAATCTTTTTAATATCTTCTATTTCTCCATGAGAAGATATACCTAAACATGTTCCTTTACCCATATATTCAAACATTTTTTCCAAACTATAATAGAACTTGTCATCTTGATTACTAATAAGCCTTTCAATTAATTCCTTTTTCTTACGATCAAACATTATTTGATCAAAACATCCATTGGAAGCATTTGGCTTAAAAAAGATATCATTTAATAAACAAATTTGTTTTTCTAATAAATCCTCTTGATAAGGTAAATATTCCTGATTAATACAAATAGAATTTACATTAATAATATGGCTTTTCCCTTTGGTAACAACATTTGCGCCTAATTTCATGCCATACATGCTCTCCAAGTATTTTGATAACTCTTGGGTAGACGGAGAATCTTTTGTCCCCGTTGTAAGCATAAAAGAAAGTAAGGTTCTTTTTGCAACAGTTTCTTTATCTAAAGTATTTTGTAGTTTAAGTGAAATTGTAATATTTTTAAATTTATTTGTAGGAATAAGATGTAAATCATATCCATTCATTTTATAAACTTTTTCCATAATCATTTCCTTTCGTCTTTATCTATTATACACAAATTCAGCAAAAATAAAAAAAGTATTATTTCATTTGAAACAATACTTTTATAATTCTATCGTTTTGATTTATCGTAAGGTATTCCTGAAGCCTTAGGGGCAGCAGAATTTTTAGAAGTAAAGGCTAATAAAATTAATGTTGCTACATAAGGAATTAATTTATAAACAACACTAGGGAAACCTAATGCTGATAAAAACGGAATTGCTGTATAGGTATAAGCAAGTGTCTTCATAATACCAAAGAATAATGAGGCTGCTGCAATACGATAAGGTTGCCAGTTACCAAAGATCAAGATAGCTAGTGCTAAAAACCCATATCCACCAACATCACTGTTAAATACAGTTGAAATTGGAATGATGTAGATAAGACCACCCATACCACCTAAAAATCCTGATAATAGAACACCAATATAACGATATTTATAGACACTTACACCAGCAGCATCTGCAGCTTGAGGATTTTCTCCACAAGCACGTAATCTTAAACCAGCTCTTGTTTTATTTAAGAAAATAACTGATAAAATCAAAATAATAATTCCAAGATAAGTTGTAATGTAAGCACCTTTAAATAAGATAGGTCCTAAAATTGGAATTTGTGATAAAACAGGAATCTCATGAATTCTAAATGTATTAGAAAAAGGTACACTTGAATTTCCATTAAAAATTAATTTAGCTAAGAAAAGTCCTAATCCAGGAGCTAACATATTAATTGCAGTCCCTGAAATCGTTTGATCGGCTTTCAAGTTAATTGCTGCAAAAGCATGAAGTAAACTTAATAAAGCACCAAAAACACCTGCAACAATTAAAGCTAAAATTAATAGTAATTGAGGATTTAATGATGCATTTGCTAATTGCATTAAATAAATGAAATAAACACCTACAAATGCTCCCCCAATCATAATTCCTTCCAACGCAATATTAACAACACCGCTTCGTTCACTAAACATTCCACCTAAAGCAACTACTAAAAGAGGAATCGTAAAGACTAATGTTTGATTTAAGACATTTAAAATAATATCCATTATTCTTGACCTCCTTCAACAGCAACTTCTTTTTTATGTTTTTTCTTCTCACGATTTTGTAAATATAAACGAATCATTAAAGCAAATGAACTAAAGTAAATAATAACCGCTGAAATGACATCAATGATTTCCACTGGAATATTACATGCTTGCATATAATTACCACCAACATTGATGTATGAAACAAATAATGCTGCTAAAATACAACCAAGTGGACTATTCATTCCTAGAAGTGCAACAGGTATTCCGTTAAATCCTTCAGGAAGTGTAACTTCTGCAGTTGTAAAGGCTCTACCTGTACCACCAATATAAACAAGTCCACCACCGATACCAGAAAAGAATCCCGAAATAACCATAGATAAAATAACAATTTTCTTTTCAGACATTCCTGCATAGCGACTTGCTTCTGGATTATAACCACATGCTTTTAGTTCATAGCCAAAAGTTGTTTTGTTTAAAATGATGTAAGCGACGACACATAAAGCAATCGCAATAATAATTCCACCGTTAACATCTGAACCTGGGAAAATATGGTTTAATCCCATTTTGGGAACAGCAATTTTAGATGTTTGTGAACGAGCACCAGCTGAATCATAGATAAAAGCTTTAACTCCTTCAATAACAAGATACATTCCAATATAATTAAACATGATACCAGAAATAACGATATTTACATTTCTATATGCTTTTAAAATTCCTGGGATCAATGCCCAAAGAGCTCCCGCTAAACCAGCAGCAATTAAACAAATAATCCATAATAATGAGTCAGGGACAGTTTGATAAAGCGTATTTGCAAGAAATAACGCTACAAAACCACCTACTGTATATTGTCCAGTTGTCCCAATATTAAAGTTTCCGCATTTAAAGGCAAAAGCCACAGAAAGACCTGTCATCATGATTGGAATTGCTGAATAAAGTACTTGTCCTGTACTTCTTAACCCTTTATAAAAACCACCAGATAACATAATTCCCATCGCTCTAAATGCTTGAGATGGATTTGCAATTAAAATGACAATAAATCCAATAAGTAATCCAATTAAAATAGCAAGTAAAGAAGCTATCAGATTTTGTTTAGATTCGCTATTTTTCATATCCTTCACCTCGTTTACTTCCTGACATATAAAGTCCTAATTCTTTTTCATCAATTTGTTTTGGATCTAAATTAGCAACGATTTCACCTTCATACATAACTAAAATACGATCTGAAACATTCATAACTTCATCTAACTCTAAAGAAACAAGTAAGACTGCTTTATTGTCATCTCTTTGTTTAACAAGTTGTTTATGAATAAATTCAATTGCTCCAACATCTAATCCACGTGTTGGTTGAACTGCAATCAATAAATCAGAATTTGATTCAACTTCCCTAGCAATGATGGCCTTTTGTTGATTTCCTCCTGACATACCCCTCGTAATAGATTTAGCACCTTCACCTGAACGTACATCATATTTATCAATCAATTGATTTGCAGTTTCATACATCTTATCAAACTTAATAAACCCTTTATTTTGATATTTAGGATCAAAATAATCCTTTAAAATAAAGTTTTCTGCAAGATTATAGTCCAAAACAAGACCATGTTTATGACGATCTTCTGGAATATGAGCTATTCCTTTTAATGTACGTGAACGAATACTGTCATGTGATAAATCTTCCCCATTTAATAAAATTTGTCCACTATTATGTTTAATTAATCCTGATAAAGCATAAACAAGCTCTGTTTGTCCGTTTCCATCAATACCCGCAATACAAACAATTTCACCACGGCGGACATCAAAAGATACATTATTTAAAACATTTTTAGAAGAATGTGCAGGTTTATAGCACAAGTCTTTTACTTCTAGAACAGTATCTCCTAATTTTGGTTCATCTTTTTCAACGATGAAATTAACTTTACGTCCAACCATTAATTCAGATAATTTTTCTACAGGAGTTGAAGCAACATCAACTGTATCAATATATTTACCTTTTCTTAAGATTGTACAACGATTCGCAACTGCTTTAATTTCATTTAACTTATGCGTAATGAAAATAATTGATTTACCTTCTTTAACCAAATCCTTCATAATAAGCATAAGTTCTTCAATTTCTTGTGGTGTTAAAACAGCAGTAGGTTCATCAAAAATTAAAACGTTATTATCTCTAAATAACATTTTTAAAATTTCTACTCTTTGTTGCATTCCTACAGTAATATCCGAAATTAAAGCATCTGGATCAACATTTAATTTATATTTTTCAGATAATTCAACAACTTTTTTACGTGCTGTATCTTTTTGAATAAAAGTATGTTTTGTTTCTTCTATCCCTAAAATAATGTTTTCTAACACTGTAAAGTTATGTACAAGTTTGAAATGTTGATGCACCATACCAATATTATATTTATTGGCATCATTTGGATCATTGATTTCAACAGGTTCTCCATTTATTTTTATTTGTCCTTCATCTGGTTGATATAAACCAAACAAAATAGACATCAGCGTCGATTTTCCGGCACCATTTTCTCCTAACAATGCATGTATTTCACCTTGTTCTACTTGTAAGGTAACATTATCGTTTGCTTTGATACCAGGAAACTCTTTCGTTATATTAAGCATTTCTATTGCATATGACATTAAGCTTCCCCCTTTTCGATACAATTATACATGAATTTGTATCTGTAGAAAAGTTTTTTCATAATAAAAAACGCCAGATTACTCTGACGCAATTTATCTTATTCAAAATTAACTGTTAAATTATCGAATGAAATACCTGAAGGATCTCCAGTTTTTTCATTAACATCAGCAGAAGATTTTAATTCTAAAGAACCATCTTTGATTTTTTTATCAACAGCATCATGGTCTTCTTTAGAGAAGTTCTTTAATAATCCTGGATAAACAATTCCACCAGTATTTTTTAATATAATTGTTTTTCCACCTTGGAATTTATCTTTCTTATAAGCATTTAATGCTTCAATAGTAGCACCTTTTACATCTTTTAATGCAGAAGTAACAACAGTATCAGAATCACCACTTTGGTCAGTATCTACACCAATAGTGTATTTACCAGCTTCTTGTCCAGCGGCAAAAATTGAGTTACAAATTTGTCCACCACATGAGAAGATGACTTCAGTTCCACCTGCATACCATGATGAAGCTTTAGATTTGATATCTGGTGATTCAGAGAACGTACCAGTATATGTATAGTTAACAACAACATTAACATTCATTTCTTTAGCAGCATCACTTGCTCCTTGAAGGTAACCAACACCATAGTTTTCTACAGCTGGTAAAGCCATACCACCCATGAATCCTAATTTAGTATACCCTTCTTTAACTGCAGCATATCCTGCAACATATCCAGATTCTTGTTCAGAGAATAAATAACTTACTGTGTTATCTCCAACTTTTGTTTCTCCACTACCATCTTTTTGTGGTTCAAAGTCGATTGTAACGAATTTTACATCAGGATATTTTTCTTGAGCTTGATATAAAGCACCTGAGAAGTTAAATCCTGGAGTTACAACAACTTTAGCACCATTATCTACTGCATCATCAATTGTAGACAATAATCCTGCTTGGTCAGTGTCTTTTGGTGCGTAATATTTATATGTAATATCATTTTTTTCACCAAATTCTTTAACACCTTCATAAGCAGATTGGTTGAATGATTTATCAGTAACTGATCCAGAGTCAGTGATCATTGCGATTTCATAAGTATCATCGCCACCACTAGTACATCCAGTAGCACCAAAAATCATTCCTAAGCATAAAATACTTGCGAAAAATTTTTTCATATTCTTCTTCCTCCATTTAATTTTTCCTATACTATTGTAACATTAAAAAAAACATTTGAAAATAATAAACACAATAAAAACGGCAAATGCCGTTTAGATTTCTTCTTCACTATAGCCACGAATATAAACTTCTCTTGGTTTTGAACCAATTTGTGGACCAATAACTCCATCTGATTCTAACTGATCAATTATTCTTGCCGCCTTATTATAACCAATTCTAAATTGTCTTTGAAGTAATGATGTGCTTGCTTTTTGTGCCTGAATAACAAAAGCACGACACATTTCATATTCTTCATCTTCTTGTTCTTCTTTAGAGGCAGCACCAGACGAAATTGGTTTAACATTTGTATAGCGTTCATCGTAAGAAGCTTCTTGTTGTTTTGTTGTAAAATAAGTGATTGCTTCAACTTCGCTGTCATCCACGTATGCCCCTTGAACACGAATTGGAGAGTTAGAACCCATCGGTAAAAAGAGCATATCTCCTTTTCCTAAAAGTTTTTCTGCTCCTGTACAATCAAGAATTGTTCTAGAATCAATACTTGAAGAAACAGCAAAAGCAATTCTTGAAGGAATATTTGCCTTAATAACCCCAGTAATAATATCAGTCGATGGACGTTGGGTTGCCACAATCAAATGGATACCAGCCGCACGCGCTAATTGGGCAATACGCATAATGCAATCTTCCACATCTTTACTAGCAACCATCATTAAATCAGCAACTTCATCAAGAATAACAACAATATATGGTAATTTTTCAAGTTGATGATCCTTATCATTTTCTTGATTTTTCTTTTCTATATATTGATTATAAGTTTCTATCTTACGAACATTTGCCCCCGCAAATAAATCATAACGTCTTTCCATTTCAGCAACTGTTTCGCGAAGTGTAGCCGCCGCCTTTTTAGGATCCGTAACAACAGGTGCCAATAAATGAGGGACCCCATTATAATTTGACAATTCAACCTTTTTAGGATCGACTAAAATAAGTTTGACTTCATCAGGTTTCGCACGCATTAAAATACTGCTGATAATAGTATTAACACAAACAGATTTACCTGAACCAGTTGCTCCAGCAATAAGTAAATGCGGCATCTTATTAAGTTCTGCATAAATAACTTGTCCGTTAACATCTTTTCCTAAAGGAACAACGAGTTTATTATCTTTATATTTTTCTGGAATATTTTTAAATACTTCTTTAAAAGAAACCATTGATGAAACCAGATTAGGAATTTCAACACCTACTGCTGGTTTTCCAGGAATCGGTGCTTCAATACGAATATCTTTAGCAGCCAGTGCAAGTTTGATATCATCTTGTAATGACATGATTTTATTGACTCTTGTTCCTGTTTCTAATTTTAATTCATATTTTGTTATAGAAGGTCCTATAGAAATATTATTAATAGAAGCATGGACACCAAATTCATTTAAAACTGCCGTTAATCTTTCAGCACTTTCCACTGCATGATTTTTATTTTCACCTTGTTTCTTATTGACAACATTATGTAATAAAGTAACAGGTGGTAATTGATAATGATCATTTTTTTCAGGTAGAACCGTTTCTAAATCAGCAGTTTTTTCTTGATCAAAACCAGTATCTTCAACAATCGGATCTTCTAATTCTTTCATTTCTTCTATTTCTATTTTTGGTTTTTTATCAACAATATCAATTTGTTGATTTTCTTGATTATAAGCTAACCTTTGTGAAAGAGAAGCATCTTCTTTTTCTATTTCTTCAAAATACGTTGGTGTGATATCTTCTTCATCTTCAAAAATATCATCATCGAAAAAAGCAGTTTTACTTTGCTTTTTCTTAAAGAAATCGCTGAAATATGTGGAGCTATTTTTTAGAGATGTTTTTGTTTTATCAAAATTCATCTTTGCCTTCTTTTGAATTTCTTTTTTATGTTCAAAATAGAACTTACTTCCTAATAATATAATTCCTACAATAATAATAAATACCGCAGCAATGATTGAACCCACATAATCAAACAATGCCGACAAGCATCCATAAAGAAGCGCCCCAATAAACCCACCACGATTTAAGGGCATTTGTGAAATATAACTTTGAATCACTTTCATTCCTTTAAGTGTTGGTGTTGCTGAAATAAAAATCGTTACTCCAACGAGTAAAAAATAAATACCAACTGCTTTAGGACCATTAAATTTTGGATAACTTGCTTTAAAAACAATATAACTAAAAACACTAATCAACAATAAATAGACAATGCCATTTAAATTACCAAAAAGATAACTAAAGATATAATCTAAATGTTCACCAATAAAACCGAGCTGCATCGCTGAAATAATAAGAAGAAAAATAACGAATAGACAAACAATTCTTAATTTTAATTCTTCACTTATTTGATCTTGTTTACTTTTTCTTTTTCTACTTGTCTTTGCCATAACTTCACCTTCTTCCCTATCTTATTTTAAAAAGAAAACAAAAGCAAGTTTAAACTTGCTTTTATAATTCAATAATAACTGGTAAAATCACAGGTCTTTTTCCTGTTTCTTTGATAATATAACGATTTGCCTTATCTTTGATTGTTTGACGAACATCGCGAATATCACCATTATCATCTTTTTTATAAGCTTCTAATTCTTTTTCAGCCATTTCAATAATAGCTCTAACAATGTTTTCAGAGTCTTTTAAATAAATAAATCCTCTTGTTTGAACATCCGTATTTGCGACAATTTCTTTTGTTTTACCATCAATTGTCATCCCAATAATAACGACACCATCATTTTGAAGTTGATTACGATCATCAATAACTTTAACACCAACATCACCAATACCTAATCCATCAATCATTACATCTTCAATTGTAATCGAATCACGATAATCTTGAAGTTTACCATCATTAAATGTAATGATTTCGCCATTATCTACAATAATAATATAATCATCTTTAATACTCATTTTTTTGGCAACATCACTTACTGCCACAAAGTGTTGATATTCTCCTTTAATAGGAATAAAGTATTTTGGATTTAAAATTTGAATTAAAACTTTAATATCTTCTTCACTTGCATGCATTGATTGAAGTTCTTTATTTTTTAACACATGAATTTGTGTGTCTGTTTTATACAATTCATTTATTGCACGATTTGCGATTTTTTCTGTACCAGGAAGTACAGGAGAAGCGACAATAAATGTATCACTCTCTTGTAATTTTAATTTTTCATCCCCTCCATCAATAATATCTAAAATATCATGATATATACGACGTGGACTACCACTTAATAAGACAACGAGTTTATCCATATTCTTTTTATCACTAATAGCCTTACTATCAGCTATATATGATGGATGAATATCTAAAATTGGTCTTTTTGTATGACGGGCAATTCGCATTATTGTATTGGTATTATCATATTTATCGCGTCCATAAAAACAAATTTTGCGATTATATTTCTTAGCAAGTTGGGCAATTTCTTGTGTTCTAAAAGCATTTTGAGCGTAACTTGAAATAATAATTCTTCCTGTTGCATCTTCAAAAATACTTTCAATCTTATCTGTTAATTTATGTTTTGGTGATGTATAACCATCATTTTTTGAATAAGATGATTCACATAGAAGAGCTAAGACCCCTTTTTTACCAATTTCCATCATCTTTTGAATATTACATCTAAATCTTTCAGGTGCTCCAAAATCTATTATAAATTCACTACTATAGACAACATATCCATTTGGTGTTAGAAATGCAAGTCCAACACTTCCTGGAATTGAATGAGTTATTGGGAAAAATTCAACAGTAACACCCGCTACTTTTATTGTTGCGTTCATATTAACTCTTTTTATTTTATATTTATAAGAAACATGAGAATGACGCATATATCTTTGTAAAAGCTGATCAATAAGATCTGCTGTCAAATCAGTCGTATAAATAGGAACATTCACTTCTTGTAATAAATAAGGAAGTGCCCCCATAACATCATCATGACCATGAGTAATAAAAATAGCTTTAATTTTATCTTTATTTTCTTTTAAATAATCAAAGTTAGGAATAATAACATCTACCCCTAATTTATCTACTTCTGGAAATCTATATCCAGCATCAATAATAAACCATTGATCATCTATCTCTAGGCAATACATACTTTTGCCATTTTCTGCTTGACCCCCAATAGGAGTAAGCTTTACTACACTTTTATTCATTATTTCCTCCTTTAAATTTATTTCTTATTTCGTTTTCTTTGTTTCTATTCTAACAAATAATTCATAAAAGAAAAAGTCTCATTTCTCTTTCTTTAAAAGAAACAACGGTTGCAATTGTTTATCAACAAGTGCATTGATCATTGTTTGAATGATTAAATCATTCTTTGCAATCAAACTATTTGGTTTTTTAAAAATATCATCTTGAAACATAGGAACAAGATAAAAATGTTTTGTATTTAATATTTTCATCATATTCATACCACTCGTTGAAAGTAAGTCATTACTACATAGACCTAAAACAATATTTTTTTGATTACGAAGTGTCGACTTAACTGCCATCGTTACTGCATTATCATTAATGCCATGCGCTAATTTAGCAAGTGTATTGGCACTACACGGATAAACAACCATCATATCTAACGGAAGTTGGGGACCAAACACTTCTGCTTCAACCACATCTGTAATCACTTTTTTACCAATAATTTTTTCAACTTGTTCAATAAATTTATTTGCTTTAAAAAAACGTGTATCTTCTTTAAAGACATTTTCACTTACAAAAACATAAAGATCCACAGGGTAAGACTTTAATTCTTTTAAAAACAAAAGACAAGATTTAAGTGAACAAAACGATCCTGTAATTCCTATTCCAATTTTCAATCCCTCAAACATGGTTCATCACTTCTTGAATCGCAAAATACATTATAAGTGCCGCTTCATAAGGAAAAGAGCGTTCAGGAACATTACGTATCGATTGATAATTTTTTAAATGCAGAGTTTGTGCTAAATCAATAATTTTTTGATAAGAAACATTTTGATAATTAATGACCGCACACGGTATTGTATTAATAATCAAATCATACGTACCTTTTAGATTTACAAAATCAATATGTTTATAATTTTGTATGATTTGATCATAATCTTTATAATTTCTATTACATATTGTAACAATATACTGTTTTTTTAAAAGATTTGCAAGTTGCTTTCCTAAATCACCATAACCTAAAATTAAAATAGAATGCGTATCTTTTTTTTGACTTACCAATAAATACGTTCCTATTGCTGTAAGCATATTATTTAAATGACGGAAATGGTAATTTTGATTAAGTGAGACAAGTGAAAAAACATTCTTTCTACTTAACTTTTGATCTTTCACAAAATAAAAATCTGCTTCATCTTCTATAGAATCCACAATCTCAACACCATTTTCTAAAAATAATTCCTTTAAATAAGCACTTCTTTGATCATATACATAAATATACCCTTTCATATGCCACCTCAATATAGTATATGAAAGGGTGTGCTATCCGTGCAATCAGTTCACATTATTTGTTACTTGTTCTGTCATCAACGCAACAATTTCTTCAACCTTTGGGCCAATTAAACTCACAGCTTGCATAACCATTTGCTTTTCATCATCATAGTCATCACATATAAATTCGTATTCACATTTTACACGAAAAATTGGATTATTTTCTTCTTCCACTTTTGATAAAAATAAAAGATTTATTTTATCTTTATCAGATATTTGATATGATACTGACATAATGGCCCTTACATTTTCAAAATTACAAACAGAAACATCTTTTTGTGCACTTAAATGAACGGATAACAATTGTACTTTACGAATATCACATTTCATACTTTTCCTCCTTCATTATGTATATTGGCTCTTTTTTTATTTTTTTCTTTTTTTATTTTAATTTTTAGGAGATTTTATAATGATTCTTGCATTTCTATTATCAATTATCTTATTTTTATTCTTTCATCCTTTATACAATAACTATACAAGTTTAATGTCTACATCCTATGCCTTTCTTTATGATTTTTGGATACTTTATTTAAGTTATACCCTTTGTCATCAATTTTTAAAAATAACAACACGTAAAAAAACAATCTATTCTTTAACACTCTGCTTTATCATAGGTTCATTGATTCCTTATAAAAATCATCCTTTTTTACATGTAAGTTTACCAATGGTTACAATCATTCTTTCTATTCTTTTAATTGCTTTTATCATTAAAGAAAAGCAAAAAAATGAGCCTTTTAAAGCTCATTTACTAAATCAATGGTATTTTTATGGACTTTCCATCATTGCATTGTCCCTTATTTTCTTTGGACAAATCAATGGTATTGTGGAAATTTTGACCCTAATCTTTATCTTTTGGATGCTTTCCTTGCTTCAACGTTAATTAAATAATTATATTGCATTCCTTGTCTTAGGTTACTTGTATCATAATCTAACATTTCTAAAATAGTATAACCAAATTCTAAAGCAGCAGCTGGTCCTTTTCCCGTAATAACATTACCATCACGTTGAACAATGGCTTCTTGATAATTTGCTCCATTTAATTGATCTTCAAAACCTGGTGAACACGTACATACTTTTCCGTTTAAAATATCTGCTTTAGCAAGAACAATTGGTCCTGCACAAATAGCACTAACAAGTTTTCCTTTTTCATAAAAATCTTTTACGATTTCAATAACACGATCATCATCCCTTAAATTTGTAGCCCCTGGAAGCCCTCCTGGAATGACAATTCCATCGTATTGGTAAAGATTTTCATTAAACAAACAATCCATTTTAATCGTAATTTGATGAGAACTTGTTACCTCTTTTTGATCCATTCCTACTAAATCAACATGAACACCAGCACGTCGTAAAATATCAACTGGTGTTAAAGCTTCAATTTCTTCAAATCCTTCTTTACATAAAACAGCAATTTTTTTCATATAAAAACCCCCTTTTGTTATAAAATAGTACCACAAAAAGAAAATATTTGAAATAAATCTTATTAGTTGTATGCCGTTTCAAAATATATTATAATTACATGCAGTAAACATTATAAAAATTTATCCTTTTTGGAGGTTCTATGAAAAAAGTCGTTATTGGCATTACTGGAAGTATTGCCATTTATAAAACATGTGAAATTATTTCACGTTTAAAAAAGAAAAATTATGATATTGAAGTCATCATGACAGAAAGTGCAACTAAATTCATTACTCCACTTACTTTTGGTGCACTGATCCATAAACCGGTTCTTGTTGATGATTTTGATGAAACAGGTTATCAAATAAAACATATTAATATTGTTAAAGAAGCAGATTGTTTTATTGTTGTACCTGCTACTGCAAACGTTATCGCTAAAATTGCTAACGGTATCGCAGATGATGTTTTAACTTCTTCATTTTTGGCAGCAACATGTCCTAAAATCATTGCTCCCGCTATGAATGTTCACATGTATGAAAATACCGCCACACAAAAGAATTTAGATTTATGTAGATCCTATGGTATTAAAATAGTGGAACCAGAGATTGGTGATTTAGCATGTGGCTATCAAGGAAAAGGACACTTAAGCGATATTGAAGATATTTTAGATGCTATTGAATACATGATTTCTCCACATCCTTTACAAGGAAAACATGTTTTGATTACCGCTGGTCCTACGCAAGAATCATTAGACCCTGTTCGTTTTATTTCAAATCATTCAAGTGGGAAAATGGGCTATGCACTTGCCCGTGCCGCTCGAAAGTTAGGTGCACATGTGACTTTAATTAGTGGGCCAAATCAACTAAGAGCTCCTTATGAAGTAGATATAATCAAAATCCAAAGTGCACAAGGAATGTTTAAACAAGTCTTAAGTTATTTTGATTTCCAAGATTATGTTATTATGGCTGCTGCTGTAGGTGATTATCGTCCTAAAGAAGTCAATGATCAAAAAATCAAAAAGGAAAATGAACGTTTTGATTTAGAACTTGTCAAAAACGAAGATATTTTAAATTATCTTGGTCATCACAAAACAAAACAAACAATATGTGGTTTTGCTATGGAAACGGAAAATGTTATTGAAAATGCTAAAAATAAATTTTTAAAGAAAAACTGTGATTTATTAGTTGTTAATGATTTATTTGAAGAAGGTGCTGGTTTTAAAACCAATACAAATAAAGTTGCTCTAATCACAAAAAATTTTGTTGATTATTTAGATTTAATGAGTAAAGATGATCTATCTGATCTTATTTTAGATAAGCTTATCAAAGTTAAAGGAGAATAGAAATGTTAGTCGTTGTAGATATGGGTAATACAAATATTACCATGGGATTATATAAAGAAGATACATTAATTGGAAATTATCGTTTAACAACAAAATTACAAAGAACTTCAGATGAATATGGATTTATGATTTTATCCTTTTTACAAGCTTATCAAGTGACAGTTGAAGATATTAAAGATGTCATTATTTCAAGCGTTGTCCCTAAAATCATGTATTCTTTTACAAATTCTATTCGTAAATATTTCCATAAAGAACCCATTATTGTTGGTCCTGGTGTCAAAACTGGGATTTCAATCAAATATGATAACCCACGTTCTTTAGGAAGTGACCGTATTGTAGACGCCGTTGGTGCTTATTATAGTCATCATTGTGCTTGCCTTGTTATTGATTTTGGTACAGCAACAACCTTTGATGTTATCTCTTCTAACGGAGAATTTATGGGGGGTGCCATTGCTCCTGGTATTGGCATATCTGCTGAAATGTTATCAAACCGAGCAGCTCAACTTCCTGAAGTTGCTATAAAAAAGCCACAGCATATCATTGGTAAAAATACGGTTGAAGGTATGCAAGCTGGTGTTGTTTATGGTTATATTGGTTTAACAGAGAAGCTGATCAAAGAAATTAAAAAACAATATTCTGAGCCTCTTAAAGTAATTTCTACAGGTGGTTTAGGACGTATGATTTATCATGAGACTGATTTAATTGATGCTTATGATAAAGATCTTACTTTTAAAGGTTTAAAAATTATTTATGATATGCAAAAAAGGGATTAAACAAAATCCCTTTTTAAATTATTTTTTGTATAGAATTGAATTTGATCTTGACTATCCAAATAAAGGATTTCTATGTTTTTTTCTTCTAAACCATGTACCTTCAAAATATGTTTTAGCCATTCTTCGTTACGATTGACAAACACTAAATTTTTTTTAATCACATTTCCTTGCAACATCAATAAAACAGGTATCTTTTCCTTTTGTACTTGATGATTTAAATCACTCAACTTAAGCGGCCTTGATAATGTCTTAGGATAAAACGAAAATTTTCCATTTGTTTCTAAAATAATTTTATCAATTTCATTTAAATCAAAATAACCATTCATGCGACAATTCATCAATAACTCATTTAAATCAATCTTTGCTTTATCCAATGCCTTTGAATAAAGTTTATCATTTTCATATAAAATCAAAGGTTTTCCTTCTACAAAAAAACGAAACTTCATGTAATTCTTTGTTAAAATTGAAATCAACCAAGTAAAAACTGCATAAACAATCATTCCTAACAATGGTTTTAATATCTCCTCAAAGTCACACATAATCAGTTCAGAAGCAATTGATCCAATTGTAATTCCAATAATATAATCATATAAAGAAAGTTCTGTCACTTGTCGATAACCCATAAGTTTTGTTAAAAAAAATAAAACAATTAAAGAAATCAACGGTAATAGGATATATTCTAATAGATTCATTTTCTTCACCCATTAAAGTATATCCAAAAAATAAAAAAAGAAGTCATAATTTTGACTTCTTATATAAAATTCTCATTGAATTACAAATAGCAATAAGAGTAACACCAACATCTGCAAAAACACCCATCCACATATTTGTAAGACCAAAGAGTGTTAAGATAAGAACACCAATTTTAATAATCAAAGTAAATGTTACGTTTTCTTTTAAAATAAAGTTTGTATAATGAGATACGTCAATTGCTTTAGCGATTGCAGTAATATCATCACTCATCAAAACAACATCGGCTGCTTCAATTGCAACATCACTTCCAACACCACCCATAGCAATACCAATATCACTTCTTGCAAGAACAGGTGCATCATTAATGCCATCTCCAACGAAAGCCACAACATGTTCATCTGACATAAGATTTTCTAATTGTGAAACTTTGTCTTGAGGGAGTAAATCACTATAAACTTGATCGATTCCTGTTCTCTTAGCAATATCATTTGCTACAATAGAATGATCCCCTGTAAGCATCACTGTTTGTTTAACATGTGCTTTTTTCAAATCTTGGATTCCAGGAATTGTTGATTCTTTAATGACATCCGCTACCACAATATAACCAAGATATTGATCACCACAAGCAATATGAACCATTGTTCCAATTTTTTCAGGTTGTAAAACAGACAGATTCAATTCTTTAAAATATTTTTCATTACCTAAATAATAGTGTTGATGATCAATAACAACTGTTAACCCTTTACCTGCAATTTCTTTGAAATCTTCAATACGTGAACTATCAATTTCTTTACCATAAGCTTTAACAATACTACGTGCAATTGGATGATTTGACATATATTCCCCATAAGCACCAATTTCTAATAAATCATCATTTGAAGTTTCAACCACTTCAAATTCTCCTTTTGTAAGAGTTCCTGTTTTATCAAAAACAACTGTATCTATATCTTTAAGCAATTCTAAATAATTTCCACCCTTAACTAAAACCCCTAATGCACTCGCTTTACCAATACCAGCATATAAGCCTAAAGGAACAGAAATAACAAGAGCACATGGGCATGATACAACTAAGAAAGTACATGCACGATAAAGCCAAGTATAGAAGCTTTGATTCGGTAAAATAATCATTGGCACGATTAATAATAATATTGCTAGGCCAACAACTGTTGGCGTATAAACTTTTGCAAAACGTGTAATAAATTTTTCAATTTTAGCTTTCTTACTTGCTGAATTTTCAACCAAATCAATAATACGACTTACTGTACTATCAGCATAATGTTTTGTAACTTCTATATATAGAATATCATTTAAGTTAACAACACCAGATAAAACTTCATCCCCTACTTCAACGCGGCGAGGAACAGATTCACCTGTTAAACTTGCAGTATCTAACATACTGTTTCCTTTAATAACTTTTCCATCAAGTGGTACTTTTTCTCCCACTTTAACAACAATCGTTTCACCTACATTTACTTCTTCAGGTGTAACTTGAATCATTTGTTCATCTTTTACAATTGTTGCATATTCACTTTTAATATCCATTAAAGAAGAAATAGATGAACGTGTTTTGTTAACCGCATACCCTTGGAAAATTTCACCAATAGCATAAAATAACATAACGGCAATTGCTTCGCTATAATCTCCTAAGGCAATCGCACCAAATGTAGCTAAACACATTAAGAAGTTTTCATCTAAGAAATCTTTATGACCAATATTTTTAATCGCCTTTAAAATAACCTTATAGCCAATTAATAAATAAGCAAATAAATATAAGAATGTAGAAAAACCACCTGTAAATAAATGGGCTCCGATAAAAATAATAATACCTTCAACCAATTCAATATTTTCTTTTAAATTAAATAATTTAGGTTTACTATATTCTTTTTTATCATCTTCTTTAGATAAAGTAACGCCTTCTTCTACAGAATCAACAACAGCTTGTAATTTATCCAACAATTGAGGATCATTCTTTGCTTTAACCATTAATTTTTGTGTTGAAAAATTAACAACGGCATCGTCAATATATGATTGTTTTTTTATTTCCGTTTCCACTTTACTTGCACAGTTTGCACAATCAAGACCAACAATATTATATTTAATCGCATTTGTAAGTTCTCGATGATCTTCTACATGTTCATGATGGTGGCCACAACCGCATTCATGGTCGTGATGATGATGTTCATGTCCACAACAATCATGATCATGTTCATGATGACAACCACATTCATCATGATGTTCATGTTCGTGATCATGTTTATGTTCTTCATGATGCGTTATATTTGATAATAAGTTTTCAATTGTTACTTCATCTTCAATAGATTGCATAAAAGAAAGCAACTCATGATCATCAATATCATATTCACTTTCAAATGTCATCATTCCTGTAGCAAAAGAAATGACACAATCATTAATCTCCTCTTTTTTATTTAAACTATCTTCTAATTTTTGCGTGCAATTGGCACAATCAAGTCCGTTGACTTTATATTTGTATTTCATATTATTTATCCTCCATGATATGACGATATCCAGCTTCAAAAATAAGTTTGACGTGTTCATCATCTAATGAATAATACATCATCTTACCTTCTCTGCGATTTTTTACTAATTTATTTGCTTTTAAAATTCTTAGTTGATGTGAAATAGCTGATTGTGTCATATCCAAGCAAGCAGCTAAATCATAAACACACATTTCCTGATCAAATAAAGCACAAATAATGCGGATTCTTGTTGAATCACCAAACACTTTAAAAAGTTCTGCAATATCATATAGTAATTCTTCATTAGGCATTGTTTCTTTTACTTTTTCTACAGTTTCACTGTTAACGATCTTATCCATGGTTACTCCTTTCGTATGAATATATGTTCATATGAATATTATATGATATTTATTTACAAAGTCAATACATATGATAAGATTAAATAAAAAATGATTGGAGAAATTTTATGAAAAAATTATTGATTGTCATTGATTATCAAAAAGATTTTGTAGATGGAAGTTTAGGATTTAAAGAAGCCCAAGATATAGATGATTATATTACTTCTTTAATTAATCAATATCACAAAAATAAAGATGATGTCATTTTTACTTTTGACACACATCAAGAAAATTACTTAGAGAGTCAAGAAGGTAGAAATTTGCCTATCCCTCATTGTATTAAAGGAAATGATGGATGGCAGCTTTATGGAAAAGTAAATGATGCAAAACAAAAAGAAGATGTCTGTATTGAAAAACCTACCTTTGGTTCTTTAGAATTAGGTAATTACTTAAAAGAAAAATCTTACCAAGAAATCACATTAGTAGGTGTTGTTTCTAATATTTGTGTTTTATCAAACGCCATTATCGCTAAAAGTGCTTTGCCTGAAACCTCTATTTGTATTGACTTAAAAGGTATTGCGAGTAATGATGTTTCACTTGAAAAGAAAGCAATTGATTTATTAAAGAGCTTACATTTTCATATTGTTAACGAATGATATGCAATTATATACAATTAATAAATTCTTATTAAAATAAGTTATTGACACTCAAGATATTGAGGCGTAAAATTTGCCTAAAGATATATATAGGAAAGGAAGTATTAAAAAATGTCAAAAAAAGATATTGATTGGTCAAATATCGGTTTTGGATATATGCCAACAGAAGCAAGATTCGTATCAAATTATAAAGATGGAGCTTGGGATGATGGCGTGCTTACTGCTGATGACAAAGTTGTTATTAGCGAATGTGCAGGTGTTTTACAATATGCACAAACTTGTTTTGAAGGATTAAAAGCTTATAGAACAAAAGATGGGAAAGTTGTTTGCTTTAGACCTGATTTAAACGCAAGTCGTATGGCTGATTCTTGTAGAAGATTAGAAATGCCTGTTTATCCTGAAGATAAATGGGTTGAAGCCATTGAAAAAGTTGTAAAAGCTAATATTGATTATGTGCCACCTTATGGATCAGGAGCTACTTTATATGTTCGTCCATATATGTTTGGTTCTAACCCAGTTATCGGTGTTAAACCAGCAGATGAATATCAATTCAGAGTACTCGTTACTCCAGTAGGACCTTATTTCAAAGGTGGAGTTAAGCCAATTACAATTCGTGTCACTGACTTCGACCGTGCTGCACCTCATGGTACAGGACACATCAAAGCTGGATTAAACTACGCTATGAGTTTACATGCAATCGTTGATGCTCATAAACAAGGATTTGATGAAAACATGTATTTAGATGCAGCTACTAGAACTAAAGTTGAAGAAACTGGTGGAGCAAACTTTATTTTTGTTACAAAGGATAATAAAATCGTTACTCCTAAATCTGACAGCATCTTACCTTCTATCACTCGTCGTTCTTTAATGTATGTTGCCAAAGAATATTTAGGATTAGAAGTTGAAGAAAGAGAAGTTTATCTCGATGAAGTAAAAGATTTCGCTGAATGCGGTCTTTGTGGTACTGCTGCAGTTATCTCACCAGTCGGTAAAATCAATGATCACGGTAAAGAAATTTGTTTTCCAAGTGGTATGGATGAAATCGGACCTGTTCTTAAAAAACTTTATGAAACTTTAACAGGTATTCAAATGGGTACAATTGAAGCACCTGAAGGTTGGATCAAAGTTATTGAAGAATAACAATTTTAAAGCTTGTCAATTAATGACAAGCTTTTTCTTTGCTTAAAAGCAAAAAAGCATTGATAAAACAATGCTTTTAACGATTTTCCATTTTAATATATTCTTTTTTTTCGCCAACGTATTTTCCTGCTGGACGAATAATTTTTCCTGAATAAAGTTTGTTTTCAATATTATGTGCAACCCATCCAACAGATCTTCCAATAACAAACATCAAAGTATAAAGATCTTTAGAAAGCCCTAGCATGTCATAAACGAGACCACTATAAAAATCAATATTGGCACATACGTTTATTCCCTTTCTTGCTTTAATTTCAGCAATAGCAAGTTCTTCAAAACGATGGTATAGTTCATATTCTTTCAAACGATTTTTTTCGATAGCCAATTGTTTACATTGTTTAGAAAGAATTTGACAACGAGGATCGCTCAATGTATAGACTGCATGTCCAATTCCATAAACAAGACCCGATTGATCATTAAACTTCTTATCTAAAATATCCTTAATGACCTGTTTTAATTGTTCATCCGTTGCATTAAGTCCTACTTTATCAATAACAAGTTCCATTTGTTTAGCAACCGCTAAGTTAGCACCCCCATGCTTAGGACCTTTTAATGAACCAATAGCTCCTGCAAAACAAGAATATATGTCTGTTCCTGTTGAAGACATAACAACATTTGTAAAAGTCGAGTTGTTTCCTCCACCATGATCAGCATGTAAAACTAAACACATATCTAAAACACTCGCTTCTGTTTTTGTAAAAGAGCGATCAATCCTTAACATTTGGAGAATATTTTCAGCAATTGAATATTCAGTATTTACTGGATGAATAAACAAACTATCACTATCAAAATAATGTACTTTACAACGATAAGCATAACAAACGATTTCTGGAATCTTAGCAATTAAATCCAAGCCTTTATTTAGCGTTGCTTCTGGCGAAATATCATCAGGTGTTTCATCATAAGTATAAAGCATTAACACTTCTTGTTGTAATTTATTCATCATATTTTGCATTGGAAACCCTAAAATACGCGCTTGTAAATAATTTAACGGCAATTCGTAACGTGAAGCAAGTTCTTTTTTGAAAGCTTCTAATTCATCTTTATTTGGCAAATAACCAAAAAGAATTAAAAAGCAAACTTCTTCAAATAAAAAACGATTTTTAGCGTCATGCCCTTTTATAAAATCAGAAACTTTAACTCCCCTATAATAAAGTTCCCCTTCTGTATCAATTTTTTTACCATTTTCCTTTTTATATCCAACAACATCTGAAATACGTGTAAGACCAACGAGAACTCCAGTTCCATCTTCATTTCTTAAACCATTTTTAACATTGTATTTAGAGTATAAAGAATTATCAATTTTATTTAATGATGTACTTCTTTGAAAGACATAATCAATAAATTCACTCATATTTAAGCCCCCTTATCATAGTGTTAGTAATATCATATCACAAATTTGTATAATTGTATACAATTATTTATTTGTCTTACTTTGTTAGACATTGTCAAATAAGAAAAAGTATTCTAAAATAGAGTGTAGGTGATAGAAAATGAAAATATTTGATCAAGAATTTAAAGGTTTATCTCAAAATGAAGTTTTAAAAAGAATCCAAGATGGGAAAACTCATTTTGTGGAAAGTAAATCAACAAAAACATATCAAGAAATAATTATAAACAATATTTTTACCTTTTTCAATTTTATTAATATCATACTCTTTGCATGTATTATTTTTGTCGGGTCTTATCGTAATACTCTCTTTATTTCTGTTGTCTTTTTTAATACCCTTACAGGTATTTATCAAGAGATAAAAGCTAAAAAAACACTTGATAAATTGAGCATACTTACAAAACAGAAAATTGAAGTATTAAGAGATAATCAACTCACTAAAATCAACGTTGAAGAGATTGTTCAAGACGATTTCATTATTTTAAATACAGGTATGCAAATACCTGTCGACTGTACACTATTAGAAGGTCATGTTGAAGCAAATGAATCCCTTCTTACTGGAGAAAGTGATGCTATTTTAAAAGTAAATGGTGATTCCCTTCTTTCAGGAAGTTTTGTCACTTCAGGACGTGCCATTTGTAAAGTTACCCACGTTGGAAAAGAAAGTTATATTCATAAATTGACCGCTCAAGCAAAGGAGTTTGATAGTAAAAAATCAGAACTTTCTCAAGCCCTTGATCAAATATTAAAAATTATTTCTATTATTCTTATCCCTATCGCTTTTCTACTGTTTTGTAAAGAATTTTTCATTGGACACTACCCATTTAGTGAGACTGTCGTTTCAGTTGTAGCTGCTGTTTTAGGAATGATTCCTTCTGGTCTTGTCTTACTTACTACAATTGCTTTATCTTTAAGTATAGTTCGGCTTGCCAAAAAAAGTACCCTTGTTCAAAATCTTTTTTGTATCGAAACACTCGCTCGTGTTGATACTATTTGCTTAGATAAGACCGGTACACTTACTGAAGGAAAACTTAAATTAGATGATGTTATTTGTTTAGATGATTCTTTTGACCTAGAAAAAATTATCAAAAATTTAAATTATTGTTTAGAAGATACGAATATGACATCACAAGCACTTCACCAACGTTTTTCTAAAGAAAAAAATTATCAACCTTTTTTTGTCATTCCTTTTTCATCACAAAGAAAATATAGTGCTGTTTCATTTTGTGATTTTGGCACAATTTATTTAGGAGCCAGTCAATTTATTTTTTCTAAACTTGATCAAAAAATAAAAGATAAAATTCAATTCTATACATCCAAAGGTTATCGTGTCCTTTGCATTGGTTATACACCAACAATCATTAATGAAAATAGACGAGTGAATGATTTAAAATGTATTGGTTTTCTTATTTTATCAGATATTATTCGTAAAGACGCTAAAGAAACTTTAGATTATTTTAGAAAACAAGATGTGCAAATAAAAATCATTTCAGGAGATGATCCTTCTACAGTTTCTGCCATTGCTAGACGTTGTCATCTTTTAGATTATGAAAAATATATTGATGTTTCTTCTTTGTCGGATGAAGAAATCAAAGAAGCCGTAGAAAAATATACGATTTTTGGACGTGTTTCTCCACAACAAAAAAAAATAATGATAACAACCCTTCAAGAAAACAACCATACTGTGGCTATGACAGGTGATGGTGTCAATGATGTACTTGCTTTAAAAGCTGCCGATTGTTCAATTGCAATGGCTTCTGGTAGTGATGCCGCAAAAAGCGCTTCACACATTGTTTTATTAGAAAACAATTTTAATGCAATGCCCCACATCGTTAATGAAGGACGACGTGTTATTAATAATATTACTGCTTCAGCTTCGATGTATTTAATTAAAACAATTTTCTCTGTTGTTTTATCAATTGGGATGATTTTATTTGGTCATGGTTATCCATTTAAACCTATTCAGCTTACTGTGATTTCAGCATGCTGTGTTGGTATCCCTACTTTCTTTTTAACTTATGAACCCAACTTTAAAAAAGTATCTGGAAACTTTCTAAAAATCGTTTTTAAAAATGCCTTTCCTTTTGCCTTTATGATAGCAATTTGTTCAACGATCATTGTTAATGGTGGCCGAGTATTAGGTTTTGAAAAAGAAATGCTTTCTACAATTTGTGTTTTACTTACAAGTTGGTGTTATTATAGTGGTTTAAGACATATTTATGCGCCGCTAAGTCATTATCGTATTTTTGTTATTTATATTATGCAAATTGTTCTTTATATTTCATTAATTGTCGGTCATCAATTCTTAGGACTTGGTAATATTGATTATATTGGTGCTATTACTTTAATGTTTCTTGTTACTTTTTCAAAAGTTATTTATTTATTCAATTTTGAATTATTTGATTATGTTTATTTGTTTTTACAAAAGCAATATAAAAAACATCATTAAAAAAAGAGAATTTTTCAAAAAGAAATTTTCTCTTTTTAGTTACAACATTTTTCTTCAATAAAACTTTGACATGTTTTTTCTACAAACAGCATATCTTCTTTAAGTCCCTCTTTAAATTCTAATCGTTCCATATTTCTGTGGATATAATCATTTTCTTTAATGAATTGATAGCTAGATTTAAAATTCAAATCAAACACAAATGCAAAATAAGAAACCCACATATCCACTTCATTATGACGATTTTCTTTTAAAATCAACCGATGATTTTCTATGTCATTCAAAATATTTTTTGATACTCTTTGACTATAAAAAATTTCATCACTAATACTAAATAATGTTTGAATCGATTCAATATTTTTCACTCTAAAATTATCAAGTTTATCACTATCTCGAATAAGTAAAACTTGTTTCAATAAAAAAGAATCTAACCCTTTTGGTACTTTATATAAAGAATGATATGCTATCGCTTTTCTAATCACTTCATCATATTGATCATCTTCAATAAATTGACGAATCATTCCTTCATCAAATAAAACCTGTACTCCTAATGTCGCATGATCAACATTACGATCATCAAAACTATTAAAACGTTTTATCTGTTCGAAACGTCCAATATCATGCAATAAGGCAATTAAATACGCTAAATCTTTTTCAATTCCTGTTATATTTTCATGTAAACATAAATATTCTGTTGTATGTACCACTTCTAATGTATGAATAAGTTTTAAATGAATCTTGTCATTTGTTAAATCAAACTGTTGAACATAATTCATAAAACAATCTTTTGCTGTATTTATATCTAACATTCTTGACCTCACCTCTATTTCTATTTTATACTATAGCATAAAGTGAGGTATAATATGAATAATTTATTAAAACAACAATATATTAGATTAATCGAATGTAATAACGAAGAGATATCAATTCTCGCAAATACAAGCGCCTTTATCATGCAAAATTTTGATGATATTTCTTGGGCAGGATTTTATTTATTAAAAAATGATGAACTTATTTTAGGTCCCTTCCAAGGAAAAATTGCCTGCACAAATATTCCACTTACTAAAGGTGTATGTGGTAAAGCTGCATCATCAAGAAAAACTGTTCTTGTTGAAGATGTTCATCAATTTGAAGGACATATTGCCTGTGACAGTGAAAGTAATAGTGAAATCGTTGTCCCATTAATCAAAAATAATCAATTATATGGTGTTTTAGATTTGGATTCAACATCATTTGGTCGTTTTAGTAAAGAAGATCAAATTATTTTTGAAGAAATTGCTGAAATACTTGTTCAACATTTATAATTCTTACATATCTTTGAGATGAGGAGGATTCATGAAATACAAATATCTTTTATTTATCTCGATAATAATAAGTTTATGTATTTGGGGATACTTTTCTTTTCAAAGAAAGATTATTTTTATTGAACATCCAACATTAGAAATTAATAGTGTATTCCATTATCAAGAATATATTTATAAAATAAAAAAAGGTTCTATTAAAGAAGTCACTTATAATGCAAAGGATTTAAACATACATGCCTTAGGTCATTATCAAGTGACTTATTTTTTTAAAGGAAAAGAATATCATTTAAAAATAGAAGTGATAGATTCAAAGAAACCTCATATCAAAGAAACAAGATCTTTAAAAATAGAAAAAGGAAAAAAATATGATTTAAAACAAGGATTATCCATTAATGATAATTCACATCAATACAATCTTACAATTGATCCGCAAAATTTCAATTCCCATAAAACGGGATCATATACAATCATATACAAAGTTACTGACTTATCAAATAATCAAACGCTTTTTAAACGTCAAGTAAAAGTGGTAGAAAAGTTAGAAATTGGTACTTCTATCGAATCAAACGAAAAAATTGTTTATTTAACATTTGATGATGGTCCAAGTGAAAATACAGATAAAATTCTAACAATCTTGGATCAATATCAAGCTAAAGCCACTTTTTTTGTCACAGGTTGTCATCAAGAATATAATTATCTAATAAAAAAAGCTTATCAAAAAGGACATACCATTGGCTTACACAGTTACCAACATGAATATCCTGATATTTACCAATCAAAAAATGCTTATTTCAATGATCTTGATAAAATTGGCAAAATGGTTAAAGAAATTATTGGTTTTACTCCCCATTATATTCGTTTTCCTGGTGGCAGTTCCAATAAAGTATCTAAAAATTACTGTACAGGATTAATGACTATTCTTACAAAAGAAGTTATCAAACAAGGCTATCAGTATTATGATTGGAATGGTGATACCAACGATGCTTCTTCAAACAATGTTAGCGTTCATGAAATTATTTCTTCAGCAACTAACGAAAACCATCAAAATATTGTGATACTTGCTCATGATACTAACGCTAAAAATACAACAGTTGAAGCGCTACCCTCTATTATTTCTTTTTATCAAAAAAAAGGCTATTCATTTCAAGCCATTAATGATGAAAGTTTTTACGTTCATCATCATGTTCAAAATTAGCCTTTAATCTTTATATTTTTGAAGATCTTCTAATAAATAATTCTTCATCTGTTTATTTTTACGATTAAATTCTTTTAGTTCATTTTCATGCGTCTCTTTAACAAGTAACTCAAATTCTCTTGCCGAAATACGCATTGCTCCTGTTGAAAAAACAATTGTTTGTTCTAGGGCATCAGATGTTGCCACATAAACACGATAGTTTTGTGCTAAATCATGGGTTACTTTTTCTATATAATTATCGGCAGTTTGCGCTTCTTTGGTGTAAACGACATAGATATTATCATTTTTCTCAAAAGAACCCACATTTTTTTTTATCTTATACGCATCAAAAACAACAATAAGAAGGCATTTACGATAACCTTGATAATTATTCAACATTTCCATTAATCGTGTACGAGCATGGTCTAAATTCGTTTTTGAGAGTTCATTTAATTCATCCCATGAAAAAATAATATTATAGCCATCAACTAAAAGACATTCTGGCAAAATCGTTCTTTTTTCTTCTTTTTGTTCTTCGATTTTTCGATTCATTTCTTTAGAAAGTCTTCTTCGAACAGGACCATACGTACGAATAAAAATTTCTTCTAACTCTTTATCGTCAACTTTGTAATTATTACGTGTTACTTTTGGTTTATTTTTTTGGTAAACATAAGGGAGATGCATATAATCTTCAACTTCATCATAAGTAACAAAAAAACCTGCCCCATGTTTACAAAAAATAGAACCTGTTGGGAACAAGAGATCATCTTCACTATTATAATTTATTTCCTGCACGATTTGTTCTTGATCAAGACATTCATAGTATCCATCCAATTGATAAAAGAATTTCCCATTTCCTTTTGTAATGGAAAGAAAGTCTTTTTGATAATTCATTAAATATCTTACCGGAGCTTTTCCTTTTATGATAGTTAGCGTATTTTCATAGCTTATTTGATAATCTCCGTGAAAAGTATCCAAATCATAGATGACTTTACTTGAAACATCCGTATCAACAATCATTTCAAATTGATAATAAGGTTCTATTAAAACTGACTTTGTTCTTTTTAAACCTTGACGAATCGCACGATAGGTGGCTTCTCTAAAATCGCCACCTTCTGTGTGCTTAAGATGCGCTTTTCCAGTAACTAATGTCAATTTCATATCAGTAATTGGTGACCCTGTTAAAACCCCACGATGTTGAATTTCTTGTAAGTGTGTCATCACAAGATTTTGAAAATTAATTGGTAAAGTATTTCTTTGACAATTGTTTTCAAAAACAAGTCCACTCCCTCTTTCTAATGGCTCAAGTAAGACATGAACTTCTGCATAATGACGCAACGGCTCAAAATGTCCAACCCCTTCAACTTTTTGGGAAATAGTTTCTAAATAACTAATTCTACCTTCATCATAAGAAATTAAAAAGCCATAACGTTCTAAAATAAGATTTTGTAATGTATCTAACTGAATTTCACCCATGATTTTTACGGATAAAATTTCTAATTGTTGATTATATTCAAATTGTAAACTTGGATCTTCCTTATTAATACTCAAAATTTGTTGAATAGCTTTACTTTTTTCAATATTATCGGGAAGTTGAATTTGATAAGACATAAAAGGTTTTAAAATCGTTTGTTGTCTTTGGTTTTGATGTCCAAAAGTATAACCAATCGGCAAATTTTCCAACCCTTGACAGGCAACGATATCTCCTGGATAAGCAACTTGTACACTTTGATAATCTTGTCCTGTATAAATTCTTAACTCATCAACTTTACAATCTCCAATGAGATCTTTTGTATGTAAAGTTCCACCCGTAACTTTTAAATGCGTTAAATATTTTTGTTTATGAAAAGATTTTTTAAAAATGATGCCACTTAAAATATCCAACGGTTCTTTTTGATAAGTATACTGATCCAATACATTCATAAAATCTTCAATACCTTCATCTTTTAAAGCAGAGCCTAAACAAACAGGATAGATTTTTCTTGTCGCGATGACTTCTTGAATATCTTTCTTTGTTATTGTTCTTTCTAAATATTTTTCTAAAAGTTCATCATTTACTAAAGAAACGTTTTCTAAAAAATGATCATCTAACAAAAAACAATTTTCATTTAATTCGTTTTGAATGTCTTGGATTAATTGTTCTTTAGTTGAATAAGTACAATCCATCTTATTAACAAAAATAAAAGTTGGAATTTGATATGTTTGGAGTAACTTCCAAATGGTTTTCGTATGTCCTTGAATACCATCTTTAGCAGATATCACTAAAACTGCATAATCTAACACCTGCAAAGTTCTTTCCATTTCACAACTAAAATCATTATGTCCTGGTGTATCAAGAAAAGTCATTTGACTATTTTGATAAGAAAATGAAATTTCTTTAGAAAAAATAGTAATTCCTCTTTTTCTTTCTTGTTGATCATAGTCTAAAAAAGAATCAGCTTTATCCACACGTCCTATTTTTTTGATAACCCCAGCATGATATAACATTGTTTCAGATAAAGTTGTTTTTCCTGCATCAACATGAGCTAAAATCGCAAAAGTTACTTTTTTCATGAGAATCACCTTCTTTCTTAATAAATAATCTTTAATAAATCTCTAACAACGACACTTGCAATAATGAGTCCTGCACAACTTGGTACAAAAGAAATACTTCCTGGCGTTTTTTTATGCGTCTCTGGATCAACAGGCGCATTTGTTTCAATCGGCTTTTCAGTTGAATAAACAACCTTTAATGCTGGAATTTTCCTTTTTTTAAGTTCTCTACGCATCACACGTGCTAAAGGACATATAGAGGTTTTATAAATATCTGTTACTTCTAACTTTGTGGGATCTAATTTATTTCCTGTTCCCATTGAAGAAATAATTTTAATCTTTTTTTCTTGAGCAATTTCAACGAGTCTAATTTTAGCAGTTACGGTATCAACAGCATCTACAATGTAATCAAATTCATCAAAAGGAAAACGATTCACTGTTTCAGGCAAAAAGAAATCATCATATGTTTGAACATTGCAACGAGGATTGATTGATAAAATGCGTTCCTTCATGACTTCAACTTTTTTTCGATCAATTGTTTGATGCGTTGCAATAATTTGTCGATTAAGATTTGAAATAGAAACAATATCGTGGTCAATAATATGAATCGTACCTATACCAGCACGTGCGAGTGCTTCAACAACAAAACCACCAACACCACCAACACCAAAAACAGCAACCGTACTGCTTTGCAAAGTTTCTATTCCTTCTTTTTTTATTAATAATTCAGTTCTTGAAAATTCTTCCATTATAATCACCTGTAACATCATACCATAAAATAAAAAAGGCTACCGCCTTTTTTATAAACCTTTTTCAGTTAATTCACGTGCCACATCATCTTTGATTGTAACACCTG